>WNGF01002678.1_pt1 | contig 24703 bp, 25 predicted proteins | sample 5400641 | NCBI WGS metagenome assembly WNGF01 (sample SAMN13153371, study PRJNA577476) | soil metagenome | isolation source: 80 cm soil or saprolite under grassland replicate 2 | place: USA:California | collected 2016-06-15 | reverse complement strand
CCTCGACGCGCTCGTGGTGCTGCTGTTTGCGCTCTGGATCGCGGACGGCACGTTCGTCGAGGACCTGCGCAAGGCATTCTCGTCGCGGATCATGCTCGTCCCGCTGCTGCCCATCGCCCTGTCGATCCCGAGCCTGTTCGTCGCATCGAACGTGCTCGTCGCCCTGGCGGAGCTCGTGCGCATGGCGTGGATGTACGGCCTCTTCGTCTACGTCGCCACGCGCGTGCGGACGCGCGAGGACGTGGGCTGGGTCGTCGCCGCGCTCTTCGCTGTCGCGGTGCTGCAGGGCGCGATCGTCGTCGCGCAGTGGCGGACGGGCGGGTTGCTCGGACTGTCGTTCCTCGGAGAGGAGCAGGGCACGTTCCTGCGCACGCTCGACGAGTCCGAGGTCGTTCGCCCGTCCGGCACGGTCATCCATCCGGACCTGCTCGCCGCGCTCGTCGGCCCCATCGGGCTGCTCGGCCTCGCGCTCGCGATGGACCTGCGACGCGGAATCCTGCGCATCGTGGCGCTCGCCGGCGCCGTTACCGCATTCGTGCCGCTCGCGCTATCGCACACGCGCGCCGCGCTCGCCGCCCTCGCCGTGGCGACGCTGCTCCTCGTGCTCTGGTACACGGTCCGCGGCCGGCTGCGGCGCGATGTCCTCTTCGGATTCGTCGCGCTCAGCGCGGTCGCCACGATCTACTTCTGGCCGACGCTCCAGGAGGGCGTGTTCGACACGCTCACCACCGACCACTTCAAGCTCGAGGTCGAGGCGCGCCTTCAGCTGAACGGCATCGCCTTCGCGATGATGAGCGCGAGCCCGCTCGTGGGCATCGGCCTCAACAACTTCATGACCGCTTTCGACAGCTTCGATCTCTACGGCGTCATCTATCCCGGTTTCCCGGCCCACAACCTGTACCTCATCGTCTTCGCCGAGACCGGCATCCTCGGGTTCATCGGCCTCGTCGCCGTCCTCTATGCGTTCCTCCGTGTGGCGCTCCACGTGGCGAGCGCGCCTGACCGGTTCCTCGGCGCCGTGGGCGGGGCCATGGCGGTCGGGTTCGTCTTCCTCCTGCTCGAGGAGCTGCTCAGCTTCTCGCTGCGCGGCGACATCCCATCGGCGCTCTACTGGCTCATGGCCGGGCTGTGCGTCGCGTGCGCGCGGATCGTCGACAGCGAGCGCCTCGAGGCCGCGCATGCGTAGGCTGGGCACGGCGCTCGCCGCCCTCGTCCTGCTCGTCGGCACGCTCGGCGCGTCGCTCAGCGCGTCGGCCGTCACCGCCGTTCCAGACCTGAAGATCGTCTTCTCGGCGCTGCGCCGCGTGAACGGCGACGCGACCGGGCGCCAGCACATATACGTGCTCTCGGGGAACGGCCTCACGCAGGTGACCAAAGAGAACAGCGGGCTCGAGTACGACTGGCCGAGCTGGGCGATGAACGGCACGAAGATCGTCTACACTGCGCGCTCCGTCACAGAGGCGCCCGGTGCCGAAGAGTCGCTGTACATCATGGACGCGAGCGGCGCGGATCCGGTGAGCCTCACCGACAACAAGTGGCGGAACGCGCAGCCGAAGGGTTCGCCCGACGGGCGCAGCATGATCTTCTCGTCGTTCGCGCCCGAGTACCCGCGCATCGGCATCTTCCGGCTCGACCTCTCGTCACTGCTCGTGGAGAACCTGAGCGGCCGCACGCTCGGCCAGGGCGCGCTGGACGGCGACCCACGGTACACCGACGACGGATCCAAGATCATGTTCGCGAGCTCGTACTCGCCGAGCGGATCGCAGCCGACGCAGATCTACAGCATGAACGCGGACGGCAGCGGCCGGAGACAGCTCACCCACGACGACTGGTACAACACCGACCCGGCGCTGTCGCCGGACGGGCGCTACCTCGCGTATTCGAGCTATCGCGGGGACCTGCGTCCAACTGCGGGTCACGACAACCCGGACTTCGCGTTCCCGGTCTCCGACTGGCATCTCATCGTGCTCGACCTCGAGACGAACGAAGAGCATGTCCTGACGGAGGGACGCGACTGCGCCCGCGTGCGCACGCCGTGCCTACCGACCCAGGGTCCCGCGTGGGTCCCTCGCTGGACGCCGGACGGGAAGCGCATCGGATACCGGTCGATCGTCGCACCGCTCGAGGCGGGCCTCTACGTCGTGGACCGCGACGGGACGAACGCGCAGGCCATCATCTCGGGACCCAGCTTCGCGATCACCTACTGGGACTGGGTCAAGGAGAGCGGCACCGCGCCCGCGACCGCACCGGCGATCGGTGGCACCGCGCCGAAGAGCCGCATGCTCTTCGGCGGACCGGTCTTCGACACCGGCACCGAGCCGGCGCCGAGCATGTTCAGCTCCGGCGCCGACCGCTGGAAGTCGGAAGAGATCACGCTGAAGGACAGCACGCTCGTCCCGCGATTCGCACGATGGTCGCGCGACCGATCCAAGATCGTGTTCACCGCGCGCGTCGAGCCCGCCCGCGGCTCGCCGACACCGCCGCCACCGGCCGGCACCGAGCGCCACGCCCACTTCACGCTCGACGACCTCGACGCGGGCTTCGACCCGCCGACGCGGTCGAAGGACATCGCCAAGGATCAGGTGTTCATCGTGTCCGCCGACGGCACGGGCGTGCGCCAGCTCACCACGTCGCTGACCGAGGACTACCTGGACGCGCTCCCTGAGGGCGACGCACGCGGCAACGTCGAGCCGGACCTCTCGCCGGATGGCCGCTACGTCGTGTTCACCAACGTCTCGACGCTCACCTTCGAGAGCTTCGTCGTGCGCCTCGACCTGCAGACCGGCGAGGTGATCAACCTGACGAGCATGACGTCGGGCGCGGTGCCCGTCGCCGACGCGCAGCCGCGGTACTCACCGGACGGGAAGCGACTCGCGTTCGTGTCCGCGGTCGGCAGCACGCTGCAAGTCTTCGTCATGGACGCCGACGGCTACAACGTGCGCGCGGTGACCGACGACGAGTACTACAACGCGTTCCCGACCTGGTCGCCGGACGGCACGTCCGTCGCGTACGCGAGCTACCGCGGCGAGACGCAGCCCGAGATCGACGAGCTGACCGGGCAGACCACCGGCGGCAAGGTGCTGCTGAGCGACTGGTATCTCGTGCGCGTCAACGTGGACACGCGCGAGCAGCGCGTGCTGACGACCACGGCGGCCTCGCCGGTCTTCCGTCCCGCATGGTCGCCGGAGGGCGACCGCATCGCCTACATCTCGGCGGGCAGCAGCCGCCAACCGGACATCTATGTGATCGCCGCGGACGGCGGCACCCCCGTCGCGCTCGCCGTCACGCTTCGCACTAAGGAGCAGTATCTTGACTGGCGTTGATCCGACGGCGGCGGCCGGCATCGCGGCCGTCGTCATCAATTGGAATACGCGCGACCTCCTCGCACGTTGTCTCGAAAGCCTCCGCGCGAACGCCCCGGCGCACCGCTCGCTCGAGATCATCGTGGTGGACAACGGCTCGACCGACGGCAGCGCGGAGTACGTGCGGACCGATTGGCCCGACGTCCGCCTGATCGCGAACGAGAAGAACGAGGGCTACACGCGCGCGAACAACCAGGCGATACGGGCGAGCACGTCGCCATACCTGCTGCTCGTCAACGCGGACGCGTTCGTCCTTCCCGGATGCATCGACCGTCTCGTCGAGCGCCTCGAAGCGGACGAGCGTGCGGGCGTCGCGGCCCCGCGTCTCGTGTACGGTGACGGCTCGTGGCAACGATGGACGGCCGGACGCGCGCCCTCGCTCGTGTCGGCCGCGGCGTACTTCCTGTTCATCGAACGCGTCCTCTCCGCTGCGCGCAGGCGCAGCCTGTACCTCGCGCAGGACGTCCGCACCGCGTTCCAGCCCGACTGGGTCTCGAGCGCGTGCATGCTCGTCCGCCGCGCCGCGTTGGACGACGTGGGACTGCTCAACGAGCGATTCGTCGCGTACATGGATGACGTCGATCTCTGCCAGCGCCTGCGCGACGGCGGACGGAGCGTGTGGTACTGCCCCGAGGCCGAGGCGACGCACGTGATGGGCGGCAGCACACGACGGCGCACCGGACGGCCGTCGCCGGCCGCGATGCGCAGCTTCAACCGCTACTTCCGCGATCGCAACGGGCGCGCGGCGAGCCTCGCGATGCGCGGCATCGAAGCGGCGGGCTTCGGCGCGCGCGCGGGCGCCCTCGCGCTCGCGGGCGCGCTCCGGCAGAAGGAGCATCTGCGCGAGCGCGCGCGTGCGCATTGGGCGTACTTCCAGCTCGCGCTCGAGCCCGATCGTGGTGAGTGAGGTGGAGCACGCCGGGCACCGCCACCGCGTCGAGGCGGAGATCTACGACGCTCGCGCGCGCGAGGCGTTCGCGCGGCTGCGCGACGAGGACCTGCGCGTCGATCCCGCGATCCCGCCGTATCCGAACGACGAGCACGTCGACTTCCTGACGTTCGGCCTCGCGCGTCTCGGCGACGTCTCCGGCCGCTCGATCCTCGAGGTGGGATCGGGAGGCGGCGAGCTTAGCGTCTACCTCGCGCTCCAGGGCGCGCGCGTCTCGGGCATCGACGTCTCCGAGGCGAACGTCCGCCTCGCGGCGCGGCGCGCCGCGGTGAACGGCGTGGGCAACCGCGTGCGGTTCCGCGCTTCCCCCATCGAGAGCCTCGACGATGCCGACGAGAGCTACGACATCGTCATCGGCAATCAGGTGCTGCACCACTTCGATCTCCCGAACGCGCTGCCGAACGTGCGGCGGCTCCTGCGGAAGGGCGGCCGCGCGATCTTCTGCGAGCCGGTGCTGCTGATCCCCGAGAGCGTGCGCCGCGTCCGCGAGAGCGGGCTCGGGACGCGCATCCTGCCGCGTCGCGTGGATACGCCGACGGAGCGCTCGATCTCGGTCGGCGACGTCCGGCTGGTCCGCGAGACGTTCCCGGATTCGGCCTTCTATCCGTTCCAGCTGCTCACCCGCGTCCAGAACTTCGTGCCGGTCCCGGAGCGGCTCCTCGCGCTGCTCTCGCGCGCGGACCGGCTGCTCCTGCGATACGTCGCACCGGTGCGCACGCTCTGCCGGTTCCTCGTCATCGAGGTCGCGCGGGACCGCGCCGTCACGCCGGCGGACGGATCGGTGCGTCTGTGAGAGTCCTCGTCACCGGCGCCGCGGGCATGCTGGGCAGCTCGCTCGTGCCAACGCTCGCCGGAGCGGGCCACGACGTCCATCCGACGGACCTGCGGCGGTCCGGCGAGCGGCTGTGGGGCGGCGAGATCCGCGCCGTCGAGGCGGTCGACGTGCGCTCGCGCGAGGAGGTCGCGGCGGCGTTCGCGCGCGTCCGCCCCGAGCTCGTGGCGCACCTCGCGGCGGAGACCGACCTCGAGGTCTGCGAGGCGGATCCCGACCTCGCGTACGCCACGAACAGCCTCGGCACGAAGCACGTCGCCCTCGCCGCGCGCGACGCGGGCATCCCGATCGTGTACATCAGCACGGCGGGCGTGTTCGACGGCGCGAAGGCCGAGCCTTACACCGAGTACGACGACGCGAACCCGATCAATCGCTATGGGCAGTCGAAGCTCGTGGGCGAGCGCTACGTCGCGACCTTCAGCTCGCGCTTCTTCATCGTCCGCGCGGGATGGATGGTCGGTGGCGGCGACCGCGACCACAAGTTCGTCGCGAAGATCCTCCAGCAGCTCGAGGCCGGCGCGCGCGTGATCCGCGCGGTCGACGACCGCCTCGGCACGCCGACGTACGCGCCGGACTTCAGCCGCTGCCTCGTCGCTCTCATCGCGACGGGAAGCCACGGGCTCTATCACATGGCGTCGACGGGCCGTGCGAGCCGCTACGACGTCGCGCAGCACATCCTTCGCGTGCTCGGACGGGACGACGTGAAGCTCGAGGCGGTGTCGTCGCACTACTTCCGCGACACGTATCCCGCGCCACGCCCGCATTCGGAGATGATGCGCAACCTCCTGCTCGACCTGCAGGGGCTGAACACCATGCGTCCATGGCAGGTCGCGCTCGAGGAATACCTGCGCACCGCCTTCGCCGACCTCCGCGCGGCGACGCCGCGGCGGTCCGCGGTCGGCTGATGCGGTCGGTCGCCGTCGTCATCCCGATCCCCAACGATCCGGACTGGACGATCTTCGCCGAGCTGCCCGAGAGCGTGCCGATCATCGTTCCCGATGACAGCGACGGGAAGCTCGCGCCACCACCGCGCGCGAACGTCCGGTACTTCGACTACGCCGCGCAGCGGGAGATCATGGGCGAGCACTACGACGCGATCCCGCACAAGAGTGCGGCGTGCCGCAACTTCGGCCACTACCTCGCGTACAAGGAGGGCTTCGATGTGATCGTGGCCCTCGACTACGACTGCCGCCCGCGTCCGGGATGGCTCAAAGACCACGTCGACATGCTGGCAAAGGTGACCGACGCGCCCGCGCTCGCGGGCACGTGGCTCAACACCATCGAGGCACCCGGGTTCTACTCACGCGGCTTCCCGTACGAGTACCGCAACGCCGAAGCGGCCGCCGTCCGGGAGACGGTGGCCTCCGGCGAGGTCAAGCTGAACATGGGCGTCTGGGACAACGTGCTCGACCTCAATGGGATCGACAAGGTGCAGCGGCGCCCGCCGGCCGAGCCGGGCCTGCGCGGCGACCGCAATCACGTCGCGCTCGGCAAGGTGCCCCTCTGCGGCATGAACACGGCGTTCGTCGCGGAGCTGACGCCCGCGTACTTCTTCCTCCCCGACGTCTGCGTGGACGGGTGGCAGCTCAGCCGGCACGACGACATCTGGGGCGGCTACATGCTGAAGAAACTCATGGACCGGCGCGGCGACCTGATGACATTTGGACGCCCCGTCGTCGAGCACACGCGCCAGTCCGAGCTCAATCGCGTGATGGTGATCGAGCACTGGATGCATCTGATGGCACGCGAGTTCTACGAGGTCGTGGACGAGGCGGCCGATCGCGTGCGCGTCGGCGACTACGCGTCGATGTTCGGCCACTTCGTCGAGGAGTACCGACGCGCGCTCGAGCAGAGCCGAGCGCCGGCGCACTACCGTTGGGTATACGCCGAGTTCGGGGACGCGATGGCGCGCTGGGCGCGGTGCTTCCGGTGACGGCCACCCAGGCGACGGAGCGCGACCTCGACGCGGTACGCGACGCCGCGGCCGAGTTCGCGCGACAGAGCCTGCACGGACCGGGTGCGGGAGACGCGTTCTCGCGCACGGCCTGGAACGCGTGCGCCGGCTTCGGCGTGCAGGGTCTGCCGGTCCCGGCCGAATACGCTGGCACGCAGGCGGACCTGCGGACCACGGCGGCGGTGATGGAAGGTCTCGGCCTCGGCTGCGAGGACAACGGCCTCCTGTTCGCCCTCAACGCGCAGCTGTGGAGCGTGGAGGTGCCGCTCGCGCGGTTCGGCTCCGAGGCGCAGCGCCGCCGCTACCTGCCGGGCCTGGTCGCCGGCACGCTGATCGGGGCGCACGGCATGACCGAGCCCGGGAGCGGATCCGATGCGTTCGCCCTCAAGACACGCGCGGAGCGCCGCGTCGGCGCCTTCGTCCTGAACGGCGAGAAATGGTTCGTCACCAACGCGCCGGTGTGCGACTTCGCGATCGTGTTCGCGACGGTCGACCCGTCGCTCGGCGTCGGCGGCATCACCGCGTTCGTCGTCGATCGCGACACGGCGGGATTCGCCATCGGTCGCGACGAGCCGAAGATGGGCATGCGCGGCTCGACGCTCGGCCGACTCACCTTCACCGACTGCGTCGTCGACCTGTCGCAGCGGCTCGGGGGCGAGGGCGGCGGCGCCGCGATCTTCAACTCCTCGATGGAGTGGGAGCGCGCGGCGATCCTCTCCGTGTGCACAGGCGCCATGCAACGCGAGCTCGATCGCTGCGTCGAGTACGCGAAGACGCGCCGGCAGTTCAAAGAGCCCATCGGCAGATTCCCGGCCGTTGGGAACCGCCTCGCCGACATGAAGGTCCGGCTCGAGGCGTCGCGCGCGCTCCTCCGCCGCGTCGCGGAGGTCAAGGACGTCGGCGAGGGGGCGGCGCTCGAAGCGGCGGTCGCGAAGCTCTACATCTCCGAAGCCTGGGTGCAGTCGAACCTCGACGCGCAGGCCGTCTACGGGGCGTTCGGTTATCTGACCGAGAACGGCATCGAGCGGCAGATCCGCGACTCGCTCGCATCGCGGATCTACTCCGGCACGTCAGACATCCAGCGGCTCGTCATCGCACGCTCGCTGGGTCTGTGATCGGCCGTGACGTATCTCCTCCACGACCTGCTGACCTCGTCGGCGGCGCAGCATCCCGATCGTCCGGCGGTCGGGTCCGGCGTCCGATCGCTCACGTACACGGAGCTCGACGGGGCCGTTGACCGCGTCGCCGCGTTCCTGCGAAGGCGCGGCGTCGTGCCGGGCGATCGCGTGGGGCTCATGGTCGAGAAGAGCGAGTCCGCCGTCGTCGCGATCTTCGGGATCCTGAAGGCGGGCGGCGTGTACGTCCCTGTTGATCCACACATCCCGCCACAGCGGGCGGCGTTCATCCTGAAGGACTGCGGCGTGCGGACCGTCATCGCGAGCCCGGACGAGCGCGGCCGCTCGTTCGCGGGTCTGCTGCCACCCGGAGCGCTCGAGACCGTCATCGTCGCGGGCGCCGACGCGTCGCGCGCTCCCACCGGTCTCGCGGTCTCGGGGGTCTTCGGCTGGCAGGACGCGCTGGCAGCGCGCACCATGCGCATCCCGGAAGAGCGCATCGACACGGACCTCGCGTACGTGCTGTACACGTCGGGATCGACCGGCGAGCCGAAGGGCGTGATGATCTCGCACCGGAACGCGCTCACGTTCGTGGACTGGGCGGTCGAGCAGTACGGCATCCGCCCCGACGATCGCCTGTCGAACCACGCGCCGTTCCACTTCGACCTCTCGGTCTTCGACATCTACGCGGCGATGTCGGTCGGGGCGAGCGTGCACCCGGTCCCGGAAGGCCTCTCGGTGTTCCCGGTGAAGCTCTCGCGGTGGATCGCGGACCAGCGCATCAGCGTCTGGTACTCGGTCCCCTCGATCCTCGCGCTCCTCGCGCTGTACGGCGCGCTCGGCGAGCGCGACCTGCGCCAGATACGAACGATCCTCTTCGCCGGCGAGGTCTTCCCCATCAAGCACCTGAAGACGCTCGTCGCCGCGCTGCCCAACGCCCGGTACGCCAATCTGTACGGCCCGACGGAGACGAACGTGTGCACGTACCACGAGGTTGACGTCGCGGCCGTGCCGTGGCTCACGCAGACCCTGCCGATCGGCAGAGCGTGCGCGAACACGTCCGTGTTCGCCGTGACCGACGAGGATCGGCCCGCCGCACCCGGCGAGGAAGGTGAGCTGCTGGTGCGTGGGTCGGGCGTCGCGCTCGGCTACTGGGGCCGGCCGGAGCGCACGGCGCAGGGATTCGTGCAGAACCCGCTGCTCAGAACGGTGCGGGATATCGTGTACCGGACGGGTGACGTGGTCGTCCTCGATGCGAGCGGCGAGTATCGCTTCATCGGCAGGAAGGATCACCAGATCAAGAGTCGTGGGTACCGCATCGAGCTCGGCGAGGTCGAGCACGTGCTTCACCAGCACGAGTCGATCCGCGAGGCCGCCGTCGTCGCGGTGCCCGACGAGCTCGTCGGAAACCGCATCCGCGCGGTGGTCGTGCCGGTGAGCGGGGCCGAGCTCACGAGCGTCGCGGTGAGGGCGCACTGCGCTTCGCGGCTGCCGGGGTACATGGTCCCCGAGCTCGTGGACGTCCGTCCGGATCTACCCCGGACGCCGAATGGCAAGGTCGATCGCCAACGACTGATGGAGGTCAAGTGAGGAAGTGAACGCCGATGTCGCCGCCGGGATCGAGGAATACATCCGCGACGAGTTCATGGCGCCGCAGGGACGCGCCGGCGAGACATGGACGCGAGAGACGTCGCTCTTCCGCTCGGGGATCCTCGATTCGTTTGGACTGCTCGAGCTCGTCACCTTCCTGGAGAAGCGCTACGGGATCAAGATCCACGACGAGGACATGGTCCCCGAGAACTTCGACAGCGTGGTGAGCCTCACGCGGTTCGTCGCGGAGCGCACGCGGGCCCAGGAGACGTGAGCACCCGCAGGCCATTCGGCGCCACGGTCTGGGCCGACCTCGCGAGCTTCGCCGAGCTCAAGAAGCGACCGTTCCCGTCGCTGACCGGCCTGATCGACGTCCTGCTCATGCCGGGCGTGATCGCGGTGCTCATCTTCCGCGTCGCGAGCGCGCTGCACCGGCTCCGGCTGCGGCCGCTATCGCGACTCCTGTACATCTTCAACATGGCGCTGTTCTCCGTGGACCTCGCGCCGAACGCCGAGATCGGCGCAGGGTTTGCCCTGCCGCATCCGGTGGGCGTCGCCGTCGCGCCGCAGACGCGCATCGGTGAGCGCGCCCGACTCTTCCAGGGCGTCAGCGTGGGCGGCGGCGCCACCGAGGATCCGACCCGCGACGGCTTCCCCACGATCGGGAACGACTGCTGGCTCTTCGCCGGCGCGAAGGTGCTCGGTCCGGTGACCATCGGCGACGGCGCCATGGTGGCGGCGAATGCGCTCGTGGTGCGTTCCGTGCCGCCGCGCGCGGTCGTGCTCGGCAACCCCGCGCGCGTGGTCCGCTTCCGCGAGCCGAGCGCGCCCGCCGACGCCGTGGAGTGAGAGCGGCGATCGATGCCCGGGCGCTCGGCTCGGGTCGCGGCGGTGACGAGTCGTACACGCGTGGCCTGCTCGCCGGGCTCGCCGAGTCGCGCGGCGCCGACGACGCGTTCCCGCTCCTCGTGTCGTCGGAGAGCGTCGTTCCAAAGCCGCTCGCCGGCGATCCGGCCTTCCCCGTCCACGTCGTCGGCGCTGGATCGCAGCTGCGTCGCTACGTGATCAGCCTGCCGCTCGCGCTCCGCAGGCTACCGGTCGACCTGCTGCACTCGCTGATCTACGCGCCGCTCTGGTCACCGGTGCCGATCGCGCTCATGGTCACGGATCTCTCCTTCCGGCATCACCCCGAGCTCTACCGTAGAAGCACGCGCCTTCGCCTCGGGCTCGTGATGGGTCGCCAGCTCCGTCGCGCCCGCGTGATCATGACGCTCAGCGAGTTCTGCAAACGCGACATCTGCGAGCAATACGCCGTGCCCCCCGAGCGCGTCTTCGTCGTCCCGTGCGCCATCCCGCCCCCGGCCGCCTTCGCGGACGACCCCGCTCTCCTACCCGGCGCCGGCGTGCGGTCGCCATTCTTCCTGCACGTGGGCAACCGGCACCCGCGAAAGAACCTGCCACGCCTCATCCGCGCGTTCGCGCGGGCGAAGCGCTCCGCTCCGGCGCTGGAAGGGCATCAGCTCGTCATCGCCGGACGGCGCTGGTGGCGGGTCCGCGACGAGCTCGCGGCCGCGGCGGAAGCGCCCGCAGGCAGCGTGGTCTTCCTCGACCAGGTGGCGGACCGCATGCGCGACGCGCTGCTGCGTTCGGCGGAGGCCCTCCTGTATCCGTCGCTCTTCGAGGGCTTCGGTCTGCCACCGCTCGAGGCCATGGCGGTCGGCACGCCGACGATCGTCTCAAACGCCGCCGCGATCCCCGAAACGGTGGCTGACGCGTCGCTGCTCGTGGATCCGCTCGACGTCGACGGATTCGCGCGAGCGATGGTCTCCGTCGCGACCACGGCGGGTCTGCGCGACGATCTCCGCGAGCGCGGGCTGCGCCGCGTGCAGGTCTTCACGGCACGGCGCATGGGCGAGCGGGCGCTGGCAGCGTTCCGGGGGGCGACCGCGGCGGAGCGCCGGGTCTAGGCGTTCGCCGCGGGCTCGGCGCGCAGCTCGGGCGTGTGGACGGGCCGTAGCGAGAGCAGGACGAGCGCGAGCGCCGTGCCGAGCGCGAACGCCACCATCCCAGTCACATTCTTCTCCGGTGGATGCGGACCGAACTCGATGGCCGGTGAGAGCAGCACGAAGAATCCGAGGACGCCCGACGCAAGCGCGAGGCGGTGATCCGCGCCCCAACCAGCGCGCCGCGACCAGCCGTCGATCACGCGACGCGCGACGAGCACGATAGCGAGCAGCACGAGGACCGGGACGATGCCCACGGGCGTGGCGCTCGGGACGATGTACTCCGCGATGAACCACGCCAGGGTGAGCACGAGCGCGGGGATGCGGAGCCTCCACGGACCGGGCGGCGCGGCCGCGTCGCTCGGGCGCGCGGCGCCGCGCCGGCGCAGGCCGAGCCACACCAGGGCGAAGAAGATGATTACGGCGTTCACGTAGGTCCCCGGCGGATGCTCGTAGCCCACGGGCTTGAAGAGCATGAAGCCGAAGATGATGAGCCCGAAGATCGAGCTCGCGATCAGGACGAGGAACGCGATGACGAGGCCGAACCGCCCGAGCCAGGGCTCGCTCGCGCGCGACGGGAAGACGCGCTCGACCAGGATGACCGGGATCGTCACGCTCATCACCGCGTGGTACGCGGTGAGGCCGACCGCCCAGATCCAGTTGATGTCGAGGGCGCGCCCCTTCTCACCGAGCGTCGCGGCGTCAGCCCAGAAGGGGTTGAACCAGCTCGTAACGATCATGCCCTCCTCGAGGACGCCGTAGGCGGCGCCCAGGATCAGGAGGTTCCACCAGCCCAGCTTGCGGCGACGGACGAGCTCTCTCGCGATGACCGCGCCAGAGCCATAGAGCGCGACGAGGTACACCCACGAATGCGGATCGAGGAACGCGAGGATCGGTGTCGAGCCCGGCAGGACCTCGCCGCACAGAGCCGCGACGACATACAGGAGGACGACGCCGCGCAACACGTCAGGCGCTACTAGAGCTTGGTGCCTCGCGGGCCGGGTCCCCGGAGCCGGAAGGACGGCTTGTCGAAGATCTGGCACTTCTGGCAGACCGTCTCGGCACCGGGAGACACCGCGAGGCGCGAGAACTCCGTGCGCGCGGAACGGTAGCGCTCGTTGTTCCAGATCTCGTCAAATTCCTGCTGCTTCATGTCGCCGAAGTCGTACTTCTCGTCGTACACGATGCAGCACGGCGCGACGCCGAGGTCCGGGTTCACGGTGAGCGATCGGTACAGGTAGTAGCACCCGCCGTGCTGCTTGAAGGGCGCGTTGCGGAACACCGGCGCTTCGGGGTCCTGATAGCGGAACGCCGGATCCGAGCTGAAGAACTCCTTCGCGAGGTCACGCTTGCGCTCCACGGTGGCATCGAACGGAAGGCCGGAGGGGATGAATCGGATGAGGTCGACCCCGAGTTCCTGCGCCATCGCCTTCGCCGCCTCGATCTGGTGTTCGTTGTGCTTGAAGACGATGAACTGCCATTCGATCACCGGCAACGCGCTGCCCCTCGCTTCGCGGACGGCCAGCAGACGCCGGACGTTGTCGAAGACGAGGGCGAGATCGCCGCGCACGCGGTACTTCTCGTAGACGTCCTGCGTGACGCCGTCGATCGAGAGCGTGAGCTCTTCGAGACCGCTGTCGACGAGCTGGTCCATGAGCTCGGGCTTCTTGATCGAGAGGTTCGAGCTCATCACCGTCGAGAGGTTCTTCGAGCGTGCGTACTTGATCATCTCGAAGATGTCCTTGTGCAGCAGAGGCTCGCCCCAGTTGTAGAGACTCACCTCGTACGCCCACGGGCTCAGCGTGTCGATCACGCGCTTAAAGTGCTCGTAGTCCATCCGCTGCCGCGTCCGCTGCAGCTCGCCCGTACCGGTGGCGCAGAGGGGACAGCGCAGGTTGCAGAGATTGATGGGATCGACGAAGACCACGTACGGCCGGCCGCGAAGGCGCGTCGCCCCGAGGAATCGTTCGGCCTCGACGAGCGCGAGGTTCGCGAGGCGCCGCGGCGTCGAGTGGTGCAGGACCGCGCGGAGGTGGCGTGGCATGCGCATCAAGCGATGCGACGGACGCAAGGTCCGCGGGATCGCCTGCGTGATCTCGCGCATCATCAGAACGCGCCTTGGCGTCGGACGACTTCCACGAACGTCCGCGCGAGGATGCCGAGATCCACGAGGAACCCGCGCTCGTGGACATACCGCACGTCTTCGGCAATCGTGTCCTGGAACCCCAGCAGGCCGCGGCCGCTGATCTGCGAGAGGCCGGTCACCCCGGGCTTCACCGCGAACTTCTCGAGCTGCCACGGCTCGTAGTACGGCAGCATCTGCGGGATCTCGGGGCGCGGGCCGACCATCGAGATGTCCCCGCGCAGAACGTTCCAGAGGTTGGGGATCTCATCGAGGCTCGTGCGTCGCAGCCACCGGCCCACGGGGGTGAGCCGCGGGTCGTCGAGGATCTTGAAGCGCATCGTGCGGATGGTCGCGTCGTCATACCGGTAGGCGTACAGATCCGGGAATCGCTCGCGCGCGTCGATGTACATCGTGCGCAGCTTGTAGAACGTGAAGACGGTTCCACCTCGCGCGACGCGACGCTGCGCGAAGATCACGGGACCGGGCGAGTCGAGGCGGATGAGGATCGCGAGGACGAGGAGGACCGGCGCGGTGAGCACGAGCATGGGGATGCACACCGCGAGGTCGAACACCCGCTTCGCGATGGCGTAGGCGAACGGTTCGACGGCACGTCGAGAAACGGCTTCCTGGACAGGCTGATCAAGCGATCGCCCAACGAGCTCCACGAACCTTCACTCCCCCTGCTGGCATCCCGCGGAAGGCCTGAGTATCGGCCGCGGTCACGTCATCGTCAAGCGAAAGCGCGCGCGAGTGGCAATTTCGAGCAGCTCAGCGCGGGAACGCCGCGGAGAGACCTCCGTCGACCGTGATGACACAGCCCGTCGTGCGGCTCGACCTTTCCGAGAGAAGGAATACCGCCGCGTACGCGACGTCCTCAGCGCGCACACCGCGATGCAGGAGGTTGCGCGAGGCATAGAACGCCTCCAGATCGTCGACGCCGACACCGTGCGCAGCGGCCCTCGACCTCCGCAGCTCTTCGGACCAGAGTCGGGAGCCGGCGAAGATCGCGTCGGGATTGATGACATTTGCGCGAACCCCGACCGAACCGCCCTCGATCGCGGCGAGACGGGCGATCTGCACCTGCGCCGCTTTCGCGACGCTGTACGCCCCGAAACCGGCACCGGCGTCGAAGGCGTTCTTCGAGGCGACATACACGAGGCTTCCGCCGAGCCCCTGTGTGCCGAGCGCCCGAAGGAGCCGACGCGTGAGGAAGAAATGCGAGCTCGTGTTCACGTCGAGACTGCGTTGCCACTCGCTCGTGGGTAGATCCGCGAGACGCCCGGTCACCGCGATGCCGGCGTTCGAGACGCAGCCGTCGACGCCGCCGTACCGCGCAATCGCATCCGACACAAGCCGATCGACGAACCGTTCGTCGCTGATCTCGCCCACGAGCGGCATCACCGAATGGCCGTCGTGGCTCAGCGCCTCCGCCACGGCATCGAGACGCGGAGCGTCGATATCCGTGATGACGACGTGCGCACCGGCGGCGGCGACCTGTTGCGCGACGGCGCTGCCGATCGCGCCGGCGGCGCCGGTGACGATGACGACCTGTCCGGCAAGCTCCGGCTTCGGCTGCGGCCGCCCGAGCTTCGCGAGCTCGAGCGGCCAGTAGTCGATGTCGAAGAGGTCGCGATCGCTCAACGAGACAGCGTCGCCGAACGCGTCGAGCGCCATCGCGGCGACCGCATGCGTGTGCGCCGCGACGTCCGCGATCACCCGCGCGCGACGCTCCGTCTCCGCGAGGGCGATCGTGCCCGCGCCGGCGACGAGCACGACACGCGGACGAGGATCGTGCATCGCGATCCCGGTGGGCGCGCGATCCCTGTTCCGCTCCCAGTACGCGGTGTAGCGCTTCTCGTAACGGTCGACCGCGTCGTCGATGCTCCCCGCGTCCGACACCACCAGGGGCGCCAGGCCGATCGTGAGCAGATGATCCGCCGTCGCCGGGCCCGCAGCCGCGATGCGCTCGAGGTCGTCGCGCTGGGCGATCGAGCCGTCCTCGCTCGCGTGCAGGATCACGCGGCCGCGCCGCGCGAGCCTCCCTCGGAGCCTCAGCAGGAAGTCCTCGTCGACGGCGGACGGCGCTGGCGCGCGCGGCACGGTCGTGCGGCGTCGCCGATCGAGGTACGCGCTCGCGCGACCGACGAGCTCCATCGTCCGCGCGAAGGTGTCGTCCTCGCCCCACGTCACGAGACCGTGATGCGCGAGGATAACCGCGTCGTGATCGGCGAGGTCCGCGACGCGGCGAGCTAGCGCGAACCCCGGACGCACGTACTCGACGAACGCGACGCGCGGACCGAGCGCGTCGCGCACCACCGTGCGCGCGTCCGGTCCGTTGGTGAGGGCGCAGATGGCATCGGCGTGGACGTGATCGACGTTCGTCGCCGGCAGGAACGCATGGAGCAGCGTCTCGATCGACGGCCGCCGAGCCAGAGGTTCAGCCTGGCAATGGGTCACGAACGCGACCATCGCGTCGTCATCCATCTTGTCGCGCGTCCGGAGCGTGAGGAGCCCGTCGAGGAACAGGAACGTGAATCCGCTCGCGTCGATCGTCGCGAGGTCGGCCCCGCTGCCCTTGATCGCGAGAAGCTTGCGCTCGCGCCCGAGGTGATCGCGACCGGTCATCTTCGTCGAGGTGTTCCCACCCCCGTGCACGACGAGCGCGGGAATCGCGCCGATCCGGCGTGAGCGAGCGACGAGCTGCTCGATCGGGCTCGACGTCATCCGATGACGCGTCGCTCCGTCACGATCGCCGTGACGAGATCGGCGGGTGTCACGTCGAAGGCGAGGTTCAGCGCGCGCGCTCCCTGCGGAGCGGTCCGCACGCCCGCGGCATGGAGGACCTCGTCCTCGTCCCGCTCCTCGATCGGGATGTCCGAGCCGCTCGCCGTGTGCAGGTCGATCGTCGACTCGGGCGCCGCGACGACGAAGGGGATGCCGGCGCGCTTCGCGGCGAGCGCGTGAGCCAACGTGCCGATCTTGTTCGCGACATCGCCGTTCGCCGCGATGCGGTCGGCGCCCACGACCACCGCGTCGACGCGCCCGCCGAGAATCAGGCTTGCTCCCGCGCCATCGACGATGACGCGATACGGGATGCCTTGCCGCCCGAGCTCCCACGCCGTGAGGCGCGCGCCCTGTAGCAGCGGACGGGTCTCCGCGACGAAGACCTCGTCGACCGATTTGCGCTCGTGCATGGCGCCGATGACGGAGAGCGCCGTGCCCCACTCGACCCCCGCGAGCGCGCCCGCGTTGCAGTGCGTGAGGAAGCGGCGGCGTCCCGCGAGGAAGTCGGCGCCACGCTCGCCGATACTGCGGTTCGCCGCGATGTCCTCGTCGCGCACCCGCAAGGCCTCCGCGAGGGCGGCATCCGCGCCGCCGCGCGCGGCCTCCACGACGCGCCGGACCCCGACCGAGAGATTCACGGCCGTGGGACGCGCCGACGCGAGCACGCTCGCCGCTCGATCCACGGCCGCCGCCACGTCGTCTCCGGTCCGCGCGGCGCGCTGTGCGGCGAGCGCGACACCGAGAGCGCCGGCGACGCCGAGCGCCATCGCGCCCCGTACGGCGAGGCGCTTGATCGAGGCCGCGAGCGCGTCGGCGTCCTCGATGCGCAGCATGCGCAGCTCCCCTGGGAGCATGGTCTGGTCGATGATCGTGATCGCACCGTCGTCCCAGTCGATGGTGCGCTCGACGAGGGCGCTACCGGTCACACTCCCACCCCGCGATCGCCGAGGCGCTCGAGCAGCGCCGCGAGGCTCGGGTTCTGGCGGTCGCGATCCGAGAGGATCGGCTGTCCGTCGGCGGTCATCGAGACGCGCGGCCAGCGTACGCCCGCGCTCGGATCGTTCCACGTGAACCCGAGCTCGTCGGAGCCGTCGTACTCGTTCGTCACGAGATAGAAGAGCGTCAGGGCCGTCAGCGCGAGGAAACCATGCGCGACGCCGGCCGGGATCACGACCGTGTCGTCGGCGGACGCTTCGCGCGTCCGGACCTCCGGAGGCCGGCCATCGCGCGTCGGCCGGATGTCCACGAGCGCGACGAAGGCGCGACCATCGAGTACGACCCAGTAATCGAGCTGGCTGCGGTGATAGTGGAGCCCGCGCAGCACGCCTGCCGCCGATGTCGACACGTTCGCCTGGACGAAGCGCGCGCCGTCGATCCCGGTGACCTCCTTGGTGAGATCGCGGAACGCGCTCGCGCGCCACAGCTCGCGGAAGGCGCCGCGCGCGTCGCCGTGCCGCGTGAGCCTGCCCCAGCGCACGCCCGGGAGCTCCCGTTCCGTCGTCATGGGAGCGCTGCGGACCGCTCGGCCGAGACGTACTCGCGCGTCGCGGCCTGCCACGATCGCAGCTCGACGTCCGATCGCAGCACGCCCCATCGCGGCGGGGTCGAGTTTCGGCGCCAGGTGGACGCGGGGACGAGCTTCGTGGCGACGTCGATGCGGGCCTCGTCGAGCACGACGCGAGCCCACTCCGCCCGGCTCGCCTGCCCGGCGTTCACGACGTGACGCACGCCCGCGGCCCCCCCGAACACGAGCTCGGCGACGCCGCGTGCGACGTCGCGGGTGAAGCTCGGCGAGCCGACCTCGTCGCTGACCAGCCGCAGCACGGCGCCGCTCTCACGCGCGCGCCGCGCGGCGGCGACGATCTTGGCCGGGAAATCGTTGCCGGGTGGTCCGTAGAGCCATGCCGTCCGCACGATGAGCAGCCCCTGCGGCGTCGCGGCGAACGCGCGCTGCGCGCCGCGCTCGCCGGCGAGCTTGCTCTCGCCGTATGGATTCACCGGACCGACGGCATCGGACGGGGTGAGTGGCCGGTCGAACTCGCCGCCGAACACCTCATTGGTCGAGATGAGTACGAGGCGGGCGCCGGCCCAAGCACACGCCGCCGCGAGCTCATCGACCGCGCGCGCGTTGCGCCGCATGGCGCGCAGGAGGTCGCGCGCGCAGGCGTCGACTTCCGTCCACGCCGCGCTGTGGACCACGACATCGGGCCGCGATCGCAGGAGCCGTGCCGCAGCGCTCGGATCGTCGAGGTCGTACTCGGGACGCGACCAGCTGCGCGTCTCGGCGCGAGCCCCAAGCTCGAGGACCAACGCGCGCCCGAGCCTGCCCGACGCTCCGGTGACGGCGAACCGCATCAGTCGGCGGCGCTCGAGGCCGCCAGTCGCTCCGAATACTGCCGGGTGTAGTGGTCGTGCCAGTCGGCCGATCGCACGGCGCGCCACCAGGTCTCGTTGTCCAGGTACCAGCGCGCGGTGCGTGCCAGGCCGTCGTCGAAATCGAGCCGGTGCGTGAAGCTGAGCGGCCGTTCACCCGCCATGGCGTAGCGGCGATCGTGGCCGGGGCGATCCGCGACCGTGCGCACCAGTGACCATGGCTTGCCGAAATGCGCGACGACGAGATCGCGGTTGGTCATCTCGTGGCTACCCCGGATGTTGTACGCCTGTCCCGAGGCGCCCTTGCCGTAGCTGGAAGGCGAGCAGCTCCGCCGCCGCCTTCGCCGCGGCGTACGGCGAGCGCGGCGCGAGCCGATCGTCCTCGACGCTCTCCCCCGTCTCGACGGACCCGTACACGTCGTCGGTGGACACCTGGAGGAAGCGCGGCGCGCCGCCGTGGTCCGCCTTAGCGCCGCGGCACGCCTCGAGGATCGAGTGAACGCCCTCGACGTTCGTCGCGAGGAAGGCGCTCGGGTCGAGGATCGATCGATCGACGTGGGTCTCAGCCGCGAAGTTCACGATCGCGTCGCAGTCGACCGCGAGCTCGCGCATGAGCGGACGGTCGGCGATGTCCGCGCGAACGGAGCACAGCCGTGCCGCGCACGCGGGATCGTCCATGACCTCGCGCAGGTTCGAGTGGTTGCCGGCGTACGCCAGCTTGTCGAGGACGAAGATGCGGACGTCGGGTCACGCGTGAGCGCGCGACGCACGAAGCACGAGCCGATGAACCCGGCACCGCCAGTCACCAGGACGTGGCGGGCGCGCATCAGACCGCCGCGGCTGCCTTGATGGTGCGCGCCGCGATCACGCGGTGTCCGTTGCCGTTGCCATTCCGGCGCGCGCGCGCCGTCCCCGGTCGCACGGGTGCCGCTTGAGCGATGGGAACAAGCTCGCCGCTGCGGACATCCGCCTCGACCATCTTTCCCGCGCGCAAAAGGGACTGAACGGTGCCCGCGTCGATCCACTTTCCCGTGTAGCGCTTCCAGAAGAGGCCGTCGCGCGGGATGTAGTGGTTGAGCACGTCGGTGATCTCGAACTCACCCCGTGCCGACGGCTTCAGGCGCTCGATGACGCCGAACACCTCGGGCCGAAGCAGGTACACGCCGATCGGGATGAGGTTGCTCTTCGGATGCGCGGGCTTCTCCTCGAAGCCGATGACGCGGCCCGAGGCATCGAAATCGGCGACGCCGAAGCGCTGCGGATCGGGCACCTCATACAGCAGCGCGCCCGCGCCGCAGGCGCTCTGCTGGAACTCGCGCGCCACGTCGTTCAGCGCCGGGCCACGCAGGATGTTGTCGCCGAGGACGACGCAGAAGTCGTGCCGGCCGACCCACGTGCGGGCGAGCCCGATGCCATGGGCGATGCCGAGCGGCCCGCGCTGGTACCGGTAGGTGAGGTCGAAGCCAAGGTGCGATCCGTCACCCAGCAGCTCGACGATGTCGCCGACACCGCGGCCTCCGAGGATGACCATGACGTCCTTGATGCCCATTCCCGCGAGGGTCGCGAGCGGGTAATAGATCATCGGGCGGTCGTACAGCGGCAGCAGATGCTTATTGGTGACGCTCGTGAGGGGATAAAGCCGCTTGGCCGTACCACCAGCGAGGACGATGCCCCTCATGATTCCTTCCCCATGCCGTCGGTCGACGGCAACGCTCCCCAAATGCTCGGCGCCGATGACCAGGGTGAGCCATCGGTACACCAAGCGCAAGGCCTATGCGTACCGGAGGCGCCCGCCTGCTTGAAACACGAACAATTCTCCGACTCTGCCCGACGCCCACGCAGCCACGCGGGCGCCGTAGCGCGGCCGCTGGTGTAAATGCATCACCCCGCGGACAAGGTGGCCCGCTCCGTACGTCCCGTACCGACGGAGGTGACTTCCCTTGTGCTTGGGTCGCGGGCAGTTGGGCAGGTTGGGTCGGCTGGGCGTGCCATGGGTAAGCAGGCGCTTTAGCCCAGCGGTTCACCGAAACACTTGGGGCCAAGAGCCCCGAGAAGGAGGAGGTTCCAAGTGGGTGGCAAGACGCGTCCCGCGTACCCGAAGGAGTTCCGCGCGAACGCCGTTCGGCTGCTGCGGTCGTCCGGCAAGCCGCAGCGAGGTCGCCAAGGATCTCGGCTGCTCGAGCAACTCGCTGCGCGCGTGGGCGAAGCGGCTCGCGGGATTCTTCGAGGAGCTCGGGGCCGGACTCGCGGCGGGTCGCGCTGACGCGGAGGTGCGCGGCGCGTTGGGAGGCAAGTACGACTCGTATCCCGAAGCCCGCTAGACGAACGGGCCGCGCCTCGCGTCCGAGGCGCGGACCGGCGATCGATCAGGGCTCGCGCGACACTCTTGCCGACAATGGAACTCGACCATGACAGTCACGTACCCGGAGGCACGACGAAGACGGTTAGCCGAATAACGCTGTTCGGTCGACGTTTCTCGGCCATCACCGACCACCCGTCACGCTGCCGATGCCCCCATGGGTGGTGCGCTCGACGAGCACATGCGACAGCCCACCCGCCGCGCACGCCGCGAAGACGTCGCCCGCGTCCATCGGATAGAAGGCTCGTACCGCGACGACGCAGCCGATCACCGAGTCGAATTGATCGATGGCGTATTGAAGGAGCGACGACCGAACTCCTGGCGCGATGCCGAGCCGCCGCTTCGCGAAGCTGTTCGGGAGCTCGGCGACCACGTACGCGAGCCCGCAGATCGCGCCGACGAACGGCGCGGGCGGTCCGCCCGCTCTGATCCGCCCGAGCGCGCCAAGCCGCGGTGCGCGACGCGCGATCACATCCTGGACGCTCACGGTCAGCGCGGTCGCGAGGGGCATGACCACGAAGCCACGCCAGGTCTTATTCCTCCCGAGGAGCTCGCCTCCCCGCCAGCGGCGCCCACCGTCGATCGGACGCACGAGCGCGGGGACGGCATCGAGGGCGATCACCGCGACGTGGATCAGGCCAGCCGCGAGGATCGGCGCGACGAGCCAGAGCGCGCGCTCGAGGCGGCGCGTTACCAGAGCGGCCGGCGGTCGAGGAATCGGCGCAGGGCGTAGGAAAGAAGGACGAACACCGCGGTCGCGGTCCAACCGAGCAGCTCGTTTCGCGCGACCGAGCGCCGTCCCATCGTGGCGGAGCATAGGTCCGCCACACGCGGCGGCGGCCGCAGAGAATGGCGTGCATCGGGTGGCTCCGGATCACCGCGGTCGGCTTCGCGACGGTGCTCGCCACGGCGATCCCATTCGCGCGCCGGTATGGCGCACCTTCCGCCGCTCGGTACGCGGCGATCGCGCTCGGCGCGTTCGGGATCCAGCAGGTTGCGGTGCACCGGGCGCTGTCGTGCGTGCCGGAAGGCGAGCCGCGTGAGCTGGATGCCGTCGACGCGCTCACGTTGAGCCGCGGGCTTTGCGCCGCGATCGTCGCCGGGGCCGCGGTCTCCGGCGTGCGCGAGCGCGACGGCCATGCGGGACGCCTCGCCTGGCCGCTCGCACTGTCCGGGGCCACCCTCACCGATTGGATCGACGGCCCGCTCGCGCGCCGCCGCGGCCGGGGTCCGACGCGCTTGGGCCGGATCCTCGACCTCGAGGTCGACAGCTGGCTCACGCTCGCGACGACGCTCGCGGCCGTGCGGCTCGGAACCCTCCATCCGCTGTGCCTCATCACCCCGTTGCTGCGTTATGCCGCGATGGTCACGCCGCTGTCGTATGGGGACGTCTTCGCGGTCGGCAAGACCGAGCGCGCTCGCAACCTCGGCATCGCCCAGATGACGTTGACCCTCGCGTCGTTCGCGCCCTTCGCCGGTGCGATGACGGTCCGGCTCGCGTCGCTGGCTTCGCTGGTCCTGCTGCCGATCCACGTCGGCGCGTTGCTGGCCGCGGTGCCTGCCAGGCGGGCTGCTCCCGGCTCAGCGGCTCCGCACTAGGAGAGTCAGGCAAGCCTTCGCCGGTCATCTGCCTCATCGCTCGGAGACCGCGTCGGGAGGGGGATCTCGATGCACCGACAGGCGACTGCCGCTTGGAGTCCGACCGGGGATGCTGCGGCGGCCGATCGCAGTATGGCGTACGTGATGTCGCGGCGTTGCGCCGCCGTGATCGACCGACCTAGGATGTCCGGCGCGCGAGCGGGGGAGGTCTTCGATATGACGCGCATCACGGTCATCGTCGCGTTCGCGATCGCATTCCTGTTGAGCACCGCGGGGCCGGCGTTGGCGGACACGTCGCCCGGCCAGCAAGGGTACGAAGGCCAGCCGGGGAACCAGGGCAACGGACTTCTGGGCTACGAAGGACAGCCGGGGAACCAGGGCGGCCACTGACCAGCATTCCGAGCTGACGTCGGGCTGAGGAGCCTGATGCCGCGCTGGACGGCCGAAAGCTCGCGTCGGCCAGCGTCTGGCGGGCATCGGCTCCGGCCCACCGCGGTCGCGACCCAGCGCCGCGCCGAGCCGGCACATCGTCGGAGCGGGCGCCATCACCTCTAGTATTTCCCGCGCCAAGTACCGCCGGAGGTGAAAGGACGAATGCGTCCCAGCATGGCGCTGACGATCGGTGCGGCCGTGGCGGCGATCTTCGGGCTCTTGCTCGTGTTGGCGCCAGCGCAGCTGCTCGCGGGCTTCGGTCTCGGAGCGCCGACGGAGGGCGTGATCGTCTCACGCGACGTCGGGGCGACGCTCCTTGGGCTCGCGGTGATCAACTGGCTCGGCCGGAGCGCGGTCGGTGCGGGGCTGCGCGCCATCATCGTGGGGAACATCGTCGTCCAGGTGCTCGAGATCGTCGTGAACGGCTACGAGGTCCTGATCGGCGCGCTGCCCGCGCAGGCCGCCGGCGGACTCATCATCCACCTCGTCATCGGCGCCATCTTCGCGAGCGCGCTCATGCGACCCGAAGCCGAGCCGGAAGCGGCGGCCATGGCAGCAGGATCCCGCTGATCCACGCGACCAACGCCATCCGTCGATGACGGGCCGCACCGCCGGCCGCCGGCGGACGCGCCGGTCAGGCCTGCGGCCTGCGTGAGGCGTACGCGAGGGCGGCGAGGCCGGCGAGCTGCAGCCCGCACGCCGCCGGAAAGATGCTGAACGGGTCGCCTGCCGCGATGAGCGCGCCGATCCCCGGCCCGACGATGAACCCGAGATTGAGCGGCAGATAGGCGAAGGTCATCACTCGTGCGCGAGCCGTGTCGGTCGCGGACGCGGCGAGCACGTTGAACGACAGGCTGAACATTCCGCTTCCGATGCCGCTCGCGATCGCGTTCGCCGCGACGAACGGCCCGTAGTCGCGGATCGCCCAGGGCAAGAGCCACAACACGCCGCCGAACGCCGCCGAAACGAACAGCGTGCGCCAGTGCCCGAGCCGGTCGGCGAGCGCGCCGATGGATGGTGAGGCGATCAGCGTGACCAGACCGCTCGCTCCGAGCGCGATACCGACGGCCGTCGCGAGATCCGCGCCGCCATGGATGCTGGCCACCACGATCGGCAGGTAGATGAAGGTCAGCATCCAACCGGAGAACACGAGGAGCAGCGCCGGGAAGAGGGTCCGCAGTCGCGGCGAGCGCCAGATGAGCCGCAGCCCTTCGAATGCGGAGCTC
>WNGF01015525.1_pt1 | contig 24728 bp, 30 predicted proteins | sample 5400641 | NCBI WGS metagenome assembly WNGF01 (sample SAMN13153371, study PRJNA577476) | soil metagenome | isolation source: 80 cm soil or saprolite under grassland replicate 2 | place: USA:California | collected 2016-06-15 | reverse complement strand
GCCGTGGCCGCCCTGCATCCGCCACATCCACTCCACGGCCCGTGAGTTGATCCCTCCGACGGCGCCGTTGAGGACGATTCCACCGAAGATCTTCACCCCAGGGACGTGCTTGCGCGCCAGCCACGCGCGGTCGGCGGTCAGCGCCACGTGGTTCTTGAACACCACCGCTTCCATCTGCCGCGCGGCCGCCTGCGACGCCAGTTCGTCGTCGTCCACCGCGCGCCCGAAGACGTCGGGCGCGGCGTGTGTGTGGAAGTCGATCAGCCCTCGGATCGGGCTGACCGGTGGCGGCGGCGGAGAATACCCTCGGACTCCCGGAGTGGCGGCCGGCGCCTCGCGCGCCGGGCTCACGCTCGAATGCCGGCCGTGAGCGGACGCCGGCGTACGATCTGGGCGGCGTCGGGTCGCGAGCTCGAGCTCCTGACCCGTCCGGCTCGGGCGCTCCGCGAACGGGAATCCGCCCAGGTGGCAACAGCCGCACACGAGGAGGCGGCGGGGCGCCGCGGTGGGGTCGGCACAAGGGTGATCGGTCATTGAGCCCCGATCATACGTCAACCGCGTCACGGCGTGACAGTCGCGTCGCCACATCACGATCCCGCCGTCGATGTTGATCGGGCGCCAAGATCCGGAGAGAGCCCGTAGGGTTGAGTGAGCGGGCGGTCAAGGCGCCCGTCGGATCACATGAGCTCGATTCTGGCGCGATGGATGCGCGGCGACGCCAATGCGGCGTCGCGGGTCACCAGGGGGGCCTCCAGGACTTCGGCGAGTGCGACATAGGCCGCATCGTAGGCGGTCAGGTTGTCGCGGAGCTCCCATATCCGGGACAGGAATACGTCATGGGGATATCGGGCGAGGGGGAGGTCGGCCAGATCTTCCAGCGCCTGCGCACCTCGCTGCGGGTCTAGCTCGCCCGACGCCGCGTAGCGGCGCAGCACCTGGGCGACCTCGAGGTCGAGGAGGTGGGGGGCGTGGAGTGTCTCGCCGGCCGCGGACAGTCGATCGGCGACGCGCGCGCCCGCCGGGGTGTTGAGGAGGACCTCCAGCATGGCGGATGCGTCGACCACGATCACTTGCGCTCCCGCTCCGCTCTGACGGCTTTGGCCGGCGGAACGCGAGGGGCGACCGGCGTGCGCTGAGCCAATCGCTGCCGAAGCTCGGTCAGCGTCGGCCGCTCGGCGACACGGCGGACCTCCTGCACGAGGTAGTCGGAGAGAGACAGGCCTTCCATGGCAGCGCGCACCTTGAGCTTTCGATGGAGGTCATCGGGAACGTGGCGAAGCTGGATCATCCTGGACATGCGGAGAGGATATCTGCATGTTGTGCACATGTCAACGCTGCGTCCACCGACTTGACGAGGAGAGGCAGAGGTCGCAGGCTCGAGTGCGCGGAGCGGCGACAGCAGTCTGGCGTCAGGCGATGCGTGAGAGGAGCGACGACATGGCTGGACGGCTCGAGGGAAAGGTCGAGTTGATAACCGGCGGAGGAAGCGGCATTGGACGGGCCTGCGCACTGCGATTCGCGAAGGAGGGAGCGAACATCTGCGTCGCCGACATCGATCTGGCGGCCGCCACGGAGAGCGCGCGGCAGGTCGACGCGGCGGGACAGAAGTCGCTGCCAGTTCAGGTCGACACCACCAACGAGGCCGCCAACGACGTCATGGTCAGGCGGTGCGTCGAGGGGCTCGGAGCGGTGGACGTCCTCGTGGCCGCGGCGGGCGTCGGGGGCCCTCGAGTGCCGGGATCGGACTCGTACCAGCCGTACACGGTGCTGAAGATCCCGATGGAGCAATTTCGACGGGTCATCGACATCAATCTCTACGGCGTGCTGTTCTCGAATCGCGCGGTGGCCCGCTGGATGACCGAGAACCGGCGACGGGATTCGCGTCAACGCGATCGGCCCCGGTTTCATCGAGACGCCCATGACGGCGGCGTTGCGCGAGGACGCGGCGCGCTCGCGCTGGGCGATGAGCGTGACGCCCATGGCACGCTACGGCCGGCCCGAGGAGATCGCGGCGACGGCGCTCTTTCTCGCGTCGGACGACGCGTCCTATTTCACCGGCGAGCTATTGCACCCGTCGGGCGGCGTATTCGTCGGCTGAAGGCTGGCGGTCCGGGCGGCGATCAACCCCAGAGCCGCTTCGTGGCCAGGTCAGCTCCATCGCGGAGCGCGCGGAGCTTCGTCCAGACGATGCTCTCCTCCACGAGCTGAGAGCCGGCGAACGTGCCGAAGCCGCAATCGACGCTGGCCAGGACCCGCGTCCGGTCGCCCACGGTCTCGACGGCCGCCGTGATGCGGTCGGCGACGACCTCCGGATGCTCCACGACGTTGGTCGTCGAATCGATGACCCCGGGGAGAAAGAGCATCCCGTCCGGGAGGGGATGGCGGCGGAAGGCCTTCAGCTCATGCTGGTGCCGCGGGCTGGCGAGCGGCAAGGAGAGCGCGCCCACCCGCGCGCGATAGATGATCGGCAGAAGCGGCTCCAGCGCGACGTCGTGGGTGTGCGGACCGTCGTAGTTTCCCCAGCAGAGGTGCAGGCGCACGCGGTCACGCGGAATCGCCGCCACCGCCTCGTTGATCGCGTCGATGTGAAGGGCGACGGCGTCGAGGAACCGGTCGAGCGGCTCGTCCTGGAAGAAGCGGACGCGCTCCATGGCGAGATCGGGGCAGTCGAGCTGCAGCACGAACCCGCGCGCGACGATCAGCTCGTACTCCTTGCGCATCTCGCGGGCCAGGGCGCGGATATAGCGCTCGTGCGAGCCGTAGTAGGCGTCGAGCATGATCGTCGCGATGACGCCGGGGGAGGCCGCCGTCATGAACGGCTCGGCGAACCCCTTGCCCTCGCCGGGCGTCGCGCGCTGGAAGAGCTCGCATTCGGCCGTGGCCTCGCCGAGGTCGGTATAGGCGACCTCGGCCACTGCCTGGGGCGCGTCGTTGATGCGAGCGGCGCCGGACCGCTGGCGGGCCAGGCGCGCCATGTAGTCCGGGTGCTCGGCCATGTCCCGCGACATGCGCCGCTTGCTCGCGCCCCCGAAGCCGCGCATCCTTCTGGCCGGGTAGGTCGAGAATCCCACGCGCGGCTGCTCGCCGTCGTTGCCGACGTCGACGCCCGCGTCGAGCTGCTTGGATATCACGTAGCGCACGGCGGCCTCGGCCTCGCGGGCGAGGGCGCCGCCGTCGACAACCTCGCCACGGTCCTGGCGCACGAGCAGATCGCGAAGGGCGGGCGGGCGGGGAAGGCTGCCGACGTGGGTGGTCAGGATCCGGTGCTCACTGCGTTTCATATGGCCTCCCGCCGCTTCGCGCGATAGTACTCGTCCAGGAAGCGACGCGTGCTCTCCGCCGTCGCCTTGGCCCACTCGCGCGCCGGGCGCGGAGCCGTCTTCGGCATCGGGAGCTCGACGCTCAGCGGCAGTCCGGCCGGCAGGGCGTCGAGGATATCCCGGAGCGGCAACATGCCCTCGCCGGGCATGCGGCGCTCGTTGGGGCTCATGCGCCCGAGCTTCGAGAGATCGGGCTCGCCGGGGCCGAGCACGCCGTCCGAGATCTGCGCATAGGGAAACAGCCTCGGGTCCAGGCCACGGAGCAGCGCGGCACTGCCGCCGCTGCGGACAAAATTGAGGGGGTCGAGACAGACCACCGCGTTCTTGCGGCGGGTCTCGGAGAGGAGCCGCAGCGTCTGCGACAGCGTCGCCAGCGGCCGGATGACCGCGAATTCCACGGCGGCCGCCAGGCCGAACCTGCCTGCGACGTCGCAGAAGCGGCCGAGGTTGTCGCGCAGGCGCGCCCAGTCCTCATCGTCACCGGCCACCAACGCGTACCTCGCCCCGAGCTCGGCGCCCAGCTCCAGCGCGGCCGCGAACGAATCGACGTCGGTCGCGGGCTGCAAATAGAAGCTCAAGATGTCGAGCACGGCGAGACCGGAGCTCGCGAGCGCGCGCTTCGTCTCGCGGATCAGGGCCGCGTTGCCGACCAGCGGATGGAACGGAAAGAGGGGAGAGCGGGCGAGGCGGAGCCCAACGCCGTCGTATCCGGCCGCGGCCGCGGCCTCGAGATATTCGAGCGGCGGTGCCTCGGGAAGCGTCGTCGGTGAGAGCACGATCAGGTTGGTGTTCACAGGGACTGGATCATACACGCTCTCGAGGTCACGGCCGTGGTATACCCTTTGGGCGCCGGGCCGCTGCGCGTGGGCCCGAGCCCAAGTGGTGCGCGCCGCAGGTCGTCGCGGGGCTGGGGCCCCGCCGACCGAGGCGCGACTCCAATCCGAGGAGGCCTGCATGTTCTTCGAGCTTCGGCAGTACCACATCCGTCCGGGGCAGCGTGACAAGTGGGTCAGATGCATGGAGGAGGAGATCATCCCGTTCCAGGTCAAGATGGGGATGGTGATCCTCGGCAGCTTCGTCGGCGAGGAAGACGAAAGCGTTTACGTCTGGATCCGCCGGTTCGAGAACGAGCAAGAGCGCAAGCGACTCTACGACCTCGTCTACCAGAGCGACTACTGGAAGAACGAGATCTCCCCGAAGGTCCCGACCATGATCGACCGGGAGCAGATCAAGGTCACGCGCCTGGTGGCGACGCCCCACTCGGTCATCCAGTAGGGGGCGCGATGGCCTTCTCGGCCGACACGCTTCGCGATCGGGTGAACCTCACCGGTGTGTTTCTCTTCTCGCAGGCGGTCGGGCGCGTGATGATCCGGCAGCGCGCGGGCAAGATCGTCAACGTGACGTCGGTGGCCGGACGCACCGGCTCGCGCGGTATGGCGGCCTACGCGTCCTCGAGGTGTGGAAGACGCCCGCGATGGCCGCCCAGGCTGCCCATGACGTGCCGCTCCAGCGCCTGGGCCGCCCGGAGGAGATCGCGTGAGCGGTCATCTTCGTCGCATCGGACCAGGCGAACTTCATGACGGGGGAGACTGTCTACGTGAGCGGTGGCCCGCGAGTGGCCAACCGCGAGGACAACAAATGAAAGTTGCGTTCGGGATCAGCCTGAGCCCGGGAACACCGCTCCTTCAGGAGAAAGACACGCGCCGGTTCATCGACCTCGCGAAGATGGCCGACGATTACGGCGCAGAAGCCGTCGGTACACACGACACCGCCTTCATCGGGGGCGACGCCTATGTCAGAGCCACGCTGATCGCGCTGGGCTCGTCGCGCGCCCGCGTCGGCCTGCGTCCGACGAACCCGCTCACGCGAGAGCCGCAGGTCATGGCGTCGTTTCTGGCCTCCATCGACAGTCTGACCGGCGGCCGCGCCTTCATGGACATGGCCAGCGGCGACAGCGCCGTGCTCAACATCGGCTACGACGTCGCCACGCGCGCTCGCATCGAGGACTACGTGACGTGCGTGCGTAATCTGTTACTCGCGGGCGAGGCGACGTATCAGGGCCGGCCGCAGCGGGTTCGCTGGGCATCCACCGTGACACGCCAGCGGATTCCCATCTCGATCTGCGCCGAGGGCCCCAAGATGCTGCACCTGGGCGGGAGGATCGGAGATGGCGTCACTGCCGGTACGGGACTGCTGCCGGACGTGATCCAGGACACCATCGCCCGGGCCCACGCCGGCGCTCGCGAGGCGGGCCGCGATCCATCCGACGTCGACATCTGGTTCACGACCCGGACGTCACTGGACGACGATCGGGATCGAGCGATCCAGGGCGTCAAGGCCTCGGTGTCGTCGATCCTGAACCACTCCATGCGGTTCGGGCTCGACGGCAAGCACGTCCCCGACGCGCTGAGGGCGAAGATCCAGGAATACGTGGACGGGTACGAGCTCTACGACCACGTGCTCCACGAGGGCCGGAACCCCAAGCGCATGGAGCAACTCGGTCTGACCGACTACGCGCTGGAGCGCTTCGCGCTCGCCGGCAATCCGAGCGACTGGATCACGCGGATCGAGCAGATCGCCGAGGCGGGCGCCCGGAAGTTGTGGGTGAGTCTGCGGGCGACCGACCTCGACACGCAGCACCACTACATGCGGATCCTCGGTGAACAGATCATGTCCCGCTTCCTGTGATGACATGAGGGGCTCGCCACTGGAAGAGGCCCTTGACCCACCGGGTGAGGTCGCGCGCGATCGGCAAATCCGCGAGCGACTCGCATTGCTGGGGCTCGCTGCCCGCCCGAAACGCCTCGCTGATCGCCGAACCGCTTCCGCAGGCGCGGCGGCCGGTGTCCCAGTCCACCGACGTCATGACGATGCCCGGCGGCGGGGTGAACGAGGAGGGCGGTGACCGGCGGAGACCCTTCTGCATCACGTCCGCCCAGATCGGCAGCGCGATGTCCGCCCCCGTGAGGCCGATCGGGCGCGCGTCGTCGGCGCCCACCCACACCCCGACGACCAGGTCGGGCGTGTAGCCGACGAACCACGCATCCCGCAGGCCGTCCGTCGTCCCGGTCTTTCCGGCGGTAATTTCCTGCAAGCCCCAACGCGCGCTCGCGCCGCCGGTGCCCCGGACCATGACGCCGCGCATGAGGTGTGTGACGATGAACGCCGACTCGGCCGAGACGACGCGCGCGGGCGCCGGGCGCGGTTTCAGTGAGGCCTCGCCGGCGTCGTCGAGCGCCGTGGGCCACACCCGGACCCCGCCGTTGGCGATCGTGGCGAACGCGGTGGTCATCTCGAGCAGCGTCACTTCCGAGGTGCCGAGCGAGAGCGACGGCACCGCCGCCAGTGGACTGTCGATTCCCAAGGCGCGCGCCACTCGCGTCACGTGGGCCACGCCGATGCCTTGCGCGACGAGCGCGGCTGGAACGTTCAGCGACGCTTCGAGGGCGCGGCGGATCGTCACCGGTCCGTGGAAGCGTCGGTCGATGTTGTGCGGCGTCCAGGCGCCGCCGACCGCGGGAATGACGACGGGCTCGTCGGCGAGGATGGTCGACGCGGTGAACTCGCGGGCTCGGACCTCGAACGCGGCGAGGTACACGAAGGGCTTGAAGAGCGAGCCGGGTTGACGTCGGGCCTTCGTCGCTCGATTGAACTCGCTGTCGGCGAAGCGCCGTCCGCCTACCAGGGCGAGGATCCGGCCCGAGCCGGGCTCGATCGCCACCACCGCGGCCTGAAGCGACCCGGGCGCCTTGCGGCGCGCGCGCTCGACCTGAGCCAGCCGGTCGCGCACCGCCGTCTCGGCCGCCTCCTGGAGGCGCCGATCGAGGCTCGTGACTATACGCGCCCCGCCGGTCGAGCCGACGGCGCGGTGCGCCACCTCGTCCCGGGCCAGCTTCAGGAACCATGGCGCGGTGGAACGGCGACTCGGCGAAGATCCGGTTCGGCGCCCGGATCGCCGACGCCAGCAGCGCTGCCTCGTCGAGTCGGAGCGCCTCGAGCTTCTTGCCGAAGAGATGACGCGCTCCGGCGGCGACGCCGAGGACCGCCGCGTCCCGCTCTTGCCCCAGATACACGGTGTTGAGATACGATTCCAGGATTTCCTGCTTGGAGTAGCGGAGCTCGAGCAGCACGGCGATGGCGATCTCGCGCGCCTTCCGCGACCAGGTCCGCTCTCGGCTCAAGAAGAGACCGCGCGCCAGCTGCTGCGTGATGGTGCTGGCGCCTCGGACGACGGAGGCTTCTCGCGCGTTGGTCAGGGTGGCCCGGCCCACCGCGAGAACATCCACTCCGTGGTGGTGCATGAATCGACGATCCTCGGCGGTGATGACGGCCGCCACCACCGACGGCGGTATGCGGTCCAGCGGGACCCAGACCTGCACGCGCCTGTTGTGGGCCGACGCGATCTCCTGGCGGTCGGCGTCGAGATAGGTAATGGAGAGCGTCGCTCCTCGGGGCAGTGCGAGGGCCCACCATCCCCACGCCAGCGCCGTCAGGCCGAGGCCGGTGACGCCGAGCAGCGCAATCGTGACGGCGCGCAGCCTCATGACCGCGGCGCGGCCTCGCCGGGACGCGCGCGTCGCTGGAGCGCGAAGCGGGCGAGAACCTGAGCCGCCGTGAGCGCGATCCCGACGAGCGCGCTCGTCCCAAGCCCGAACACTCTCGGGGGCGGCGCCGCCGCGAGGCGGTCGGGATTCTGCGCGACGCGCCCGAGCGCCTGCCCGAGACGGCGGGCTTTTTCGGTCAGCTCGGCGCCGTGGCGTAAGAGTGAGCTCCGCTGCCGGCGCCGAGTCCGGGAAATCGCGAGCGGCGTGGCCACGACGGCGCCCAGCACCAGCGCGCCGACTGCGACGGTGCCGACGTGCTCGCGCAGGAGATGCCTCCAGTTCGTCACGTTGTGCCGACGACGATCGAGCTCCGCCACCAGCGCGCTGAGCCAGCGGCGCACCTGCGTGATCTCGTCGCCGAGCTCACGCACCCGGGCGCCCGCCCCGTTGGTTTCGACTACGCGATTCGTTCCTTCGCCCATTGCATGTCCTCCTTCACGGTCTTCCGGGTTATCGCCAACGGTGAACTCACACGCCGTCTCCATCCAACGAGACTGAGAACGCCGCCGACGGCCAGCAGGAGCGCGGCGAGCCCGAGCGACGCAAGCCAGCCGGGCATCCAGTCGGTGAGCGCGAACACCGCCGAGACCAGGAGCAAATTGACGCCGAACACGGCGGTAACCGCGCCGGCGAGCAGGAGTTTCACCATGTCGAGCTCGGCCGCGAGATCGGCCTTGATCTCGGTGCGGGCGAGCTCGACTTCCTTGGAGACGAGCAGTGAGCCCAGCTTCAGAGCGCGGCCCAGGAGCTCGCGCGTCGAGAGCGATCGGGCTTCGTGGTCGAGCACGGAGCGTGGCGTCGTCTGGTATGCCATGGAGCTCTCCTCGGGAGGTGTTTGCTCGAGAAGCTGGCGGTGGCCGGTCAGAGCTCGGCCGAGCTGGAGACACCTGCCGGTAGATCACCTGCCACTCCTCGAAGGGAAGCACCACGGAGGTTCAGCGGGACGATCGCCTGGATCAGGGCCATGCTTCAGCGGCGTCACCGCGGGCGCGATCCGGCCGTGCGCCGTCGGCCCGGTTTGCGGATCGTTTTCAGATTGGGCAGAATCTCCTGCTCGTAGAACTCGAAGAACCCTTTCTGCTCCTTGCCGACCTGGTGCACGCAAATGTGGTCGTAGCCGGCCTCGACGTACTTCCGGATCGCGGCGAGGTGCTTCGCGGGGTCCGGTCCGCAGGTGATCGATTCCGCCACCGCATCCTCCGTGACCAACTCTGCAACGGCCTCGAAGTGCATGGGCAGCGGCAGCTCCCACGAGAGGCTGCTCTCCATGCCCGAGGTGGGCCAGTGCTCGCGGGCCATCCGGCGCGCCGACGGCTCGTCTTTCGCCCAGCAGACCGTGACTTCCGCGTATCGTGGCTTGCCGGCGCCTCCCGCAGCGTCGAAGGCGCTGAGGAGCGAGCGCTCCGGATCAGTTCCGATCAGCCCGTCGCCCACGCGTCCGGCGAGTTGCGCGCTCTTCATCCCGCCCACCGCCACGAGGAGCGGAGGCAGGACGTCCGGCAGCGTGTAGAGCCGGGCGTTCTCCACGGTGAAGGACCGGCCGTGATGGCTTTGGTTGCCGCCCCGCCAGAGGAGTCGAATCACCTCGATCGCTTCCTCGAGGCGCTGCTGTCGGATTTCCGTTTCGGGCCAGCCCTGCCCCACGACGTGCTCGTTCAGGTTCTCGCCCGTGCCCACACCGAGGAAGAAGCGCCCGGGCATGAGCGCGGCGCTGGTCGCCGCGGCCTGGGCGATGATGGCCGGGTGAATCCTGACGGTGGGGCAGGTGACGGCGGTGCCGACGACGAGGCGCCGCGTCGCCTGCCCGATCGCGCCGAGCACGGACCACACGAAGGGGCTTTGACCCTGCCGGTCGGTCCAGGGATGGAAGTGATCCGAGATCAGCGCGAAGGTGAAGCCGGTGTCCTCCGCCATCTGCGCGTAACGGACCAGGTCGCCGGGAGACTGCTCCTCGCTCGAGAGCTTGTAGCCGAGCGATAACGTCATGGGATCTCCTCGACCGCGCGCTCCAGGTCGACCCAGCCCGGAGGCGTGGACTCGGCCGTGTCCGTCTCCTCCTTAGGGCGCCGGGCCAGCCAGCCACGCTGAAGCGCCGGCGCTCGCAGAAGTGGCAAGCGGTGTGCCAGCGATGGTGGGGCGATGCCAAGCGCGCGAAGAGAGCGGAAACGCTGAGGGGCACACGCTCGAGGGCGGAACCCCCGAACGCCACGACATTTTGACGTGCGAGCGACGCGTAAACTCTACTCGGTAACTTCTTCTCACGTGATAACCCGCGCCCCCTCGGCCAGCTCGCGCGTGGGCGCTCTCTGACGCCCCGCAACGAGTCAGCTTCGAGTTGCACCAGCCCCGGCCGGCGCTCGTGACGCCACGAATCGGCTCGTCGAGCTTCGGCGGGATCGTCCGGACCGGCTCGGCTCTGGCTGTGCGGCCAAGCCCACACGTCACTGGCACGGAGCATGCCTCTAACGGCGCGGGCGTGATTTCGCCAAGGAAGGCGGCAGCGATGTCCGAACGACTCAAGGATCTCATTGCGTACATTGTCGCCGTGGGTGTGCTCGTGGCGGGATCATACGTGTCCGCGCGCTTGCTCGTGGATCGGGAGCTTGACACGAAGCTTCGCCCGCACGCCGTCACCGCCGACGCTGTCGGGACCGAAACCATTCCACCAATGCAGGGGAGATGATCAGATGACAGCAACAAATCTGCTGAAGAAGCAGCATCAAGAAGTGAAGAGCCTCTTCCGGAGGGTCCAGAAGACCGAGGACACCGCCTCCTGGAGGATCTGCCGAACATCGACGTGGAGGATGAGGCGTTCACCGTGAAGATGACCGTCCTGGGCGAGCTCGTTGAGCATCACGCGGACGAAGAGGAAAAGGACATATTCCCGCTCGTCCAGAAGCTCGGTGAGGCGCAGCTCGAAGTGGTCGGCGAGCGGATGGCCGCGCGGGTGGAGGCGCTCACGGGCCAGGCGGACGAGCCCGCGGAACGAGGCCGGCGCCGCTAGAATCGTCGCCGGGGAAGGCGGGCCTACCTGCCCTTGGGATGGCCTTTCGCCTTGTGCTGCTTCATCACGGTCCGCGCTGCCACTTCCTTGGCGCGCCGGCCGTACCGACCCGACCGCTTGGCCGACTCCTTGATGTGCTCGTATTGACGCTGCTCCTTCGAGCTGACACCCCGTATCTGCTTGCCTCTCGGCATCGCAACGGTCCTCCTTCTCGGCGTTGTCGACGCGCTCAGCGGGTTACATGCGGTGGACGGATCGCGTCCTGTCCCGCCTGCAGGGCCGAGCTGACCTGTTCCTTCGTCCGGTCCAGCACGCTCTCCGCGGTCTTCTCGACCGTCTTGAGCGTATCGGCCGCCCCCTTGCGAACGCCTCTCGTCTTGCTCTCCGCGAATTCGCGTAGCTGCTCACCCCAGTACCAAACGGCGAGCCCCCCCGCGAGCGATCCTAGGACGAATGTAAACATGGCGGTGTCCTCCTTCTCGTCGGAAGCTCGAGCAAGAGAAATGCCACGACCACCGGAGAGCTCACGTCGCCGAATCTCGGGGAGATCGAGACTGCGACTCTCGACTCGAGCAGGTCGAGCGGCCATTCCTACTCGGTAAGTCTTACCGACTTGCCGTTCTCCGCACGCGCTCCGCGCGCCCGCTCTCGAGATCGAAGCCCGGCAGGATGGCCTTGAAGAAGGCGTTCTGCACCAGGCGGAGCACGACGTCCACGACGCTGACCTGGGGGCTGTCGATGCGGCCGGACACGTCGCTTTTCGTCGCGACCTCCTCGCGGGAGCGGTTCTCGAGGAGCTTGGCGACGCCTCCGACGAGGCGCTCGTAGACCTTCCGTGCGAACGGCTTGCCCTTTTCCTGGTCCGATGCGTAGATCTTCATGTCCTTGAACATCGGCTTCACGTACCCGGTGATCACGCCGCCCTTGGCGGAGAGCTCAGAGTAGAAGAAGAAGCGGCCATCGGCCGCGTCGAACCGGCCGTAGGCGCGGAGGAGATCGTTCATGGTCGGAACGCTGACCTCTTCGACGCGTACCGCGATGTCGAACGCGGGCCCCGACTTCTCGGCCTCGAAGGTGGCCTCCGCGATGGCGACGCCGCTCCCCATGAACTTGCCCTTGAGCTTGGCCACCGCGGCGCCTTCCATCTCGTGGTTGGTGAGATTCTTCAGCATGCCGTCGGTGTCCGTCAGGAACACGCGGTACGGCGTCGGCGCCGCCTTGTTCACGAAGCCGACGGTGCTCTTGATGATGTGGAGCTCGCCGATCGAGATCAGCACGCCGGGTTTGTTGCTGACCTCCTTGGCGGCGGCCGCGGCCTGCCCGGCCCGCTGCCGCTCGGCGGCGTCGGTCCGGGCGGTGTGCACGTAGTCCACGTGGATGCCTTCGACCGTCACGTGCTTCAGCTCCACCGTTTTCACCTCCCGCCCGTATTCGACGGCGCCGCTGGCCGACAGCACGCCCTTGTCCACCTGCAGGTTGTAGCGGTTCGTGATGGGCTTGAAGTAGTCGAGCTCGATGTTCGCGAGGTCGACGTTGCCGCGAATCGTGGGATGGGGCTCTGCCATGAAGTCCGCTCGGCCGTCGACGGCAACCCGGCCCGATTCGAAGACCACGGCCGACAAGCGGATCTCGGATGGATAGACCTGGTCCTTCGACCGCACGTTGCGGATGTTCGTGGCCACGAGGTCGAGGTTGCGCAGACGCAGCGGCTTGAACGGCCCCTGGTCGACGTAGGTCACGTCGCCGCCGCGCACCTCGAAGTGGTTGATCTTCAGGGGGTAGACTGCCTCCAGCGCCTCCTGCCATCCGCGCTCCTTGACCGGGGCAGGGTCGTCGATCTCCCTTCGCGCTTGCGGGAGGTTGATGTGGACGGTGGGCTTGTCGATCTCGATGTCGGCGACGAGGCGGCCGCGCAGAAGCGCTCGCCAGTGGACGCTTGCGCTCAAGCGCTCGATGTGAAGGACCGCCGGGTCGGGGTGTGCGTCCTGGGTGATCTTCACGTCTTCCAAGTCGAGCGACAAGCCCAGTGGGTGGAAATCGAGCGACGTAAGGCGCGCGGTGTACCCCTTGAGCGCTCGGTTCACCTTCGCCTCGGTGTACCGTCGCAGCGGCTCGTCGATCACGAACGCGACGCCGTAGGCGACCACCAGGACGATCGCGAGCGGCACGGTGATGGCGAGCCAGTGGCGCCGAACGCCTCGGAGCCCCGCCCGCCACACGGTGCCGCTCTTCCATACGGTCATGGCTCCGTTGAACGGGCAAGAGGCATGCCTTTTCCAGCCGAGCAAAAGAGCTCCGGATCCCGACAATCTTTCTCAGTAAGAGTTACCCGGCGACTCGATACGGCGCCGGGAGCAGAGGCGGACGGTCGTTCAGAACTCCGCGAGAATGCGCGTGTGTTCCTCGCGTCAGCAGCACCCGACGATCTCGGCACGGCGCTTGCCTGGAAACTACGCGGTGAGTTCGGTCCGGCCCGAGGGCCAAGCCTTCGGACCGGTAGGATCCAAAACAAGCGCCCGGCTCGTCGCGACTCCGGGCGCATCGCATAAAGAGAAGCTGGAGGTCGAGGCGGCCGGCATGCCTCGATCTCCAGCTCGTCCTCAATCAAGTCCTCAATCAATGGGAGGAGCGGATCGTGAGCAATCCACTCAGGATCATCGGAATCTTACTGATCGTCCTCGGCCTTGTCGCGCTCGCGTATCAGGGGATCACCTACACGAAATCGGAGAAGGTGCTCGAGGTCGGGCCCATCACCGCCACGAAGGAAACGAAGAAGACGATCCCCCTGCCGCCCGTGCTGGGCGGTGTCGCGCTTCTGGGCGGCGTCGTCTTGCTCGTCGCGTCTTCGTCGCGGCGCCCGTAGGACTGGGGGCTCGCGCCCGCGAGACCCTCACGCGATCCGACGCTGCGAGCCCGCCGCGGCCTGGCGCGACGTTACGGGCGGTGGCTTCGGCGCCCCGCACTACGCATTGACCTCGGTCTCCGGGACGCCAGCCATAGAGGCGCAATGGGCGCAGCAGAAGATGCGGTCCCCGTGCTCGACACCGTGCCCGATCACCCGGCATCGGCAGTGCCCGCACACGGGCGCGATCTTCTGGATGGCGCATTCGAAGGAATCGAACGTCCCGACCGTGTTCTGGTAACGGATCTCCATCGTCCTGCGATAGTCGTTTCCGCACACGTCACAACGGGCCATGGTGAGTCCCTCCAGTGGATGAGTCATCGGGCGGCTCGGCACGCGGCAGCTCGCCGAGGGGTCGGCTCACGTCCGCGTCGATCGCAGCCGTCCAGATAGAAGTCTCCTCGTCGGTCATGCTTCCGTGAGGCGCGAGCCGCGCATCCTCGTACCCCCAGAGCTCGATGTCCACCAGGTACTGGGCGCGCGAGGTCAGTGTGCCCCGGCAGATCCTTCGCGAGGGCGCCGTCCGCATCTCCAGGTCCAGAAGATACAGGCACCGCCGCATCACCGTTTCCGGAATACGACGCCGCTCGGACGGGTAAACGAAACCGAAGAGCGTGAGGTGCGAAAACAGGACGCGCCAGTGCAGCCCGAAGCGCCGCGACAGCCGCGACCAGTCCAGGGTGTCGGCGCAGGCATGCAAGAGGTGCTGGACGTCCGCTCCGTCGTAACGCTCGCGCTCCATCACGAAGGCCTTCGACCAAATCATCTCTTCGACCGGACTCAGCGACACCGGAACGCCCAGCACCCGCGACGGGACCGCGTGGCGGAACCAGTCCTCGTCCACCGGGCAGACGCCGTTGCCGCCGTTGAAGATCAGGTCGACGTGCTCGGGGCCTCGCGTGACCTTGCCCAGCCAGTGCGGGAAGATGAGCTCCGTGTCGCACTTGAGGGCCCGGGCGAGATGATCGAGGGCCTTCTGGACGTCGCCGGAGCGCAGAAAGAGGTCGAGGTCCTTCACCGGCCGCCCGATGCCAAGGTAGCGCTCGAGCGCGTAGCCGCCGCCGACGAGAAAGTCGATGCCGGCTGCGCTCAGCTCGCGGAGGACCCGTCGATAGAACCGGTTCGTCGTCGCAGTCGACCCCACCGGATTGCGGATCGTGGACTCGGCGGGATCCACAGGCAGCACGGCCTGCCTCATGACGTTTCTCCTCGGAAAGCCGCAACGGGCGGCGCGGGCTCCGCCGGTTGGACCGGGATCCCGGGATCTCGACGACCCGGAACGGCCGATCCGGGTACAGGCGCTGCAGCAACGGAAGCGCGACGTTGTACACGGGCACGCCGCCGGTGGTCTTGCCTTCGGGCTGGCCCCGGTGGGCGTGCCCGTGGAACACGACGCTCGCGGCGAACCGGTTGAGCGGCTCCTCGAGCCGGCTCGACCCGAGGAACGGGTAGATCTCGAAGGGCTCTCCGTCGCAGGTGTCGCGGACGGGCGCGTAGTGCATGAGCACGACGCGCCCGCGGGTCCGCAGCTTCGCCAGCGCCGACTCGAGCTTCAGCGTCTCGTCGACGGCGGCGCGCACGAACGTCTTGATCGGTTCTTCGCCCCACGCCTGGAGCGCCAGCTCGCCAAAGCCCCCGGCAAACCCCTTGGCTCCGGCGAAGCCGACGCCCGACACCTCGAGGACCGTGCCGTCGAGGATCGTGACGTCGGCTTGTGTGAGGATGTCCGTCACCTCGCTGGCGGCGTCGGACTCGAAGTCGTGATTGCCCAGCACGGCGACCTTTGGCACCTTCACCGCCTGAAGCTCCTTGGCGAGGACGCGCGCTTCGTCCGGCTGGCCGCGGTCGGTGAGGTCGCCACACATGACGAACACGTCCGCGCTCTCCGCGATTCGGGAGAAGAGCGACTGAAGGGCGCCCAGCGACGCCTTCGTGCAGTGGAGGTCGCCGACGGCCGCGACCCTGACGGAGGTGGCCATGACGCGCGGTCGCGTCAGCTCTTCCCGCGGCTCCGCGCGGCTTCCTCGAGTGGGGCCAGGAGCCGCGTCAGCTCAGCCGTGTCCAGAGGCTTGACGAGATGGTGATCGAAGCCCGCTTCCCTCGAGCTGGCTCTGTCCGTCTCGTTGCTCCAGCCCGTGACGGCGATCACGTACGTGCGCGCCCCCCAGGGCTCGCGTCGGAGCCGGCGAGCCACCTCCCGGCCGTCCGCTTTCGGCATCCCGATGTCGAGCAGCATCACGTCGGGCCGGAAATCCTCCGCTACCCGCAGCGCCTCGAGACCGTCGTAGGCCGTGCGGGTCTCGCTGCCGTAGTTGTGAAGCAGGATCGCCAGGCCGTCCGCCGCGTCCCGGTTGTCGTCCACGACGAGAATGCGAAGCGAGGAAGCCGTGGATAGGACGGCCCCCCCGCGCGTCCCGGCCCCGAAGAGCTGAGCTTCGTCGGAGATCGGCAGGCGGATGACGAACGCGCTGCCCGCGCCGGGACCCTCGCTGTGCGCGGTGACCGTTCCACCGTGGAGCTCCACCAGCCGCTTGACCAGCGTGAGACCGATGCCGAGCCCGCCCTGGGCCCGCGCTCGAGATTGCTCGCCCTGGGTGAACATCTCGAAGATGCAGGACAGCATCTCGGCGGGAATGCCGATTCCCTCGTCCCGCACCGTCACGACGGCCTGATCGCCTCGCCGCTCCGCGTCCAGCCAGATGTGTCCGCCTTGCGGGGTGTACTTGGCGGCGTTGTTCAACAGATTTGCGACCGCCTGGGCCAGCCGGGTCGGATCGGCGTTGAGGTGAATCGGTTCGGCTGGCACGGCGACCGCGAAGTGCTGGCCGCCGGTCTGCAGGAGCGCGGCACTAGTCTCGACCGCGGCGCGCAAGACCGCCGCCAGCTCTACCCGTTCCTTGCGGAGCTCCAATCGATTACTGGAGACTTGGGCGATGTCCACCAGGTCGTCGATGAGCCGTGCCATCTGGTGAACTTGCCGGTCGATCACGCTCAAGGCCCACTGCGATTCGGGTCCGCGCGTCCCCTTGAGTTGCAGGATCTGGACGGCGCTGCGAATCGGCGCCAGCGGGTTACGCAGCTCGTGAGCCAGGATCGCCAGGAACTCGTTCTTCGAGCGATCAGCCCTCTTCAGAACGTCCTCGGCTTGTTTGCGCTCCGTGATGTCCGTGAGCACGTTGACTGCGCCGAGGACCGTGCCGGACTCGTCGTGAATCGGGCTGGCGTGAGCCAGTGCCGTGCGACGTTGGCCGTCCGGGCGCTCAATGACGATCTCGTGGCCGTTGTATTCCCGGTCCGTCTTCAATGCCAGCGCCATCCAGCACTGGTCGTGCGGTATCGCGGATCCGTCGGCCGCGAAGAGCCGGAACGAGCCACAGAAGCGGTCCGACGGATCGTTCAGCCTGGGGGCACGGCCCCAGAGCTCGAGCGCGTGCTGATTGAAATAGGTAATGAGCCCGTCGCGGTCGCAGATGTAGGCTCCGGCGGGCAGGTCATCCAGCAGACGGTGAAGGTCCCTGGTGCGGGCGTGCTCACCCATAGTGGTCTGAATGAGCTTTGATACAAGGGGTATGCCAGGGCCAAGAGCCTGAAAAATAGAGGGTATTGACCCGGAGGGTCAGGCGCTCCCGCGTAAGATTTTCATTACGACCGTGTAACAACGGCGACGGAACGGACCGCTGAGCCACCGGCGAGCGTCACCACGCCGTGGTTTCACCCGGTTTCAGGATCCACACGGCTCGGGCATCGAGGCTGCGGCGGCCGATCTCCTCGGCGATGCGCTTGGGCGGCTCGTCGTACGGCTCGCGGGCGAGGGCGAAGGTTCCCCAGTGGATCGCGACGAACTTATCAGCGCGCAGGTCGAGCCACGCCTGGATCGCTTCTTCGGGCGAGATGTGGACCGGGTGGGCGAGGGCGCGGGGTGTATAGGAGCCGATGGGCAGCGCCGCCAGGTCGAAGGGCCCGAGCGCGTCGCCGGTATCTTTGAAGTGCCGGTAGTAGCCGGTGTCCCCCGCGAAGTAAAAGCGCTTGGAGCCGAGCACCGCCCAGGACGCCCAGAGGCGGTGTCCCTGATCGGCAATCGTCCGGCCGGAGCCATGCTGGGCCGGCGTGCACACGATTTTCAGGCCCGCGACGATCACCGACTCGCCCCAGTTCAGCTCGACGGCGTTCGTGATCCCACGATCCGCGAGCCAGGCCTTGATGCCCAGGGGCACGACGAACCGTGGATTGAACGTCCGCGCGAGACGCCGGACAGTCGGCTCGTCGAGATGATCGTAGTGGTCGTGCGAGATCAGCACGAAATCGATCCGGGGCAGCGCGTCGAAGGGAAGTCCAGGCGGTGTGTACCGCCCCACGCCGACCAGGCCACCGAACGGTCCGGTGCGGTCGGCCCAGGTGGGATCGGTCAGGAAGTTGACGCCGTCGAGCTGGACCAGGAGGGTGGAGTGGCCGATCCACGTCACGGTCGCGCGGCTGGAGTCGGCGAGCTGCAGTGTCGGGTCGTATGGGGCCAGCGGGAGAGGCGCGACCCGGTGCTCTCGCACGAGCCAGGTTCCGCCCAGGATCACCGAGTGAACGCGCGTCCACAACGACGCCCGGTGGTACGCGGGATCGAGATTGCGGAAGGCGCTCCCAACGCGCTGCGCCGGCTGTAGGCCCGCGACGACGGTCGGGGCGGGAAGGGTCGATGCCGGAACGGACGTGAGCGATGCTTCGCCAGCGCCGGCAACCAGCGCCAGGACGAGCAGGAGAACCGCGCGCTGTCCTATACGAACAACCACTACATTCTCAGTTTACCATTCGTCGCCCACCGTAGCGTGCTCGCGGCCCTCGGTGGGGGAGGGGCGCCGCGACCACGCGGCGCGCGTGCGCTGGCCCGCTGCGGCTGGGCTCCGTCCGGCACGCGGTGCCCGCCGCCGCGTGGCGGGAACGAGTCGCGCCACCCCCTCCCCCACCGGTGGCCGCGAGCACGCTACGGTAGGCGCAAGGGTAGTCCTTAGATCCGGTCGCCGTTACATTTGCTCGCGGAGAGGGATGGCGAGCAGCTCGAGGAACCGGCTCGCGAGGCTGCGGCGACGCCACTGCTCGTACGTCACCTGTCGGGAGTTGGCGAGGTCCTGCTCGAAAACCGCTTCGAGCCGCCCGGCGATGTCGGTGTCGTAGAGCACGACGTTGAGCTCCTCGTTCAGGGCGAACGAACGCTGGTCCAGATTGGTGCTCCCCACCGTCGACCAGATGCCGTCGATGACCATCGTCTTCGCGTGCAGGAGCGCCGGCCGGTACTCGTAGATCTGGATGCCCTCCTTGAGCAAGCGGCCGAACTCCGACCGGCTCGCCTGCCGAACCAGGTTGTGGTCGATGGCGCCGGGGACGAGGATGAGGACCCGCACGCCCCGCTGCGCCGATCCGATCAACGTGGTGATCATTTTCTCGTCTGGTACGAAGTAGGGATTCGTGATGCGGATGGAGTGCTTGGCGGAGGCCATCGCGAGCAGGATCATCGTGTACATCGCGTTGCTGCCGCCGGCAGGCGAGCTGCGCACGACTTGCGCGTCGACCGAGCCCCGGGACTCGAGGCGGCGCCGGGGGAAGTATTCGGGGCCGCCGAGCGCCACACCCGTCGTCTCCAGCCAGTTCTCCGCGAAGGCGCCTTGCAGCTGCTCGACGACCGGCCCTTCGACGAGGATATCGGTGTCGCGCCAGCGCCCTTCCTGGCGACCGTTCCCGCTCCACTTCCCGCTGATGCCGGATCCACCGGTCACCCCGAGCAGTCCGTCCACGACGAGGATCCGGCGGTGGTTCCTGAAATTGACGCGGTCGAGGGCGAACGGGCTCAGCGGCCGATATATCTCGACGCGGCAGCCGGCTTCTGTCATCGCGGCGCGATGCTCGGGCGGCATAGCGAACGTGCCCACCGCGTCGAGCAACACGCTGACCTTCACACCCGCACGGCAGCGCTCCGCGAGCGCGCTCGCGATGTCTCTCGCCGGCTTGCCGTCCTCGAAGACGTACTGAGCGTAGGTGATCGTCCGCTTGGCCTTGCGGATGGCGGCCAGCTTGGCCGGAAAGATCTCCTCGCCGTTCAGGAGGATGCCCACCCGGTTGCCGCCGACCACGCTGGTCCCGGTGTAAGCGCCGAGAGTCGCCGCGAACGAGGGCTGTTTCACTTCGAGCGCGGGAAGCTCGAGGTGGGGCGAGACACGCGCGCACGCGGCTACGAAGACGAGCATCAGGGCGAGTCCGAGCCGTGCCGGCCGACGGCGCACGCCCATGAAGAACTCAAGCATGAGGGTCTCCCTTGTTGATTTCGACCTCTGAGTCTCGACGACGGAGCGAGCAAGCCGAATACCAGGTGTCATGCAGGTGTGAATCGCGGTCCGAGCCCGACTCGTCAGGTAGGATCTACTTGGCGACCGAGTAAGTTCTACCACCTCTCCAGCGGTCAACGATGGCTTCGTCCGCCGTGCCGGCAAGGAAGTGCGCGGAAGACCGTACGTTGCGGCGCTGGCAAGGTCATTGCTCCTGACTGAGCGATCGGACGGAGTTGGGGCCGGCGTGAGCCGAGTCTCCTACAAACGACCGACAGACCGGAGGAGGACAGAATGATGCGTGACCACTTCAAGACAGGGGCCGCGCTCTTGGCCGCCGTACTCCTGGCAGTGCCGCTGAGCGCCGGCGCCCAGAGCAAGATGGACAAGGCTCAGGAAAAGGTCAAGGAGACCGCGCAGGACGTGAAGGGCGTGGGCAGCGACAGCTGGATCACCTCCAAGACCAAGATCGCGCTCTTCGCGGACGAGCGGGTCAAGGGCCGCGAGGTGAGCGTCCAAACGATGAAGGGCGAAGTCTCCTTGCGCGGCAAGGTCGACACCGAAGAGGCGAAGGCCGCTGCCATGGAGGTCGCCAAGGGGATCGAGGGCGTCAAGAACGTGAGGAACGATCTCCAGGTCGTACCGCTGTCGGCTCGGAAGGCCGTCACGGCAGATGACAAGGCGATCACCAAGGCTGTCGAGTCCCGCTTCTCCAAGGATGCGCAGCTGAAGAAGATCGACGTGCGCACCGACGCCGGCGTGGTCGTGCTGAGCGGCGAGGTGCCGAGCATCTCGGTGAGCGCCAGGGCGTCGGAGATGGCCTTCCGGGTCGACGGCGTCAAGTCGGTGAGGAACGAGCTGCGGATGACCCAGGCGAAGTCCAACTAACCTTCGCGTCGGTCACGCACGAACGAGAGCGAGCGGCTCCCGGAGTTCGCGGAGCCGCTCGCTCTCTCTGCGTGCGCCGCCCTGGAGCCCGCCGAACCTGGCCCGGGCGTTGACGACGCTGCTGGGAAGCCCGGCCCGCGTGCTTCAGGTTCGTATCGCGACTGCCCGCCGGGGATAAACGGACGCCGCTGAATCCTGCTAGAGTTTGAACTTGTGGGAGTCGTGCTCCGCGTCGTCCGCGCGTGCGCGTTCACCGTCCTGGTGCCGGTCGCGGCCTGTGCCGCCGCGCCCACGTTGACCGGTCCGGCCGCCGAGGCTTGGACGAACCTCACCAATTTTCACGAGGATCCCACCAGGCTCGATCGCGCCCGTGACCTTCTCCAGAGCGAGGTCGCGCGGACGCCGACGCTGGAGATGCTGGTCCTGCTGTCCTGGGCCCACCTCGCGTGGGCCGACCACCGCGCCACGACCCCGGAGGCGAAGCTCGCCAGCTACGAGCGGGGTCGCGACGTCGCCCAGCGCGCCATCGAGCTGGCGCCGCGAAGCCCGGACGCGCACTTCTGGTATGCCGCGAATCTCGGCCGCGGGGCGATCGCGAGGGGGAAGCTTCACGCCGCCTTCCTCATTTCCACGCTGAAAGAGGAGATCCACACGATCCTCGAGCTCGATCCCAATCACGTCCCCGGTTTGGCGATGGCCGGCTCGTACTACCTCGAGACGCCCGGAATGTTCGGAGGCGACGTCCCTCGCGCCGAAGGGTACTTCAGAAGGGCGCTCGCGCTGGACGCGCACTTCACGCGTGCCCGCGTCGAGCTCGCCCGCTGTCTCATCCAGCAGGGCCGCTACGGAGAGGCGCGCGAGGAGCTGCAACGGGTTGTTGACGAGCAGCGGCCCAGCTACCGCGCCGACTGGGTCGTGAGACACCGCCCCACCGCTCAGCGGCTGTTGGGAGAGATTCGGGCCAAGTCCTAGACCGGCGACCCCAATGGCCACCGACGACCGCACCGACGTGCTCGTGATCGGCGCCGGCGCCGCCGGCGCCGCCGTCGCCTGGCGGCTCGCGCGCGCCGGCATCGGCGTGGCGTGCCTGGAGCAAGGCGACTGGGTCGACCCGCGGGTCTATCCGCACTGGCGGGCCGACTGGGAGCTCCACCGGAACACCGACTGGAGCGCCGAGCCCAACGTGCGGCGGCTACCCCAGGATTATCCGGTCAACGACAGCGCCTCTTCGATCTCGCCGCTGATGTACAACGCCGTGGGCGGGAGCACGATCCACTGGAGTGCCCACTTCCCACGCTTCCGCCCGTCGGACTTTCGCGTCCGCAGCCTCGACGCGCCTATCCCCCGAAGTCGCCCCGCCAGACGCCGCCGATCCCGCTCGACACGCTCGGGGTGACCATGGCCCGGGGATTCGACCGCCTGGGCTGGCACTGGTGGCCGTCGGACAGCGCGATCCTCACGCGCGACTACGACGGCCGCCGCGCGTGCGTCAACTGCGGTCCCTGCGACCTGGGCTGCCCGATCGGAGCCAAGGCGAGCACCGACGTCACCTACTGGCCGAAGGCGCTCGCGTCAGGCGCGCGCCTCGTCACGCGCGCCCGCGTGCGCGAGATCACGCTCGGTCCGGACGGACTCGCCGACGGCGCGGTCTACTACGACCGCGAGGGGCGCGTGCACGCGCAGAAGGCGCGTGCGGTGGTGCTGGCCGCCAACGGGATCGGCACGCCACGACTCCTGCTGAACTCGCGCTCGACGCAGTTTCCCGACGGGCTCGCGAATCGCAGCGGGCTCGTGGGCCGGAACCTCATGTTCCATCCCTATGCGATGGTGCGCGGCCTCTTCGATCGACCGCTCGATGGCCACCGTGGTCCGCTCGGCTGCAGCATCATCGGCCAGGAGTTCTACGAGACCGACCTCTCGCGCGGCTTCGTGCGCGGCTACTCGTTTCAGGTGGCCCGGGGCCTCTCGCCGATCGCCTCGGCCTCCGGCGGATCGGTCGGTGACCGCGTGCCCTGGGGCCGCGAGCACCGGCGGGCGTACGACGAGCGCTTCGACCGTACGATCACGGTCGCCATCATCGGCGAGGACCTGCCCGAGCCGGGGAACCGCGTGGACCTCGATCCGGCGCTGGCCGACAGCCACGGAATCGCCGCGCCTCGCGTGTCGTACACCCTGAGCGAGAACAGCCGGCGCTTGCTCGATCACGGCATCGCGCGCGCGCGCGAGGCACTGGAAGCGGCCGGCGCTCGCGAGGTCGTCTTCAATCCTCTCCTGCGAGCCGGAGGCTGGCATCTCATGGGCACGGCGCGCATGGGGCGCGATCCCGCCGCCTCGGTGATCGACGCCGAGGGGCGGTGCCACGACGTGCCCAATCTCTACATCGTGGACGGGAGCACCATGGTGACCTGCGCCGGCGTGAATCCCACCTCGACGATCCAGGCCGTGGCGCTCTACATCGCCGACGGGATCATCCGGAGGCGCGCGTGACCCTGGGGGCGCTCGCTGAGAGGCGCGACCTCCTGATCCTTGTCCTCGACACGCTGGTCCCGGCAAGCGCCGAATTCCCGGGGGCAGGTGCGGTGGCGCTCGACCACGTCCTCGCGGTGGCCGCGGCGTCCGCCGATCTCGAGTCGCTGCTCTCTCGTGGGCTCCAGGTGGTGGAGGAGGCTGTGCGGGCTAACGGCGTCAGCGGCTTCGCTCAGCTGACCCCGGACGATCGCGAGAGCGTGCTCCGCCAGGTCGAGCGGTCACACTCCGATCTCTTTGAGGCGCTCGTGCGTCACACGTACGATGGGTACTACGGCCACCCCGTGGTCGTCACACGACTCGGGCTCGATCCCGGGCCGCTCCACCCGCGCGGTCACCGGATCGAAGCAGCGGACCTTCCCGATCTTGCGCGCGTCACCGCGCGTGGGCCGATCTACCGCCAGGCATAGGGCCGTCAGACGCCGGCTGTCAGCCGCACCGGCGTCGCCGTCTGTCGACATTGACGGTCCGGGAGAGCGTCACTAGACTCCCTCGAGGGGGAACGTGTCATGCCCGGACCAGAGCTCCAGGTCAGACGGTGGAAGCGCGTCGAGTACGAGCGGCTGGTCGACAAGGGAGTCTTCGAGCCGGGCGAGCGCGTCGAGCTGATCGACGGCCTGCTGGTGGTGGCCGAGCCCCAGAGCTCGCCGCACTACACCGCGATCAGGCTCGTCGAGCGGGCACTCGCGCGCGCCTTCGGCGAGGGCTGGGATGTCCGCACCCAGGCGCCGATCGCGCTCGACGACACCTCGGAGCCCGAGCCGGACGTCGCGGTCGTCCGCGGAGAGCTGCGCGACTACGTCGAGGCGCATCCCGCCGATCCGGTGCTGGTGGTGGAGGTCGCGCTCACGAGCCTTGCCTCCGACCGCGCGCACAAGTCGAGCCTCTACGCCCGTGCCGGCCGTCCGGAGTACTGGATCGTCAACCTGATCGACCGCGTGCTCGAGGTGTACCGGGAGCCCGCAGCATCACCTTCGGCCCCGTACGGGTGGGACTACGGCACGATGGAGGCGCTGGGCCCCAGCGACAGTGTGTCTCCGCTCACCGCCCCAGCCGCTCGGATCGCCGTCGCCGATCTTCTGCCGTGACACGCGACAACGGACCGGGCGGGCCCGTATCATGAGGCCGAGAGCGTCATGAGGTGAGCCGGCGAGGGAGTCATGAGGGTGAACCAAT
>WNGF01006966.1_pt1 | contig 24735 bp, 21 predicted proteins | sample 5400641 | NCBI WGS metagenome assembly WNGF01 (sample SAMN13153371, study PRJNA577476) | soil metagenome | isolation source: 80 cm soil or saprolite under grassland replicate 2 | place: USA:California | collected 2016-06-15 | reverse complement strand
TGGCAGTGAGCCCGACGCCTTCGCGGCACGCCTCATGGACCCGACCTCGCTCATGCACCGCGCGTTCGTCAACCCAATCTTGGCGCCGGCTGTTTTCAACGATCCCCTGTTCAGGGCCGCCGAGGTGCCGGCTGCGAACGGAATCGGCACCGCCCGCTCGCTCTCGCGCATGTATGCGGCTTGCATCGGCGAGATCGACGGCATAAGGCTCCTGGAGCCCGGCACCCTGCACCTGGCGACGCAAACCCAGTCCCATGGTGAGGACCTGGTGCTCGGCTATGAGACGCGCTACGCGACCGGCTTCCAGCTGCCGTTCCCGTTTCGGCCCATGGCCGGCCAGGGCAGCTTCGGGCACTACGGCATGGGGGGCTCGGTGGGCTTCGCCCACCCCGGGCTCGACTTGTCATTCGGATACGTCATGAACCAGATGCTGCCTTCAGGCCGGGTTGATCCACGCACCGCGACCTTGATCAACGCCGTTGCTGACTGCCTGAAATAGCCAGGCCCGCGTCCTAAGATCAGCGTCGGTGGCAAGGGCATGAGCGCGGCCGACCTGGTATTCGGGGCGTGCCTCCTGGTGGGGGGCGGCCTGCTGCTGCTGACGCTGGTTGTAGACGACATCTTCGGCGGCCTCCTGGGCGCCCTTCACATCGGTTTCGACATAGGCGGGGTCTCGCCGACCTCCCTGCTGCTCGGCTTCATCGCCATGTTCGGCGTAGGCGGCCTGTTCGGCATCCACGGTCTGGGAACAGGCGTTGGCGTGGCGACCCTGATCGGCGTGGCTGCCGGGCTCGTAGGCTCAGGCGTGACCTTTGGCATGTTCAGAGCGCTCCGCTCGGCGGAATCGACCGACACCTTCAGCCTCCAGGACATGGTCGGTTCCACGGGCCGCGTTGCCGTGGGCATACCGGCCCACCGATTCGGTTCGGTCCTGATCAGCTTTGCCGGCGCTTCTCACAACATGACCGCCACCGCCGACGCCGAGATCCCGGCGGGAAGCGAGGTGAAGGTGATTGCCGTCGCAGGCACCAACCTCGTGGTGGCGGCTTCCCCGATGGCGACCCATGAAGGAGTTAGGTCCGATGCCTGAATTCGTGACGACCACACCGTTCCTCGCCGTGACCGGGGTGATCATCATCATCCTGCTCATCGCCTTCGTCGCCAGCCGCTACAAGGTTGCGGGTGCCAACGAGGCGATCATCGTCGCGGGCTCGCGAGGCGCCAAGGTGCACGACGAGCGCGGCCAGCAGGTTTCGCATCCCGGTGACAAGGGGGTCAAAGTCGTCGTCGGAGGCGGGACGATCGTGCTCCCCCTTGTCAATCGCATCGGCCGGCTGAAGCTCACCGCGCGGCAGATCAACGTCCAGCTCAGTGACGCTGTGACCAGCCAGGGCATCAAGGTCCAGGTCCAGGGCGTGGCCACTTTCAAGATCGGCCGGGACGTGAAGTCCCTCCGCAATGCCGCAGAGCGTTTTATGGACGCGAAGCCAGAGCAGGTTGACTCGATCGTCAAGAACGTCCTCGAGGGGTCGCTCCGTTCCATCGTCGGCACGCTGACCATCGAGGAGCTCATCCGCGACCGCCAGAAGTTGCTCCAGCAGGTGCAGGACGCGGCCAAAGGCGACCTGGCCACCAGCGGCCTCCAGATCGACGCGTTCACCATCCAGAGCTTCTCCGACGAGTCGAACTACATCGAGCTCCTCGGCCAGCAGAGCGTCGCCACCGTCACTCGCGACGCGCGCATGGCCAAGGCCTCCACCGACCAGGAGGCTGCTGTCAGGGAGGCGGAGGCGCAGCAGATCAAGATCAACGCGGCCAGGGACGTCTCGCTTCGAGAGGCCGAGACCAAGACCCAGGTCGCTGCTGCCCAGGCGCGGGCCGACCAGGCGGGACCGCTTGCCCAGGCCGAGGCCACGCAGGAGGTCGTGCGCAAGCAGACCGAGCTGGCGCAGCTCGAGGCCGACCGAAAGGAGAAAGAGCTGCTGTCCACCACCGTCAAGCCCGCCGCTGCAGAAGCGCAGGCTGTGATCGCGCGCGCGGAGGGTGCCAAGCGGGCGCGGATTGCCGCCGCGGAAGCGGATGCCGAGACCACACGACTGGAAGGTGGGGCAGAGGCGCAGATCGTGCTCACCAAAGGTGAGGCTGAGGCCAAGGCGCTGGCCATGCGCGCCGAGGCTTACAAGCAGTTCAACGAGGCGGCGATCATTCAGACGGTGCTCGCGGCACTTCCGGAGATCGTCCACGCGGCGGCCGAGCCGATGGGCAAGATCGACTCGCTGACGGTCATGAGCGCCGACGGCGCATCCGAAATCGTCCGCAACGCCACGCGAGCGGTCGTGGAATCGACCACCGCGATCAAGGGCCTGACCGGGCTCGACGTGCCGGGGCTGATCGGGGGTGCGCTCGGGAAGGGCTTTGTCGACCGCGGCCGTGCCTCGGAGGGCGACGGTAAGAGCGAGGTGGGCAGGTCCGCCGAGGACATCATGGCGACCGGCGAGCACGAGCTGACCACGCTCCCCGCCAGGGTCAAAGAAGCCGCGATTGATGCGGCGGCGATGGCCCAGGAGGCCGAGGCGAAAGCCAAAGAGGCCGTCGCGGCAGCCACGCTGGCGGCGGAGCAGGCAACGGCCGACGCCACCAAGGCGGCCGCCAGGGCCGCTGCCACCGTCCAGGCCAAGACGACCGCCGCCACAGCGCCACGCGCGCCACGGCCGCCAGGTCCCACCGAGGCCCCTACTCCGGCAGTTTCGAAGGTCGCACCGGGCGACGGCAACACCGCGCAGTGGGCAAGGTGGCTCACCGAGCAGCTCCATAGGGTGCCGGACATCGAGGTCTACGGTGCTCTGCGCCTGAACGACCTGGCGAACCGGGGACCGGCCTCCGCCCGAGCCATCTGGCAGACGGCGCAGGGGGTGCTCGGGAAGGACTACGGCAACCTGACCGTTGCCGATCTCCTCAAGCGCTTCAGCTCCTAACAGCTGACGATGAGAGGGAACCGGAGGTTTCCTCTCATTGAAAACAAGCGGGAAGCCCGCTTGCGCGAGCTTCCCAAGGCTGGGGTGGGGGCGTGGAGTCGGGATTCAGTGAGTCGCGTTAACGACCATCGATATGGTACCACAGGAATGGTGTATCCACAACATATAGACAGCTGGGGAAAACAAAACTGAAGCTACCCGTACCTCTGGACATGGAGCCTATGCTGTCGGCCCCGGCGGACGGCATTCCCCTGGGCGACGGCTGGGAGTACGAGCCGAAGTGGGACGGCTTCCGGACCCTGATCTTTCGAGATGGTGACAAGGTCGAGCTCGTGAGCCGCGGGGCGCGCCCGATGACGCGGTACTTCCCCGAGCTGCTGCCGGCGTTCCGACAACTGCGCACGCAGCGTGTCGTGCTGGATGGCGAGCTGATCGTGGTGGGTGACCGGGGACTTGATTTCGGCGCCCTCCAGCAGAGGATCCATCCCGCCGAATCCAGGGTCCGCATCCTCAGCGCCGCCACGCCGGCGTGGTACGTCGCCTTCGACGTGCTCGCCGAGGGCGATTCGGACGTGCGTCGCGAACCCCTGGGCGAGCGGCGCAAGCGCCTCGAACGCCTGCTTAAAGGTGTGAAGTCGCCAATCTTCCTGACGCCTTACACGCGCGACAGCGCCACCGCTGAGAAATGGTTCGAGAAGTTCGAGGGTGCGGGCCTGGACGGAGTGATCGCGAAGTCGTGGGACGGGAGCTACGTCCCGGGCAAGCGGTTGTGGGTCAAGGTCAAGCACCAACGCACCGCGGACTGCGTCGTCATCGGCTGGCGGAGGTCGTACGACGGCAAGTCATTGGGATCGCTTCTGCTCGGCCTCTACGACCGCAAGCACACGCTGCATTACGTGGGCCACACCTCGTCGTTCAGCGCCGCCGAGCGAAAGGAGTTGATCGCGAAGCTGAAACCGCTGCAGATTGAGCTGTCGGAGAGCGAATTGGCCAACTACAGCGCTGGTCGCATGCCGGGCGGTGTGAGCCGCTGGTCACATGGCAAGGACACCGAATGGGTGACCGTGAGGCCCGAGCTGGTGTGCGAGGTGGCGTACGACAAGCTGGAGGCTGGCGAACGATTCCGGCACGCCACGCGCTTCCTGCGCTGGCGCCTGGACAAACCGCCGCGTAAGTGCGGCTTCGATCAGATCGCCTCAGCGGCCGAGTTCGATGTGCGAGGGATTTTTCGGAGTAAGTAGGAGGGGTTTGGCAGCGGGGCCGCCTGGCCCGTAGTACTTGATGGCGGCCCGTCCGAGTGCAGTCACCGCGAGCCAATCGAAACCTGCACCCGCCGCCACACCCACGCCGATGGGCACCAGCCGCGCGGCGACCTTGGCCGCTCCTGTGGTGGCGACGCGAGTCAGGATGCGGGTCAGGATGCGGCCGCCGCCGTGAGCCACCAGCGTCGTAGGAATGCGGCGGAAGGCGGCGATTGCGAGCCGTTCGCCTCCGGCCACGATGGCATCCTCTCGCAGCTTGACCGCGCCGCTGGTGATGCCGACGACGACGATGGCCTCGAGGACACGCTCATCGGAGTTGCCCAGCTCGTGGCCATAGATCATCGCGATCGAGAGCACCAGCTCGACCTCCTGCTCCAGTGCATACAGGGCCTGGCTGGTGATGGTGCCGATGGCCAGCACCGTGCCCAGTCCGGGCGCGATGGACGCGGCCCCGCTCAGAGCGCCGGTGGTCGCCACCCGCTTCCGGGTGGAACGGATGAGCGCCAGCGCCAGTTCGTCATTGGTGAGGTGAGGATGCCGAGCCCGCATGAGCTCGACGTGGTTGCGGATGGCCGGCTCGCGGCTGCGGACTGCGTGCGCGAGGGAACGGAGCACGGCCCGGAGCTGGGGCGGGAGCTGGTCGAACTCCATTGCTGGAAGCGTACCGCGGCTTGAGGGGACCGGCAGTGATGAGAACAAGTCGCACCTCTAAAGGCTTGAATTGAATACAGTGTTGCGACTTTGTCGCGATAACAGTTAGGCTGCAGGGCGATGGCCTGGGTGGGAGCCCTGCTGAGCAGAAACTTCGACAGCGGCGAGCGGCTGCGGCTCGCCGGCTTCTTTGGCGGCGTGGGCCTGCTCCACATCGTCGGTTGGGGTTTGCTGGTCGCATTTGGGCTGCACGACCCCGCGCTGCTCGCCCTGGGCGGCCTTGCTTACACATTCGGGCTGCGCCACGCATTCGATGCCGATCACATCTCGGCCATCGACAACACCACGCGCAAGCTGCTCCAGGAGCACAAGCAGCCGGTCGGGGTTGGATTCTTCTTCTCTCTCGGGCACTCGACGGTCGTGCTGCTGATCGCGGCCGCCCTCGGTCTTGCTGCGAAGTGGATCGTCGAAGGCGTGGTCAGCGGTGGGGGAGAGCTGCGCAGCGTCGGCGGCGCGGTCGGAACGCTGGTTTCCGGCACCTTCCTGGTCCTGATCGGAATTCTCAACCTCGTGATCCTGCTCGACATCATTCGCGTCTACCGGCGGATGAGGGGCGGGGAGTTCGACCGCCAGGGTCTCGAGCACGAGCTGATGTTCGGCGGCCTGATGACCAGGCTCTTTGGCCGCCTTTTCCGCGTCATCAGCCACAGCTGGCAGATGTATCCAATCGGTTTCTTGTTCGGCCTCGGTTTCGACACGGCATCTGAGGTCGCCCTGCTGGCAATCTCAGCCGGCGCCGCGGCAAAGGGGATCCCCTTCCTGGCGGTGCTGGCGCTGCCGCTGATATTCGCGGCCGGCATGTCGCTGATGGACACCGCGGATGGAGCCTTCATGTCGAAGGCGTACTCGTGGGCTTTTGCGAGCCCGATCCGCAAGGTCTTCTATAACCTCACCGTCACCTCGCTGTCGGTGTTCGTGGCTCTGTTTGTCGGTGTGGTTGAGCTGGCTCAGATCCTGATCCGCATCCTCGGGCTGCACGGCGGAGCGTTCGACACGATCGCCGACTTCGACTTCATAGGTGTGGCGGGCTTCGTCATCGTCGCCGCCTTCGTCGTCGCGTGGATTGGCGCGTTCACGATCTACAAGGTCCGACGCATCGACGAACGATGGTCAGCCCTCGTCGACGACGTCGCTTAGGCGAGCCCGTAGACCTCGATTGCGTTAGCGCCGAAGATCGCCGATCGTTCTGAGTCGTCGAGATCGTCTGTCGCGTATCTCAGCGCACGCAGCACCTGGTCGTAGGCAGCGGCCAGCAGGCAGACGGGCCAGTCCGACCCGAACATGCAGCGCTGGGGTCCGAACCACTCCAGCGCGCGGCGGACATACGTGGCGACATCATCGTTGGTCCAGGTCGTCCAGTTCGCCTCGGTGACCAGGCCGGACAGCTTGCAGTGAACGTTCTCGCAGCGGGCGAGCGGAACCAAGGCTGCCGCCCATTCGCTGTCTGTGCGACCGGCCGAGATTCGCGGTTTTGCCATGTGGTCTAGGACGAAGCGCATCTCGGGAAATTCCTGCACCAGCCCCAGGGCGGCGGGCAGCTCGCGAGTCTTGACCAGCAGGTCGTAGGCGAGGCCGGCGTCGCCGACCGCCCGGATGCCGCGGCGAACGTCGTCGCGCAGCAGCCAGTTGGGATCGGCTTCGTCGTGGACCTGATGGCGAATGCCGACCAGGAAGCTGCCGCCGGTGCCGGCGCGCAGCTGCGCGATGGTTTCACCGACGTTGGGGTCGGTAAGATCGACCCAGCCCACGACGCCAGACAGGAAATCGGTGGCCTCAGCCGTGGCGAGGAACTCGCGCGTTTCGTCCACGCTCGAGATCGTTTGCACCAGCACCGTCCGGTCGACCCCGCTCCGCGACAGGAGGGGTTTCAGCTCATCGGGCCCGAAGAGCTTGCGGATCGCAGCCAGGTCATCGCCCATCCAGGGATAGCTGCGGCGCGCGGGATCCCAGAAGTGGTGGTGGCTGTCGACGACCAGGGTCATGAGGTCATGGAGTGGGGGCATCCTCGGGGAGAAGCCGTTCCCGCTTGAGGTCCTCCCACAGCTCGGCCGGGATTTCCGTCTCGAACATCTGGATGCTTTCGTCGAGCTGCGCCGCCGAGCGGCAGCCGACCACGACGCATGTCACGGCAGGATGGCCCAGTGGGAACTGCACGGCCGCAGCCTTGAGCGGCACGCCGTGCCTGGCGCAGACCTCGCGTATGCGCTGAGCGCGCTTGACGAGGTCGGCGGGCGCCGTCTGGTAGTTGTAGTGGGCTCCGGGCTTGGGGTCGGCCAGGATGCCGCTGTTGTAGACGCCGCCGGCGATGATCGCGATCCCGCGCTCGACGCAGAGGGGGAGGAGGTCCTTGAGCGCGACCTGATCCAGCAGGCTGTAGCGGCCGGCGAGGAGGAAGCAGTCGAAGTCAGCCTCGCGGGCGAAGCGGGCGAGCATCTCGGCTTGATTCATCCCCGCGCCGACGGCTTTGATGACGCCTTCGGTGCGCAGCTGGTCGAGTGCGCGATAGGCGCCGCGCAGGGCCTGGTCGTAGTGGTCGTCGGGATCATGGATATGGAGGACGTCGACGCGGTCGAGCCCGAGCCGACCGAGGCTTTCCTCAAACGAGCGCATGACTCCGTCGTAGGTGAAGTCGAACACCGGGTTCACCGGCGGGGTGTCGCGAAACGCCTGGCCCGGCTCGGGTGGGGCGTCGGCCCGCAGGAGGCGCCCGACCTTGGTGGCGAGCGTGAACTCCCCGCGGGGTCTTTCGCGCAGCACGCGACCGAGCCGCTGCTCAGCCAGGCCGTGGCCGTAGAGCGGCGCGGTGTCGTAGAAGCGAAGGCCTGCCTCCCATGCGTGTTCGATCACCTGCAGCGCGTTGGGTTCGCTCACCGCTTCGAACAGGCCGGCCAGCGGCGCGGTGCCCAGGCCGAATCGCGTGACGGTCAGCGGGGTCCGGCCCAGCGCCACGGTCTCGCGAGGGTTCACTGCGGAGCTACAGGTCGAAGGTGAGCGACATGCGGTCGCTGCCCTTGCCGCTGAAGTCGTGGGCAACTGTCGTCATCGGGGCCATCTCCGCTTCCCATTTTTGATTCAGGGGACTTCGCGCCAGCTCGGCGATCGCACGGTCGTAGTCGTCGCATTCGATGTAGTGGAATAGGTCGAGGCCGTCGCGGAAGATCACGTACTTTGTGATGCCGGCGCGACGGATGCCTTCGAGCACCTCGGGCCACACGGCGCGGTGGTATTCCTCGTAGCGCTCCTCGGCGCCTGGCTTGAGTCGGGTGTGTAGTCCGATCTTCATGGTCTTTCCCGCGAGAGTTAGCCCGATTCCGCACGTTTGGCGCCAGAAGCGCGAAATGCGGCGAGGGATAGTGGCTGGCAGCTTCATCGCGGCGGCTTGGCCCGCGCCGAGCCCGCCTCCACAGAATCCGTGGCGCTCAGCTGAGACCGCAGCCATCGCTCGCCGCTGGCGATGTGGGCCACGGCCGCCGCGCGCGCCAGCTCCGGATCCCCGCTCGTGATTGCTTCATAGATCCGCCGGTGCTCGTCTCGCGTGACGTCGAGGGCGTTGTCGACCGCCCGCCCGCGCCACATTCGCGCCCTTAGCGTGCGTGAAGAAAGGCTCGCCAGGAGCGACGTCAGGAACGTGTTGCCGGTCGCTCGGGCGATGACGGCATGAAAGTCGACGTCCGCCTGGACCAGGTCCTCGACGGTCTCCGCCTCGATCATCTGGTCCAGCTTGCGTCGCAGCTTCTCCTTGCCTTCGACGTCGATGCGCGCGGCAGCCAGCGCTGCAGCTGCGCCTTCCAGCATGCGACGCACCTCGAAGAGCTCGAGGGCGGTGTCGCCGACGAGCAGGTGGCTGACGAAGCCTGTGCTCTCGAGCAGCAGCTCAGGCTCCAGGCTCGTGACATACGTCCCGTCACCCTGGCGAACCTCGAGCACCCGCAGCTGGGAAAGGGCCCGCACCGCCTCGCGCAGCGAGTTGCGCGACAGGCCCAGTTGCGCCGCGAGCTCGCTTTCCTTCGGCAGGCGGTCGCCAGGTCCCCAGCTTCCGGAAACGATGAGCTCCCGGATCTTGTCAATCGCCTCTTCGGTGACGCTCGGACCCCGGCGCCCGCGGCGCGAGGAGAAGGCCGCGGTCATGTCAAGGACCTGGCCAGAGGTCGGAGGTCCTGGGGCACTGGAGCCGGCTGGACCGACACACCTGCCTTGAAGCACCGACAAACATCGGAGCTTTAGCATATAGCCCAGGGCCTGCCAACATCTTGATGCTCTCCGACATCAGCTCGACTAGGATCGACGCCGTGGGCGTCGAGCGCTCGTGAGCAAGCGGCTGCAGGGGAAAGTCTGCATCATCACGGGCGCCGGCTCGGGCATCGGGCAGTCCACAGCCCAGCTGTTCGCAAGGGAAGGCGCTAGCGTCATCGTCGCCGACGTCGATGATCGTGCCGCCAAGGCCACTGTAAGAGCCATCCGCTCTGCCGGCGGCGAAGCCGTGGCCGAGCACGTCGACGTCACCGAGCTGGGAGACACCGTCGCGTTGGCGGCCAAGGTCGTCAAGCGCTTCAAGCGCATCGACGTCCTCTTCAACAACGCAGGCATCAGCGGCGTGGGGGACGTAATCGAGACCGAACCAGGCCTGTTCGACCTTGTGATGCGGGTCAACGTGCGCGGCGTCTACCTCATGAGCCGGGCGACGGCGCCGCAAATGATCAAGCAGGGATCGGGCTCGATCATCAACATGTCGTCCTGCATAGCCGAGATCGGGCTCGCCCGACGTGTTTCATACGCCGCCTCCAAGGGCGCAGTGCTCGCAATGACGCGCTCCATGCAGGTCGACCTCGCGCCCCACGGGATTCGCGTCAACGCCCTCCTGCCGGGGACCATCCTGACTCCCTTCGTCGAGCGCTACCTGCGCGACTCATACGCCGATATCGAGGAGGGGATGGCCTCAATACGGAAGCGCCAGTTGAGCAGTGAGCTCGGCCGGCCCGAGGATGTCGCCTGGGCAGCCCTCTATCTGGCCTCGGACGAGTCTCGCTTCGTGATGGCGTCTGGTTTGATCGTGGATGGGGGCGTCAGCGGAGCCAAGTAGGGGGCTGGGACGGAGCCCCACACGTGGGCCCGCTACGCTCCGCCCCTAGCACTGCCCTTTGAAACCCAGGTCAGCCGCCCTTACAAGTCTTTACCTCGTTGGGCGGTTCCACTAATGAAAACGACGCCGAGATCGTCAATACCCAACCAATTAACCGGCTGTGGCACAGTGCGCAAGCAGATGGCCGACGACGGGGCGCTGATCGACTTCTATCCGTACCGGACCCGATTCAAGACCTACAGCCGGCTCGAACCTGAGGGCCGCGATCGGGCCAGCATCCTCGGCGAGCTTGCGACCATGGCGCAAGAGGAGGACCGCATCGCTGATGCGGGCCAGGTCTCGGGCTCGATCTACCACGGCGACCACGACCACTACGCGTTCCTGACCGAGGCCTTCCGGCTGTTCGCGCACGCCAATGTCCTGCAGCGCGACATGTACCCGAGCGCGACCAAGCTCGAGGCCGAGATCGTGGCCATGACGGCGGCCATGCTGAACGCTGACTCGGTGGCTGGGCACCACCCAGGCGAGCAGGTTTGCGGCGTCATCACGTTTGGCGGCACCGAGAGCCTGATCAACCCGATGCTCGCCTACCGCGAATGGGCCCGGAAGGAGAAGGGGATCGAAGAGCCGGAGGTGATCATCCCGGTGACCGCGCACGTCGCCCTCGACAAGGCGGCGCACCTGCTGGGCATCAAGCTCATCAAGGCCCCGCTCTGCGATGACTGGCGCGCCGACGTGGACTGGATCCGCAGGCACGTGACCCGGAACACGGTCGCGCTGGTGGGATCGGCCCCGAATTACGCGCACGGCGTGATCGATCCCATCGAGGACCTGGGCGCGATCGCCGACGAGCACGGTCTTGGGCCTACCGCGTACCAGGCGTGACGTCGATATCCGCGGACACGCATAAGTACGGCTACGCGCTGAAAGGCACGTCCGTGCTGCTCTATCGAAACAGCGACCTGCGCCGTCACCAGTACTTCAACTTCCCTGATTGGCCAGGCGGCATCTATTTCTCGCCCGGCTTGTCTGGCAGCCGTTCGGGTGGTTTGGTCGCGGCCACCTGGGCCGCCCTGGTCAGCCTGGGCGAGAGGGGCTACCTCGAGATCGCGGACAGGATTTTCAAAACCGCCGCCACCATTCGCGAAGGGGTCGAGGCTATCCCTGAGCTGGAGGTGATCGGCGAGCCCACGTTCCTGGTGGCATTCCGATCGCCTGGCCTGAACATCTATCACGTCAACGACCACTTGATCGAGAAGGGTTGGCGCCTCAACGCGCTGCAGCTGCCGCCCGCGCTCCACTTCTGCGTCACCAGGCCGAACACCGCGCCCGGCGTCGCAGATCGATTTTTGGCCGATCTGCGTGATGCGGTCGAGTACGCCAAGCATCCGGCCCGACCCGAGCCAAGAAGCGGAGCGCTGTACGGCCTCGGCGGCACCCCTGAGGGCAATGAGATCCTCGACACGTTGTTCACCGCCGCGCTCGACGCGATGTACGAAGTGGCACCGCCCGAAAGCCAGGGCTGAGTGGGCGAGCCCTGGATCCTCGCGGTCGACCTCGGGACCGGTGGCCCGAAAACCGGCGCCGTGTCCCTTCGAGGTGAGCTGCTCGGTCACGCCGTGTCGTCGGTGCAAACCCGCTACCTGCCTGATGGCGGCGCGGTGCAGGACCCCGGCGAGTGGTGGGATCAGATCTGCTCCGGCGTGCGGTCCGTGATGGGTGCGAAGCCGGCCTCGCCTGAAGACCTCGCCGGCATCGGCATCACCGGCCAGTGGGGGTCAACGGTGCCGGTCGACGCCGAGGGCCGAGCGGTTCATGACTGCCTGCTCTGGTCCGACACCCGGGGTGGGAGGTTCTCGTCGAGGGTGATGGGCGGGCCACTTTCGCTGTTCGGCTACTCGCCCGTGAACATGCTGCGCTGGATCCAGATCACGGGCGGCGCTCCATCACCACACGGCGCAGATCCTCTGGGCCACGAGCTTTACCTCCGGCAATGCGAGCCGGAGGCCTTCTCCCGCACAGCGACGCTGCTCGAACCGCTCGACTATGTCGGCCTTCGGTTCACCGGGCGGCGCGCTGCGACGCCCGCATCGATGGTCCTGTCCTGGCTCACCGACAACCGGCCCGGAGCCAGGCCGGCCTATGTGCCGGAGCTGATCACGCGCTCAGGGCGGGATGCCGCCCGCCTGCCGCAACTGATCCCGACGGGCAGCGTGCTGGGGACGGTCTTACCCGAAATCGGCGATGACCTTGGCATCCCATCGGTCCCGGTGGTCGCGGGCGTTCCGGACCTCCACACGGCCTTCATCGGCTCCGGCGCGGTGCTGCCTTACGAGGCTCACGTCACTATCAGCACGACTTCGTGGATCTCATGTGAGGTCCCGTTCAAGCGGACTGATGTGATCCACCAGATGGCGACGGTGCCGGGTCTGCGCCCTGGCGGGTACCTGGTCGCCAACAACCACGAGACGGCCGGGTTGTGTCTGCGGTGGTTGCGTGACTCGCTCATCCACGCTTCGTTCGACGAGCTGAACGCGCTGGCGTCGAGCGCGCCGGCGGGATCAGATGGCGTGATCTTCACGCCGTGGCTCAAGGGCGAGCGCACGCCGGTCGAGGACCGAACGCTGCGCGGGGCGTTCCTCAACCTCTCCCTGACCACCCATCGCGCGCACCTGGTGCGAGCGCTCCTGGAAGGGGTCGCTTTCAACGCGCGCTGGCTGCTCGATGCGGTCGAAGGTTTTGTCAGACGTCCGATTCCAAACCTCAGGATCCTCGGCGGTGGCGCCAGCTCTGACCTGTGGTGCCAGATCCACGCCGACGTCTTTGGCCGGCGAATCGAGAGGGTGGCGGATCCGATGTTCGCGAACCTGCGCGGCGCGGCGCTCTTCGCCGCGATGTCCATGGGCAGGATCTCGCTGGACGACGTGCACGGGCTGGTCCGGATCACCGACACCTACGAGCCGGACCCCACGGCGCATGCGGTGTACGAGCCCATGTATCGGGAGTTCAAGCGCCTCTATGGGCAGCTCCACGGCGTGTACGCGCGGCTGAATCTTGGCCGGGCCTAGCTTGACCGGAACCGTCGCTGCCGCCACGTCTGTTTCTGGTGCGCGCTGGTTCGTGCTCGGGGGTTACGCCCTGCTAGCGGCGTGCACCCAGCTCCTGTGGCTCAGCTTCGCAGCCATCGACACGCAGGCGGCGACCGTGATGCATGTCGACGTGGGCACGGTCGGCGACCTCGCGGCCATCTTTCCGGGCGTCTATATCTTCCTTGCGCTGCCGACCGGCCGCTGGCTGGACGCCCGCTTCGAGCAGGCACTCAAAGCCGGCGCCATCCTGACCGGAACCGGCGCCCTGTTCCGACTGGTCGCCCCGAGCTCGTTCGCATGGCAGCTGGCGGGGCAGCTGATCATCGCCGCGGGCCAGCCGCTGGTCCTCAACAGCATCACGAAGGTCGCGGCGCGCTATTTCCCCCCAGCCGAGCGCGCGGCCGCCATCTCGATTGGAACCGCCGCGCTCTTTGTGGGCATCCTGGCCGCCGTCCTCAGCGGCGCGCCGCTGTTCGCAGCAGGCGGGCTTCCACTGCTGCTTGCCGCGCAGGCTGTGCCGTCGCTCATCGCCGCAGGGCTGGTGGTCGTCTTGCTGCGAGTTCCGGCGGTGTTCCGCGACGATCCGTCGGTCGGCGTCAGCCTTCGGTGGCTCACGGGCGACCGGTTCATGTGGACCTTGGCCGCCCTCGTGTTGATCGGCATGGGCACCTACAACGCAGTCGCCACCTACCTGCAGCCGATCCTCGCTACGTTTGGCGAGGGGGGAGCCGCGGGCAGCCTGGTCGCGGTGATGACATTCGCCGGGATCCTCGGCGCCGCCGTCCTGGCGCCGTACGCCGCTTCGCATGATCGTCGCCGGCTGATGCTGATCGCAGCACTGGTGACGACCGCCGTGGCGTTTGCAGGCATGGCTTTGGTGCACGAGGTGATCTGGATTGGGGTCTGCCTGTTTGTCGAGGGCTTCTTGCTGCTGGCAAGCCTTCCCGTGGTTCTCGACTGGTCGGAGATCCACGCTGGACCCGAGCGTCAGGGCGCGGCGGTGGGCTTCCTGATGCTGGCGGGCAACCTCGGCGGCCTGGTGCTCGTCCTACTCACGCAAGCGGTGATCAGCAACTCCTACCTGGCGCTGGGGCTGCTGGCGGCCGTGGGGCTGGCCGGGATTCCGGTTGCCCTCAGGCTTCCGGCTCGAGCCCTTCCTTGAGCAGTCCGTCCAGGTCGAGTCGCCGGTTGCCAAACGTGAGGTGGCCTTCGGCGTCGCGCGGCCACTGATCCTCAGGGCGGTCCCAGGCGAACTCGAGGCCGTTGCCGTCGGGGTCGCGCAGGTAGAGCGCCTCGTGGGTGCCGTGGTCGTTGACGCCATCCAGCGGCCATCCCGCCTTCACGAGCCGGCGGAGGGCGTCGCCCAGCGCGGCGCGCGTCGGGTAGTTGATGGCCACGTGGTACAGGCCCGTGGTGCCGGGGGGCGGGGGAGAGCCGCCCTCGGACTCCCAGATGTTGAAGGCGAGGTGGTGGTGGTAACCACCCGCCGAGACGAACAGGGCCGTCGGCATACGAAAGATGACGTCGAACCCGAGGATGTCGACATAGAAGTGGTGGACGCCCTCGAGGTTGGCCGTCTTCAGGTGAACATGCCCGATCCTCACGCCGGGGTCGATAGGATCTGAGCTTCGTTCGCGAGCAGCGACACCTGAAACCGTCTGCGCGTCCGGCTTTACCTTCGAGCTCATGGCCATTGCTACGTTACGAGAACACCGGCCAGGGCGGCCTTATTCGCGGGCGCAGCACTCAGCAGAATAGGAAGCGTGACCGACGAGCCGCTTCACTGGACCCCGGCGCGCGTGCCGCAGCGGGAGGCCTTGCGCGGGGACTCGGTGCGTCTCGAGCCGGTCGATGTACAGCGGCACCGCGACGCTCTATATGCCGCTTCGCATCACGATGGCGCGGCGCCCGAGCTGTTCATGTACCTCCCCTATGGACCGTTCACCGACGTCAACGAATTCACGACGTGGCTCGAAGCGTGCGCCGCATCGGGCGACCCGTTGTTCTTCACCGTTGTCGACCGGGGCACTAACCGGCCCGCCGGCATGGCCAGCTTCATGCGGATGGTGCCCGAGCACGGAGTGATCGAGATCGGGCACATCTGGTTTTCGCCCACGCTCCAGCGCACACGTCAGGCCACCGAGGCCATCTACCTCATGGCGCGCCACGCCTTCGACGACCTGGGCTACCGACGCCTCGAGTGGAAGTGCAATGCGCTCAACGAACGCTCACTGCGAGCCGCTCTCCGCTTTGGTTTCAAATATGAGGGCGTCTTCCGGCAGCACCTGGTGGTCAAGGATCGCAACCGCGATACGGCCTGGTTCTCGATTCTCGATCGCGAGTGGCCTCCGATTCGAGCTGCGTTCGAGGCCTGGCTCGCTCCCGACAATTTCGAGAACGACGGCCGCCAGCGGCAACCGCTTGCAGCCATCCGCGCGAGTCAGACGGGGGGCGCGTCGGAATAGAACCCGGGGCGTGCGGTTAGCGCTTAAGAGATGTCAGCGCCGACCGACGCGGTCAAGTCATCCCTCGCCCGCGGCCATACGATCGAAATGACCACGACTGGGCGCCGCTCAGGCCGGCCGCGGCGAATCGAGATCGTGTTCCACATCATCGATGGTCGCATCTACATCAGCGGCATCCCCTTTCGCCGGCGTCGCAGCTGGATCGCCAACCTCGAGGCGAACCCCAAGTTCACCTTCCACCTCAAGGGCAGGGTCCAGGCCGACCTGCAGGCCACCGCACGGATCATCGACGGCGAAGCGGAGCGGCGTGAGGTCCTGCCTCATGTCGCCCGCAACTGGGGCCGCGACGACATCGAGGCGATGGTGCGCTACAGCCCGCTCATCGAAGTCACATTCGATCCGGACGGAATGTAGGTCGCCCGCCTGCAGGCCTCAGCTGCAGCCGGTCGTCGCTCCGCAGTTCAGGCACTTGTAGCACGACCCCGAGCGCACCGTGATCGCGCCGCAGTCCGGGCACGCGGGGGCGTCCGTGTTGATGAAGGCGATCTTCTGGACGCCGCTCGACGGCGTGGCGATCACCTTCAGCTCGGAGCCTCCAGTGATCGGCTTTGGGTCTGCTGGGGCAACCGGTGTTACCGGCGCATCGCGGCGTACCACGCCGGCCTCGTCCTGGTCCTCAACCGGCAGGAAGTGGCTCGCCATCCAGCGGAAGATGTAGTCCACGATCGACTTCGCGATCGGGATCTCCTTGTTCTTCGTGAACCCGGAGGGCTCGAACCGCATGTGGCTGAACTTGTCGACCATGAACTTGAGCGGGACGCCGAACTGCAGCGCGTACGAGGTCTGCGTCGCAAAGGCGTCCATGAGGCCCGAGATGGTCGAGCCCTCCTTGGCCATCGTCACGAACAGCTCGCCCGGCTGGCCGTCCTCGAACATGCCGACGGTGAGGTAGCCCTCGTGGCCGCCGATGTCGAACTTGTGCGTGATGGACTTGCGCTCGTCCGGGAGCCGGCGGCGCACCGCGCGGTACTCGACCTCGGCGACTTTCTTTTCCTTATCCAGCGAGGTCGACAGCGGCTGTGACCGCTTGCAGCCGTCGCGGTAGATGGCGATGCACTTGAGGCCCAGCTTCCAAGACTCCAGGTAGGTCTGCTGGATGTCTTCGACAGTCGCCTCGGTGGGAAGGTTCACGGTCTTCGACATCGAGCCGGAGATGAACGGCTGGACCGCGGCCATCATCCGGACATGGCCCATCGGGGCAATCGAGCGTGAGCCCTTGACAGGCTTGAACGCGCAGTCGAAGACCTTCAGGTGCTCCTCGAGCAGCTGCGGGGCGCCCTCGATGGTGTCGTTCTCGTCTATGTACTCGACGATGTCTTTGACCTCGCTGCTCTCATAGCCGAGCTTGCGCAGCGCGGCTGGCACGGTGTTGTTGACGATCTTCAGCAGACCGCCGCCAACAAGCTTCTTGTACTTGACCAGGGCGAGGTCGGGCTCGATCCCGGTGGTGTCGCAATCCATCATCAGGCCGATAGTTCCGGTCGGAGCGAGGCATGTGGCCTGCGCGTTGCGGTAGCCGTGGAGGCGGCCGAGCTTGACCGCGTCGTCCCACGTCTCGCGAGCCGCCTCGAGCACGTCCGCCGACTCCGGTGACGTGCTCACCTGATACGCCGCTGCGCGGTGCTTTTCCATCACGCGCAGCATCGGCTCACGGTTCTTCGCGAACTCACTGAACGGGCCTTTCGCCTGCGCCATTCGTGCCGACTGCGCAAACGCGCGGCCGGTCATGATCGCGGTTATGGCGCCGGCGAAGCGGCGGCCTTCGTCCGAGTCATAGGCAAGGCCCATGGACATCAGCAGCGCGCCGAGGTTGGCGTAGCCGAGGCCGAGGGGCCGCAGCGCCTCCGAGTTCTTGGCGATCACCGGAGTGGGGTAGGACGCGTTGGAGACGATGATCTCCTGCCCTGTGAAGCAGACGTCTACCGCACGGCGGAATCGATCGACGTCGAAGGTTCCGTCCTCGGCCTGGAACTTCATCAGGTTCAGCGAGAGCAAGTTGCACGCGGTGTCGTCGACGAAAACGAATTCAGAGCAGTTCGCGACTACGAGCCCGTTCACGATGTACGAGTGATTGCGAGGCTCGGTGAGGTTGTACGTCAGTTCGACGCCGTCGGGAGTCCTGTCCAGCAGCCGGGCTGAGGATTCCGTTTTGTATTGCTCCTTTTGAAGCATGGCCTCCAATCGGCTCGCCTTTGACTTCAGACTGAATCCGATCATCTCTGCGAAACGACCGAGTGAGCGGGCCGTGATTCGCAGATCGAACCCCGGGCCCTCGCTTGGATAGACGACGGTCTCGCCGCTCTTCCGGACATACGTGACGCTCGGCTTGGCCGAGCGCTTTTGCTTGTAAATCCTCGACGTGATTCCGAAGCTGGTGAGGAGCCGCTGCACGCCACGCACCAGCTCCTCGGAGCGCGAGCCAAGGCCGACGTAGCGACCCTTGTCGCCCCCGTCACGAGCGCAGCCATCGGCGTCGAACAGGCCACGCAGGAAAGCTGCTGCAATTTCCGGCGGAGCCTGGAAAATCGCCCAGGGAAGAACTTTGTGGGCGGCTCGCCCGGTGCTCACTCCGAGCGCCGAGAAGAAACGGGCGAACGCTTTGCGGCCGATCCGCAACTGCTGCGTGCCGTTGGCTTGCTGCGAAATGCGAGACTCGAAACCCGCGTGCATCGCAGCGACGAGCGAGCGGTGTGCCGGCAGCACCAGTTCCTGGTCTTCGGACGATCCGTAGACCGTTCCGGCCACTTCCAACCGCTCCGAGACGAAGCCGTCGCCGACCATCCAGCCCAGGTAATGCGCAAATTCGGCAGTCCACTTCTGTGGGAGCTCAACTGGCAGCGAGGTGTGGTCACCCTTCTCCCGATAGAGCTGAGCCTCAGTTGCGACAGGAATGTCGTAGCGGGCGTCCACCCCGGGGGTCGGCTGGGCAAGCGTCAGCACTCCGTCCTGAGGAGTGAGCTGGTCCGCGCGAACGTAACCGCGGTTGAGCGTGAAGAATCGGTGATTGGGCGTGCAGCGCACCTCCATGCCGTTCGAGAAGCGCATCCGCACCACTTCCTTGTAGCCGGTGACCATGAAAGCCTCCGGGCTTGTCAACTCGATGGCGTCATTCGGCTGGTCGGGATTCGTCAGGTCGTGCGTGTAGACCTTGAAGATCTCACCCTGATTGACGCGATCGATGAGCTCCGAGAAGGCGATCAGGCCCTTGTTGGTGTGGACGAGGGTGTCGCCGGTAAAACAAGGGTTGGTGGCGTTGATGCGGCCGGTGTTGGGGACCACGTTCCAGTCCTGGATGGTGGTATCGAATTGAAGCCCAGGGTCTCCACATACCCAGGCAGCCTCGGCGATTTCCTTCCACAGGTCTCGTGCCTTGTAGGTGTCGATCACCCGGCCGTCGACGACCGCCTTGGTCACCCACTTCTGGTCGTCGACGACAGCGCGCATGAAGTCGTCGCTCGCGCGCACGGAGTGGTTGGCGTTCTGGAACTGGACCGAGTCATAGGCGCCGCCAGGGACGTTGAACCCGACGTTGTAGCCGGCCTCGATGAGCGCCCACGCCTTCTTCTCTTCCTCGGCCTTGGAGCGGATGAAGTCGAGGATGTCCGGGTGGTCGGCGTTGAGGATGACCATCTTCGCCGCGCGCCGCGTGGTGCCGCCTGACTTGATCGAGCCGGCGAACGAGTCGTAGCCCTTCATGAAAGAGACAGGGCCGGACGCGGTGCCGCCGCCAGACAGCTGCTCCTTTGAAGAGCGGAGGACGGACAGGTTGGTTCCGGTCCCGCTGCCGAACTTGAACAGCATGCCCTCGGTCTTGGCCAGGTCGAGGATCGACTCCATCGAGTCGTGGACCGAGTTGATGAAACAAGCGGAGCCCTGCTGCGAGCGGCCCGGGACGCCAAGGTTGAACCAGACCGGGCTGTTGAAGGAGGCGTGCTGGGTCACCAGCAGGTAGCGCAGCTCCTGGGCCCAGTTCTCGGCGTCCTCGTCGGTGGCAAAGTAGCCGCCCTCGCGACCCCACTTCAGCAGCGTGTCGACGACCCGATCGATGATCTGGCGGACGCTTGTCTCGCGATCCGCGCTCCCCGGGCTGCCCCGGAAGTACTTCTGGGCGACGACGTTGATGGCCAGCTGGGACCACGAGCGGGGGACCTCGACGTCCTTTTGCTCGAAGATCGACTGCCCCTTCTCGCCGGTGATGGCCGCCGTCCGGCGCTCCCACTCCACCAGGTCGAAGGCGTGGCTGCCTACGGGTGTGAAGTAGCGCTCGAAGCGGAGCCCAACCTTGGGATGCTTGTGGTTGCCGTTCTTGCGGGCTCCGGCGGCGACATCAGCTGCGTTTTTGGCCATTTCTAGAGAACGCCTCCTTCAATCATCCCCGTTGCGGGTGCTTTCAAAGCCTTCATTTGCTGCGACGTTGGGTGGGTCGTTGATCTTGTCTCGACAGGGATGGAAGAGGCCCCGGAGCATGCCCGCCACTTATGCCCCAGGGCCTCGATGTAACGCCTCCGACTATACGAGCGGCTTTTGGGCTTGTCAAGCCCAAAACACAAGATATCTGGTCTGCCTGGCCATCGAGGCACCACATCTAGGTGGAATACCTGTGGATATCCCTGGTGATCGAATGGGCACAGCCTGGGCATTCCCTGGGGACAAACGTTCACAACCGCCGCCTATTTGACCGGTTCGAGGATGGCGAAGCTCAATGGCTCTGTGGATACCTCTTCGGCGCCGTTTTCGGTCATCTGCACGCTCCGGGCGGAAGCGCGGATTCGGGCCGAGACCTCTTTACCCTCGCCGTAGGCGTTCTGGAGCATCGTGAGCGCCCTCTGGAGCTTGTTGTCGAGGATCGCCTCCAACGTGTCGAGGTGCCGCTCGACGTCGATCAGAGCCGCCTGCAGCCGCTCCATGTCGACCGTGCGCGCGAACTGGAGGTGCAGCTGATAGAGGGTGAGCAGGTAGGGGAGGGCCATCGCGTAGCCGACGACCATGACGTGCCGGTTGTGCGCGGCCACGATGGCCCCGCGGCACACGTCATAGGCGGCGTCCGGGATGACCGCGAGCGCGAACGTCGACGTGATGGCGGGGTCGATGTACTGGCTGACCTCGCGCACGCGCCGTTCGACCTCGCGCTCCACCTGCCCGGTGAGCTGCGCCCGGCGCGCCGCGTCGAGACCCTGCTCGGCGAGCTGTTCGAGCGCTCCGCTGGAGACCCACTTGGAGTCGATGGGGAGGAGCTTGCCGCCCGGCAGCCGCAGCGCCAGCTCGACGACCTTGCCGCCCACCCAGACGTTTCGCTGCAGCATTTCGGGCGGGAGGTGCTTGAGGGCCTCCTCGAGGATGTTCTCGCCCGCGGCGCCTCGCGTGGAGCTGCCGGCGATCACACTCTCCAGACGCTTCAGGCTGGCCCGCGCTTCGTCCTCTATTAATTGGCGCGCGGACAATGCGGATCCCAGGCGCTCGACGACCGCCTGCGTCTGGCTGAGTCGCTCGCGGATCTCGGCCGCCTGTGACTCCTGCGTCAGGCCGCCGGCATCCAGCCGGCTGCGCAGCTCCGCGACGTCGCGAGCCTGGCCGTCCCACCGCCTGACCAGGCTCCAGACGAGCGCCGCCACTCCGCCCACCGCGAGCAGGACACATACAAGGAGGAGCGCGAACAACAGTTCGGCCAGCGACATGTTGGGCATTGTAACCCTGAAAGTGGGTATAGACAAGGGTGTTAAGAGCATGAGAGAGAACCTGCCGCTTCCCTCTCATCGCGGCGTCGGCGAAGCCGACCCGGCCTGGCCGGGCAAGCGCCGCTGCTCTCCCTCCCGCTGTTGTGACAAGGATTAAATTGACCCCGATGGCCAACCCCGAACCGCTGCCCGAGCCTGAGCAGGCGCCTGACCGAATCCCGCTGGAAGAGGTCTACATGCGCATGGCCGAACAGCTGGCCAAGCGGTCCACATGCGCCCGGCTTCAGGTCGGCACCGTGATCACGACGCCGGACCTTACCCAGGTGCTTGGCATCGGCTACAACGGCAACGCCCGCGGGCTGCCCAACCGCTGCGATTCGACCACACCGGGATCTTGCGGCTGCCTCCACTCGGAGCAAAACGCCTTCATCAAGGCCGGCGCGCAGCTGCCGGGCAAGGTCATGTTCGTCAGCGCGTCCCCGTGCGTCATGTGCGCCAAGATGGCTATCAATGCCAACGTCGCGCGGGTTTATTACCGCGAGGCATATCGAGATCCGGCGGGCCTCGACGTCTTGCGCCAGGGCGGGGTGGAGGTCATCCACTTCAACCGCTGGCGCGACCTTTGGCGCTAGCCGCCTAGCATTCGATCTTCCAACCCGACTCGGCCTGCACCAACCGAGGCTCGACGATCGGCACATCTTTCTGGCGGCGCACTCGTGCCATCAGGGACGTCGCGTCCTCTTTCGTCACCAAGGACTCAAGCACAGTCCGAGTCGCATAGACGAGCGTCACCCTCGGATTGGCCAGCGCCTTCTCCGGGGTGATCCACGACCAATCGGTCACCTCGCCCTCGTGCGGCCTCACCACCTGCCCGGCAGGAAGGCGTGTGAGAAAGAACCGCGTGTCGTAGCGCCGGCGCAGTAAGGCGGGCGTCACCCATCGCGCGAGAAACACCAGGCGGTCGAATGCCGGCTCCAGCCGGCAGGCGCGAAGGGCGTGGAAAAACGTGCGCCCTCCCTCCAGCTCCGAGCGAACCAGCTGACAATCCGCCTCGCGCGCGAGGCGACCCCGAGACCGCGCGACCAGGATGCCGACCTCTTCGAAAAGCTCCCGCACGGCGGCCATCGCAATCTCGTCCCCGGATTCGGAATCCTCGGGGTGGACCGTGCCACCTGGAAATACGTACGCGCCCGGCGCGAAGTCGGCTCCCCCAGGACGGCGCATCAGCAGCAGCTCCCATGGTTTCCTGCCTCGGATCAGGAGCACTGTCGCCGAAGGGCGAGGGGTGGCGGGCGGGGACTCGAGGTTGATCGCGCCCGAGGGCACGGGCAGGTTGTCGATGCGAATCTCCTAGGTCAGGCCCCGGCCGTCGAGCACGACGGTCCACCGTTCGATCGGCGCTGGACGCAACATGCCGTTGGCCGCCCACGGGCCGCCGCGCTCGAGCCGGACGACGTAGAACGACACTCACGCCAGTCTAACTACGATCTGCGAGTGGACTTCGGCATCGCGGGCAAGGTCGGTCTTGTCACCGCGGGCACCAAGGGAATCGGGCTCGGCATCGCGCTCGCGCTGGCTGCTGAGGGCGTTCGCGTTGCAGTCGCCGCCCGCACCGAGGGAGACGTCAAGCGCACGGCGGCGCTGCTCGGCGGGCTTGGCGTGGTCGCCGACCTGCTGACCGAAGAAGGCTGCCGTCTTGCCGTCAACGAGACGGAGAAAACGCTCGGTCCCATCGACATCCTCGTCAACAACCTCGGGGTTCGCGCGGGGAGCTCGTGGGCGGACACCGGGCCCAACGAGTTCGAGACCGCCTTCGCCGGTAACGTCGGCGTGAGCGTCCGGATGACACAGCTCGTCATGCCCGGGATGCTCACCCGCGGATGGGGCCGAGTGGTCGTCATCTCATCGGTCTACGGCCGCGAGGCCGGCGGCGCGCCTGCCTACAACGCCGCCAAGTCGGCCGAGATCAGCTTCGTCACCTCGCTCGCGCGCGAGGTCGCCGCCAGGGGTGTGACCGTCAACTGCGTCGCGCCGGGCTCGATTCTCTGGGAGGGCGGCGGGTGGCACCGGCGACAGCAGGCTGATCCGGAATCGATCGCAGACTTAGTGGAGCGTGAGATGCCCCTCGGGCGGTTCGGTCAGGTCGAGGAGGTCGCGAGCGTGGTCACCTTCATCTGCTCACAGCAGGCGAGCCTCCTGAACGGCGCGTGCATAGCGGTCGACGGCGGTCAGTCGCGCTCCAACATCTGAATTGCGGCGCGGCGGCTGGGGTTTCATCGACATGAAGCGCGTCCTTGTCCTTGTCGTGATCACGCTGCTGATCGCCTCATGCACTCCGCCCCAAAGCGCGGCGAGCACGCCGCGCCCGTCCCCGAGTCCATCGCCCACCACCCTTCTGTCGGGCAGCATCGGTGCTGCCAGGTACCGCATCGAGGTCCCGGTGACCTGGAACGGAACGCTGCTCCTCTACAGCCACGGCTACGTCGCGCCCGGGCGGCTGAACCCGGCAACCGACTCACCGGCAGTCTCCATCTCCACCTGGCTGCTCGATCGCGGCTTTGCGCTCGCCGGCTCGTCCTACAGCTCGACAGGCTGGGCCCTCGAGGACGCGTTCAAGGACCAGATCGCGCTGCTCGACCTGTTCGCCCAGCGCGTCTCGAAACCCAAACGCGTCATCGCCTGGGGAGGCTCGCTAGGCGGCATCATCACCGCCGGCCTGGTCCAGCTCCTTCCGGACCGGTTCGCGGGCGCGCTTCCGCTTTGTGGTGTGCTCGCCGGCGGGGTCGCCACCTGGAACACTGGGCTGGATGCGGCCTACGCATTCAAGACGCTGCTCGCGCCCACGTCGAATCTCCAGCTGGTCCACATCACCGATCCCGCGGCCAACCTGCAGAAGGCGAGGGACATCTTCAACGTGGCGACAGCCACGGCTGCCGGGCAGGCACGGCTCGCCCTGGTCGCCGCCCTCAGCGACCTCCCGGGCTGGTTCGATTCCACCGCCGCCGAGCCGGGTCCCACCGACTTCGCCGCCTGGGCGCAGGCGCAGATGGAGTGGGAGTCGCGCGTCGATTTCCCGTTCGAGTTCAGCTACCGGACCGAGCTCGAGCAGAGGGCCGGCGGCAATCCATCCTGGAATGTGGGCGTGGACTACCGGCACCAGCTCGACGTCTCCCGCTATCGGGTGGAGGTGACCGCCCTCTATCGCGCCGCGGGCCTGGATCTGGCCGAAGACCTGCGCACACTCAACTCGGGGCCACGCATCGTCTCCGACAGGCGGGCGGTCGATTACCTCGCGCGGAACATCAGCTTTGACGGACGTTTGGGCGTGCCCGTGCTGGCCATGCACACAACAGGCGATGGCCTCGTGATCCCTCAGAACGAGAGCGCTTACGAGGACGTGGTCAGGGCGGCCAGGAAG
>WNGF01006940.1_pt1 | contig 24737 bp, 25 predicted proteins | sample 5400641 | NCBI WGS metagenome assembly WNGF01 (sample SAMN13153371, study PRJNA577476) | soil metagenome | isolation source: 80 cm soil or saprolite under grassland replicate 2 | place: USA:California | collected 2016-06-15 | reverse complement strand
ATCGCCAGCGCTCCGATGCCGATCAGGATCGCAGCGATCACGAGAGCCTGACCGCGCTCGCCCTTCACGGCATCCACTCGATGCGTCGCGACGCGCTCGCGGTCACGACAAATTCGGGGAGTCCGATGATTCCGAGCGGGACCGGTACGGTGTAGCTCGCGTGGACCGTGAGCAGCGATCCGCGCGGATCGCCGTTGCGTGGGGGCTCCTGCTGCGGCGGCGAGATCGCACTCGTCACGCGCTCGGGCGCAAGCGGAGCGACGGTGGCGGCGAGCGTCCCGCGGATCTGCTCGTCGTCGTTCGTGAGCGCGCCGGAGCGAGCCGCCTCGGCCGTCGCGTGCTGCAGCGCCAGCCGCGCGACACCGAGCTCCGCGACCAGCACGATGGCGAGGGCGACGACGAGAAGGATCGGAAGGACGAGCGCGAACTCGACGATGGCTTGCCCGCGGTCGCTGCTCATTCGCTGATCGGCGGCCACGGCAGCCAGCGGCTCAGCGTTCGGCGCAGAAGCGCGCGGCAGCCACCAAGGAGGATCACCCCGGTAAGTAACGCGAGCCCGACGTCCGATAAGCCGTCGACCAGCCCCGACGTGCGGTCGGAGATGACCTGCGAGGCAGCGCGCAGGACGATGCCACGATCGTCGACAGGCACGGCCTTCTGCTTGATCGTGGCCAGCGTGAGATCCAGGGCCTGATCGTTCTGGAGGATGCCCCCGTGACCCTCCCACTCCCGCGGCCAGACGGGCAGCAGCACGCGCGAGTCGACGCCGGGATCGCGCGCATCGCTCGAGCTCACGAGCTCGTCCGTCGCGAGCCGCAGGTCGAGCCGGACGACGCCGGGCGGCGGCGCGACCGCACGGATGCGCGCGAGATCACGCACGGCCGCGGTTTCCGGGTCGTGGATGTTCATCGAGGCCGCCACCTCGCGCGTATCCTCGCGGGCCGGTCCGCTCAGCGTGAGCGCCGCCTGCGCGACGCGCGCGGCGTGCGCGCCGTCGTGGGGCGCGGACCACGCGACATACGTCGTCACGCCGTCGCTCGCCGAAAGGCCCAGCGCGAACGCGCGGTCGGCGACATTTCCGCCCAGCGAGTGCGTCACGATGTGCACCGAGTCGTACCCGCCCGACACCGAGCGAATGCTGTCGCGCAGGTGGAGTGCGTTCTCGTCGATCGAGTCGTAGGTGTTGTACACGCCGAAGTCCGTGCCGAAACGCAAAACGTCATACGTCTCGTTCGGGACGCGGGCCTGGAGGTCTTTGAATGGGTTTTCGTCTGGCCGCTTGTGCGTGCCGAGGCCGCCCACGAGGACGATGAGCTCTCTCCTCGGACTCGCGACCGTGACGGGCGCGACCATCGACGGGGTCGGAGCCGGCGAGGCAGTAACGGCGACACGCAGCACCGTTGTCGGCGGACGGAGGGGAGGACCCGCGTCCACGAGCGGGACTGGCGGGCCCTCGTCCGCCGATGCAACGAGCGCCAAGGCCGGCAAAGCGGCCCATGCCACAAGCATCGCTCCGATCAGCGCTCGCACCTGCATCGCGCGCTATGTCAGCAGTGGACGAGACGATGGCGAAGAGGAGCACCGACCGGTACGGCGGTACTACTGAGTCTTGTAACCTATTGAATGCTATGAGGGAGTTACTGGAATCGGCGAAGGCGATTCCAGCTGCACATCCCGAGCGCAGCGAGGGAGGTGTGCAGACACTGCGGCGTGGGCTCGCGATCGTTGTCATGCTGGCCGCCTGCGCACCGACGCCGACCGCCAAGCTGCCCATCACATGCGGCCCGACGACAGGTGGCCGCGCGGGCGCTGAGACACAGCTTCGCTTCGTCGAGGCGAGCGACACCGAGATCGTCCTCACCTTCGGCGCCAGCGCCGCCTCCAACGTCTTCGACGTGCCGGCGTTCGAGCTCATACCGCTCGAGGGTGCCGGCGCGGCGCGGGCGTACCGCCTGCGCGTAACGGGCTCCTCGACTCTCAATCCCGACGGAACGGCCAGTTACCGGGGACTCAAAGGGCTCGAGCCCGGCGGGCGCACGGTGCGCGCGATCAACCTGATCGACGAGTCGGCCCGGGTCGTGACGTTCACCATCCTGCTCGAGCGGGACGTTTGTCCGTTCGTCGCGGCGAAGGTCTACGAGTACGGCAAGAGCCCGCGCGCGCAGATCGCGCTCACGTTCGGCGGCGCAAGCGCGCTCACGATCGAAACGATCTCGGACGCAGTCGGTGGCGCACCGATCGGCACGCCGGTGCAAGGGAGCGGCGCAGGCTACGAGCCATCGTCGAAGATCACCATCACGCTCGGCGGCCGTCGGGTCTGGGATACCACCGCGAACGTGGACGGGACCTTCGACTCGGGCTTCTGGATCCCGGACCGCGAGCCGGGCCTCTACACCGTGACGGCGACCGACGGCCACGGGCACGTTGGGACGACGACGCTACGCGTGATGGCGCAGCGAACGAAGAAGTGACCGCGCTCGGGCGCGACGCGCTCATCGTCGTCGCGAGCAGCAGTCACGGTCCGGAGGGTCATTTCGGGCTGCCGCGAAGCGGTGTGCGCGCAAAGGCGGCGCACGATCATCTCAGCGACGCCGTCGCGGCACGTGAGTTCCTCGGCGCGCGTCACGAGTTCGCCGCACCCTCAGGCGCGCCGCCCGCGACGGAGCTGCTGCGGTTGCGTTTGGTGCGCGACGCGGTGCGGGCGCTCGCCCGCGGCGACGTCCGGAGTTACGAGCGCCGGCGCGATGTGCTCCTCCGCTCGGCGCGCTACCGACTCGCGCCGGACGGCGCGCTCGCGAGCTTGAATCAGGGATGGACCGAGTTCTGTGATCTCCTCGTGCCGCCGCTCGTCACACTCGGCATCGAGAGGCCGCGACTGCGCGCGTGCGGCAACCGTCGCTGCGGATGGCTCTTCGTCGATCGATCCGCGAACGGCCGACGGCGCTGGTGTGATGCGAGGGCCTGCGGAAACCGCATGAAGGTGCGCCGGTACCGCGCGCGCCACTAGGGACGTGCCTTCGCGACCTCCACCGCCTGCTCGCTCGCGGCCCTCTCTTCAGCATCGTCGAGCGCCGCGAGCTGCTGCGGTCCGTGACGCCGTTCGAGCGCCCACGCGAGCAGACGATCCGCGAGCCACGGATTCTTCGGGAGACATGACCCGTGGCTGTAGGTACCGATCACCTTCCCCTGCACCGCGCCCTCGGTCTTGTCCTCGCTGTTGTTCCCGTTACCCACGACGACCGTGCCGAGCGGCTTCGCCTTCGGTCCGAGGTAGGTGCGGCCACTGTGGTTCTCGAATCCGACCAGCACGCCGTCGGGCGTCTCGGCGACGAGGTTGCCGACGAAACGCACCGCTCCCGCGCGCGTGCGGACATCGAGGACCCCCAGGCCCGGGATCGCCGGCGCGTTCTCCGGGATGTACTCGTGCCCGAGCAGCTGATAGCCGCCGCAGATCGTCAGCGCCGCGGCGCCGTTCGCGAGCGAGGTCGTCAGCGCATCGCCGTTCGCGCCCGCGAGATCGGCGCCAACGATGTCCTGACCCTGGTCCTGGCCGCCGCCGAAGAACCAGAGGTCGGGCCAGTCCGCGTCGAAGGTCTGACCGGCGGTGAACGCGCGCACCTCGACCGCGATGTCGCGCCAGCGCGCGCGCTGCGCGAGCGCGAGAACGTTCCCCCGGTCGCCGTAGATGCTCATGAGGTCGGGGTACAGGTGCGCGATCCGGAGATCCATCACTTCAATCTTCCCAGAACGGCGCGACGTGGCCCCGCCGCGCAAGCTCGCCGCGAAGCGCCTGCATCGCCGTGTACGTCGCGAGGACGACGACCTCGCCGCCCAGCGGCGCCGCGCCGATCGCGCGGTCGATGGCGCTCCCCCACCCATCCACGACCTCGATACGCTCGCGCGTGACGCCGGCGTACTTCAGCCGGTTCGCAAGATCGCGCGAACGGATCCCGGTCACGACAGCGTGTTGCACCGCAGGGGCGAGCGTCTCGAAGTCGGCATCCCAGATCCACGACACGTCGCGGCCATCGGCGTCGCGGTCATTCAGCGCGGCAAGGAGGCGCGGGCGGCGGTCCGTCTCCAAGAGCGCGCCGATCGCCGCGTTGAAGCCCGCCGGGTTCTTCACGAGGATGAGCCGCATTTCCCGCCCATCGACCGCCACCTGCTCGAGCCGGCCGAACGCCGGCCGAAAGTTGGCGATGGCGAGCGCCGCGGTCGGGAGCGCGATATCGAGCGCGCGTGCCACCGCGAGCGCCGCCAGCGCGTTGTACGCGTTGTACGAGCCGGCGACCGGTACGCGCACCGGGTCGAACGCGCTCGCGACCGCGGTGCGCAGCTGTATCTCACTCGACATCGGCGTGAGGGCCACTCGCGTCGCGGAGACATCGCGCTCGGGCCGAATCAGCCCGCACGACGGGCACGACCAGTCGCCCTCGTGCGCGAGCACGACGCGCTCGTAGCGCAGTGGCTGTTTGCAGCGTGGACAGCGTGTCGCGTCGCTGATCGCCTGCGGTATACGCCCACCCACGGTCGGATCGTCGACGCCGAAGTACACGACCGGGCCGGGGTGCCGCTGGCCGAGCCACGCGACGATCGGGTCGTCGGCGTTCAGCACGAGCGTGACGCGCGGATCGAGCTTCGCGATGGCGTCACCGATGCGACGCGCAAGCTGATCGATCTCGAAGTAGCGATCCATCTGGTCGCGGAACAGGTTCGTCACGAGCACGACGCGTGGGCTGATGCGTGCCAAGACGAGTGGCAACGACGCCTCATCGACTTCGAACATGCCGATGTCCCCGCTCGGCTCGCCCCGCCAGGTGCTCTCGGTGAGCAGCGCGCCGGCGATGCCGCGCTCCAGGTTCGAGCCCGAGCGGTTGTGCGTCGGCGCCCATCCGGTGGCGCGCACGATGTCGGAAAGCATCCGCGTCGTGGTGGTCTTCCCATTCGTTCCCGAAACCAACACCACCCCGTGCGCGAGATCGCTCGCGAGCGCGGCGATGAAGTCGGGATCGATCGTGAGCGCGACGAGTCCGGGAAGGGCGGTGCCGCCGCGACCAGTGATCTGGAGGCCCAGGCGGGTGAGCTTTCCGGCCACGTTCGCCAGCCGGGCGAGTGGGTCAGGCACCCTGCGAGCCTAGGCGGTTAGACGGGCGCCTGGACCTCGCGCAGCAGGATCTCGAGCTCGTCGACCGCGCGACCGAGACGCATCACGAGCGACTTCGCTCCTTCACCGTTCGCACCCTCACGCAGCTCGCCCATCGTCTCGAGTCGCGCAAGCTCGGTGACGGCTCGCCGCAGCCGAGCGACCGATAGCGATGTCGGAAGATTGCGTCGGAGGAGAACCACCCGCTCTTCCAAACGCTCGAGCCGTCGGCGCAGCTCGCCTTCTAGATCCTCCGGCGGAAGATCATCGAGACGCTTCGCGTCAGACTGGATGGAGTTGAGATCACGCTGCACGAGCTGCGCTGCCTTCTCGAGCGAGTACCCCTTGGCGAGCGTCTGACGGATGCGGATCACCTTCTCCATCGCGTAGATGTCGTAGTCGTGCTCGCCATCAGCTGACGGCTTGACCAAGCCCTTCTTGGTCCAATAGATGAGCTGCCGCGGAGTCACGTTGCAGACGCGCGCGGCCTCGGCCGCGGATAGCCGCAAACGCGACAGGACCTCGCCGTCATTGGCGATGAGGACGCGCGCAAGGACGTCGCGGGTCTCGGGTTCTGCCACGGAAAGGAGATTCTTCGGCGGCGGATGTGGCGTGTCAAGAACCGCGACAGATGGCACACGGCGCCCCACAGGCGCGCGACTCAGCCCTTCGCGCGCGAAGGTACTTTGAGGGCCTGCCGGTAGGCGACCTTCACGGTCGCATGGAAACGGCTCAGCTTCCCGCGCTCCCAGTCCGCCCAGAGCCGCGAGACCTCGACACCCACCGGAGCTTTCACGTCACTCGCCTTCACCGCCGCGGTGACGGCATCCTCCCACCCGCGCGAGGACGAGCCCGTCGCCTCGCTGAGCCGGATGACGCCAGGGACGGCCTTAGGTCGTCGTGCGGGCACCGGGTCCTTCTGCGGAGCGAACGCGTTTTGCGGTTGGCCGCTCGGGCCGCTCGGGCTGCTCGGGCTGACCATTCGTGGCCGCTTGCGACGGCTGGATCGGCGGCAGAGCCGCGATCTCGAGCAGTTGGTTGATCATCGCGCTGATCCGTTCGTTGAGCATTCGGCGCGTTTCGGGGCCGGGGCGCGGCGCGAAGAGCATGCCAACCACCACACCCACGACGAACGCGCGCATAGCGGCATTGATGACTGCGAACACGACGACCTCCTCGCTAGCGGCTCTTGGGCGGGAAGCCCTCGAGTCCGTACTCCTTGATCTTTGCGTAGAGCAGACGCCGGTAGATACCTAGCATTTCCGCTGCCTTCGATCGATTCCCGCCCGCATCCTTGAGCGCTTTCATGATCAGGTCCTTCTCGAACTGGGACACGGACTTCTTGAAGAAGGACCGCTCGGCGGAGACATCGTCGTTCTCATCTTCGTGTTCACCGGCCTCGTGATCGCCGAATGGCAGCTCGCGGCTCGTGATGACCTGGCCGCGCGACAGGACGACGGCGCGCTCCACGACATTTTCGAGCTCTCGCACGTTGCCCGGCCATTCGTACTCTGTGAGACGCTTCAGCGCCTCTTCGCTGATGGCCGCGGGCTGCGCGGTCGCGCTGTAGCGGTGCTTCGCGAGGAAGTGCTCGACCAGCGCGGCGATGTCCTCCTTGCGGTCGCGCAGCGGTGGCATATGGATGTTGATGACGTTGAGGCGGTAGTAGAGGTCGTCACGGAACTTGTTCTGCTCGACCTGCTTCTGCAGATCCTTGTTCGTCGCGCAAATCACACGGATGTCTACCTTGATCGGGAGCGATGAGCCGAGCCGCTCGATCTTCCGCTCTTGTAGAACGCGTAGCAGCTTGGTCTGCGTCGCCAGGCTCATTTCGCCGATCTCGTCGAGGAAGACCGTGCCTTTGTCGGCGAGCTCGAAGCGGCCTTTGCGCATCGCCATCGCCCCGGTGAATGAGCCCTTCTCGTGTCCGAACAATTCAGCCTCGAGAAGCGTCTCGGGGAGCGCGGCGCACGAGACCTTGACCATCGGGCCGCTGCGCCGATTCGAGTTGTAGTGCAGTGCCTCCGCGACGAGCTCCTTGCCGGTGCCGCTCTCGCCGGTGATGAGGACGGTGGCGTCGGCCTTCGCGACCTTACCGACCGTCTTGTAGACCTCCTGCATCGGAGGTGAGTTGCCGACGATGCGCTCCGTCTGCACGAGCGAGCTGATCTCGTCGCGCAGGACCTCGACCTCTTGCGCGAGGTCCTGGTAATCGAAGGCGCGCTTGACGGTGTGCGAGATCTTGTCGAGCTCGAACGGCTTGGTGATGTAGTCGAAGGCGCCGAGCTCCATCGCTTTGATGGCGGCGTTCGATGATCCGAACGCCGTCATGATCAGCACGGACGTCTTGGGCGAGGCGCTCTTGACCTTCGGAAGGGCCTCGATGCCGTCGAGCTCCGGCATCCGCACGTCCATGATCACGAGGTCCGGCGAGCTCTCGCTGACCTGTGCCACCACCTCGGTCCCAGTGGCCGCCTCGGTGATGGAGTAGCCCTCGTCAGTGAGAAGTTGCCTCAAAAGCGAACGGATCGAAGCGTCGTCGTCAGCTACGAGAATGGACTTCTGGGCCATTTCTGTACGGTTCCTTCTCAGCGGGAGCCAAGTTACGCCTCGACGACCACGCTCCCCGGTGTTGATGGACAGTTTGTGTCCCGCGAAGCGTACATGTCAAATCGCCGGCTGCGTGCGCGGCGTTCGGGAAGCGCCCGTTAGGGCACGTCACGGATAACTGGCAAGAAAACACCGATCAAGGCTGTACACAGCATCGTGAGGCCGGCGAGCACGAGCAGTAGATCGACTCCTATGGCATCGCTGAGGACGCCTCCGAGCAGAATCGCTGGCAACCAGCTCAGATTCACGAGCGCGATACGTGCGCCGAAGACACGAGCCATCATCTCGGGTGGAGTTCCCTCCTGCAGGATCGTGACATTCGAGACGTAGAAGAGCACGTTCACGATGCCGAGTACTGCGAAGAGGATCATTGCGACCGCAACCGTCGGTGCCAATGCGATAAGCGCGATGACTAGACCCGTGGCTGCGAATCCGGCGATCAGGAGCCGCCCTTTTCGGAACCCGCTGATGTACCGCGGAAGGAGCGTGCTGCCGAGAACTGAGCCGAACGCGATCGCCGCCTCCGCCGCCCCATAGAGCACTGCGCCCGTTACCGGATCGTTCTGCGTGAACCGGCGGACCAAGAAGACAGGCGTGAGGCTGTTAATGATCGGATTGGCCAATTGGGCCGACAGAGAGAAGACCGTGTTCGCCCAGAGCACCGCCGAGCGCCGAAGGAACCTGAGTCCATCGAAGGCGTTGGTGACGACACGCGACCAACTCACAGCGCCCGTGGGTTCCCGCACCACGACGCGTGACAACAGTAGTGCGGACAGACCGAACGTCAGCGCATCCACGTAGAAGGCGTTCTCTCCGACGGTCGCGACGAGTACGCCACCCGCGAGAGCGCCTCCGATTTCAACCGCGCGGTCTGACGCAAACACGAGTGAGTTGCCGGCCGCGAGACGATCTCGCGTGAGCAGTGCCGGAACAAGAGCGCCTCGCGCGGGCCCGAAGACGGCCCCAGAGATCCCGGCGAGGAACGCGATCAAGAAGATCACTGCCAGCGGCGTCTTCACGGCGAGCAGCGCCGGAATGCAGGCGATCAAGGGCACGCGTGCGACGTCGCACCAGAACATCGCTCGTCGAGGACCGAGAGCGTCTGCAATGGCGCCTCCGAACAAGCTGAAGAGGGCATTGGGGAGCGTCGCTATAGCGACCGGAAACGACTGATCACCTGCGCGAGCCAGAAGAATGCGAAGTTCGCGGACCGAATCTCGCGTCGTGCGGCATCCATTGCAGGGGCTTCCTGCAGCCACATGAACGGGATGAGGAAACCTCCGAAAGCGAGCAAGAAATCGCCGACGCTATAGACGGCGCGACCGATACCGAAGGGAATGATGTCCGCGAGGAGCGGAAGCCTTGTCCCCGAGTTGAGCACAACGTGAAGGCCGTTGTTGGGTATCGGTGCACCGACAGCGATCACAGTCGGCATGTCGTAGGGCATGCCTGAGTTCACAAGGATGACAAGGACATTCATGAACGTGCCGACAGCGATGAGCGAGGAGCCGGGCAGACGCCAATTCGCGACGGCGACCAAGCCAACGCCGATGAATCCAAGTAGGTAGATGAGCAACGAGACCTGGGGAAAGAACACTGTCAGAAGGCGGAGCCCGGAGGCCACGACGAGTAATGGCCAGAAGCGAAGCGTGAATTTGCTGAGACGACGCCAATCGCCGCCAAAAGCTACGCCGGCAGCGATTCCTGCGATTACACCGCTAGCCAGCATGTGCGTCGCGAACTAGAGGTTCGCGCGCGAGCCGGTGGCGCAGCTCGGCGAGGGTCTCGTAGGTGATCGGGGGTAATTCACTGATCTCGAAGGCGGCCGAGCCCCGCTTCTGGACCAAGCGCTCGAGTACCCGAACGATGTCTGGGTCGAACTGCACGCCCTTGTAGCGGTTGAGCTGCTCCATCGCCCGCTCGTGTCCGATTCAACCGCTGTGGCTTCATGAGGATTCGGTCCTCGACTCCAATCTTCCCGATGTCGTGAAGGAGCCCAGCCAGCTCGATCTCCTCGATTTGCTTCTCCGAAACGCGCAACTCTCTCGCGATTGCGCCTGCGATACGGGAGACACGATCGGCATGACCGCGAGTGAAGCCATCCTTCGCATCAATTGCTTGCGAAAGCGCGCTGACTGTTCCGAAGAATAGTTCGCGTGTCTCCGCGTACTTGCTGAAGGCGTAACGCGCGAGGTAGACCGGCAGGATGAACATGGCTGCAGCCCAAAGTCCGACCTTCACGCCGATCTCGGACATAAGCCAGCCCAGCGGCACAAGTGCGACGAGCCCGGTCCCGATGTTGCTAACGCTTAATGACCAGATGCGCCGGAAGGGCGCGTTTGTGTTCAGACTCGCGACGCTGATGCCGAGGAGCAGATTTACGAGACTGAACGCGACTCCTGCCAGAGCGATCTGCGCGATGATCCCGAGCGGATCGTCAGGGCTCACGATTCCCTTCGTTAGGTGGACGGCCAGATACGCGGCGAATGCCGACAGCACGTAGTCGAATCTGTTGTAAAGCGTTCCCCAGATCCGGAGCTCGCCTCGGCGCGCAGGGTCCCAGTACGCAACATCCCGGAGCTCTATGGTCCCGATGAAGGCAATCCAGCAAACGGCGAACGGATTCGCCAACGTCGGGTCGAACGCCGCTGCGATGAGAGGCGCGGTTGTGGTGTGGGCAACAACGCCGCCAGGCAAGCGAACGGGCAGCGCAGCCAACGCGGCGGTCATCGCGGTCCAAAAGAAGATGCGTGGGAAATCGATCCCGTCGGGAGGCGGCACCGAGACCTTGATGAGCACGACGAGCCCAGCCGAAATGACGGGATACACGAGAGGTCGGAGCTTCCGAGGGACCTTGAGCGAGTCAATCACGGGCGGACAGAATACGCGAGGTGGGTTGCTCTGCCGTATCTCAGCAGCAACGAAAAGAGAGCTCATCGAGCTCTCTCCCCGCGCGCTTTTATGCGCCTCTAGAGGACGCTAATTAGGCTTTAGAGTCCTGAAATCCCGGCGCCGCCGCCAAGGACCATCGCTGCGAGCGCCGCAACTGCGGCAAGAATCCGACGCATCTGAGCCTCCCTTCGCTCGGCTGTCATGTCTCTCGCCGGGCTTTCATCGGGCGGCTTGGTCGGCGACTTAAGGGCCTACCTAGGTCCGATACGCCTCAGACACCGTTAAGAACGGGTCGTAATCTGCCGTTGAGATTTCCGGGGCGGGCGATGCTTCGCCCAATCCAAGCACAGGGTTAGAGTCCGCGCGGGCCTTCGGCGGCGGTCTTGGGGAGGGTCATCTGGTATGCCGGAACGCAAACGGCCGTCGCATGTGTTGGCGAGACAACAAGAATCTGACTTATCGGCATTGAACAATGCCGACGGGTAGCCAAGAGCTTCCCGCCCAGCCCGACCTTTGGGCGCCGGTCGTGTTCGAGGACCTGCCCCATGGGCTCGTGTCCGCATTCCGCCGTGGCGATTGGCCGCAGGTGCGTGTACAGCTCCAGACGGTCATGGACGGTGCGATCAGCGACGGGCCGTACGGTCGCGAACTGCTCCAGCTCGTGCTGCAGCTCCCGCTCGGATTCGATCCGGTGTTCGAGCGCTACCGCGCGAGGGCGATGCTCGATCATGGCGACTGGGACGCCCCTCGCAACTCCCTCGCCGCACAGCCACTCGAGCCCGCAGAGATCCTCGGGATACGCGACATCATCACGGCTCCCGTCGATCGCTCGAGCCTCCCCGCCGCGACAGAGCTACATCACCGGATGCTTTTCGAGGCCTACGAGTTCCCCGCCCGTCGCGCGATGGGCGCGTACCGTCACTGGGCGCAGCGCATCTCGAACTACTAGCCAGACCTGCTGTGGAAGCGCGATGACATCCCGCTCGGGAGGCATCTGCGCTATCGCCGCTTACACGACACACTTCAGCTGGCGATTGGCGAGGCGCAGGGCGGACGGCTCGAGGTCGCCGCACGCGCTGGCGCACGAATCGCAGCGCCTCGGCGACGAAGGTGAACCGCTGCGCTTCGTCGCGCACGACCTGGCAGAGCTCGTTCGCCTCGGCATGGGCGAGAAGCACGAATTCGACCTCCAGTTCCTCGCGCACGCGTGCCGGCCGACGGGGCCGTCGCCGCAGGGCACGTGGGAGATGCTCTTCTTTCTCATGCCGCTCCTCGCGCTGCGAGACGACGACTCGGTAGGGTGGGCGGCGCGCCTCGCCGAGCACATCGCGGTGCGGCTGGCAGCCCCGCGGGCTAAGTTGCAGGCCAGCTCGTGGATCGTTGCGAGTGAGCTTGGCGCCGGACGACGCGGCAGAGATACCGAGCTCGCGGGACTCCTGGAGAAGGCGCGGCGCGGCACGCCCGGGTTGCGCGGCCTACCAGTTTTCCTTTTGGGCTACGCGGAACGCAACTACGACGCGTTCCAAGATGCCGAGCACCTCGCGCGGCGCGCGGGGAACGTGTGGCTGCAGGTGAGCGCGCTGGTGTGGATGCTGGCCATGGAGCCGCAGGCGTCGACGGCACGCCGCCTCCATAAACTCCTCGACATCACCGCGTGGCGGCAGCCGATCCTCACACCGCCCGAGGTCGCCGCCGACGCGGCCCTGGCGATGACCGCGAGCGGCGAGCGCGGCCGGTCGATCCTCGAGTTGGCACTCACTTCGGCCGGCCGGCGGTCACGACGGAGGTCGTCATGCGCTACCTCGACGACCCGAACGTCACGAGCGCCGCACGCACCGCCGCCGTCGACGTGCTCGGGCTGGTGGGAACGATGCAGGCGCGGGAGATCCTCGCGCGGCTCGCGAAGCGCAACGATGACGTAGGCTGCTCCGCGGCGAAGCTGTCCTCGCACGCGGGACCGCACACCGCCCTCAGCGAACGCGAGGTGGAGGTGCTGTCGCTCGCGGCGGACGGCCTCACGAACCGCCAGATCGCGGAGCGGCTCTACCTCAGCCCACACACGGTGGCGCGTCATCTCGCGAACGCGCGCACGAAGCTCGGCGCGTCGAACCGCGCCGAGGCCGCCGTCCGGCTGGAGAAGTCGCGGGGCTGATTGAGTGCCCTACAAAAGAGGGGAGTTTCTGGGGGACTCCCTCTTTCGCCCGACGGCTCGAATCGATGCGCGGTTGCTAAGGCAGGACCGACCAGATGGCGATAACCAGCAATACCACTGTCAGGGCACCGATCGCCAGGATGAAGGTGGTCAGTCCACGCTGCTCGCTGGGCCACTCGGCGTCAGTCACTCTGCGACCGAGCAGCCGGCGGGCTTAGAGTCCTGTCTGCACGAGACTGGCTAGTCGCTTCGGGGAGGGTGACCTGGGGTTGTTCGGGGTGCATACGGCCGCCGCGCGCCGAGGCAGAGAAGGCGAACCCGATGCCGACGAGTAGCCAGGAGCTCCCCGCCCAGCCCGACCTCTGGGCGCCAGTTGGGTTCGAACACCTGCCGCACGAGCTCGTGTCCGCATTCCGCGGTGGCGATTGGCCACAGGTACGCGTGCGGCTCCAGACCGTGATGGATGCCATGGTCACCGACGGACCGTACGGTCGCGAGCTGTTCCAGCTCGTGCTGCGGCTGCCGATCGGCTTCGATCCCGTCTTCGAGCGCTATCGAGCGTCGGCGATGGTCGATCACGGAGAGTGGGATGCGCTCCGCAACTCTCTCGCCGCGCAGCCACTTGAGCCGACTGAGGTCCTTGGGCTGCGCGACATCATCACCGCGCCGGTCGATCGCTCGAGCCTCCCCGCCGGGACTGCGCCCCATCATCGCGTGCTGTTCGAGACCTACGAGTTCCAGGCCCGTCGCGCGATGGGCGCGTACAGGCACTGGGCGCAGCGCATCTCGAACTATTACCCCGACCTGCTGTGGAGGCGCGACGACATACCGATCGGCAGGCACCTCCGTTTTCGCCGCCTGCACGACACGACTTGCCTCGCTATCGGCGAGGCACAAGCCGGACGCCTCGACGTCGCGCACGCGCTCGCGCGCGAAGCGCAACGCCTCGGCGACGAAGGCGAGCCTCTGCGCACCGTCGCGCGGGACCTGGCGGAGCTCGTACGCCTCGGCATGGGCGAAAAACATGAGTTCGAGCTCGCGTTGCCCGCGCGCCTGTGCCGGTCGACCGGGCCGTCGCCGCAGGGCGTGTGGGAGATGCTGTTCTTTCTCATGCCGTTCCTCGCGCTGCGCGAGGACGAGTCGCTCGCGTGGGCGGCGCGGCTCGCCGAGCGCATCGCGGCGCGCCTGGCCGCGCCGCGGGCCGAGCTGCAGGCCATCTCATGGATCGTCGCCAGCGAGCTTCGCTCGGGACGACGCAGCCGGGACACCGAGCTCGCGGGACTCCTCGCCAAGGCGCGGCGCGGCCCACCCGGGCTTCGCGGTCTGCCAGTGTTCCTGTCAGGCTTTGCCGAGAGGAACTACGAGGCGTTCCGGGAAGCCGAGCACCTCGCGCGGCGCGCGGGCAACGTGTGGCTGCAGGTGAGTTCAATGGTGTGGATGCTGGCCATCGAGCCTCAAAGCTCGACGGCGCGCCGCCTCCACCAGCTGCTGGACATGACCGCGTGGCGGCAGCCGATCCTTACACCGCCGGAGGTCGCCGCCGACGCAGCGCTGGCGATGACGGTCACGGGCGAGCGCGGCCGCTCGATCCTCGAGCTCGCACTCACCGCGGGCAGGCCGGCGGTCACGACCGAGGTGGTCATGCGCCACCTTGACGACCCGAACGTCACGAGCGCCGCACGCACCGCCGCCGTCGACGTGCTCGGGCTCGTCGGCACGATGCAGGCGCGCGACATCCTCGCGCGGCTCGCGAAGCGCAACGACGAGGTCGGCCGCTCCGCGGCGAAGCTGTCTTCGCGCGCGGGAGCGCATATCTCGCTCAGCGAACGGGAAGTCGAAGTGCTGTCGCTCGCGGCGGATGGCCTCACGAATCGTCAGATCGCGGAGCGGCTCTACCTCAGCCCACACACGGTGGCGCGTCATCTCGCGAACGCGCGCGCGAAGCTTGGGGCGTCGAACCGCGCGGAAGCTGCCGTCCGGCTGGAGAAGTCGCGAGAACCCTGACGCTGTGCGGTGCTAGCCAGGCCTAACCCAGGACAGGTCGAACGACCTCGACAGCGCGCCGCCAACCACGAACCAGCAGCAAGAGGAACGCTCCGAACATCGTGCGGCAGCGTGCGCGCGGACCGGCCTAGCCCACATCCTCAGCAATGACCAATCGCGATTGACCATCGCGAGGGTGTGATTGACCATCGCGATGATCACGATTGACCATCGCGTACGGGTGTGATCGCTAGAGGCGTTCGTAGCGAGCCACGTCGAGAACGAAGACGGTGGCGCCGCCGAAGGTGACCTCCACGGGATATGGCATGTAGAACTCCCCCGGTTCCATGATCGGTGGCATCGGTGAGATGTGCTGTGTGCGTGAATGGCAGGTTTCCTTGATCGTCGCGATCACGTCTTCGACCTGGGCCTCCTCAACACCCACGATGATCGAGGCGTTGCTCGTCTTGAGGAACCCGCCCTGCGAGTGAAGGCGCGTGACGCGGTACTCCTTGTCGGTCAGGGCGTCGACAAGCGCGCCGGCGTCCTCCGGATGGACGATCGCGACCACGAGCTTCATCCCGCCGGGACTATACCCTCGCGCGCCAGCTACGCCGGAGCGCCGAGCAGCGCGTCTACCTCGCGCCAGATGTCGCCCGCGACCGCGGCCTCGTCGCGGTCGGCCGCGATGACGACGAAGCGCCGCGGCTCGGCGGCGGCCAGGCGCAGATAAGCCTCCCGGACGCGGACGTGGAAGTCGGTCGCATCGGCCTCGAACCGGTCCCACCGCGCCTCGGCGCGCCAGCCAGATCGCGCGAGCCCGACCTCGACCGGCACGTCGAGGACGAAGGTCCGATCAGGCACCAGCGTGCCGACCGCGAGCGCGGTCACCTCACGGATCGCCTGGAGCGGTACGCCGTGACCATAGCCCTGATAGACGACGGTGGAATCGAAGAAGCGATCGGCGATGACGAGCTTTCCAGCGTCGAGCGCCGGTCGGATGACCTCACGCACGAGCTGCGCGCGCGCGCTGCTGAACAGGAGCACCTGAGCCTCCGGGCTGAGCGGGATCTCGCGCGCGTGCAGAAGGATGTCGCGGATGCGCTCGCCCGCCGCGGTGCCGCCGGGCTCACGGGTGAGGACGACCTCTCGACCCCGCTCGGTCAGTGCCTCCGCAAGGCGGCGCGCCTGGAGCGACTTCCCGGAGCCCTCGCCCCCTTCAAGGGAGAGGAAGAGGCCGCGCTTCACCGATAGATCTGCACACGGCGCACGGGCTCGTGCCCGGTCGATCGCGACGAGAGGCTCGCGCGCTCCGCGAGCTCATGCTGCAGCCGCCGCACATATGCGTTCTGCGGCGCGAGCTCGATCTCGTCGCTCTGCCCGCCGGCGACCGCCTCGATCGCCTCGCGCGCCTCTTCGAGCGCCTGGTCCTCCGGGCCGCGGCGTAGATCGATGACGCTGGCGAGCGCGCTCGCGATCTGGCTCGAGGAGTTGCTGCGCGCGATGTAGATGGGGATGCCCGCGGATTCGGCGTTCCGGAGACGCGGCGTCTTGCGCCGGTAGTAGTTCTTCAGGGTCAAGACCACGTCGGCATCCTCGGGCTCGCGAACGATCGCCACCGGCATCCCGAGACCGCGCGCCGCGTCCTCCACGCGCGTCCACGACAGACCGAAGGGATACACCTTGATCGTCTCGCGCATGGCGTCGTCCACCGGCAGTCGCGGCGTGCTCCGGCGCTCGACCGCGTCCGCCGGAGCGCGGGTGGGAGCCTGCGTCCGGCGCGCGATCTCGCCGCCCTCGGTGCGCTCGCGGATCTCGGGCGCGACGGGCATCCCGAGCAGGATCGCGTCAACCGTCTGCGATACGTCGTTGTAGATGGCGACGCGCTGATAGGCCTGGATCTCGACGAGCACCTGGAACGTAGGCGGTGCCTTGCGCTCGAGCACCGACTTCTGCGTTCCGCGGCGCCGCGCTTCCTCGTCAGACAGCGTGACCGTTTGGATCCCACCGACGAGGTCCGTGAGCGTCGGGTTGAGCATCAGGTTCTCGAGCGTGTTGCCGTGCGCGGTCGCGATGAGCTGCACCCCGCGCTCTGCGATCGTGCGCGCGGCCGCGGCTTCCTGCTCCGTCCCGATCTCATCGATGACGACTACCTCGGGCATGTGGTTCTCGACCGCTTCGATCATCACCGCGTGCTGCAGCGACGGCGTCGGCACCTGCATTCGCCGAGCGCGACCGATGCCGGGATGCGGGATGTCGCCGTCGCCGGCGATCTCGTTCGACGTATCGACGATCACGACGCGCTTCGCCAGGTCGTCCGCGAGCACGCGCGCGACCTCGCGGAGCATCGTCGTCTTGCCGACGCCGGGCCGGCCGAGCAGCAGGATGCTCCGCCCAGACTCGACGATGTCGCGGATGATCTCCACGGTGCCGTAGACCGCGCGGCCGACGCGGAGCGTGAGGCCGACGACTTTCCCGGCGCGATTGCGGAGCGCGCTGATGCGGTGCAGCGTCCGCTCGATACCTGCGCGGTTGTCGCCGCCGAACTGCCCGATGTGCGAGATGACATACGCGAGGTCCTCGGCCGACACCTCGCGCTGCGACAGGTATTCCTCGCGGCCCGCGAACCGCGCTTCAGGGAGCCGACCAAGATCCATCACGATCTCAAGGAGGCCCTCGAGTCCGTCCAGCGCGCGCACGCGCTGCGCGAGATCGGGTGAAAGTCCCCGGAGCAGCGCCTCGAGCTCGTCGCTCTGCTGCATTCACCAAAGAGCATATCGAGACCGCCGGGGACCTCCGCTTCGCTCCGGCTTTCTGGAGCAGCTTTCGCTGCTCCATCAGTAGCATCCCGCCGGTGAGGGCAGAGGCCGGCGAACGGCCAGTCAGGCTCGACACCGAAGATCGCGCTGGGATCGCGAAGCTGGGTGAGGTGCTGCGATCCGCCGGCTACGACGCGAAACGCATCCGGCCGATGCTCCGGACAGACAGCGACAGTCTCACGCCCCGCCCATCCGATGTCCCGATCATCGTGCGGCTACTCCCGAAGGGCGCTCCGCTGGCCACGTTGCTGCGCTTGTTCCTGCTGTCGCTTCCCGTTCCGCTCGCTGACGCGCGTGCCGCGCTCAGCCCCTTGACCGTCGAGCATTCGCTGCGTCTTGGCATTGTCCGTCGCTCTCCGGGCGGGCTCGAGTCGACGGTCCGGCTGCTCCCGGCCGGTTACCTCGTCATCGCTTGCGACCGGTCTTCCGAGAGCGCACCCGATCTCGCCGCGGACCACGTCATGGGTGTCGCGAGCTCCTCGGTGTTCCTCGCGAGCCTGACCGTGCGCCGCCCCATCGAGTGCGCGCTCGACATCGGCTGCGGCAATGGGATCCAAGCCGTCCTCGCGGCTCGCCACGCGCAGCGCGTCATCGCGTGCGACGTGAATCCGCGCGCGCTGAATTTCACCCTGTTCAACGGTTCGCTGAACGGCGTCGAGAACATCGACTGTCGCGCCGGAAGCTTCTTCGAGCCGGTCACCGGGGAGACCTTCGACCTCATCGTGTCGAATCCGCCGTTCGTGATCTCGCCCGAGAACAAGGTCGTGTTCCGGGACGGCGGCCTCGGCGGTGACGCGGTGACCCGTCGGGTCGTGCGCGAGGCGCCGGCGCACCTGCGAGACGGCGGCCTCGCGTTCGTCCTCGGTAGTTGGGGCGTGCGGCAAGGTGAGGCGTGGCCGGATCCGCTGCGACCGTGGATCGCGGATCTGCCGTGCGACATCTGGGCTCTTCACACACGAGCGAGCTGCCGCTCATGTACGCCGCGAGCTGGAATTCGCCCTTGCAAAGCCGCACCACCGAATACGCGGCCGCGCTCGACCGGTGGACCGAGTACCTGACCGGTCTCGGCTTCGCGTCGATCGCATACGGCGCGTTCATCCTCCGAAAGAGGAGCGGCGCGCCGAACTGGGTGCGTTTCGACGACCTGCGCGGGCAGCGCGAGCCCGCCTCCGGCGACCAGATCGCGGAGCTCATCGCGGCACAGGACTACTTGGTCGGGCTGCGCGACGATCGTGAGCTCCTCGATGCCCGGCTCACGTTGGTACGTGAGCATCGCCTGGATCAGATCCTTCGCGCGCACGACGGCGTCTTCGAGGTGCAGGCCGCGACGCTCCGGCTGGAGTCAGGGCTGCGCTTCGCAACCGCCGTGGACGCGTTCTCAGCGCAACTCCTGTCACGCCTCGAGGGGCGCACCCTGGCCGACGCCGTGCGCGACGCGGCAGCGCGGTTCGCGGCGGATGCGATCGAGTACTCGGAGTTCGAGTCGTCCGCGTTGCGCCTCGCGAAGTTGGCCCTGGCGCTCGGCTTCGTGCGCCTTGTCAATACGACCGATGGTGTTAGTGTCGCGCCGGCGGGCCGCACGGCCGGCGAAGGGGATGGGAATGGATCAGGATCGGACGACATCACGACGTAGCTTTCTGGGCACGGCCGCCGGCGCCACGGGTGTGGCGCTCGCGGCCGCGGTGTGGAAGCCGACGCAAGCCGCGGCGGCCCTGCCGCAGGAGGGGGCGGCGGTCGCGAGCCCGATCGGCGAGCGCTCGTACATCGCCGGAAACTTCTTCCTCACGCTCGATGGCTCGAACGCCGGCTTCCTCAAGGCGATCGACGGCGGGTACATCACCGCGGACGTCATCGAACAGACATTCGGGGCGAGCGGCGGCTTCACCAAGAAACACATCGGCTCGCCGAAGTACGAGGAGTTCAGCCTCCAGGTCGGCTTCTCGATGAACAAGGCGTTCTACGACTGGATCGCCGCATCCTGGAAGATGAACTACACGCGCCACGACGGCTCGGTCATCTTGGCGGACTTCGAGTACATCGCGCGGAGCGCGCGGGAGTTCAAGGACGCGGTCCTCACGGAGACGACCATTCCCGCGTGCGATGCCTCGGCGAAGGAGCCCGGCTACCTGACCGTGAACTTCCAGCCTGAGTTCATCGAGTACGTCCCCGGTTCCGGCGAGCAGATCCCGTTCGACCCGCACCAGCAAAAGCTTTGGGTGGCCTCGAACTTCCGCCTCGAGATCGACGGAGTGGACTGCACGAGAGTGAACAAGATCGAGGCGTTCACCATCAAGCAGGGGGTCGTCACCGATTCGCTCGGCGACGCGCGCGACCTGCAAGTGAAACCCGCGGCGCCCGCGTTCCCGAATGTGAAGGTAACGTTCAGTCAGGTATCGCTGCCCTCATGGATGGCATGGTTCCAGAGCTTCGTCGTGCAGGGCGACAACTCTGACGGTCAGGAGAAGAACGGACGGCTGCAGCTGCTCACACCCGACCTCGGGACCACCCTGGCGGACATCAAGTTCTTCAACATCGGCATCTTCAAGCTCGAGCAGCAGGACGCCGCGGACGCCAACGCGATAGCGCGATGGGCAGCGGAGCTCTACGTCGAGCGCATGGAGTTCAGGTACATGCCGCCGGTGAGCACCTGAGCCGATCGCGCGCCGGCAGCTAGCGCACCACGGCCGGCGCGAGTGCCGGCTCTTCGACGCGAACGGCGAGCTCTTTGACGAAGAGCATCGCCGTGGCGGCCTCGCGGAAGCCTTCCGATAACAGCGCGCGTGCGACGTGCTCCTCGTACGAGCGAACCGGTGAGGTGATCGGCCTGCCCGGAGGCACGGTCCGCGCGGCGGCACGAACGAGATCACGCGCGATGTCGACGTCGCCCGCGTCGGTCCGAACCTTGAGGACGTTGGGGTGGCGCTCCATTCCGGCGAACGCGAGCGCTACGGCGCAGGGCTTCGACTGATCGTGGTCGATGAGCGCCATGCGAAGGCGCATCGCGAGCGGGTTGCCTCCGATGAGGTGCGGTGGGTCGTAGGCGCCACCGCGCCGGCCGAGATCGAAGTCCTGCACCGAGAGCTGCTCGGCGCGCTGCACCGCGTGTGGCGTCGTCATCGCGTAGAAGCGGAAGAGATCGTGTGCGTCGACGGACGTCGCCTCGCGGGCGCGCATCCGCGACGAGGGCGCGGGTAGCGCGGCGCGCGCGGCCGCGTACCAGGTCTCGCGCGTGTAGGAGTAGAAGCCCGCCTGAAAGAATGTCTCCCGTGGACGGGCCTCATCGGGCACCGCCGCGAAGAGGCGCTGCATCCCATGTCGGGCCGCCGACGCGCTGATGCCCGAGAGAAGGCGGAACGCGCTATCGGTGCCGCCAGGTTCGGGCAGCGCCGCGAGCACGAGAACGACCCACTCGGGCCGTTGCCCGTCGTACACGAGCGCGGTGCTGCGGAGCTGGCCGCGATACTCCTCCAGGTAGACGCGAAGGCGCCCACCCAGACCGAACAGTCCGCTGATCAAACCGCGCCAGCCGCCGATCGCGCCACCGGCGAGCGGCACCGGCAGCGCGGAGGCGACGATGCCCTCGCGCGTCCGGAGCGCGGACTCAAGCAATGCCGAAACGCGGCGCATGTCGAACGGCGTCGCCGCGCGCGCGGGCAAGCGGACTCAGCCCTTCCCGAGCGAGAGGAAGAAGCGATGAAAGCGCTCGTCGTGGGTGAGCTCGGGATGGAACGACGTCGCGAGCAGATTGCCGTCACGCGCCGCGACGACGGTACCGTCCTGCAGCCGCGCGAGTACAGCGACACCCGCTCCGATCCGCGTGATCTTCGGCGCGCGGATGAAGACCGCGTGGAACGGACCGCCCGACATTCCCTCCACCTCGACGTCCGCTTCGAACGAGTCGATCTGCCGGCCGAAGGCGTTGCGTTCGACGGTGATGTCCATCAACTCCGCGAGCGGGTGCGGATGACCGGGCACGTCCTTCGCGAGGAAGATCGCTCCGGCGCAGGTGCCCCACACCGGCATCCCAGCCTTCGCGCGCTCCTGGAGCTTCGGGATGATCCCGTAGTTCTGCGCGAGCTTGCCGATCGTCGTGCTCTCGCCGCCCGGGATGATGAGCGCGTCGATGTCGTCGAGCTGTTCGGGCCTGCGCACGTCGACGCCATCGGCGCCGATGCCGCGCAGCGTGCTGAGGTGCTCGCTGAAGTCGCCCTGGAGGCCGAGGACGCCGACGCGCGCGGTCTGCGCTGAGCCGAAGGCCTTACTGCCTAGCGAGGACGAGGGAATGAGCTTGCTCATTCATGAGGACGAGCGACGGCAGGAGCCGTGTAACGGCTACCAGCCGCGGACGGCAAGACGTTCGCCGGACGGAATGGTCTCGAGCGAGAGACCACGCATCGGCTCTCCGAGACCACGGGACACTTCGGCGATGAGCTTCGCGTCGGTGAAATGGGTCGTCGCCTCGACGATCGCCTTCGCGCGCCGCGCCGGATCCTCGGACTTGTAGATGCCAGAACCGACGAAGTTGCCTTCCGCGCCGAGCTGCATCGTGAGCGCGGCATCCGCGGGTGTCGCGATACCACCGGCGCAGAAGAGAACGACGGGAAGCCTCTGATGCTCCGCAACGTCGCGCACCAGTTCGACGGGGACTCGGTATTCCTCGGCCTTCGCGTCGAGTCCGGTGTCCTTCAGACCGGCGAGCGCGCGGATCTCCGAGAGGATCGCACGCAGGTGGCGCACAGCCTCGACGATGTTGCCGGTGCCTGCCTCGCCTTTGCTCCGGATCATGGCCGCGCCCTCGTGGATGCGGCGCAGCGCCTCACCGAGGTCGCGCGCGCCACAGACGAAAGGCACTTTGAAGTCGTGCTTCTGAACGTGGAACTGTTCGTCGGCAGGTGTGAGGACCTCGCTCTCGTCGACGTAGTCGACGCCGAGCGCCTCGAGCACCTGTGCCTCCGCGAAGTGTCCGATCCGGCACTTTGCCATGACCGGAATGGTCACGGCGTTCATGATCTCGATGATCTTCTGCGGATCGCTCATGCGGGCGACGCCGCCCGCGGCGCGGATGTCCGCCGGCACCCGTTCCAGCGCCATGACCGCGACAGCGCCCGCATCCTCGGCGATCCGCGCCTGCTCGGCGGTGACAACATCCATGATCACGCCGCCCTTGAGCATCCGCGCGAGGCCGCTTTTCAGCGTCCACGTGCCGGTGGAACCGTTCGCGCCGGAGGTGTTCTGCGGGGAGGCCATGTGTACGCAATCGTAACGCCCTGCCCGTAGAATCGGAACATGGCGGTCGTTGATGCGAACGTGCTGGTGCTCAACCTCGATTTTCAGCCGCTGAACGTGTGCAACGTGCGGCGCGCTGTCGTCCTGCTTTCGAAACAGAAGGCGACGGTCATCGAGCAGAACGGTCACATCGTTACCAGCGAGCGCCTCAACCTGCAGTCACCGTCGGTCATTCGCCTCGTCTATCACATCAAGCGGCCGCGTCCGGTCGTGAAGCTCACGCGCAAGGAGATCCTCCAGCGCGACGACCACACCTGCCAGTACTGCGGCAAGCGAGGGAATGACCTCACACTGGATCACGTGATGCCGCGTCATCGAGGTGGGCAGCACACCTGGGACAACGTCGTGGCCGCGTGCCGGGCCTGCAACCACCGCAAGGGCGGTCGCACCCTTTCGGAGTCGCACATGACGCTCCTTCGTCAACCGAAGCGGCCGCCGGCCACGCCGACCTATCTGTATTCGTCGTATGTTCGTGCGGGCGAGCGCGCATGGGCGAAGTTCATCGGTATGGACGAGACCGCGGCCGCATCCTGACCCGCGGTTCGGCAGCGACTTTGCACGGGAGCGTCTCCGGATGAAGGTCCTCTTCACAAAACGCACCTACGCAGCGATGGGTGGATCGGAGAGCCTCACCTATCAATGGGCCACACGCCTGGCCGCGCGTGGGCACGACGTCCGTGTCGTCTGCGGACAGGCCTTTGACGAGCGACCACGCTTCGACGACCGCGGCGTCGACGTCATCCAGGTGAAACCGCGTGGCGGCTTCCTCGGGCACGTCGCCGACGCGTCGACACTTGTGGACCTCATGCGCCTCGAGGAGCTCGAGCGTCATGCCGAGGACCGCGACCTCATCCACAACGTCGGCCGCGAGTACCTCGATAGCTCGCTGAGCGTCGCGGAGGAGCTCGACCTGCCGGTCGTCCTGACGCCGCTCGCGCATCCCGGCCAGTTCCACGGTGGGGACACTCCCGCGGACTTCCTGCGCTATCGGCGAGCGACGGTCATCACGACGATGACCGACTGGGAGCGCGCCTGGTTCAGCGGGCTCGGCGTCGATCCATATCGCGTGATCACAACGGGCATGGGCGCGAACGCCCTACGTTCTCACGACGGCGTCGGGTTCCGCGTGCGTCATCGCATCCCCGCAGACGCGCCGGTGATCCTCTACGTCGGGCGGCGCGAGCGCTACAAGGGCTACATCCACCTCCTCGACGCCGCCGAGCTCGTGTGGCGGCGCCACGACGAGGCGCGGTTCGTCTTCATCGGCGTGCCCGGCTTCTACGGCGCGATGGTCGACGAGTTCGCACGTTACACCGACGACCGGATCATCGAGATCGAGCGCGCCGGCGCCGCGGAGAAGTCAGCCGCGCTCGATGCGTGCGACGTGTACGCGATGCCCTCCGCGCACGAGACGTTCGGCATCGGCTATCTCGAGGCATGGCTGCACGAGAAGCCGGTGATCGGCGGCGACATCCCGCCGCTGCGCGAGGTGATCGCGCACGGCGTCGATGGCCTGCTGGTCGCGCAGAAGGTCGCCGACATCGCCAGCGCGGTGACGCGTCTTCTCGATGACCCCGCGCTGCGCGGCGAGATGGGCCGCGCCGGCAACGCGAAGCTCCACGAGCGGTGGGACTGGGATCGCGTCATGGACCGAGTCGAGGAGGCGCATCAGCGCGCACTCGGCGCGCACGCGCCGGTGGACGAAGCACTCGCCTAGCCTTCTCTCACTGTCATGGTGTGGCTGTCGGACGGACTGACTCATAGCCTTCCCGGCGCTCGACGGAGCTGCCCTTCACGCGATCAGTCGTCCGTCCGGCAAAGTCGGCACCGACGTTCTGACTTGATAGGAGCC
>WNGF01004293.1_pt1 | contig 24738 bp, 19 predicted proteins | sample 5400641 | NCBI WGS metagenome assembly WNGF01 (sample SAMN13153371, study PRJNA577476) | soil metagenome | isolation source: 80 cm soil or saprolite under grassland replicate 2 | place: USA:California | collected 2016-06-15 | reverse complement strand
CGACAGGTAGCAAGCACCTACTTAAACGACAAGAATTACGATGAGGCTTTGAAGTTCGTCGATCGGTCGATCAAAATCAAAGAGACGTTCCGTAATCTTTCGACGAAAGCGAACATCCTCTGGGCGGCCGGAAGAAAGGGTGAAGCGATCACGGTTGCCGACGCCGCCATCGCGACAGGGAAAGCCGATAAAGTGGACACCGCGGCTTTTGAAAAGCGCGTGGCCAACATGAAAGCCGGCAAGTTGTAGAATTGAGTGACGCGCGCATCCTTGCGTGTGAGACGGTTGGTTCGGAGTTCGCCTTCAGACGGTCGGCTAATCTGATGATTCGTCCTGAAGGCGGAACTCCAAACGTTCCACGGCGCCCAGTTTCACTCTTCCAAATTCGATCGTCGCCGTGATTAGGCAGTCCCTGTACTCGGGACTGCCTTTTCTTTTTGTGAGCTCCCACTATTGTGTGGTCTCAGCAAGGTTCGATTTGTATTTGGTGTTTGTCAGGCGATCATTGAGCTCGATGTATACGTAGCTTGGCGGAACGACACCATCTTCGAGCGCAAACCAGATGCCGTTTAGATCCGCTGGCTTTGTGAGGGCGCAGAAACCATAGAGCCGTTTTCCGCCCTGGTCGAAGAAGTCCACCCACGTGCGCGAGGCCTTTGTATTCTTCCCGCACGGTGGCAGAGAAGGCGACGCGGCGAAAAAGTCTGCCGGATATGCGTCTTTGTTCTCCACGTCATAATGGTAACGGATGAATTGTTTCGCACCCTGCTGAAACGGTTCCTGCGAGGTAAGGTAAAGAACAGGATTCGGGAGAATGGGCACAGAGGCGACTCCTTGTGTCGCGATTAGCCCGAGAATAAATCCAGGAAGAAGCAAAGCAAGTTTCTTTGACAGAATGAACTTCATTTTCGGGACTCCTTTTTAGTTAATAATGCGCCGAAGCAACATTTTACATTGCGTGTTGACCGGTTTGCTTTGATTGCCTTCGTTAATCAAGAGTTTCACGCCGGGGCGCAAAGACGCAAAGGCCGTAGGAGACTCGCTCTTACAATATCTACCGTTGCTTTCGTACACCCCACGTCGGCAAGGGTGGTTCCTTGCTCGCGCGATTGACCGGATGTTCCCTGAGCATGCGCATTGCTTCCTGAACAGCGCGCTCCAGTTGCGGATCGTTTCCGGCGATCACGTCCCTGGGCCAGTTTTCGACATCAACGTCCGGCGCCACGCCCTCGTTCTCGACGGCCCATTTGTTGTCGCGCGCAAAGAAGCCGCCGCGCGGAGCAATCATCGATCCACCGTCGATAAAAGGCGGTGTATCGGCGGTATGGACGAGGCCGCCCCAGGTGCGCTTGCCGACCAGCAAGCCGATCTTTCGATAGTGAAACATGTAAGGCATCAGATCGCCGCCCGAACCGGCCATCTCGTTGATGATCATTACCTTTGGTCCCCAGATGCCCGCCGACGGGCTGGTGAAGGGATAACGATCGCCGGCAACGTTGTTGAAGTATCCATCAAAGTCGCGTTGGAGAACGTCGATGATGTAATCGGCCGCTGAGCCACCTCCGTTGTAGCGTTCGTCGATAATTGCACCTTTCTTTTCCTGCTGCGCAAAGTAATAACGGTTGAAGCTGGAATAACCCGGCTGTCCGGTATTCGGTAGATAAACGTAGGCAAGTTGGCCGTCAGAAAGTCGCTCGACCAGTCGCCGGTTTGATTCCACCCACGCGCGCGTGCGCAGTGCCTGCTCACTCGCAACCGGCACCACCGTCACATGGCGCGCACCTTCCATTGTTGGCTTGTCATTCACGGTCAGCGAGGTTTGCCTGTTTGCCGTGCCGTCAAGCAGACGATAGATGTTGTCCGGTGCTTTCAATTCGATGCCGTTGATCGCCAGAATGTAATCTCCGACATTAACGTTGGCTCCTGGCGATGAGAGAGGTGAACGCAGCTCGGGATTCCAGTTCTCGTTGTCGTAGATGCGCCTGACTTTGTAACGTCCGCTATCGATGGCAAAGTCAGCGCCGAGCAAACCACCTTGTACCTGCGGCACGTCCGGCATGTCGCCGCCGCGCACGTAGGAATGCCCGATCGCGATTTCGGAGCCCATCATGTCGATCAGGTAATTCAAATCGGCGCGATGCATTACGTAAGGCAACATCGCTCCGTACATCTCTCTGTCCTTTGGCCAATCGGTCCCGTGCAAGTTCGGCACGTAGAGATAGTCGCGCTGGTTGCGCCAACCTTCATTGAAGATTTGTTTGAACTCTTCTTTCGGTTCCAGATACATGCGGAGGCTGAAATTGAGACGCCCCGCACCCGCCTGCGGCGGGGTCCGATCAGCATCGACGATGAACAGCGACGGAACCGGCGGCGGAGCGCCGGGCCCTGGAGGAGCACCCGCTCCGCGCGCTCCGGTTGTGCGGTAGAGCAGTTTGCGGCCGTCCGCGCTGACGGTGTAGCCATTGACCCCGGAAACGAATGTGTTGGCGCGGCGATCGCACAAGCGATAACGAATCAGTTCACTTCCGCCACCGAGGCCGGCGCCACCGCCGTTTTGCGCGCGCGCACCGGATTCGAGGTAGTAAACAATTCCGTCCACCCCGGCGCGCAATTCGGAATATTGCCGCTCAGGAACTCCGGGAACTGAAATGATGCGCTTTGGGAGTCCGTCGAAATCAATCTGCACATTGACCGGAGCGCGCGGCCCGCGCGGACCCTGCGGCTGTTCGCCGGCAGTAGCATCAGCTCCGCCCGCGGGCGCATCGCCGGCGCAAACACCTGGCGGCAACGACCGCCGGCCCGTGCCGACGCCACGGTCTTCGTCGCTTTCCGGAAGCAGAGGGCTCGAGTCGCTCTTCTTCAGGACAGCCAGATACAAACCAAACGTCTCGTCATGATCATAAGAAGTCATGTCCAGCCACTGTGACCGCAAGCCGAAATCTGTCGACGCCAGAAACCAGAGGTACTTTCCGCTCGCGTCCCACGCCGCCCACACGGCGTCGGCCAATCCGTCGGTAACCTGTTTGGTCTCTCCGGTTTCGGCGTTGCTGACAAATATCGCGTGATACATCGAGCGCAGCCGACTGGAGTACGCGACCCATTTAGAATCAGGACTCCAAACCGGATTGAGCGTTCGTTGCGGGACCATCCACGGATCATTGCCGACGATTTTCGCGTTACCGCTCGCCACATCGAGCACCCACACGTGAAGCCCGGTATCCGTGAAAAGAAGTTTCCTTGAATCTGGGGACCACGAAGCAGTGTAGTAATGCGTCGGATGTTGGAGCACGATTTCGCGCGGCGGCGTCAGCCCGTCCTGCGCTTCGACGTAGAGTCGATACTCCCCCGACTTGTCGCTGAAATAAGAGATAAATTTCCCATCCGGCGACCATGCCGGGTCGCGTTCGGCCGAGCTGCTGGAATTAGTAAGGTTACGCACGTCCCCTTTGTCGGACGGGATTGTAAAGATCTCTCCACGTGCTTCAATCAGCGCGCGTTTGCCCGTCGGTGACAAAGCCATATTCGTCAGACGGGTTGAAACGTCTTCCCAGCGCGGCATCATCCAGGGAAAGTCGCCAGTCGCCGTGATGTTTACGATGTGTTCTTTGCCATTTCCCGGATCCAATTCGTGCACATAGCCGGCTTGCTCGAACACCACCGCGCCGGCCCCTGAATCCAGCGTCTTCACATCGTAATCGCTGAAGTGAGTCGCCTGCGTAAGCTTCTTATTGTTTGTCTGATACGACCAGATGTTCGCAACCCCATCCCGATCGGAGATGAAATAAACGGTGTCGTTGATCCAGACCGGATCCATGTCTTTCGAATCAGTCCAGGGTGGTGAAACCAGATCGTATGACTTCAGATCGACAATCCAGATGGGACGATTCTGGCCGCCGTGATAGTTGCGGCGCTCTTCGTCCCACGAGTTATTCATGCGATAAGCGATGTGACTTCCGTCGGCGGAAATTTTCCCCTGATAACCACGAGGCAGAGGCATAGGTTCTTCCACGCCGCCCTCGGCAGGTACCGTCCAGAAGCGCGGCGCGCCACTCGGCGCCCAGGTCGCGCGCGTCGACGAGAACATGATTGCCTTGCCGTCAGGTGTCCAACCCTGAACGGTGTCAGCGCCTGGATGCCAGGTTAACCTGCGCGGCTCGCCGCCTTCGGCCGCTACGACATACACGTCGAGATTGCCCGCGTACTCGCCGCTGAAAGCAATCCATCTTCCGTCAGGCGAGAAATGTGGATTGGTTGTCTGCCCCTGGAAGCTGGTAACGCGGCGGGCCATCCCTCCGGCGCGCGGCACTACCCAAATGTTGTTGGCGTAGGCGAACGCAATCTGCGTCCCGCTGACAGTGGGCGCGCGCAGGAGTCGCGTCTGACCGTTCTCAGCCTTTGGGCGTACGGTCAGGTTGGCAAACAGAAATCCTGAGATTACGAGGGCCGCGAAAACGATTAATAAGCGAACGCAATCCTGCGAAAAAACTTTAGGTTTGGACATTATTAATTGTTCTCCAGATTAAAACCGATGAGATTTTGCGCGCTCTTTTTAACACGAAGTCAGCGAGAGAGCAACGCTTTTTGTGGCCGATTAGAGGTACCAGCTGCGACGCAGGCCGCTGGCCCCGCCGCCGGCGAAGACTCACTTCATTCAGGCCGATCAGGAGCGGCCGTGTAATTACTCTGGTATCGGACGAGAAAACCTTGACGTCCCTCAGTGGCGGCGCTACAGTTTCCGCGAAACTCCCAACGGAGCCGCAGTCAGGAGCGGGTTCCTCCCTCGCAGGATGGAGCTTTCGGGTTCGTGACGGTGAGCGCTTGGGCGATGGCTCACCCTGGACATTCGACATGCGAGCAAGCAATCCCCTATTTGCCTTACCCTCATGCTGAATCCCACACGGTAAATAATGTCCGCCCACTCACTCTGGAGGACAAAACAAATGTGCAAGGAGTTACACAGTCGAATCTGCTTTATCATTCCACCACACATCCACGAAAGTATCGCGCGGAACGGTAATGACAGGCAGAAAGAACATGCTTACCAGGCCTTGAGTGTGTCGGCGCACATGCGGGGACAGCGCGAAATTTTGAATACGTTTACAATGCTTGCAACCACGCCGACCGGCGTCAAGCGACGCACAATCTATAACGCGCAGAACGGCCTGTCACTGCCGGGCAAACTCGTGCGGGGCGAAGGCGACCCAAAGAGCAGCGACACTTCAGTCAACGAGGCCTATGACGGATCCGGCAAGACCTACGATTTTTACCTCAAAGCGTTCGCGCGAAACTCGATCGACGATCGCGGGCTGCGGCTCGATTCATCGGTGCACTATCGACGCAAATTCAATAACGCGTTCTGGAACGGGCAGCAAATGGTCTATGGCGATGGTGACGGGCAGATATTCCAGCGCTTCACCAGGAGCATCGATGTGATTGGCCACGAGTTGACTCACGGCGTCACCCAATATGAGGCCGGGCTTGTCTATCAGGATCAACCCGGCGCGCTCAACGAACACTTCTCGGACGTCTTTGGATCACTGGTGAAACAATTCTCGAAAAAGCAGAAGGCGAAACAAGCTGACTGGCTGATTGGTGAAGGTCTGTTCGCGCCGAACATCCACGGCACCGCGCTGCGTTCAATGAAGTCACCGGGCACCGCCTACAACGATCCGGTAATTGGAAAGGACCCGCAGCCGGCGCACATGAAAAACTTTGTGAACACAACCGCGGATTTTGGCGGCGTGCACATCAATTCCGGTATTCCCAATAAAGCTTTCTACGAACTCGCGGTTTCGCTGGGCGGGTTTGCATGGGAGAAATCTGGAAAGATCTGGTATCAAACTTTGATCGATAAGGTGGGACCGCAAACTCAATTTGCTGAGTGCGCCGCCATGACGCACGAAGTTGCCGGAACGCTGTTCGGCGTGGGAAGCCTCGAGCAGAAAGCCGTCAGGTCAGCATGGGCGGTAGTCGGAATCCAGATTGGCGCGCCGCTGGCAATTGCCGCAGGAGCCAGACGTTAAATGAGGATCAGCTTTGAACGAACGGGCGGCTTTGCGAATGTTCCGCTACGCGCGGAGATTGATACAGCGCAAATGCCGGCCAATCGGGCACAGGAACTGGAGCGGCTGGTCGAAAAGGCCCAGCCTTTTGACCAGCCCGCCCAGCCGCAATCAATGCCGGTGCCGGATGATCTGCACTACGAACTGAAGGTCGAAGACGGCAGCCGTTCACATTCGTTTCGCACCAGCGACAGCGCCGCCAGCGACGATCTAAAGATATTGTTCGACTTTCTCGGTGAAGAGGCGTTGAAGAAGCGGCAGCACGGTTGAGGAAGAGCGAACCTTCGGCGCGGAACTGATTACTCGAGCATCCGGTTTGAACGCCGAAGGCGTTAATGAATTTCAGCCCGGGGTCCGAAGAACCCCGGGAATCGATCTCTGCAAGCAGAAGAGAACTCTGAAAAAGTTCGCGAGTTGCTGCGGAGTTCAGGATATGTTCCAACATTTCTTTACCCAGGGTAGAAACCCTGGGCTCGAATTTGTGAACGCCGAAGGCTTTCAAGGGCAAGTTCGAATTGAATCCGGCACGACCAACTGACTCAGTGCGTTTTGCTAAGGAACAAAGGCACTTAAATCAACCAGCTGTTTTGACTTTCCTGTTTCTGATTATCCTTTGGCAGTTACCGCTGCACATTTCACAATCAACAACGCTGCCGCAAACGCCGGTAATCTCACGCGATTCGCGCTATCCGGCGCACTGGTGGACCCCGGTCTTCGATCCGAAAAAGCCTGACTGGGAGATCCTGCCGCAGGAAGCCGGCCCGGGCGAAGTGATTCTCTCCAAGCGAAACGAACTCGGCTTACTTTCAAATTTTGCGGCCACACCTTTTGTCTTTCACGGAAAGCGATACGCGAGTCTGGAAGGCTTCTGGCAAATGATGAAGTATCCCGAAGGGCCGGGCGATCCGCGCGCGAAGTTTCCCGGGCTTGAATGGAAATACACGCGCCGGCAGGTAGCGCAAATGGTCGCGTTTGATGCCAATCACGCGGGGGCGCTGGCGAGTGACAACATGAGTAAGATGAAAATTACCTGGGTGAGCTTTGAAGGAAAACGCTTTGAATATAAACCTGCGGTACCGGGAGAGCATTACAAGTTGATCGTTGCCGCAACCTGGGAAAAGGTGAAGCAGAATCCCGAAGTGAAGAAGGTACTGCTCTCAACCGGTGATCTGGTCCTCAAGCCGGATCATCATCAGGAACCAAACGCACCCGCGGCCTGGCATTATTACGAAATCCTCATGCAGATACGGAAAGAGTTGCAGAGCCAGAGCAGGTAGATCATTTACCGGCAGGACGTCAGTACCATCCGCGTTAGCGCGTGGATCATTCATTCAATAATCGATGGTCGATAGATTTACCCATCCACTGACGCGGATGGTACTGACCTCGACGCCATCGCTTCACCAGGTCACGCAGGTCGAACTGATTCCTATCGCTTGCCGATCTCTTCAAACCTCACATTCCCGATCCGGTACTCTTTCCAATCCTTATAATCAAAATGCCACCACTCGGCTTCGTAGACAGTGAAGCCTTCCGATTCCATCACATCTCGCAACAGCTTGCGGTGCCAGCGTTGCAGCGAAGTTCCTCCGGGATAATCCGGATAAGCCCGAGCAGTTGTTTCGTCGTAGGTGCTGACCATCTCGACCGGTTTTTTCGTCTTCAGGTCGTAAAGGGTCAGATCGACCGCGCAGCCGCGATTGTGCCGCGAACCCTTCGCCGGATCAGCCACGAAAACTTTCTTGTCGTCCGGGGTCGCGTCCCAGAAAACTTTGGTGACATACCATGGCCGGTAAGCATCATGGATGAGCAGGCCATACCCATACGCTTTCAACTTGCGATTCGCGCGGACTACGGCTTCGGCGGCCGGGCGCTGCATGAAAGCCCGCGGTTCAGAATAGAAAACCGTTCCGAGAAAGTTATTGGTTGTGGCGTAACGGATTTCCAATCTAATCGTCGGATCAAGTTTGGTAAGTTCGACCAGATCGGCCTGGCGAAAAGTTCCGTTCTCTTTTGGCGGTTGCGCGGCGAGGGCTTCCTTCATCAATTCCGCGACCGGGCGCACCGGCTTAACGCGGAGTTGGTTTGCTCCCGCTTCCGGTTCGATCTGCCGGCGCTTGCTGATGACTCTGTCGAGTGCGACCTGCGTCGCGCGGCCGCTCCGGTCGCGCGTAAAGATCAGTTGCTGCTGCGCATGTGGACCGGGAGCCGGAAATTTGAAAATATTTTTCGAGACTTCGTCGAGCTGCTCGATTTCGCCGCGCTTGAACGACGCACTGAGGCGGCCGTCCTTTTCCAGAATGATCAGGATGGCGTCGTCTGGCCCATATTCACCGATGAGCCCGCGCCAGCGGGCGGGAGCGGGTAGCAGCTTGGGTTGGGCGGGCGCAGTTGACTGAGCCGTTCTTTGCTCAGCATGAAAACTTGAAGAAGAGACAACCGCGCTCGAAAGTGCGGAACTCGCAATTGCGATTAAGCAGAGGGGCAGAGTTAGCCGCAGCGCGAGCGAGACCAGGCGGTTTGATTCTTTACTCTCAGATATTCGCATATTTCGATTATGCGGATTACTCGGCGAGACTCAAGTGGAATCGGGAACGAAGAGTGATTTGATTTCCGAGTAAATCCAGAAACAACCTCGAGGTGACTTGCGTCCTTATCCCGCCTGCTACCGCTTGCCGTTCTGTAGCTGCAGGCGTCGCTTGATATCATCCAGCTGCACCGAAGAAGTCGGTTTGGCTTGATGCTCCGCCAGCCGCTTGTCAACTAATTCTTCATCCGCTGCCGACAAAGGCGGGTCATCCAACTCCAATGCCCGTCTAATCAGAATTTGCCGCTCCTCAAAAGTGAGACGGGGAAGCTCGGCGATGACTTCGTTGAAACTCATGGGTGAAGCTTAAGCGCGAAGCTGGCGTTTTTCAACGGAAGCCTGACAAGAGTCAGAACTCGATCCCTTTTTGCGCGCGGATGCCGGCCTGGAAAGGATGTTTGATCTCAGTCATCTCGGTCACCAAATCGGCGGCGTCAACCAGCTCCCGCGGTGCATCGCGGCCGGTGACGATGATATGTAACGAAGGCTGGCGCTCGCGGGCGGCGCGAATTTCCGAGAGCACTTCGTCGAGGGAAAGCATTCCGTAGCTCAGAACATAAACTATCTCATCAAAAACCACGAGGTCGTAGTCGCCGCTGCGAAGTTTCTCGGCGCACAGACCCCAGGTATCGCGCGCTGTCTGGCGATCCTGTTCCGGATTTTTGGTGTCCCAGGTGAAGCCATCGCCCATCGTGTGGACTTCAATGCCGAGCTTTTCGGCCGACACATGCTCGCCATAGCGATCATTGCGTGACTTCATGAACTGAATCATGCAACAGCGCAGGCCCTGTCCGGCGGCTCGCATCATCAATCCCAGCGCGCAAGTGGTTTTGCCTTTGCCGTTTCCGGTGTGAACGATGAGGAGGCCGCGAGTTTTCTCGTCGTAGTTCTCACGGCGCCACTTATATTTTTTCTCTTTTGCCGGCATGGAGGCATGGAAGATCGTAGGCAGTAGGCAGAAAAAAGAAGAACAAGCGTTCGAGCCGAACCCCTGAACAAACGCCATGTCTTGCTTGCTGCCTTCTGCTTACTGCTTACTGCCTTCTGATGTCAGGAGCGCGTCTTCCGTGATGTCTTTCAACCCATTGGCGCGCTTAACCGCATCTTGCAGCAAGGGCACGACCTGGCGCTCGACCTCGTCCCAGGAGCCTTTCAAGGTACAGCCGGCGGCGTTGCGGTGCCCGCCGCCGCCGAACTGCTCAGCGATCTTTGCGACATTTACTTCACCCTTTGATCGCAGGCTGGTGCGATAAACGCCGGGTGAACATTCCTTGAAAAGCGCGGTCGCTTCGACTTCGCCCACGGAGAGCGGATAGTTAACGAATCCATCGGCGTCTTCTTCCGACGCGTGCGTTTGCTCCTGCATTGCCAGCGTTTGCCGCATCCAGGCAACATGGCCCGTTTCGTCGCGCCGGGCAGTCGAGAGGACCTGGCCGAGCAGTTCGATCTTCGGCCATTGATAACTGCCAAAGATTGCTTCGGCAGTTTTTGCCGGCTTCACGCCTGTCCGAATCAGTTCGGAGGCGATTTTGAACGTGCGCTCGGTAGTGTTTGAATAATGGAAAGATCCCGTGTCGGTCAGCAGCGCCGTGTAAACGCATTCAGCAATTTCTTTGGTTACGCGTACTCCGGTCGCTTTGCAGAGATTGTAGATCATCTCGCCAACGGCCGAAGCAGTTGAGTCGATCCAGTTGATCGTGCCGAATAATTCGGTCGTTGAGTGGTGGTCGATATTAACCACGAATTGTTTTTCCAGATCGATCAGCCCGGGCCGGTCGATATCCGAGCATTCGATAACAAAAATTGAATCGTAAGGACGATCGACCGCGGGGGTCTCGCGAATGGCGCCCGCGCCTGGTAGTTGCCGATAAGCGTATGGCGCGGCGTCGCGCATGATTACTTCAACGTCTTTGTCGAGCGCGCGGAGCAGCCAGTAAAGGCCCAGGGACGAACCGAGGCTGTCACCATCGGGGCGAACGTGAGAAGTAATCGCAAAGCGATTCTTTTTTTCAATGAGTTCAACTACCTGGCTTAACATTAAGAGCAAGGATGAAAGATGAAGGATGAAGGATGAAGAAGAAAAAGCGAGCAACCGCTTTCATCCTTCATCTTTCCGCCTTCATCCTTTCAATCATCCTTCATCCTTTCCTTTCCCATTCCTTGCAGTAACGCATCCACTCGTTCTGCCTTTTCTTCGACTGTGTCGCGCACGAAATGAAGCGCGGGAGTATGCCGCAAATTGAGGGCAAAGCCAAGTTGCTTGCGTACATAGGGAGCCGCGTGACGCAGCGCCCGCAAAGCGATCAAGTGCTCTTGCTCATCACCCTGCACCGACACATAAACACTGGCGTCCCGTAAATCCTCGGCGACGCGGACCTCAGTAACCGTGACCATCGTCAAGCGCGGGTCTTCCAACTCGTAACCCACAATCTGCGCGATCTCTTCGCGCAATGTTTCCGCAATGCGCTCCGGACGATGCATGTCAATCCAAAGGATGAAGGTGGAAGATTGAAGGATGAAAGAAACACTAAATGCTTGTTGGCGCTGACTCCCTCCAAAGACTGCAGTCGGTCATTCATCCTTCCGCCTTCATCCTTTATCCTTTCCTATTCCGGCACTCCGAAATCAACCCAAATCTTCCGCTCGCGCTCACTGCCTCACAGTTCCGTTGCCGCAACTTTCTCAATCACGTAATCCTCAATTTGATCGCCAACCTTGACGTCATTGAAATTCTCGAGGCCGATGCCGCACTCAAAACCTTCGCGTACTTCGGAGGCGTCGTCCTTAAATCGTTTCAACGAAGCGATGTTACCCTCCCAGCTGACGACCCCGTCGCGAATCAATCTCGCCCGCGCGTTTCGTTTCATAATGCCGTCGATGACCATGCAACCGGCAACGGCGCCCACTTTCGGCACGCGAAAGACTTCGCGCACGTCCGCTTTGCCGAGAATTTTTTCTTTCTCGATCTTCTCGAGCATGCCGATCATCGCGGCCTTAATCTCCTCTTCGACCTTGTAAATGATCGAGTGCAGGCGAATGTCGACGCTTTCCTGTTTCGCCAAATCGTTGGCGCGTGATTCGGGCCGCACATTAAATCCAATTATGACAACCGCAGTCGAAGCAGAGCCTGCCTGAGTGGCCGAAGCGAGCAATACGTCCGATTCGGTGATTGCCCCGACGCCCGAGCGAATCACCTTGACCTTGACGCGTTCGCTCGACATTTTCTGCAAGGTCGATTTCAAGACTTCGACTGAACCCTGAACGTCGGCTTTGATAATCACCAGCAGTTCCTTGACTTCGGTTTCGCCCAAAGCCTCGATCCCGCGTTTGGTCGACTTGATCAATGTGCGCTGGCGTTCAGCGGCCTGCCGGTGATGCGAAATCTGTTGCGCGCGGCTGATGTCAGCGACCACCTGGAAACTTTCACCCGCTTGTGGCACGCCCTGCAGGCCCAGGACCTCGACCGGGGTGGCCGGCCCAACTTCAGTTACCGGTTCGCCGCGATCATTGAACATCGCGCGCACTTTCCCAAAGATTTGTCCCACGATAAAGGGATCGCCGATGCGCAACGTGCCTTGCTGCACCAAAGCCGTCGCGACTGCACCTCGGCCGCGATCGAGTTTTGCTTCGAGGACAACGCCTGAGGCAAGGCGAGTCGTGCTGGCCCGCAGGTTCAGAATGTCCGACGTCAGGAGAATTGTTTCCAGCAGAGTTTCCAGGTTTTGGCGTTTTTTCGCGGAAACATCGACCATCTCAGTCTCGCCACCCCAGGCAACGGGATTGAGACCCTGCTGCGAGAGTTCCTGCCGGACGCGATCGGGATTTGCATCAGGCCGGTCAATTTTATTGATCGCCACGACGATGGGTACACCTGCCGCGCGTGAATGCTCGATCGCTTCGATTGTTTGCGGCATCACACCGTCATCCGCGGCGACCACCAGGACGACGACGTCGGTCGCTTTCGCTCCGCGCGCGCGCATCAAGGTGAACGCTTCGTGGCCGGGCGTGTCGAGAAAGACTACCCGCCGTCTTTCATCATGATTGTCCGGATTGGGGACCTCGACGCTGTAGGCACCGATATGCTGAGTAATACCGCCGGCTTCGCCGCCGGCGACATTAGTTGCGCGGATCGCATCAAGCAGCGAAGTTTTGCCGTGATCGACGTGGCCCATCACGGTGACTACGGGCGCGCGCGGCACTTCGACATCGTCCGCATCAGCGGCAATCAGTTCTTCAAACTCTTCTTCGGCGACCATCTCTTCAAAGGGCACAAAGGACACGTCATAGCCAAACCTTTCGCCAAGCTCGTGAGCAACGTCGTCATTTAGCGCCTGATTGATGGTGGCAAATACTCCGCGCTGCAAAAGCAGAGTGACGATATCCTTTGGTTTGATGCCGAGCTTTTCCGCGAATTCCTTAACCGTTGATCCTTCCACTAATCGGACCGGTTTTAATTCGCCTGGGACACCTGGCGCTTCGAGACGTCCAGCGATGCGCTCTTCGAGGGTCAGCGTTGGCGGTGGTTGGATAAAGTCGCGATCAAATCTGCCCTTGCCTTCACCGACGCGCTTCCCGGCGCGAGATGAACCGCGTCTCGATCGGCGCCGGCCGGCGTCGGGAGGCGGAATGTAAGTGGTCTGCGGAGTGGCTGTTTCGCCCGGCGTGCCGGTATATTCGACGCGCGCTCGCGTTGCGCGGTCGCGCGATCGATCGCGCGGCGGAGCGACTGGAGGCGGCGCCGGCGCGCGATCTCCCGGCCGAATGCCGGCGTTAATTGCTGCGGCGGTCGGGCGCAACACCCGCACCTGGCGCGAAGGCGCTTTGGCAACATCAGCAGCTTGCGCGGGAAGGGAATCGACAGGGGCGCCGGCTTCCACAGTTGCCGGTTGAGCGTCACTCGGCGCCGTTGCCACGGGAGCAGCCGGTTTTTCAGCACGCGCGGCGGGTGCGAGCTTGCGCACGACACGCGCGGGAGCAGGCTTTGCTGTTTCGGCTTCGGGTACGGGCGCAGGTGCTTCCGCGACGATCGGTTCCGCGACAATGACCGGCTCTTCTTCCGGAGGTGGTGCTTCCTCAACCACGGGGCGCGCGGCCTTCTTTACGACCTTTACGGCGCGTTTGACGGCCGCGTCTTTCTTAGGGAAATATTTGTCGCGAATTTTGTCGGCGACGTCTTTAGGGATGGAGTTGGAAGGAACACTTACGTCGACACCTTCGCGTCGCACCTCTTCGATAAGGCGCTTGGTGTCGATCTTCAGTTCCTTAGCGAGATCGTAAAGTCGTGTTTTAGCGGTTGCTGTCATGCTTCAAAAAGTGGTTGCTACTTCGTCCGCCACCTTCTGAAGCACGCTTCAGAAGCGCCTTGCTGCTGCAGGCGTTGGAGGACGAGCAGACACGCGCCAAGCGCGCCTGCTGCGATTACTTGGCCGCATCATCGGAAGCATCGGTTTCAGATTTTGAATCTGAGATCTCAGAATTGAGATCTTGCTTCTCAGCGTTCCCGGGCGTCGCGGCCACGTTTTCTGATGACGCTTCGAGAACGGACTCTGTTTGTGCTTCAGCTTGTGCAGCTGAAGCCGCTTCTTCGATCACACTTCGCGATTCTTCGCGGATCGCTGCTTCGAGATCAGCCACGGCGGCCGACGTGATGTCGGGCGCGGGCGTGATTACATCGGGACGGAGATCGCGTCCGGTTTCCTGCAGCGCCAGTTCGTCAGCCGAAATCGGATCAGCTTCGGTAAGGGCAACCGGCTCGGCAGACTCCTGTGCGCGATTGGCCCCAGCCGAAAAAGGTGTTCCGTTTTCAACCGCCTCGTCATAACCCGCGGCGGTCATTTCGTCATTGGGCGCGACCTCGCCCGCGGCAATACTTTCGTCGAATTCAGCCGACACGGCGTGCTGCTCGCCCGCAATTACTTCAGCGGGTGCTTCTTCTTCCGCGCCTGACTCCGAACTCTTTTCTCGCATTTCAATTACGGCGAGCGCGGCTTTCAAAATGCTTTCCGCCTCGTCCAGGCTGACGTCGAGAAACTCGACCAGATCATCGACCGAGGTGTTGGCGAGTTCGTCGATATTGGTAATGTTGTGCTCGGCCAGCGCGTCTGTTTGCTGCTGGGTAACGCCTTCGATCACCGTCAAAGGAACCGGTGCGCCGGAGGCAATCATTGCTCCCATCTGTTCGGCGACTTCGCGTTTCAGCTCTTCCTCGCTGCGAATATCGATGTTCCAGCCGACCAGTTTTGTAGCCAGCCGCACGTTTTGTCCGCGCTTGCCAATCGCCAGGCTCAATTGATCTTCGTTGACAATGACTTCCATCTGGCGGTTTTCAATATCCGTGATACGCACCTGGTTGACCTTCGCCGGCGAGAGCGCATTGGCAGCAAACACTGAAGGTTCTTCGGACCATTCGATGATGTCGATTTTCTCGCCGCGCAATTCGCGAATGATGGCCTGGACGCGCGAGCCCTTCATCCCGACGCACGCGCCGACCGGATCGACGTCGCGTTCATTTGAAACGACGGCAATCTTGGCGCGCTCGCCCGGTTCCCGAACACAGGACTTGATGACGACAGTGCCGTCATAGATTTCCGGCACTTCCATCTCGAACAAGCGCTCGAGCAACTCAGGTGAAGTACGCGAAACTTCGATTTGCGGGCCTTTTGATTCTTTCGAAACGTTGGTGATGACGACGCGAATGCGCTCGCCCTGGTTCCATTGCTCGCCGCGTGACTGCTGCGATCGCGGCAGAATGGCTTCCAGGTTGCCGAGATCCACGATCATGTTGCCGCGCTCAAAGCGCTTAACGAAACCGTTTACCAATTCGCCTACGCGATCGATATATTGGTCGTAGACATTGGTCCGCACAGCATCGCGGACTTTTTGAAATAGAATCTGTTTAGCGGTTTGCGCGGCAATCCGGCCGAGTTCCTCCATCGGCATCGGCAGCAGTAGAGCATCGCCAACTTCAACGTCATCGCCGCCCAGTTCGCGCGCTTCATCAATGGAGAGTTCCGTCGAAGGGTTTGCCACTTCGTCAACAACTACTTTTGAAGCAGAGAGTTCGAGGCCGGTTTCCGGTGTCCAGTCGACCTGGATATCCTCGCCGCCTTTGAACTGTTTCTTTGCGGCCGCGCGCACGGCTTCCTTTACCGCTTCAATCACCAGCTCGCGGTCGATACCCTGTTCCTGGCAAAGGGCTTCAATATTTTGGGCAATAGTCGTACTCATCAAGTTCTATTAACGTCTGATCTTCAACAACTCGCGATCGCGAACTTCGCGTTCACGGGCTTGCCTGAATTCCTGTTCGACGTCGATCTCGAGATTCGCCCTGGCGACGTCTGCTATCGGCAAGGCGACTCGGCCACGCGTGCGGTCATCAAGGATCACCTTGCCGTTATCGACTCCGATGATTCGCCCGCGAAAGTTGCGCTGACCGTCCACCGGTATCCGCGCCTTAATCTTTGCGTGACTTCCCGCGAATCGCTCATAGTCGGCCGGCGTATACAATCCGCGCTCAAGTCCGGGCGACGAAACTTCGAGCGTGTAAGACGAGTGAATAAAATCCTCTACGTCCAGAATCGTGCCGAGATGCAGGCTTACGTCGGAACAATCGTCGTGCGTTACCCCGCCGGCTTTATCAATAAAAACCCGGATTATTGGATTGCCATCCGGCCCGGCGACCTCCGCGTGGACCAGCTCAACTCCGTGGTCGATTGCGACCTGCTCGGCAATTTCGCGCACGCGATCCGCAACCGATTTGACGTCCATGTTAACTGTCGCCCAAAAGAAAAAGTGGGCGCTAACCCACCGGACAAGACATCCGCGCTTCCGAGCAAGCTTGCCATTATAGGGAAAGGAAACTGCATAGGCAAGCCGCCAAACTGACGTTACCCAAGGTCGATCATCAATAAGTTCTGTTGAGGTCGCAGGCCGACTTGCAGCACATGATGAGCTTTTGCCCTCAACAACCTGGGGCGCCAAAAAGGTTGAGCCGGGCCCGCAAAGCGTGATAAAGAGAAGCTGCCCCCGAAGAGCTAATGAGAGAAGAGACCCGGCTCGCTCCTGGCGTTCATAATCAAGCTCCCCTGACGGAATCTCACGCAGGTGGTTTTCCGTCTCTTTCGATCCTGGCGGGCGTTTTCCACAACCCAATTCCGCGCTGGCTAATGGCGTCGTCGATTTTGATTTGGGCCGGAGGTGCGTGCGGCTGTCAGCGCTAACCCTCCGGTATTGATCACCGAGTCAACTTTCTACGCGAGCGATTGCTCTTCTTCCGACCGCGAGCTCGTTTCCAAGACCTGCGCGCCTAATTTCGTTTTGACGATTTCGCTGACCATGCGCCCATCGGCGTTCTTCCCGGCCAGGCGAGCTTGTGCAGCTTTCATTACTTTGCCCATGTCCTTCATTGAAGCTGCACCGGTTTCATTAATCGCCGCGACGATGGCCTGTTCAATTTCTTCCGTCGAAGCGGCTTTCGGAAGATAAGCTTCGATTACCTCGATTTCAGCGGTTTCTTTGGCCACCAGATCCTGCCGGTTCCCTTTCTCGTACGCTTCTACGGAATCACGCCGTTGTTTGACTAGCGAGCGGAGTAACTTCATCAACTCGTCATCGTCCAGGGCTCCGCCTTTTTCGATCTCGCGATTCTGCATGGCAGCTTTGACCATTCGCAGCGCGGAGGTGCGCGCTCTGTCGCTGGCCTTCATCGCGGCAGTCATGTCGGTAATGATTTGCTCTTTAAGGGTCATATTCGCCAACTCTAGCGCATACCGGGAAATTTCACTAAGCTCACGGCGATTCGAATTAGAAGCCTGACTATCAGAGGGGCTTGGTCGTGAAAATAGCCTTGCTAACGTGCGTGCTTCAAGTCAAAGTTAGTGATAGACTTCGAGGCCGCAGTAAGCCTCATTCATGCTTTCCCCCAACACTATTCTCCGCGAGCGTTATCGCATCACTCATCAGCTTGGTCACGGTGGTATGGGCGCAGTTTATCAAGCGATGGACGAGAACCTCAGTTGCGTCGTCGCGGTCAAAGAGACTTTTGCTACCACCGACGAACAACGACGCGCATTCAGACGCGAAGCCGAGTTGCTGGCCAACCTTTCAAACACCACGTTACGGTGCGCGCGAAAGGGCATAAAACCTTTGAGAAGGACGTCTCCGTCGGAGGCTGGGATGAGCAGGTTCTGGAAGTCAAACTCGAGCGAATCGCGAGCGGCGCCAGCGGGGCGAAGCCGAACTAGGGAAGCAAACGCCATCGTCCCACAGTTAGGCGCCATGCCCATTTGATTGCGCGAGATGCTTCTTCAAATAACGAGCTGTGTAAGATTCTTTCACGCGCATGATCTCTTCCGGCGTTCCGGTACCGACCACATATCCGCCCGCGTCACCGCCTTCAGGTCCGAGGTCAATAACATAGTCCGCGGTCTTGATCACATCGAGATTGTGCTCAATGACCAGCAAGGATCCGCCGGCGTCAATCAAAGCCCGAAACGCGGCGAGCAGCTTGTTGATATCGTCAAAGTGCAGGCCTGTCGTAGGTTCGTCGAAGATGAAAAGAGTGCGCGCGCCTGAACGCTTTGCCAGGTGAGCGGCAAGTTTGACGCGCTGGGCCTCGCCGCCGGAGAGCGTCGTCGCGGATTGGCCTAAACGCAAATATCCCAGGCCAACCTCATCCAGGACGCGCAGCTTATTAGTAATTTTCGCCAAGTCGCGGAAGAACGTCATTGCCTCGTGCACGGTCATTTGGAGCACCTCATGCACATTTTTTCCGCGATAACGCACGTCGAGGATCTGTTTCTTGAAACGCGTGCCTTTGCATTCTTCACAAATCAATTCGACGTCCGCAAGAAACTGCATCTCGACGGTGACAGTACCGTCGCCCTGACAAACTTCACATCGGCCGCCCGGCACGTTGAACGAGAAGTGGGAAGGCTCAAAGCCGCGCGCTTGCGCTTCGCGAGTCGACGCGAATGTCTCACGGAAGGCGCCCACATGGCCCTGCCATTCACCACTCTGTTTTTTGAAACCCGCGTAGATACAATCGTGAATCAGGGTTGATTTTCCTGATCCACTAACGCCCGTCACGCAAACCAGCATGTCCAGAGGAATCTCGACATCGATACTCTTCAGATTGTGTTCGCTGGCCCCACGAATACTGAGCCGCCTCAATTGTAGCGGGCGGCGATGCTTCGGCTCTTTGATTTTCGCATCGCCACGAAGATATCGCGCCGTTAACGAATCAGAATCCTTGAGCAGGCTGGAAAAACTGCCTTCAAACACCAAGTGCCCGCCCTGCTCGCCGGCGGCCGGTCCAATATCAAGGATTTGGTCGGCCGCGCGCATCATCTCAGCGTCGTGTTCGACGACCAAAACTGTATTGCCGATGTCGCGCAGATTTTGCAGCAGTCCGATCAAACGGTTGTTGTCCCTCGCGTGCAAACCGATCGACGGTTCATCCAAAACATACAGGGCGCCAACCAGCGACGATCCGAGATTGGTTGCCAGCTGAATTCGCTGGGCTTCCCCCCCCGAAAGCGACGAGCCGAGCCGATCCAGGGTCAGATAATCGAGACCTACTTCAACCAGGAAACGCAGCCGGCGGCGAATCTCATGCAGAACTCGATCGGCGATCGCCGATTGCTCGTCCGATAGTTTCAGGGTATCAAAGAAAGCTGCCGCGTCCTTTATCGACTGCGCGCAAACCTGCGGCAACGTCTTGTCGCCGACGCGCACGTCGCAGGCTTCCCGGCGCAAACGTCCGCCTTCGCAGTCGGGGCACAGCGTGTACCCGCGATACTTCGACAGAAAGACCCGCACATGCAGCTTGTATTTTTTCGTTTCCAGCCAATCAAAGAAACCACGCACGCCTTCCCAGTCGCCTTTGCCACTAATCACGGCGCGCTGTTGTGGTTTTGAAAGCTGATTGAACGGGACATTCATAGGAATCCGTTCGGATTTGCAAAACCGCTTAAGTTCTTTCTGGGTCCACTCATACTGCGGTTTGGTCCACGGCTCTATTGCTCCTTCGCTGAGACTGAGCCCTGGATTCGGAATCACCAGATCGATGTCGAGGCCGATCGTGTTGCCAAAACCCTGGCAGGTTGGGCAGGCCCGATCGATGTCGAGGCCGATCGTGTTGCCAAAACCCTGGCAGGTTGGGCAGGCCCCGAACGGACTGTTGAAACTGAAAAGGCGCGGCTCAGGACGCGCATAGACTGTCCCGTCGTACTTGCATTCGAAATTTTCGGAGAATCTGAGTCGTTGCCCGCCCGCAAACGACCACCCCGTCGGGGCTGCCCCGCCGGGGACCCCGGTTGCAGGCGGTTCTGACAATTCGACCAAAGCCTGACCGTGGCCTTCTCGAAAGCAGGTCTCCAGCGAATCGACCAATCGTTCGCGCACGTCCTCGCGCGCGACCAGCCGATCGACCATCACGAAGACATTTTCAAAGTCGGCATGTTGATAGTCATCCGGGGACGCAAGGTCGATCTGTTCGCCATTGGACCAAAGCCGGGTGAACCCGCGCTGCATCAAGCTCATAATGTGCGCAGCAATTATGTAAGGCGGTGGCTGGGCGGCATCCGAAGAAGGCGATTGCTTGTTCTTTTTCCTCTCGCGGTCCCCGTTCCTCCTGGTTTCCGATTCACCGTTTGTCACCGTCTGCGCTAATCCTGCAGCGGCCGGGAAAAGAACATAGAACCGGGTGCCCTCGGAGAGCGTGTTGAGTATTTCATCCGCCGAGGATTCCGGCGAATCGCAATGCACCTCACGGCCGCAAACGCGGCAAATCGTCGTCCCGACGCGAGCATAAAGCAGCCGCAGGTAATCATAGATTTCAGTTTGCGTCCCGACCGTCGAGCGAGGATTGCGCGTCGAGTTTTTCTGCCGGATGGCAATTGCGGGGGCGATGCCGCGCACCTCATCAACGTCGGGTTTGTCCATTCGCTCGAGGAACTGGCGGGCATAGGCGGACAGCGATTCGACATAGCGACGCTGGCCTTCCGCATAGACGGTATCGAAAGCCAGCGACGACTTTCCCGAGCCGCTGACGCCCGTTACTACGGTCATCTGGTTATGCGGAATTGAGAACGAAATGTTCTTAAGGTTGTGAACACGCGCGCCGCGGACTTCGATAGCTTCGTTATTCATAGCCCTGGTAACCACCGGACTGCACGGTTAAGAATTCGCGCTCTCCGGTAAACGAGCATGATAACCCGATTCTATTTGGAAGCGAAGTACGCAGTCGTAAAGAAAATGCACCGGCAGTTTTGGCAACGGAACGCTGCTAACACTTCATCCGAAGAAAGTTGCAAATTCGCTCAGAGCGATTACTATAATTCCACAGACCTTCGTAATCCGGTGGTTTTCTTTGAGGCAGGAGCAGAAGATGAGATTCATTTTTGGCGCTGTACCCAGACTAATCGTAATCATGATTGCCGGCGGGTTGTTTTTCAGCGCCGGCGCTTTCGCACAGCAGACGGCAACTTCAAAGAAGCCAGCGCCGCCTATTAGTGGCTCAAGCACTCTCAGCCAGGCTCAGATTGATTCGATCATTAGCGCCGTCACCATCAAGGAGACCCAGTTCCGCCGCGCGCTCAACGAATATGCATTTAAGCGAGATGCGCTGGTGCAGGAGATCGGAATGGGCGGACAAATAGTCGGCGAATATCATCGAGTGTCGAACTTCACCTTTGACGACAATGGTACTCGGTTTGAAAAAATTAATTTCTTCCCCATGTCGACTCTCCAGGGTGTTTCGATAACGCCCGAGGACCTCGAAGACCTTGGCGGTGTGAATCCGTTCGCGCTCGAAGCGGCAATGATTAATCGCTACAACTTCAAATACGTCGGCAAGGAACGAATTGATGAGCTGGACCTTTACGTCTTTGATGTGACTCCAAAGGTAATGCCGGATCCGAAGAAGACGAAAGACCGGGTTTTCGTCGGCCGCATCTGGGTCGATGATCGCGATCTGCAGATTGTGAAATCGAAAGGCAAGGCTGGCCCCGAAACCAAGACGAACAAGTTTCCTACGGTCGAAACCTGGCGCGAACAGGTTGACAACAAGTACTGGTTTCCAACTTATGTCTACGCTGACGACGATCTGATTTTTGACAATGGTCAGGACGTCCGCATTCGCATGGCGGTGAAATATACCGATTATAAGAAGGGCCACGCGACGGTCACGATCAGGGACATTGGGGAAGCTACTCCCCAAACGATGAAGCCTGAACCGAAGACGACGACGCAGCCTGCCGGCGCGCCGGAGTTCAAGACAATCGAAGGCGGAATCATTAACTCGAGAGCGATTGATTTGCCCGCCCCGAAATATCCGGACGAAGCGAGAAAGAAACACGATTTTGGCGAGGTGCAGGTGCGGGTGATTGTCGACGAAACGGGTAAAGTGATTTCGGCGGAAGCCATATTTGGACCTGAATCGTTACGAGCGGCAGCGGTTGAAGCAGCCAGGCGAGCAAGGTTTACGCCGGCTAGTGCCGGCAACGAACCAGCCCTGATCTCCGGGGTAATCAAATACGATATCAAGCCGCAGTAACCTGACAACCGGCACGGGTGAGGGAGCTCTGCAAGATGCGCGTGGTCACCTCACCGCCGGGGTGTGACCTTCTCGACGCCTAATTCTTTCATGATCGCGCGCTGCACTTGTTCGACAAGTTTCGTCAGGTCCTCATCGTCTGAAACCCACGATGTTTCAACCGGCTGCATCATCACCATGTCCATCGTTCCCGGCCATGCTTCACCGGTTCCTTTGCCCATCAAAACGTCGCCGTTCTTGAGAGCGATCGGAACCACGGGGACGCCGGCCTGAACGGCCATGTGAAAAGCGCCTTTCTTGAAGGAAAGCATTTCCCCCGGACGGGCGCGCGTTCCTTCCGGACACACAGCGAAAGAAATTCCCGAACGCAAGCGCTCAGTGGCGATATCCAGCGACTGAACAGCGCGATCGCGATTTAAACGATCGATTGAGATCACATTCACAAAACCCATGCCGTAACCGAGAATCGGAGCTTTCAATAACTCCTTCTTGGCGATCATTCCCATGCGCCGTCCGGTGTAGGAAAACAACGGGGCCGCGTCAAGATATGAATAATGATTTGCGACGAATACATATGCTTGTTCCGGATCCAGTAACTCCGCGCCCGTGACTTTCACTTTCACGCCGCTCAGCTTTAGCCAGGTGCGCGCGCCCCAGTCAGCGAACGGGTAAACCCAATCGGGCTTGTTCGCCAATCGGGCTATCAGCAGAATTGGTGGCGCCACGATCAGCAGCAGCATGGCCGCCACAAACCATGACCATGCGAACAAGAGTTTCCCGATGATTCGCGGCCCTCGCCTTGTGCTAGACTGCGCAGCGGTTTTGGCGGAAGAAATCAATTTTTGAGAAGGAATTTCGGAATGCATCTTCGTGGTGTTAGTCAGCACAAATCTAATCACATCGAGGCGGTCAGTAAGAGCCTAAGCCGCGCCGCCGGCGAAATGTTTATAGATTCCGCAGCGCTCATCAATGGTCTACCGCGCGAAGTGAAACGCGATGCATTCCACTTCGCGCGGAAAATTTCAGCAGCCATATCAGGCTATAAACATCTCGTGCCTACGGCACTCTTCGTCATCTCAATTCTGACGATAGCGGATCTTGTGACCTTTTCATGCACTGCTCAAGCGCAACGGAGGAGCCTCCCGCCAGCCTCCGCCGGTATATCCATTCCGTCACCGCGTTCGGTTCTCGGCTTCAATCCCGGAGACGATCGCACTATTGCCGATTGGAAGCAGATTACCGATTACTTCATGCGACTCGATAAAGCCAGCGATCGGGTCCAGCTGCACTCGATAAAGCCAGCGATCGGGTCCAGCTGCAAACGATCGGAACCTCGACGCTGGGCCGCACGATGATTGTGGCCTTCATCAGCGCGCCCGAGAATATACGGAATTTGGAAAAGTACAAAACTATTCAGACGCGGCTCGGCGATCCGCGCAAAGCCGTAACTGATATTGAACGTGATCAATTGATTAGAGACGGGAAAACCGTGGTCGCCATCTCCTGTTCGATCCATTCGACCGAAATCGTCGCGTCACAAATGTCCATCCAGCTTGCTTATAACCTCGCGAGCGCTAATGACGAGGACACCCTTACAATTCTGCACAACACGATTCTGATTTTGATTCCCTCGCCCAATCCCGACGGCGTCGACATCGTCGCAAACTATTACCGGAAGACACTAGGGACAACATCCGAAGGCCGTGATCCGCCTGAGCTTTATCATTACTACGCCGGCCACGACGACAATCGCGATTGGTTCATGCTCGATCTGAAAGAGACAAAGGCCGTCACGCACCTTTTCTGGAAGGAATGGTTTCCGGAAATTGTTTACGACATTCATCAGCAAGGTTCAAATGGCTCGCGATTTTTCGTGCCGCCATTTTATGATCCGCCAAATCCGCACATAGCGCCGCTCCTGCTGCGAGAGGTCGGTCTAATCGGCCACAAAATGGCCGCCGATGTAACCGCCGCGGGCTTCAAAGGGATTCTGACCAACGCGCTTTACGATACGTGGTGGCACGGAGGTTTTCGCACCGCTCCGTATTACCACAATTCGGTGGGAATCCTCACTGAGGCCGCGAGCGCGCGCATCATGACGCCCAGCAACGTAGCGCGCGAACAACTGGCGCGGGGCGGCACGCGAGGCATGCGCTCGCCTCTGGAAGCAACGACAAACTTTCCCGAACCCTGGCCCGGCGGGAGCTGGCATCCGCGCGATATTTTTCAAATGGAAATGATCGCCTGCCATTCAGTACTTTCGCTGGCGGCGAATTATCGCGAAGATTACCTGCATAACTTTTACGAACTGGGAAAGGCGAATCTTGCGCCAATCGCCGAAGGGCAGCCGATTGCCTATACGGTCCCGCCGGGTCAAGGTCTCGACGAAAACGTTGCCAAGATGATCGGGGCACTGGTTGACCAGGGCGTTGAAGTTTACAGGCTCGATCAAGAATTGCATGGCTTGCTCGGCCAGCAGGTTTTACACAAGTCCGGTAACGAAAGCGGCCGCAGCGGTGGAACTCCGGGAATCG
>WNGF01003855.1_pt1 | contig 24739 bp, 27 predicted proteins | sample 5400641 | NCBI WGS metagenome assembly WNGF01 (sample SAMN13153371, study PRJNA577476) | soil metagenome | isolation source: 80 cm soil or saprolite under grassland replicate 2 | place: USA:California | collected 2016-06-15 | reverse complement strand
AACCTCGACAGCGCTGGCGCTGGACTCGATTTTCGACGGGGATGGGGTTCTCACCGCCGGCACGATAACCTGGACCAACAACACCTTTCCCAACCAGGTCCTTTTCAGCATTCCCATTCAGGGCTGTTGACCACGACGCGGTCATCGCGCGTCGAGTTTTCGCCCGGCTCCGAGATTGTCCCAGTTGAACAGCGTGTTGTACACCATGAAGTAGCTCCCGATCGTCGAGCCCCGGTACATCGGATTATTTCCGAACAGCACGACGTGCCCCTTGCCGAGCGGCGCGTCGACGACGACGGGACGCTGGGCGACATCGGTTCCGTCGAGGAGACCCGATACCAGCAGATCGTTCTGCCCGGCGAAGCGGAGGACGACGCGCGGACGCTGATCCGGCGGAATCACGTTGACCGGATTCCGCAGCTGCTCGTCGGTGACCGGAGCAGCCTGCCATGGCTGAAGCGTGGGCCTCCGCGGGGCCTCGAACCTCGGCTCGAGTATCGGTCTGGCCTGCGGCACATCGGGATCATCGGCCGTGCCACGGCCTGTCGGCCGGACTTCCGGGGGAATGATCCCGCGTGCGCCAAGAACGTTGCTGATCGAGAAACTTTCTCCGCCGTCACTGTACACGGCGATGCTGTCGCGAATGCCGTACATGATCGGGCTCGCATCATCCACGATCTTCGTGCGCAACAGACTCCCTACTACGTGCAGGCTCGGCGGGTTGTTCATCGTCACGCCGTTGGTCAGACCCGTCGTGATCGCAAAGCTCGCGGTGTTCGAAACCGTAACGAGCACGCCGCCGTTCCTGACGAAATTCGTGAGGTTCTCAACGCCCTGCCATCCCAGTCCGGGGCGGATGTCGTCGGTCTGCGCCATGGTGCTGATGTTCGGCGTAAGTGGCGTGTTCTTCCACGGCATCGGCGTGCGCCAAGTGGGAAGACCGGAGATGATCGATTGGGCGCTGCCGCCGCCGGGTGGGAAGAGGATCACATCGTACTTCGCGTTCAGGTTCGGGCTCTTCGCAACGTCCTGAACGCTGATGTAGTCGAACGGCACATGTTGAAAATCGAACGCCTGCCGCCACCACCCTTCCGTCTGCGTGCTCGTCCACGTGTGCATGATCGCGACGCGCGCAGCGCGCGCCGGATGTCTGGCGATGGAAGGCGCTGACGTGATGGCGTACACCTTGAGGCCGAGCTCTTTTGCCGCGCGGTCGAGATCGGCCGCTGGAATGCCGCTGACGATGAACGAACCGCGGCCGAATTTTTGTCCGGCTGCCTCGAACGGCTGCTCCGACACCTCGAACTTCGCGGTGCGGAACCTGTAGCGCAGAGTTGCGAGCGCATTGTCGCCATTGTGATTGACCGCGAAAACAGCACCGCTTCCGATTATTCCGCCGGGCGCACGTATCTCGGTCGTCACCGGGTCCATCGCGACGTCGAGCACCTTCCGGTCGGTCACACGAACTGACTGAACCGCGAAGTTTTCCGGGAATGTCCAACCCGTGTCGTCATACGGGTTCTTCTGCGGCTCGTTCGGGCGCCAGTACTGATAGTCGAGCAGCGCGTCGGCGATGCGCGAGTATGGCTGATCCATTCTCACGATGTAGCTGCCCGCCGGAAATGTCCTCGGCTCCATTCTCGGCCGGGGCGGCTGAGTGGTGTCGGCGCGGGCAGAATCGGTCACGGTGGTTCTCGTTACCGGCGCGGGACGCATACTGTCGGGGCCGGTGAGGGGCACACGAGACGTGTCGGCTCTCACGGCTGGTGTGCTGCGGGCGCTGTCCGTACCGGCGGCGCCCGGCGGACGCGGGCGCCGAACCGGGACCATCACCGTGAAAGCCACTGTCGCGCGTGAGATTTCGACGTGCTGTTTCTGCAGAAGGCGCAGCAGCTCGGCTTGCGCGCCCGGTCGCGGATCGTTGGCAGGGAAAACGTACGCAGCCGGTCCTTCGACGTGCGGCTTGATGATCGAGCGCTTGCTCTTCTCCCAGAAATTCCGGAGAAATTGCACCCGATTGTTCGCGAAGTAGCTGAGCGAAACGAGGAGGCCGGTCTCCTGATAATTGTTGTTGTCCCGCAGCGACCACATCACACGCGGCAGCGGCGGATCCTGCCGGTACCAGGTGCGCGACGTCTCGTTCGGTGAGAGCGTGCGCTCGACGGTTTCAGCGGTGCCGCCGTTGCCGAACGTTTCGTAGAGACGGCTGATGCCGTTGTGCGTTGCCGCCATGAACATCAAATAGCCCGGCGACCAGGTGTCGAAATTTCCGTGGGTGAAAACGCCCGGCATTCCGAACCGCGTCATCTCCTGGACGTTGTTCCAGCCGATCATCTGCCATTCGTTCGTAAGCAGGGGATCGAGCCACGCGTTGTAGGGGCCGTCGCCGACGGTGTTGTCGTAAAGGTAGGGAACCGACTCGTGGAGGTCGTGCAGCACCTGGGCGTTCCAGCCGAGGTAGGTGTCTAGAACGTTCTGCGAGAGCTTGAGCGTGAGCCCCATCGCGTCGCGATTGTTGTCGTGCCCGACGTAGTGTCCCCAATAGATCAGTGGCAGATAGGGCTCGGCCGGATGCGCCATGTGCCATCTGAAGATGTCCACCTCGCGATCGCGGCCATCCACCTCGACGATCGGCGTGATGAGGGTGATGAGATGCTCGCGGATGTTCCTGATGTACGGGCTTTCGTCCACGGCGAGACGATAGGCGAGCTCCATCAGCGCGGTCGGTGCGCCCGATTCCGGAGAGTGAATCGTGCCGGTGATGTAGTAGACGGGCGTCGCGTCGGTGGCGAGACGATCGGCGAGGGCGTCGTCCATTCTGCTGCGCCGCGGGTCGGCGAGCTGCGCGAGCTTGGCGTTGTTTTCGTCGAGGTGTGAGATCAGCGAATCCGACGCGACTGCGACGGCGATCATCTCGCGGCCTTCTTCCGTCGTGCCGATGGAAACGACCTTCACGCGCGGCGTCGACTTGGCGAGAAGACGAAGGTAGGCGTAGACGTCCTTCGAATAAGGAAGATTGTTTCGCGCGCCGGCGATGTCGCCGAGTACCGCTTTCGGAGTCGGGACAGTACTCGATGCGGGGAGGTAATCCACCAGCGGCGAGAGAAAGAAGGATTCGGTTGTGTATTCGCGGATCTTCGCCGTGTATGCCGAGTCGATCGGCTGGCTCGGATCGCGCCCGGGCCTCGCGGCGGAGAGATCTGTCGGCGCCGCCGATGGCAGCGGCAGTTTCACGTTTCCAGCGGAGGATTGGGCGCGAACCGCGGGCGCGATCACTGAGAGAATGAACCCGACAAGCAGGGAAGGCAGACGACGATTCACGAATGACTCCGTGTTGCGAAAATGCAGCGTTTGGGTGGACGAGCGGGAAAACTTACTTCGCAGGGGCGGCGCGCGAGCCTTTCGCGGACTTCACGGGGTACGCGATGTCGCGCGGGGCTCCTCCGAGCGGCCAGTCGTTTTCCTTGCCGCGAAAATCGGGACGCGGACGCGAGTTCACGAATGTGGCGACGTCATACGCGTCCTGCGTAGAGAGAGTGCGGGCGCTGTCTCGCGGCATGAGCTGGCGCACAAACGCAGCGAACGCGCCGACGCGGGCCATTCCTGCGCCGATGTTGTAAGAGCGCGGGCCCCAGAGGGGAGGACCGACGGCCGTCCCTTCGCCGCTGGTCCCGTGGCAACGAATGCATCTCGCGGCAAACGTGCGCGACCCGCGAATGCTATCTCCCGTCAGCGTCTCGACCTTGGGAAGCCCCGATCCTTCTACCGCCGCGCCGACTGGAATTCCCCTCGAAAGAAAAGCCATGTACGCAACAATGTCGCGCATCGGCCGGCTCGCCGGATCCAGCCGCCGGCCGTTCATGCTGCGCTGGAAGCAATCGTTGATTCTGTCTTCGAGTACATCCACCCGTCCGTTTCGCGCGCGGTACTGCGGATAGCGCGCATACGTGCCGATCCACGACATCGAGTTCTTCTCCGTTCCGGCGGAGAAATGACAGTTCGTGCACCGGAGAGCATTGCCAACGTTGTTCGGCAGACTGTCGTGCGTCGCTTCGAGAATGGCGCGTCCTCTGACAATCGATCTCAGCATCGAGCTGTCGGAAATCTCGGAGAGGGCAGGGACGCGGAATGGAACTGTGTTGGCCGCGGCAGATTTCGCGGCCGATGAAGCGGCGGTATTCGTCCGAGCCGATGCGTCCTGCGACGGCCGATCTCCGTTACAGGCGATGGTGAAAAGAACGATTGGGGAAAGGCAAGTGAGACGACGCAAGACTTTCACGCGGGTGGATTCGGAAGCGGTGGGCGTCAGTGATCGCTCGTATCTATCGCCGCACAATCCCGCGGGCAAGACTCGAATCGGCGGTCAGCCCTTTTGTGCGAGCGTTCCCAACGTGTAAAGAGAAGCAGCGAGGCGTCGTTTGCGGCGCTGCGCATCGGCAACCGTCGTCTGTTCAAAATTGAAGCTTTCGCCCGGCCGCAGCTGCGCGAGCACCGGGAGATCGCCGGATGAGACGACGCCGATCTTCGGGTATCCGCCCACCGTTGGGGAATCCGCCATCAGAACGATTGGAAGACCTTCCGGGGGAAGCTGGATCGTGCCGGTGCATCCCGCTTCCGACGGCAGGGAACCCATCCTCGCGGCGATCGCGGTCCCGGCGAGCCGGTACCCGGTCCGGTCGGAGGTGTGAGCAACCGAGTATGGGTGTGAGAAAAAAGATTTCCGGTCGGAGATCCGGCGGCGCGGTGAACCCGGTATTCACCCGTACGTGGGATTCGCTGCTGCCGACGGGAAGAATGTCACCGGTACGAATCAATCTTCCGTCGAGCCCTCCGAAATGCGCGGGCAGGTAAGTCGCGCGACTTCCCAGGAGGGATCGACGCCGATTCCTCCTGAAATCGCCAGATAGAGAAACCGACCGGAGGCGAATCCGCCAACGGCAAGGGTATCGCCCGCGCTCGCGGCAAGCGTAGTCAACGGCGGAACCGGTGCGCCCTCGAGGGTCGCATCGGCGGTCGCGCCAGCGAGAGCGAACGTGCAGTCGGCATCGAAACGGATCGCGCCGCCGCCAAGTGACCATTCAAGGGCGGCGGCGCCTGCCTCATTGCCGGCGAGAATGTTTGCCGCGGAGAGCGCGAAAGTATCCATCGCTCCGCCTGGGGGAACGGCAACATCGCGGAATCCGGGTCGTCCGAGATCCTGCACCGCGAGATACGGCGCGGCGCGAACTATGGTGATCGTCACTTCGCGCGCGCGAATCTGACGCGGTCGCCCGACCGGAACAGCGACGGCTCCTGCCGGTGCGGATCGAACAACCTCACGCTCGTGCGGCCGAGTATGTGCCAGCCGCCGGGAGTGTCGAACGGATAGATGCCCGTCTGCTTCCTCGCGATGGCGACGCTTCCTGCGGCGACGCGCGGACGAGGCTGTGGCCGGCGAGGGAGCTCGAGTCTCGAGTCTATCTCGCTCATGAACGCGAAGCCGGGAATGAAGCCGAGCAGATCGACGGTGTACGTGACCGACGAATGGATCGCGATCACTTCGTCGACTTCGAGACGCGTCGCCTCGGCGACGGCCACGAGGTCCTGTCCGTCGTAGGTGACCGGAATCACGTGATCGCGCGGTGCGGACGCCTTCGCGACAGCACGGTTCTCCTGCGCGCACTCCTCAAGAACACGTTTCTCGATTGCGTCGTACGACGTGTGCAGTGAATCGTAAAAAACCGTGAGTGCGGTGTAGGCCGGGACGACTTCCTCGACATGCTCGAAGCCGGCGTCTCTAATTCGCTCTGCGATTTGGCGCACGTGCCCCGTCGTTTCGAGGCTCGATTCAGCCTCGAAGCTGACCGTTATCGCTGAATCGCCGAGAGGGGATGCGGCGGCTTTCACGAATTCAACGTGCGAATGGAGCGACCGTCACTCCCGAGCGCTCGAGCCCCGCGCGGAGCGAGCGGAGAATCGCATGCGCGTTCGGGCCGTCGCCGTGAGTGCAGAGCGAGTCGGCCTTGATGGCGAGATCGCTTCCGTCACGAGAGAGAAGCTTGCCTTCCTTGACGAGACGCGCCGCGCGGACCGTGATTGCAGCAGGATCGTCGAGCAGCGCGCCGGTCTGGTCGCGCGGAACGAGCGTCCCGTCGTCCATGTATCCGCGGTCGGCAAACGCTTCCGCCGCTGTTCGAAGTCCGAGCGCGCGTGCAGCGTCGAGCATTTCATTGCCAGCGAGGCCAAGCAGAATCAGAGTTGAGTCAACGGATCGTACCGATCGCGCGATGACGTCGGCAGTCGCACGATCGCGGGTCGCCCGATTGTAGAGCGCGCCGTGCGGCTTCACGTATCGCAGCCGGGTGTCCGCGACGGAACATGCCTCAGCCAAACGTTCGATCTGTTCAACGAGCGTACGCTCCAGCTCATCGGGCGCGATCTCCATGTCCCGCCGGCCGAAACCTTCACGGTCGGGATACGATGGATGCGCACCGATGACGACGCCGCGATCGCGCGCGATGCGCACGGTGTCCGCGATGGTGACATCGTCCCCGGCGTGTGAGCCGCAGGCGATGTTCGCCGAGCTCACGAGTGAAAGGAGCGCTTCGTCCTCGGCGAGGCGCGATCGGCCGCTGCCTTCGCCGAGGTCGGCGTTGAGATCGATGACGAAGCTCACGAAGGGGCTCCGTCGCTGACGAGTTTTATTTCCGCTTTCTGTGGTTCGCGAGCGGCTCGGCGTGGAGGATCTCCCATTCTTCCGAGTCGTCCTCGAAACCGCCCCGCCCCACCTTCGGGAGCAGCTTTTCGCGCACGAGCAGGCGTCTCATCCAATAGGTGAATCCGTCGTCCGCTTCTACAGGGCGCCACGCGAAGAATGTGCGGACGCGCTCATCTCCGATTCGTTCGGCGCGATTGCGGCGTGTCTTCCACTTCACGATAGGAGTTCTCCTCGCTTGAGGCGGCGGTCAGACCCGGTCTTCGAGGCCTCTGACGCCGGCCAGGTTTGCGCAATTCGCACAGCAATAGAAAGTTCCCCTGCTCTCGAGGCCGTGTCCGATGATGGTGCATTTGCAGTGAGCGCACTTCGGCGCGAGCGCGTGGATGGCGCATTCGAACGAGTCAAAGGTATGTGTTTTTCCGGTCATCGTCACCGTGAAAGACTTGTCGTAATCGTTGCCGCAGACTTCGCATTTGGCCATGACCGCTCCCAGCGAGGGTGGACCTTTGCCCGAATCCGTTGCAGGAGGCGGGCCGCGGTTGCGGAGTCATCGACCAAGCCAGGGTGCGTTAAGACCCCGAATTATCGGGCAGCGGAAGCGGCGCGATTCACGCGTCAGCCGCCGCGGATTCGCTTGGTGAGCGCCGGCTCGAGTCCCATCAACCGCTCGTACGTCGCGAGCTGGCCGCGGTGGTACATCTCCTGGGCGATGCCGTGATGGAACCAGGCCATCTTGGTTCCGAGCTTGCCGTCGAAGCGCGTCAGCGTCTGGTTGAGGGCGATCTCGCCGGCGGCGCGGAAGCAGCGCTCGGCGTCCTTCATCTGCGATTTGAGCAGGGCGATGAGCTGCTGCTTGGTCTTCGCCCTCGCGGCGGCGCGGGTGTGCGGTCCGATGAGCTTGCCCCACGATGCGCGCGTGAGATCGGTGTCGGGCCGCGTCAGCTCCTCGGTCATGAACATTGCGACTTCGAGAATGTGTTGGATGAGCTCGCGGACGCTGCGGACACCATCGGCGGGGCGAAAATCGAACGTAGATGCGGGAATGTTGCGGACTTCGTCAATGAGTCCGTCGCGAACGTCGCGCCAGCCCTCGAGGGTTTCGTCGAGCGCGGTTTTGAATTCGATGTTTTTGGGCGACTTGGCCGGCATCGAGCGATCCTCCTGTTATCGGTTGATGAGCCCACCACGATACTTGTCGAGGCGAAGCGAGTCGTCTGACGGCGTCACCAGTCGCCTGACCTCTTCCGGCGTGGAGCGATCGGCGGCGCACAGGCAGTATTTGGGGCAGCTGCACGCCGTTTCACGCCAATAGAATTCGTACCGGTGCGTGCCTGAGGCCACTGGCGATGTGCCAAGGTCGAGCTCGAGAGCGATACCGTTCGTGAGCGGCTCGGCGAAGGGAATCAAGCACGATGTCGATCCTTTGATGGAAGCGCCCGTCGACAGATCGATGCGGTAGTCGCAGCTCGGCCGTGATGTGTAAAGCGTGAGAACCCCGCCTGTGACTTGCGTGGAGAGGCTGTTAGTGCCGGTTATCGTGACGGGGAGCGTCGTTCCGTCAATTTTTCCCAGCTGGATGCTTTGGCTGTTCTCGGAGGTCGCGTCGCTGAGGCAGCCCGCGAGGAGCAACGCGGCAGGGAGCAGACGCAGTCGAGTCGACGCCATAAGTCGTTCTTCCTTTCCGCAGAGCGGAGTCGATCGAACGTTTGCCGAATTGTGGGAACGGAGGGAGAGGGACTCGAACCCCCAAGCGGTTGCCCGCGGCGGTTTTCAAGTTCGGCCTCCTTCCTTTGCAAACCATTGTAGCCCTGCGGATTCCAGAGGTAAAGAGCGCCGAGTCTCAGGCTGACTGGTACGGAAGGATGGCATTCTTTTGCAAAGCGTTGGACGCGGATTTACCCAAGGGCTTACCCAAACCGCTGGGCCGATGTTGAGCGCGGGAAATAGTTACCGAATCAGACATGACGGGGTCGGGCGGCTTTGTTAAGCTCCCGAAAAACTCTGGGGGATGCTTTCGCGACGATGATCCGCCCGTCGGAAAGCATTAACGAAAACCGTGTCACGTGCCTGCCGATGGCAGCCTGCCCCAGGGCCAAAACGAGTCCTGGAATGCAGCCTAATGGAAGAGCAGGGAGGTTCCAGCCCGCCTTGCTAACGTGGAGGGTATCGACTTGCGTGGCGAGATCAATTTGTTCGACCGCTTCCATGACGTGGTCGGGTCCAAACCCGCGCTTAAATACAGTCAGCTTTCCGTCACTGGTGTATAGTGCGCCCTTTTCAAAAGCACCTTCTGTTATTTCAACATTCGGGCGGAGCCGCATCAGTCGGGAAACGATTCACTTAGAGAACGCGCACTCGACGACGAGTGCTGTGACGACAAGCTGTTCGCGTGTTCAGCAGCTTTTGCTTTCATGAAGATTCCATAAAGCCGAGTCCCGAACGTAAGCAAAAGTCCGAGGAGGAGCTGACCGATCGTGGCCCAAGCGCCATGAAATAGAGCTGCGAGGATTGCGATCGGAACGATCCCGACTCCGGCCATGAAGACGCCGATAATAACAGCCAGCCACCCCCACGTGTGAAGGGTGTAGAAGAACGACCAAATCCACAGGGTGGCCCCGTAAAAATATGAGGAGAAAACGAGGGTCTGTCCGGCGAATCGCCGCGTCGTTTTCAGCGCGCTCAGAAGCACCAAAACGGGCAGGACGAAAACGGTTATCACACCGACTACTGCTGACAAAACCGGAAAAGCCCACGCTCCTGCCGCGACTCCTCCCAGAAAAAGAGCAAACGATCCGACACTAAGTGCTACCACTACGGCTATCCCGAGAATGGACAAAAAAAATGTCTTTATTTTCTCGTTCATGTCGGCCTCTCGTATTGACGTGAGTGCAGATTCATTCGCTGGAGAGCGGTGCGCCTTGCGCATTCCGGTCGTTGGCACGGAGCGACCAAATCAACACTCCGGCAGCTAAAAGGTCTAAGAAAATCCACACCCCCTTTGGGAGGTAAATCTTGAACAGTGGATTGAAAAGCAGCGCAAAAAATCCGTTGATCCAGACGAATTTGTGAGCGCCTGCTCGTTGTGAATCGTAAGTGCCGATTGCAAATACAAAACAGGCTACGAGACGAAGCAGCGAGTAGTAACCGTAAGGCAACGGGAAAGCGCCCACAACGAGCATCACCGCACAGGAAATACGGACTAGCTTAGGCATAAGGATGGTATCATTGCGCCCTATCGCGATGAACGCAATAAAGCGCTTTGGATTCAGAGGGCGACCTTTCGGGGAGCGGAGACGGGCTGCGACATTGCCGCCGCGCAAGTTACGTCCAGTTTCAACTAGTCCGGGGCACTTAGCGCGCACAAGTTTCCTTCGCCCGACCGCGCCCCGCGTCTGCCAATGGAGAAGCTATGGGTTTCTTTAGCCGATCAAAACCGCGCGCCTCTTCGGAAGAACTTATTCTGTCCCTCACACCAGCAGTAATAGCGTTGTCGAAACAGTCGGCGGAAGCGTTAATGGCTGCGATGAAGGAATCTGGCGTTGGACCAGGCGATCCTTATGCCGGTACGCAGATGCTGATCGACTTCCTCTTCTTCAATTATCAATGGGTTGATCGTGTTGCCTTCAAGTCACTGGGCGATAAACGGATTCCATTCATGGATTCATTTCGCGAATCATTGATGGCCGAGCTGGCCCAATTCGCGCTCGTGCCGACGCTTTCAGCAAAGGAGCGCGCGCAAGGGATTGAGGAGTTGCAGCGATCTCTCGACCGATTCTTGGTCGAGTTCGGGACCTATAACGCGACTCCCGAGACTCAAGGCGGTGCGCTGAAAGGCACTTTATTCTGGGAGTTCGGCAAGAGGGTTGCGCTAGACTCCGGGAATCCGAATCACCTTTTGGTCATCGGCTTGGCTTCAGTGCAGGCACTGAGCGCCATAGGGGCTATGGATATTCCGAAATTGCTGGCGACGTTGCGGTAAATCGCTTTACATTCGCCCACGCGTGACGCGCCTCGCGCGCGCACGCGCGTAGTCTGGCACCCGACTAGTATCGATCGGCACTCTCCCTGCGTGCTTGTGCCCATGCGAAACGCTAATGCGGGAGAGCCGCAAGACTCCTTCGATGCGGATTCAAATCCTACTCGGCAGCTTCGCGCGCGCGCGCACGCGAGGGTTTCGCCTAGCACGGTGCTAGGACCAGCCCTCAAAAATGATTTCCGTTAGCTGACGTTAGATCAACTCTTCTCTCCTGGATGCCGACTGCGTCGTCCATTGGAGCCTAGTCGCCCGCAGAGGCCAAAACGATCGGTCGTGGCTCCCAGAGTATACCCAAGCCCTGATCATCGCGGAAATGAGCGAGCCCGCAATCGGGCGGATGCTTTGAGCGAGAGCCGGGCAGCGCGCGAGCAATCGTTCAACTGAAGGGTTTGGGTTGCACCAGATGGGGCTCCGTGGCGTCGGACTCCAATGCGGCAACGTCCTTTGTGAGCTTTTCGATCCGATTCTCGACGACTTCAACCCGATCACGCATGCGCCGATTACTGGACGCGGCGACAAAAAGGAAAATGGTGGCGACTACAACGCCTGCGAGGATCGCCCCAACCGTTCGCACATCGACGACACGCGCGTAGCGATGATTGCTTGGTATGTCGCGGTACATCTTACCGTCCAGGAAAACGACCCGAGGTGTCGTGTAGAACACGCTGGCAACAGCCACGGCACCGCACACCAGGATCGCCCGTTGAACCCCGTTCATTCCGCGCAGGTAATCAGCCGACCGTCGCTGACACGAAACTCTACCTGCCCGGCGTCCGCGCTGAATTCCTCGCCGAACCTGACAAGGGCAAGCTCGGTCCGTATCCCGCCGATGAGCCGCTCGATCCTTACCTCGCCCGATCCATCAGCATTCACAATCGCAGTGGTGAACGTCGAGCGCGTATTCGCCTGAGCCTCGGACTGCTCTTCACCGAGGCGAGAGCCCTTGGACTCATACCCTGAACTTCGACCGATCGAAACTGCGATCGTGGCTCGCACTGATTGAATTACTGCGGCTTCACGCAATGAAAAGCGATGTACCAGTACTTCGATGTTGAAGTAGTTGCATCGACCCCTCGCTGCGTAGGCTCGATGCTTGTTGTCGAACCGTCCACCTTCTCGCTCTCGCTGTCGATCGCGTAGGGACCGCCACACGCTTTCTGCATTTGGTTGTAGGCGTCTTGTCGCCGCTTTTTCCGAATCGTGGCTGCGCCTTCGTTGAGGTACCTGATCACCCCTGGGCGGTTGGCCTCGTTTATTGGCGCGTTGGCCATTTGGACACCGGTGCCCGGAGGCGTGACCATCGACGCGCTGCAACCCGACAGCACAATGGCTGCTAAAAAAAGGATGGGTGTTTTCATATCCATGCCTGCGGAGAATAAGGGTGACGGGTGTAGCCGAGAGAGCGAATTAGAAGATGGCTACCCTCGCTAATTCAGACAATAGTCTGTAGATCGCTTTGGCGGCGTGGAGCACTCTTGCCCGGTGCCAAAGAATCGGGGAGAACGCCTTCGCGCCGCGTTTGGCGCGGTCATCCGTGATCTCAGGATCGATGCGGGAATGACCCAGGAACGACTTTCATTCCGCGCGAAGGTTCATCGGACCTACATCGGCGATCTTGAACGCGGACTTAAATCGCCAACGCTCGACGTGATCGACGCTATCGCTGTAGCTCTCAGCACGGAGCCCCACAATCTGCTAGAGGTGGCCGCTCACCTTCGAGATCGCCCTTCGCGGGAGTTGGCCGGTTTTTCGGCTTCGCGAAAGCGAGTGCGCCGAAAGCGTTAAGGGCTGCGAGGCAACTGCATGACTACCTTTTCGTACCGCGAGACCGTTGTCTCTCGCGGTCTCGATCGCGCTAATCAGATTTCGCAAGAATCCCACTCCTTCGCCCCGTGCCCCTCTTCTTTTTCGCGGCGCTCTTCCCATGGCGTGTTCGAACCGCCTTTCGTGAGCGTTTACGCCCAACGAGCCGCGGAGCTGAAATTATTGGCCCAATTGACGTTTCTTGGCTCAGGCGCATCCGGGTTTCCACCTCCGTCGATACAAACTCAAGCTGATCTGCGGTTAGGCCGAGAATGACAGCGATGGGCGCGAGGTTTAACCGAAAGGAATAAATCGCCGCGAGGCGCTTGAGAAGATCGCCGTCGCGGGTGAGCAGCGCATCGACCTCATGATCATCGTGCCCACGAGCGAGCAGGCGTGTAGTTAACTCTTGCCGCAATTGGATACTTAATGGCTCGGTTTGCAGTTCCTCTTGCAGAAGCCTCGGACCGCGTCCGAGCAATAAGTAGTTCGCGCTGATCTTGTAGGCTCGGCAAATTGCGAGCAGGTCGGCTGGATCGGGGATACTAGGATTTTGCGATGTCGTCCATTTGGTAACCTGTCGGCGCGAGTGGTGGAGCACGTCCGCGAGGTCCCCTAGGGTCACCCCCAGGTCGCGGAGGGTCTCAGTTAGCCGATCAGAGAACTGTCGTGCGTCAAACTCGTTCGCCGACATACGCCCGCGTCGCTCCGCAACCCGGTTTCCATAATCAGTGCTGTTCACAGGCGTAGCGTGATCGCTCTCACCTTGGTCAGAACGTAGCGAGGGTGCATTTGCCCGCGCCGATACCTGTCTAGCATGGGTCATCGGGACTCCATTTAAAGCGTCGCGATCTTGATCTAAATACGCTCTTTAAATCTGGCGCACAAACACAGCGCGAGAAAACATCCTTCATGCTCAGTTCAATCGGAGGATGAAACGTGACACAGCTAGAAGAGGTGCCGCTCGCGGAGGCGGCGAAAGCGCTCGGGATTAGTTGGCATCGGGCATGGCGGCTGCTTCTTATGGGGCAACTCGACGGACGGAAGTGTGGGGGCCGCTGGGTTGTCAGTCGCGTCGATGTCGAGCGCGCAGCTAAACGCGCCCTCGGTGCGAACCAAGATACGGATTCCAAGCCACGGTGACTGCTCAGACCAACAGGCGACTGAGGATCGCGCACGATCGCGGAGAGTATCGGTCGTACTACGCTGCGATGATCGATGACTCAGCTTTTATTCGCCTTTCGGGCGGAGCGTTCAAGCTCTACTTCATCCTCCGCCAAACGCTTGGAGCCGCGGGAATCGGCATACTTCGACCGCTTGTTCTAGCGGAGCAGATGGCGATGAAGCCTGAAGCGCTCGAACCGCTATTGGACGAACTGGAAACCCGAAAGGCGGGCGGCGCTTACGGATGGATCATCCGCGAGGAGAATGTCGTTTGGATCGTCGATGCTCTCCGTGATGAGCCAACGATCTACAGTAACAACGAGAAACATCGGCCCTTCGTCCAAAGATTGGTGCTCAAGCTCGGAGACCGCCGAATCGTTCAAGCTTTTCGTGATCACTACCCCGAGTGGTTCGTGGCGACAGACTCCACTGAGGAGACTGATACCGTATCGGATACCGTATCTCGTACGGTTCGAGATTCCGAGGCGGTTCCGAATCGAAATACAAAGACGAAAACCAGCGACAGCGAGACGAATGACATCAACAAAAACGGAAACGCAAATGTGGGCTCCGCGCTCCGAGTCCTGATCGAACGTTTTATTGACCGATACTATTCCGCTTCGTCTTCGAAACGGCGTGAGAGCGTCCGCGCTGAACTTGAGCAACTTGCGGACGGGAAGTCCGTCCCTCTGGGACCGGGCTTGAGGATACAAGCGCGTTCAACCGAGCAACTTGCCCGTGTACTTCGGGAAGTTATCGAACATCCCCCGCGCGTCGCTGACAAGGCAATCGCGGTTGTTCTTCGAAAGCTCACGAACCTCCCTGCTGAATCTCACGGGCGCAGCGATACGGAATCCGCGTCCGTTCGGATGAAGGCTGAAGTCGCCCGCGAAGATGGCGAGACGCAAGCGGCAGTGAGGAAATGGATTGAGGGGCACGCGACTGAGTATGCTCTCCTCGAACGCGAAGCCGCGGAATTGTTTCCTGCCACTAATCTCTTCAACAAGGCGGTTCTTGATGGTTGGCTGATCGGTGCTGTGACGAAGGCCATGGGGTCGGATAATCAACAGTCAACCTCAGTCGCACCCAGTTGAACGTGCTAACCTCGGAAGCCCGAAGTGTATTGCGGCGCATCTCCGACTATCATGCTCGTCTTTCGGAGGCCGTCGCTGAATTGGCCAGTTTGCCGCAAGCTGAAAGCACGGAAGTCCGTGAAGTTCAGCTGCCGAATAACGTGGTATCATGGCGGGAACGGCTCTGGGCGGCTCCGCACGAAACTCGGCTTTCGGCGATGGAGCTATCCGAAGCGCTGGGAAAGTCTGTGAGTTGGGTGCACAAGCGAACCTCTGCGCGCAGTGGTCACGTTCAAATCCCCCATCGGCGGCTCAATGATGGGAAGCTCTCTTTCCTCGCTGGAGAGGTGCGGAAGTGGCTCATCGCGTCGGAGAGTAACTCGAACCCTTCGCGAGTACTCCCATTGACTTCGACGCGAAATGGACGGCGAGAGTTGCGGCAACGCAGGTAGCGTGCTAATTTGGTAGCAGAATAACAAAAGAGGATCAGGTGGCAGCCAAGAAACAACTAGGTGCGCGGGTAGACTCTGATCTGTATCGGAAGCTTCGAGTGCTCGCCGCGCAAAAGGACATCAAAATCGCTGACTTGGTCGAAGAGGCAATCGGCGATCTTTTGAAAAAGTACGCCCGAAGGGGAGGTTGAAATGGCAAAGAAAAAATATCCCGGATCGATCGAGCGGCGGGGTGACAGCTATCGCGTCACGCTTTGCGTTGGGGGCAAGATCAGTCGGTCAACCGTTCCAACAGCTGATCGTCGTATCGCGGAACAGTTTGCTCGCCAACGATTCTCCGAGCTTCGCCATGCGCACGAAAGACAATATGCGGGGCTCCCCCAAGTCATCACGATCTCGGCATTGATCTCGGAATTCGTCGCCCAGGAATTACCGATGCTGGCGAAAGGCACGCGTGACGCCTACGAGGATAGTCTCAAGCCAATCAGGAAATACTTCATAGACGAGTCGGGCGATATGCCACTCGACAGAATCCGAGCGGCTCACATCGACGCGTACATGGACTGGCGGCGTGCGAACCGTTATCGCGGACGCCGTAAGGCTGACGATCGACCTGTGCACGCCCGCACCCTGAACAAGGACCGCGCCGTGCTGCATCGCTTGTTCGTAATCGCTGATCGAAGGGAATACGTCTCCGGTAACCCCGTTGCGCGGACTGAGCCACGCAAAGCCGACGCGCACGAGTCGGTGATTCTGACGGAAGAAGAATACGAGAAGCTGCTGAAAGCGTGCGGCGACAACCCGATGCTCGGACTGTACGTGTTGCTGCTTGGTGAGACCGGAATGCGCTGCGAGTCGGAAGCGCTACATCTGCGCTGGGAAGACATCAATCTCACAACCGGCTTCCTCACGATCAGAAGCGGGCGTGACGGACACCGCACGAAGAGCGGCAAGAGCCGCGACGTTCCTATGACTCCACGCTTGGCGACCGCGTTGCGTGGCTACTTCGCGGAGCATCGGCTTGGGGGCCGGTCGCCGTACATTTTTCACCACGCGACCACGCGGCGACGCCATAGCTCGGGTGCTCGGATCGAGTCACTGCGTTCAGCATTCTTGAACGCGGTGACGAGAGCGAAGCTGCCGAAGGGTTTCCGCCAGCATGATCTTCGTCACCGACGCGTCACTACGTGGCTCGCTCAGGGAAAGTCACCCGCGCTGGTTCAGCAGGCGATGGGACATAGTGACGTGAAGACCACGATGGGCTACTACAAGTTCCTGCCTGAGCACCTGCGCAGCTTGGTGGATGCAGTTCCTGCGGTACCCGCCGCGCAAGCCATGTGACGCGTGCAATGAAGCGGCGAAAGACTGGGTTCACTCACCGAAGTAAGACGAAGGTTCGAATCGCCCCAAAACGGACGCCTGCTCGACGCGGTCCCCGCGCAACTTCCGTCCTCGCGATTGACGAGCGCGGAATTATTGCCACACGCCGGAAGGGAGCGCCTTTCTCGGTTGACAGTCTAACGCTTCTCGCATTTTCTGACGTTGAGGAACAGGACCTTCGACCGGTCCTGGCCTGGCTTCGAGCGAGTAAAAGGAAGCCTGATTTCATTCTCTACGCCGGGGACGGCGTTGACCGATTCCGGCCAGAAGGAGGTCCGAATTACTTCGAGTTGTTTGCCAAGGAAGCGCGGTTTGGTCTTGGTGCAATAGCAGGCAACGATGAGGAGTCAGAGAAAGCACGGGCCTACATCACCGGGGAACGAGTCTACGAGTTACACACTTGCCCAGTCGGAATCGGAAAGTTCGCGATTCTTGGTCTTGATGGTGCACCTGCCAACCGGGGGTATCTGAATCCTCACGAGCATCTCGAAGCTGACGCTCGGGAACATCTCATCTCGCACATTCGCCCGCGCTTGGGGAATGATGACAATGTGCGGATTCTCTGCTCTCACGCACCGCCATGGGGAATGCTTGACGACAGTCGCCACCAGGGCCACCTAGGCTGGCAGTGGCTCGCTGAAGAAATTCTTCGATCGCACAGGTCCGACCCGAGGCTGTCGTTGATCGTATGTGGTCACGTTCACAATCGCGGTGGCGAAGTGGATAGCCATAACGGTGTACTCGTCGTGAACGCAGCTTCCGGCTCCCGCCGATCTGATCCGATCCCCATGGTCTGGATTGCCGTAGCCGAGAATGTTGTGACTGCGCCCGTGGCGGAAGACTGGCGATGGATAAGACCAACCGTCCCGGTCGGTATTAGGGAGGAACTGCCGGCCAGTGCCTGGGAATGCTATGACCTCCACAAAGTGCCGGGTGTTCAAGATTCCCGCGCGTCGGTCCTCATCGACGCTGGCATCATCAGTGTTTACGACCTCGCAAACACACAATTATCCAAGCTCCAACCGTTGCGCGCGCGTCTCTCAATGGGCGCATCAGAGTTGACGGCTCTTCCGATTCGAGCGCGAGCGTGCGCAGAATCCCGACCGATCGCTCTGCGGCAATTTCGACGGCCCGAGGTTGGTGCCATCTACATTGACATTGAAACCGATCTGAAGCAGTCCTGGATTTGGCTAATCGGATGCCTCGATGAAACTACTGGAGAATTCCGGCAGTTTGTCGCCCGTGGACCTTCAGCCGAGCGAAGGATGCTCAAGAAGTTCCGCGAATATGCGGCTGCGAGGCCGAATCCACGCTGGATCAGCTACTCAAATTGCCTCTTTGAGGACCGCGTAATTAGCGCGCGTCTTAGTTTCCACGGCCTCGCACCACTTGGCGGTCCAGGCACCATCGCTGACATCTACTCGGAAATTCACGGCGCGATGGCCTTTCCGACGGTACCTGAATCGCAAGGGTTGAAGGGCGCGGCGACCGTGCTCGGGTTTCATTATCGACAACCCGCCCTGAATGGATTCGATGTCGGTCTCCTAGCTCCGACCGGCGAAACAGAATCGATTAGCAAAGCCCTTCTTGAATACAACGAGGACGACGTGCGTTCGCTAAAATACGTCGTGGACGAGTTGGCGCGCCGTTGCCGGGAACACGGAGGCTCCGAGTGAATGGATGACACAGAAGCAGCGCTTTGAGGCAGCCAAGGCCGCAACTGTTGCGCTAGCTCTCCTCGACGAGGGTAACCCCGCGCGCCCATTCAAAATTGTCGGATCGGGTTTTTGCGTCGATGCGGCTGGAATCGTATTCACTTGCCAACATGTTCTCTCGGCGTTCATGTCAACGCCGATTACCGATCAGCTCGGGGCAATCCATGAATCCGAAAAGGGCAAACCCGTTCAAACAATCGAAACGAGATTGCTTCGCCCGCATGTCGTATTTTTTTCTACCAGTCTCAAGCCGGGTCAACTCGTCGCGCTTCCTTGCCCGGTGGACTACTTGATGGCAAAAACGGATTACGACCTCGGCGCTGTGAGAATTCCATCTCACCCAGCGTTTTCTACCGGTTATCCAACTCTTGCCATCGAAGAGTATGAGGCGGTCCACGAGGGACTTGAGATTGCGACGTGCGGATTTCCGCTTGGCAACTTCTTGCAGGATCAGTTGGGGACCGTCACGAGTTCGTTCACCAAGGGCATACTGAGTTCGGTTGTCCCTTATCAGGGAGTGCCCGAGAAGCACGTAAACGCATTTCAACTGGACCTAGTGGCAACTCACGGGAATAGCGGAGGGCCTGTTTTCTCTTTGGAAACGGGGCGCGTATTCGGCGTCCTTCAAGGCGGAATAGTTGACCGAGATCGTAAGATTTTACAAGGACTCGCCCGAGCGGAGCCGGTCTATGGGCTGCTTCAGCACGACCTAATTGCCCGAATGAAGGGCACCGGTTGACTGACTAGCTGTCGTCGTCTTCCATTACAGTCGGCCTGTACATGCTTGTGACTTTCGCAAGCGGTAGTACCAACGATCCGATGGGACCTTTAATCACTGATTTCGCTGGTGCTGAGCTTCGATAAGCGCCCGGATTTGCTCAGCGCTTAGTTCGTAACTCTCGTCCATCTCGATCCACTTCCGGAGCATTCCCCTGTACGCGGTCACGCGGGGTGTATGGCTGTTTAGGCGGTCGCCTCCGAACGTCAAGTAATCGAAGCGATTTTCCTGATCAACAACGAACCGTGCGTAGGCCATATACGTCGTCTCATTGTTCCCGTCAAACCCGTCAAAAGCGACATCCTGAGGCTTCACGCCCGGTACGCTGCCAAGGTTCTTGAAGGAACGTTGCATCGCGTCGAACATGCTTAGTGCCTTCACCACGAAGCTCGACTCCTCCAGAGGAAACTCAGGGTTTTCGTCTTCGGAGAGCAGATTCGGATACGCCGCCACATAGCCGCGCTCAATCGCGTCCCGTGACTGTGAGTGGTCCGCAACATTTTGCGGATCAAGTAGCTCTAGAATTCGGTATTGGTTTGCAAGGATGAGACGCTCGGTATTGCTGAGTGACATTGCAGTTGCGGTTAGGGGTTCTCTACAGCCTAAGACAAAGCGCTTTAATGCAAACCGATTGGCCCAAGCGAAACTCTACGCCAGCCGCGAGCAACGACAAGTGCTCCCCGCAGCGGACGTCTTCGGCAGCGCTTCAGGCCAATAACGCCGCGACTGTCTCGGTTTTTACCCATGGGTTTACCCAAGAGCGGTCGATGACCCGTCGCTCTCAAAAACGAGCGATCGGGCTAACTCACGAACTTGTAATAACTTGAATCGTAGCGGAGGGAGAGGGACTCGAACCCCCAAGCGCTTGCGCGCGGCGGTTTTCAAGACCGCTGCCTTACCAATTAGGACTATCCCTCCAACTCTCGAAAGCTAGCCTGACGGATTTTCCGGAGCAACGCGTCAACGCGTGAGCAAATCCTCGAATCCGCTCGCCTTCGCGATCGCCTGCGTCTGCTGCATGACGGTGCGCGCTTCGTCATTGAGCCCTTTCGCGTTGAGAATCGCGCTGAGGTAGGCGCCAGTCCCCACATAGAGATAGGGTATTCCCGCCGAGGGGCGATCCACCCACGGGCTGTGTCTCGGGAGCGTTTTCGGCGCAGCAAAAGTCGTTTCCCAGAGAGAGCGCGTCGTCGGAAAATCCACCCAGCCTTCGCCCGGGATCTGAACGTAGCCCTGATTCGCGGCGGGCTCGTCCGGAAGAAGCTTGCGCGCGAGACCGGTGCCGACGGTGTAAGGGGCGAGTCCCATCTGCTCGGCGTAGTTGCCGGTCGTGCGGCTGATGAAAAACGGCCGCTCGGGAAACGCGTCGCGGATCATGTAAAGAACGAAGAGATCCGCGCGCTCGATCAGTCGCTGATCTCCGTACGGCTTGCCCATCACGTTGGCGACGATGCCGGTCCCCGGCTTCCTGAACACCTGCGGCCCCGCGATCGGAACGTAATTCGGCACTGAGTCCGATTGCGCATACGTCATGTTCACCGGCGGCCCTGACGGCTTCTTCCACACGCGATTCCGATAGATCGCCGGACCGTGCGCGGCATCGTACTCGATCGCCGGACGGCGGATGAGCTGCCGGTCGTACCATTCCGTGTTGAGCAGTGAGATGCACGCGACGATCACGTCCCGCCGAATGCCCTCGACTTCCTGCGCGTACCAAAGCGGGAACGTGTCGTTGTCACCGCCCGTGATGAGAATGCCGTAAGGCTCGACGGAATTGAGCAGGTCCCGCGCGAAATCGCGCGTGTCGGTCTGTCCGGCGCGCGAGGTGGAATGCCAATTTCCGAAGAGCGGGATAATCGCCAGCGCGAGAACCGGTGCGGCCATCAGCCATCCGTGGCGCTCCGGCATTTCGAGCGTCTCGCCGCCGAGCTGCGTTTTGTTCGAGCCGAGGAGAACGGCGATGGACTCCCAGACGAACACGAGCCCGAGCGCGGCCCAAACCGCCCACGCGCTGAAGCTCCATAAATAGAAATAATCGCGATCGCGCACTTCCCGGGGCACGGCGTCGCCGAGCTCCGGCGCCTGGGACGCGCCGTACTTGAAGTTCATGTAGTAGATCAGAACCAGCGTGACCATGAGCATCAGCGGGCCGAAATACGTGAACGATCTTCGATCCCGCTTCCAGTGGACCCATCCGCCCAGTCCGCCAAGGATGAGGAAGAGGAGCGCGAGCGCAAACTGGAGCGACGGATGCGCGATGTCCGGATCGCGCAGCCATTGCCACTCGAAGTAGGTCCACCACATTCCAACTTGCGCGGTAATCGGCGCCTGACGCGTCGTGAGCGGCGGCTTGTCGAACTGCTTCCGGTTGAAGTTGTACATGAACCGGTCGTACGTCGCCTTGCTGAACGTGCAGTCGAGCGCGATATGCGTCACGCAGCCGGTCGTTTCGCCTTCGTTGATGACGGGGAAGTAGGCGGAGCGGATCGGCTGAATGAGGAAGGGCGTCATTCCGAGGACGATTACACCGGCGGTGCCGAGGAGAAGACGCCAGCGCAAGAGAGTGTGCGGGCGGCGGATCATGACGGCGACCGCGACTGCCGGCAGCGCGAGAAATCCGGCCATGTGATTCGCGTATCCGAGTCCGCTGATGTAGGCGATGAGGACGAGGATGCGATCGGCGCGCGGACCGTCGGGATCGTCACACCAGCGCACGGTGAGCCATGAAACGAGCGCCATCCCGAAGAGCGCGATGGTGTACACTTTTTCGTTGACGACCGACTGCGCCCAGACTGTGAACGCCGTCGATCCGATCAGCGCCGCCACCGCGCCGCCGACGATTCGCTGCCAGCGTTCGGGGAGCCAGGACACGAGAACGCGCTCGGTGATCAGGAACCACATTCCTGCCGAGGCGGCGCTGCAGAGCGCAGCGAGGATGTTGATCCTCATCGCGACGTTGGGCGCGATCGGAAGAAGGGAGAACACTCGGCCGATGAGAACGAAGAACGGATTGCCCGGCGGATGCGGCAGGCCGAGACGGTACGCCGCGACCATATACTCGCTCGTGTCCCACATCGCGGTGTTCGGGGACAGCGTGATGAGGTACAGGAGGAGAACAGCGGCGCCGGTTATCGCGGCGGCTTTATAACTCGGGCGAAAGTCGAGGTCTGATCTCGCGGTCATCGGGGAAAGATGTGCTGGCTATGCACTATGCCGCCACTTGCCCATCGGAGCGCCGATCGGAGAAGCTCTAGATCCAGAACGCACTCTCCGAGCACCCGCGATAACTAATGCCTGAATTGCCTGCGCCCCGTGATCACCATCGCAATCCCGAACTCGTCGGCGGCGGCAACAACTTCTTCATCGCGCACCGATCCCCCCGGCTGCACGATCGCCGACACCCCCGCCTCGGCTGCCTGCTCGACCCCATCACGGAAAGGGAAGAACGCGTCGGATCCCATTACCGATCCCTTCGTCTCGTGTCCTGCTTGCTGGGCTTTGTGAACGGCGAGAAACGCGGCGTCGACGCGCGACATCTGTCCGGCGCCGATTCCGATCGTCGCGTTGTCGCGCACGAGGACGATCGCGTTGCTCTTCACCGTGCCGACCGCGCACCATGCGAACTGAAGGTCGCGCGTCTCCTCATCGGTCGGTGTCCGTTTCGTAACGACGTTCCATTGATCGCGCTTGTGGTCCTGCGTCGGGCGCTCCTGCGCGAGCACTCCCCCGCGGACGCGCTTGTAGTCGAGCGCGTGCGGTTTCCAATCCGCGCGGCCTTCGAGGACCCGCAGGTTCTTCTTGCGGCCGAGTATCTCGAGCGCGCCGGCGGAAAACTTCGGAGCAACGATGCATTCGACGAAGAGACTGGAGACAGCCTCGGCCGTCACGTCGTCCACTTCGGTCGTGAATGAGATGACGGATCCGAATGCGGAGACCGGATCGCAGGCGAGCGCCTTCTTGTACGAGTCGACGGAGCTCGACCCGAGGGCGAGCCCGCACGGTGTTGTGTGCTTCACTATCGCGCAGCACGTCGAGCTGTTGAAAGGATCCGTGGCCAGCAGCGCGCCCTCGATGTCGAGGAGATTGTTGAAGGAGAGCTCCTTGCCGCCCTTCTGCTCAAGCGCGGCGAGTCCGTCGTGTCCGCGCTCGACATAGAACGCTGCGCGCTGGCCCGGGTTTTCGCCGTAACGCAGACTCGCCAGCCGCTCGAGCGAGACGGCGATGCGGTCCGGAAAGAGCTCCGAGCGCTCGCGCGCGAACCAGGAAGAAATGGCGCCGTCGTACGCGGCGGTGTGCGCGAAAACCTTTTCCGCAAGAAGACGGCGAAGATCTAGATCCTCGTCCCCCGCCTCGAGTGAGGCGAGAACCCGACCGTAATCGGATGGATCGACGATCACCGTCACCGCGGCGAAGTTCTTCGCTGCCGAGCGCAGCATCGATGGTCCTCCGATATCGATCTGTTCGATCACGTCTTCGGGCTCCGCGTCCTTTCGCGCGGCGGTCGTCTCAAATGGGTAAAGATTGACGGCAACGAGGTCGATTGGGGCGATGCCCTGCGCGGCGATCGCGTCCATGTGCACCGGGAGATCGCGCCGCGCGAGGAGAGCGCCGTGCACCGCGGGATGCAAGGTCTTAACGCGTCCGTCCAGCATTTCGGGAAACGCGGTCATATGGCTCACGTCGCGCACCTCGAGGCCCGCGCTCCGAAGCGCGGTCGCGGTGCCACCCGTCGAAAGAATCTTCCAGCCAAGAGCGGTAAGTCCCTTCGCGAACTCGACAAGTCCGGTCTTGTCCGATACGGAGAGAAGAGCAGTGGGCATCGATCTACTCGTGTCCGAGTTGCGCCAGCGACGCGACGAGATCGACGACTCGCGGATACATCGCGTGCTCTACGCGGAGAACGCGGGCGGCAAGCGACTCGGCGGTGTCCGAGTCATGGACCGGAATCCGCCACTGCGCGATAATCGGACCGCGGTCGTATTCGTCATCCACAAGGTGCACCGTGACTCCGCTCTCTCTGTCGCCGGCGGCGATAACCGCCTCATGCACGCGCGAGCCGTACATGCCGGGCCCGCCGTGCTTCGGCAGAAGTCCGGGGTGAATGTTGATGATTCTGCCGGCATAACGCGCGACGACGGTCGCGGGGATCTTTTTTATATATCCGGCGAGAACGATCAGATCTGCACGCGCATCTTCGAGCTGCTTTCCCAGCGCCCGGCCATCATCATCCAGCGCGAACGCTTTCGCCGGGATGCCGGCTGTACGCGCCACGTCGAGCGCCGGCGCATCAGCCTTGTTCGAGAGGACGACGACGATCTCGCCCGACGCGGCGTCGCCGAGTCGCGAAAAACAATCGATGAGTGCCTTGAGATTGGAGCCGCGGCCGGAGGCGAGGACGGCGATACTGGAGCGCATCCCGCGATTTTACTTCTGTCGCGGTAGTTCTGTAAGAGTGAAGAGCGCGTTCACCGCCTCTTGCAGCGAGCCGGCCGTTTCGATATTCGCGTTTCGCGCCCGCTGAAGATCTTCGGCAGTCGTCTCCGGTGATTCGATCATTATCGCGCGGCCGCCGAGCTCCTCATGGGCGGCGACGTCGCGCCATCGGTCGCCGATGAAGGCGAGCTCCTCGCCCTCGAGCTCA
>WNGF01005294.1_pt1 | contig 24763 bp, 23 predicted proteins | sample 5400641 | NCBI WGS metagenome assembly WNGF01 (sample SAMN13153371, study PRJNA577476) | soil metagenome | isolation source: 80 cm soil or saprolite under grassland replicate 2 | place: USA:California | collected 2016-06-15 | reverse complement strand
CGACGCATAGCCGTAATAAGATCCAACCGGCATGTTTTTGCCGCGCGACCCGATTTTGACGCCGGGATATTTCTGCTCGTTTTCGAACGGGTCAGGCGCGCAATCTTTGCTGCGCGTGTCCAACCAAAGGCCAAACCGATCTTTGTTTGGCGCCTTGGGTTTCTCGAAGCAGGGCTCGTTGACGACGCCCAGGTACTGCCAGCGCGTATCTCGGCTCAAATGTTTGACGCTCGGATGCGACGAAACAATTTTTAATAGATCGACCACGCCAAAGCTCTTAGCAACGAGATGATCCCAGAAACGATCGTTGCCGCCTGTCCAAACGATCCAATTGTTCCGTCCTTTCACCTCATTGGCCGTGAGCTCCACCGCGCCATCCATATCTTTGAAATAATCCTCGTCGGCGGCCGGAAAACTTTCCGTATTGCGCCCGACGGTCAGCGCTTCGTCTTTGACAGTGCCGGGCTCGGGCGATCTCTTTCCGCACCCCCACGCAGCGATGACGACGAGCAAAAGCAACGCAAGGTTCAATCGTAAGTTACTCATTCTTGCTCCTCTAAAAAACCTCATCACGGCCCTCCAGCAAAGCGACGTTCAATTTCAGCAATCGGATTTTTCGGTTACCTAGATTCGTTACAGCGTCTTCAGATACTCGACGAGCGCGTCCTTCTCCTTAGCGGTCAGATTTGTGCCGTGTTCGTGCCCTTGGTTGCCGCTGGCGCGTTGCCGCACGTCATATTTCGTGCCGATGCGCTCCGCTTCGGAACCTTGCGTCACAAAGCCGACGTTGACCGGATCATAGACGTCGTAGCCACGATAGAAAACTTGGGGACGCTCAGCGACCGGCTTGAGTAGGTCGCGCAGACTCGGCACCGAGCCATTATGCAAATACGGCGCACGCAGCCAAATACCGTCTAGAAACGCCGCGATATAGCCGCTCGGTTCGTTTTCAACCAGACCGCGCCGCTCGATGCCGAAGCTGCGCACCACTTTGTTCGACTCGATGGCGGCCTGCTTGCTCCAGGTTTTAAGCCGCTCGCGATCCGTGCCGACCTCGTCCACCGGCACGCGCGTACCGGTGCGCTCGCTCGCGTGGCAGGCCGCACAATTACTGTCGAAAATCGCTTTGCCAGTTTTGGCCAGGTCTTCCTTGATCGGAAACGGGTATTTGGGCGCCTGCTTCTCGCTGAGATACTTCACCAGCCAGTCAATTTGACCCATGAACTCGCCCCGATTATGCGGGGCGGCGCTCAGAAGCCCGAGCGCCGAATCGATGATCACGGAGCGCGCATCGTGACTGTCGCCGGCGAGATTCATGAGCATGCCTTTTTCAGGTTGGTACTTTTTAAGATTCCATACCGATGGCATGTCGGTGGGGCCGAGGGTATCGTCCATCGGCCATTTGAGGAGAAAATATTTTGTGAGGTTCATCGCGTCGTCGCGCCCGCGGCCCCACAACGGGAAGTCTTTGTGATAGACCCACTTAAATTGCGCCTCGCGTTCGAGCAAACGCTTTTTCGTGATCGGAATAAGGATAAAACGGTAGATGAGCTTATCGAGCAAAGGCAGCTTGTAGACCAACGCGATCTCGCTCATGATCTCATCGGCATTGAAGCGCGGATCTTTGGCGCAATCCACCACGAAGCGAAAAAATGCCTGGAGGTTGAGCGTGTGGTTGGGCCCGGTCGGGACAAATACCGGGTTTTCAGTCGCGCTCTTGCGATAGCTGGCGGTGTGGCACGAGGCACAATTGTTTGCGACCCGGGGGAAGCCGATGACTTTCTTGGTAAAGCCGATCGGTAGCTCCTGTCCTTGCTCCCACGCGACTCCTAATGACGCATAGCCGCCGGCGCCGGGTAATTTTTCCGGAAACATGCGCGGGAGCACGAAAAAAATCCAGTACGGAATGCCGGCGTCGTGCTCCGCGCCAATGGAACCGTATTTGAATCGCATGTCGGGAGTCGCCGTCGCCCAATCCGGCTGCGGCTCCTCACGAAAAAATTTGTACCAACCGATGGCGCCCCCGACCGCAACCAGCGCGACTAAAAGCAGCAACCCAATTTTCAACCAGTTTTTTTTCTTCGGGTCAGCCATCGTTCCTCCGTCCATCACTCGGTAGCGCGAACTGGCTCACTAGAAAGTTTTGAGATATTCGGTCAGAGCGTCTTTTTCCGCAGCCGACAGCTCGGTGCCGTAGCGTTTTCCTTCGTGGCCTTTGTTGGAATTACCCGGCTCTTCGGTATTGTATTGAAAATATTTGCGGCCCCTTTCTTCGCCAACCTCGAAAACAAAACCGACTTTTTTCTGATCGTAGACGTCATAGCCGCGATAAAATGTTTTCGGCCTTTGGGGGCTGGGCTCAAGCAAATCGCGCAGCGTCGGCACCGAACCGTTGTGGAGATAAGGCGCGCGAAGCCACACGCCGTCGAGCGGACTGTTGGCGTAACCGAAAGTCTTGCGAAAATGACTGAACCTCTCGTCGCCATAGCCGGCAAAAATGAGATTCTGATTCACGGCGACATCGTAGGTATAGGAGTCGAGGCGGCGGCGGTCCGTGCCGATGTCCGCAATCGGCACAACCCTGCCGGCATATTCGCCGCGAAAATCTTTGCCGTTGGCGCCATGGCATTCGGTGCAATATTTCTTATAGATCGGCGCGCCCTGCGCAGCGAGATCCTTGTTAATTGCAAATGGATAAACCGGCGCGGCGAGATTCCGCAGCCAATCGGCGACGCGTTTCAAGCTTTTTCGGTCCCCGGTCGGCGGCGTAATCCCAGTGCCCATCGCCGCGCTGCGATTACGTTCTTCGAGTGAGACATTATTGCCATCCCAGTGCAGATTCATTTTCAGCGTTTCGCGCTGGCCTTGGTTCCAAATCGACGGGAAATCCGTAGTCCCGATCCGTTCGTTTTCAGCGAGTTTATCGGCGGGAAAATTAAAATAGGCTTTCAGGGGATTGAACGTGTCGACGCGGCCCGGTCCCCACTCCGGCTGTTCTTTGATGAAGCTCAAGCGGTCACGCAGCGTTAGAATTCGCTCACGCATGAAGTAAATGCCGTAGAAACGCAAGACCACCCGGTCGATGAGCGGCAGCTTTCTGAGGCCCTCGCGTTTTCGGATGATATCGATTTGCAGCAAAATGTCTTGCGGCGTGAAACGCCGGTCTTCCCCGGTCGCAAAGAGAAATCTCATGAACGCGCGAAAATCGAAGGTATTGGCCGGCATTGCGGCATAAACTTTTGGCTCGCTCTGTGGCGCTTCCCGCACCGTGCCAGCGTGGCAAAAGGCGCAGTTGAGCCAGACTACGTCAAAACCCAAATAGCGACGCTGTGACATACCGACGGGGAGCTGTTTGCCCTTTTCGAATACGAAACCGACCGACTGCCAGCCAGTTCCATTCCCGGGCAGCTTATCGCTGAATAGCTCCGGGAGCGCCCGCCAGATCCAATAGGGGATGCCGAACTCATGCTCGCTGCCGAGCGATCCATATTTGAAGTGATCGAGATCGTCTTGATAATGCACCGGTGAATCAGCGCCGAAGCGGCCGAGAAGCACGGCGCCCGCCAATAGAATGACTGCGAACGCGGCTACGGCAACGACACCGACACGGTATAAGAAGCGTTGACCCGAGGACATCTCATTGTTCTCCTGTGTTAGCCTTCGAGCGCCGCGGGCGTGCTTACGCACTCACGTCGTCCCGGTTTCAGCCGAAGAAACGATCGTTTCGAGCTCCGCAATTCGCTTTCAATGAGATTGCGACGTTCCACGTAGAAATAAACGAGTAGAATATTTGGCGCGATAGCTTATGGATATCGCGGAAAAGTTCCGGCCAAACGTTATGTCGCGATAGCTGGCATCGCCCCGATGCCGGCACCGCACGGGTATTTGCCTCGGATCGATGGTTTCCCGCACGCGCGATCGCCGTTAGAATTTCAGCGCGAAATCTATCAGGCGTTTTTTGTCCCAGTAGACTTTTCCTAAATACAGCTTAGGTTCGATTTGGCGGATTTCATCGCGAATCCACTGAGCAACAAAAGACGTGTCGGAGTAATCCAGAACGATGCATTCTTTGCCGTCAAGCCAGCTCGACCCCTTGTAGACCTTGGCGATAATAGCGTTGAGCCCAAAAGGAAGAATCTTGTTTTTGAGAACGCCCTTCTTGGCGTCGAATACCTTTCCTTGCCAAGCGAAGAGGTTGATGAACTGAGCGACGGTTGGGCTGAATGTCGTCCCGGGCGCCACGATCGCCGTGCCTTCCGCTTCCCCGTCCGGGATACTACCAACGAGACTGTCGGTAAAAAGAGTGTCGAGCTCAGATTGCGACATGGTTAAGAGTTTCGCCACATCGTAAGTCATCGTAGGTCCCTCCCCTGCTTGTCTATGCTTTTTGCAATCAAGTCGCTTTGCACGCTGCACAAGGCGCGAGCGGAAAATTCGACAAGGTTAATGTCACATATCTCAGCGTTCGCCGTCAAGAAAATTTCGCGTGGAAGCGGGGATCTGACGAGGCAAACTCAGTCAACGCGCGCGCAAAAAACCAATTTTCAATTGCGATTCGAAGAAATTTTTGTCAAATTCAAAAACAAACAGGGTATGATGCGCACAAAGACCGCCATTCTTTCCATCGCCGATCTCAAGGCCGAAGACCTGCCGGTCTTGCGCGAAGTATTTCGAGCGCTGCCGGGCGTGGAAAAAATCGATTTCAGTTTAGAACGCAGCGTCGCTGTGCTCGAATTCGATCCGAGTCAATCGCACATCGACGACTTTTTGCGCGCCGCGTTGAAGGCAGGATTTCAGATACTGTAGAAGTTCAAAGTCCCGCGTTCAAAGTTCAACGTCAAGTCAGATGTTCGGCCCTTTGAACCTTGAACATGGAACCTTGAACTGAAACTGAAACTCAGTCTCCGGCGACCATCATCTGTGCAATCTTGACCGTGGGAGAGGCAATCCGCCCGCGCATTTCCAGATCATTACCGACCATCTCGATGTTTTGAAACATGTCCTTCAGATTGCCGGCAATCGTAATCTCTTCTACCGGATAGGCGAGTTCGCCGTTTTCTATCCACAAACCGGCCGCGCCGCGAGAATAGTCGCCCGTAACCATGTTGACACCGAAGCCGATCATCTCGGTTACGTAGAGGCCGGCCTTGACCGAAACAATGATATCCTCTGGAGTATCTTTACCCGGTGCCAAGTAGAAGTTAGCGGGCGAAACTCCCGGCGGTTCAGCGACGGATCGGGAGGCATTACCGGTGGAAGCCATGCCTAATTTTTTGCCGCTATAAGTATCGAGCAGGTAACTTTTAAGCTCTCCCTGGTCGACGATCAATTTCTTCCGAATCGGCAATCCTTCACCGTCGAACGGACGCGAGCCGTGCGCGCCCGGGATCGTGCCGTCGTCGATCACCGTCAAGTGCTCCGAGCCGATCTTCGTGTCCAGCTTGCCGAGCAAAAAAGACGCGCCCTTGTATAGCGAATAACCGGATAAAGCGGAAGACAAGTTGCGTAGCAGAGAAGCAGCCATTTCGGGATCAAACACCACGGGACATTCGCAGGTCTTGATCTTGCGGGCGCCGAGCCGCCTGAGCACGCGCTGCGCCGCTCGTTCACCGACGCTCTTGGGCGATTCGAGCTTGGAGAACTTACGATTCGAAGAATACCAGTAATCGCGCTGCATCGAACCATTCTGGGAAGCGACCGGGGCGACCGAATGACCGAAGGTCGAACCTGAATATTCGCCGGAGAAGCCGTGGCTGGTGACGTAAATCACCCGGCCAAAGTGATTGGAAAACTCTGCCCCTTCGGAATTGGTTATCCGCGAGTCGTAAGTCAGGGCGTTTTTCTCCGTCTCCAAGGCCATTTGAATCTTGTCATCGACTAGAATGGCGCGCGCCGAGTCGTCAATCAGATCCAATTGCGGTAGGTCGCGCGCCAGATCGGCTACGTTCGGCAATCCGCTGTGCGGGTCCTGCGCCGTTACTTTGGCCATTCTTACGGTATCGTCGACCAGTTTCTCAATGGATTTTTTTGAAATGTCGGAGGTCGAGGCCGACGCCGAGCTGTTGCCGAAAAACAGGCGCAAGCCCAAGCGCTTCTCGCCCGCCTGGCTGATTTTTTCAACTTCTCCCATCCGCACAGTGACAAAGAACGAGTCGCTCTCCACCATTACCGCATCGCCTTGCGACGCGCCCTTCGCTTTCGCCATGTCCAAGATTTCTCGGCCTAGTGCCTGGCTCAATTCGAACCGTTCCATAAGCGTCCTACTAACCGTTCAAAAGGTTCAAATCCTTCAAGCCGTTCAAAACGTTTAAGATTTCAATTCGATTAACCGTTTGAACGTTTTGAACTAATTGAACGACTTGAACGATATTTGTTAAGCCCTCGTTCCGCCCACCGTCAACCCGTCGATGCGAATCGTCGGCAGCCCAACGCCGACCGGCACTGACTGTCCATCTTTGCCGCAAGTGCCGACGCCTTCATCCAATTTAAGATCGCAGCCGACCATGGAAACGCGCGTGAGCACATCGGGACCGTTGCCGATCAGTGTCGCCCCTTTCACCGGTTTGGTAACTTTCCCGTCTTCGATCAAGTAGGCTTCGCTCGCTGAGAAGACGAATTTGCCGCTGGTGATGTCCACTTGGCCGCCGCCGAAGGAAACGGCGTAGAGTCCCTTCTTTACAGAGCGAATAATATCTTCCGGCTCGGACTCTCCGGCGAGCATGAAAGTGTTGGTCATGCGCGGCATCGGAATATGCGCGTAGCTTTCCCGCCGCCCGTTGCCGGTGAGCGGCATCTTCATCAAACCGGCATTGAGCTTGTCCTGAAGGTAGCCCTTGAGAGTGCCGTTCTCAATGAGCACGGTTCGATGGGTTGGCGTTCCCTCGTCGTCGACATTGATCGAACCGCGCCGCGATGGCATGGTGCCGTCGTCAACCACGGTGCAAAGTTCCGATGCCACCTTTTGGCCGATGCGATCGGTGAACGCGGATGTCTTCTTCCGGTTAAAGTCACCCTCCAGGCCGTGGCCGATGGCTTCGTGCAGCAGGATTCCCGGCCAGCCTGCTCCCAACACGACGTCCATCGACCCAGCGGGGGCATCGATGGCGCTAAGATTGAGGACGGCTTGGCGCACCGCCTCGCGCGCATAGCGCTCATAGTCGCGGTTATCGACAAAGAAGCCGAACTCAACTCTGCCGCCACCGCCGAAACTGCCGATCTGCCGCTTGCCCTCCTCCTCAACAATACAAGTGACGTTGAGCCGCGTGAGCGGCTGGATGTCTCCTACGACCAGGCCTTGGGAGGTCGCAACCAAAATCACTTTAGCTTCGCTGCCGAGGGAGACAAAGACGTTCTTCACGCGGGGATCGAGGCTACGGGCAAATTTATCGATCTCGTAGAGTAGCTCGACTTTTTTTTCCAGGGCGACGTCATTAACCGGAGTTTTGACTGGATACAGATCATGAATCTCACCATGGGGTTGTCCGACCGGTACCGGCACTTGAGACTGGCGGGTCTGCGCGATGTAGCGCGCCGTGCGCGCGGCAATTTCCAAGTTCTCGATCGTGATATCATCGGTGTAGGCATAGCCGGTTTTAGTATCGGCGAGCACGCGCACGCCGACGCCATTTGCCGTCGATTGTGAGCAGTTCTTGACCAGTCCTTCCTCGAGACTGACGCCCTCGTTCCTGCGGTACTCGAAATACAGGTCAGCGTAATCGGCTTTCTTGCCAAGAGCCGCATCCAGCACCTTATCCAAATCTCTGGCTCTAATACCAGGGAGGTGATTATGGCCCAGAAAAAAATTGTCCACATTGTCGGTACCGGCACAATCGGGGAACCTCTCGTGGGTATCCTATCAACCTTTAAGGAGCAGTTTGGTATCGATGAAGTGACGTTTCACAAGCGTACCCCGCTGCTGACCGATCGCTCGAAAGTTGTGGTCTCCTGCCGGGAAGGGGCGAAGCTTGCCGTCGACAAAGAGCGCTGGCAGAAATTCGTCGAAATGGGGATGGAACCCAGCTTCGAGGCCGAGGAGGCGATTGAGCGCGCCAACGTGATCATCGATTGCACCCCTGTGGGCAACGAAAACAAGGAAAAACTCTATAGCAAGCATGCCGGCAACGGCCGCGGCTTTATCGCCCAAGGCAGCGAATACGGGTTTGGCAAGATGTACGCTCGCGGCATCAATGACAAAGCTTTGGAAAGAGGCAAGGATCAATTCATTCCGCTTCGTCTGCATGCGCCGCGCAAATGATCTGAGCCAAGAGGGAGAGTTCATTGCGGCGCCCGAAGCCGCCAAACATGATGATGAGCGTTTCGGCACGCATCAAGGTAGAGACGCGCACTACCTCTTTAAGACGCTCGGACTGGATCTGAACATCTACTCGTCGGCGCTCAAGCTAAATACACAATACATGCACACGATCCACTTCAACTTGAAGCTCCGCCGGGGTATTAGCAAAGACGAAGCGATGCGGCGGTTGAAGGCGAACGGGCGCGTGGCACTGACCAACAAGAAGTCGTCGGCCTCGGTATTCTCGTTTGGCCGCGACCACGGCATGTTTGGCAGGATTCTAAATCAAACGGTAATCGTGACTCAGAGCGTGGCAATGAGGAGTGACAAAGAAATTATCGGCACCTGCTTTACGCCGCAGGACGGTAACTCTCTTCTCAGCAGCATCGCCGCAACGCTATGGTTTATGTACCCCGATTCCTATGAGGAAAAGCTCTCGGCGGTCAGGCCATATTTCTTCAATGAGATATAGAGCACAGGAAATTTCTCTGACGAGGGTCGAGAGCGCCACGCTCGTGAATCTTTTTTTTATTCTCTGACGCCTTGCGTATCAATTCCTTCAAAGCGAACGGTATCGCCCGTCTGAATACCGTAGCGGCTTCCCAGCCCGCCATTGATCTCTAATACGTACTGACTTGGAGCTCTCACCGATCGTGGATCGAGAGAAAATGGCTCGGTCTTTTCGACAATCCCAACGATCTTGCGATCGCGGTTGATGAAAATCATATCCAATGGAATTGGCGTATTTTTCATCCAAAAGGTCTGCTGGGACTCAACGGGAAACAAAAAGATCATGCCATGGTCGTCGGCGAGCTCTCGGCGATATTGTAGACCCATTTCTCTTTTTCCGGCGGTGTCGGCGATCTCGACGAAGAACGCAATTTCACGCCCGGCTTTAGTGGAAATCGAAACTTTTGGTTGCGCTTGACACGCAGTCACGCTGAGCAGCGCAGCAAGAACCACCACGAAAATAAGAGTTCGCCGAGCCGGCATGTCACTTGGCGAGACTTCTGACGACGATCTCAGCAACATCCAAAACTTCCATAGCGGTCTCGGGCTCTTCTTTCGCTGTCTCTTCGGTGATCATGCGCATGCAGAAAGGGCAGCCGGTGGCGACGGTCTTGGCACCGGTCTGTTTTAGCTCACGGTAACGATTCGTACCGACTCGTTCCGTTCCCTTCTCTTCTTCTTTCCAAAACTGGCCACCGCCCGCGCCGCAGCAGAAACTGTTGCTGCGGTGACGCTTTGGCTCGGTCAGTTTTGCGCCAGTGGACTGGATCAACGCGCGCGGTTGGTCGAAAATGCCGTTGTGCCGGCCGAGATAACACGGATCATGAAAAGTCACTGAACCATTGGCTTCAGCAGAAAGCTTGAGCTTTCCGCCTCGGATCAGCTCGTCAATGAATTCCGTGTGGTGCTTGACCACGTAGTTGCCGCCGAATTGCGGGTACTCGTTGGCAATCGTGTGAAAACAATGGGGGCAAGTGGTGATGATGGTCTTGGGCTTGATCTCGTTCAGGACCGCGATATTTTCCTGAGCCATCTGCGCAAACAAATACTCGTTGCCGGTGCGGCGCGCGGTATCGCCGGTGCATTTTTCATTCTTGCCCAGCACCGCCCACTCAATCCCGGCAGCATGGAGCAACTCGGCCATGCTGCGCGCGATCTTTTGTGCGCGCGGATCAAACGCCACCGCGCAGCCGACCCAGTAGAGCACCTGGGAATCGGGCCGTTCCTCTAGCGTGGGAACAGCAAACGGCAAGCCTTTTGCCCAAGCCAGTCGTTCACCGGCGGGCATGCCCCAGGGATTCCCGGCACGCTCCATGTGATTGAATGTGTTTTGCAGACCCTTGGGAAACTCCGCCGCAGCGAGTACGCGTTCACGCCGCACGTCGATGATATGGAGCATCTGCTCATTTCCCACCGGGCAAACTTCGATACAAGCATTGCAGGTCGTGCAAGCCCATGTCGCCTCTTCGTTCAAGGCAAAGTCGAGCAGCGGCCGCGGGCTTTCTTGTCCCGCGGAAAAGGCCGGAAATATTTTGTTGAGCTCGTAGCGCTCGTTAATAAGAATGGCCGCGGGACTGAGGGCTTTTCCGGTGTTCGTCGCCGGACAAACATCCTGGCAGCGATTACACATGATGCAGGCGTAAGAGTCCAACAGCCGGGGCCAAGTGAAATCTTCGAGCTTCGCCGCGCCGAACACTTCTTCCTTCTCGAAGTCCATCGGCTGGAGCACGCCAGGTCGGTTTTTCTTCAACGCCAACTTGATCGGCGCGAGAAAGATATGAATATGTTTGGAGCGGGGAAAGTAAGGGATGAACAGGAGAATCGATCCCAGCGCGCCCCACCAGAAGAAATGATTGAGGATCGCTAACGTGCCATGGTCAGTTCCGATAAACCATGCCGCCAAGAAGGAGCCGACCGGTTGAAACGCATCGCCGCCTTCCGGGGCCAGCTGCGATGCCTTGAATAAGAGTCGGCAGCCGACGTGAAAGATGATAAAGCCGGCAACGACTGACGAATCGCGAAAAATTCCCGCTCGTACCTCCGGCTGCACTGGAACATTGGCGGGAAAATCGAAATCCTTAGGCCGTACGAACCACCGTCGAAGCACCATGCCGATGATTCCTGTCAGCACACCCGCTGTCAGTAAGTCAGCAGCCAAATTAAACAGACTCCAAGCTCCGCCGCTCGCGCGAACGCCCAGGAAACCTTCGAGCACATCGACCAGGTTGACGAGAAAATAGAAAACAAAACCGTAGAAGATAAGCGCATGCAAGAACGAAACGATCGGACGTTTCTTGATAACCGATTGCTGGGTCAGAACGATCCAGATCGCCCGCCGAATGCGTTGGCGAAGATTATCAAAGCGCGCGTCCGGTTTGCCGCGCGCGATCGCGCGATAGACGTCATAGAACTTTTTGCCGCCGTAATAGAGCGAGCCCAACGCAAGCAGCACAAAAAGAATTTTCTCCACCGTTGTTAGCATGCGGGTCTCATTGACCTCCGTTTCACTCCCCTCTTATCGTTGCCGGAATAAGTGTGTCAAACAGTCGGGTAAAAAACCCGCCCGCGGGAACGATTCGCTTCCCGCTCTGTATCGTTAGCAAGACACTTTTTTATTTAACGCTAACCTGTTCGACGCGGCAAGGCGCCGTAAGCTTGGATGGCGCGGACCATCGGTGCATGAATTTACGGGGTCTGTTGGCAATGACGGGGGTTGTCCCGTTTCTTGAGTTCAACCGGGGAAGCCCAGCCGTTTGGATAGCTCACTGCCGGCCCTTAATAACGCCGGCGCGATATCGTTATTGATCCTCTCGTCGGTCAATCGATGCTCGGGGCCCACCACCACCAACGTGCCGACAAGCGATCGGGTATAGTCCCGGACGGGCACGGCGATAGCATTGACGTCTTCGGCAAACTCACCGCGTTCCACGGCATAACCTGATTCCCCGATCATCGTCATCTGTTCGCGCAATGCACTTCTGTCGACGATCGTCTTGTCAGTGTAACGCTCTAACCGGTCCCCCAAATTTTGATTTGCGCCGCCCTCGGCTTCAAATACCAGATGCACCTTGCCCGCGGCGGTGCAATAAACCGGAAGCACCGTGCCCAAGAACGATACCACCCGCACGGTACGCGCGGGCTCGACAAAATCGAGAGGAATAATCGAGCCCCCTTTTCGGATCGCGACATATGCGCTTTCTTTAGTCACCTTCGCCAAATCATCGAGGATCGCTCTGGACTGCAATAGTAAACCCATTTGATGAATAAATGTCTGTCCCAACTGCAAACATTTGAGACCCAACCGATAATTTTCTGTGATCTTGTTCTGTTCGATGTAACCCCGCGCTTCGAGCGTCGCCAGCAGACGAAAGACGTTGTTCTTGTGCAGCTTAAGCCGCTTGCTAAGCTCCGTAACGCCAATTTCATCAACATTGCCGTTGAACTGTTCCACCACGTCGAGCGCGTGTGATACAGACTGAATGACATAATTGGACTTCTCGCGCCGAACCATGTTTCCTCCCCGGTGTACGTCTTGCTTTGAAGCGACTTTAGATCATTCCAAAAAGGCGTTTTAACGTGGTCGATGGTGATTGTCAAATGCGTAAGCACGCGGCGCAACTCCTTAACTCTGTGGCAACATCGGCCAAATTTTAGCGTCGAAATCAATCCGCTTAACGGGTCATTGCAAGGTGATTTACACACAACGTTTTGCGCGACAGGCGGCAAGAAGGCTGCTCGTGTTCTCGTGGAGCTCCTTTCAGAACAACACTGCCGATCCGGAACGCTGTTGCGCCCGCGGCTGACGATGAATACTTGACCGGCAACAGCCATTGCGGCAGTATGGGTGCATGATCGTACGGTTGGCAGTCGCGCAGTTCGTCTTGGCATGGTGGCGCTGGCTACTGAGACAGCGTCTTCACCGTGGCTGATTCCCATCTAAAAAAGTGAGTTCTTAAGATAAGGGCCATAGGTGATAAACTTATGGCCCTTTTTGTTTTTTGGCCCTTTTTGTTTTTGTAAGGACACATGATTCAACCTACCTACAAAGAATTTTGCCGACTTGCCAGACAGGGCAACTTGATACCCGTCTACCAGGAGTTGCTGATGGACCTGGAGACGCCGTTATCCTTTTTTAAGCGGCTTGAGCGCGATCGCTATTCGTTCCTGCTTGAAAGTGTGGAAGGAAGCGAACGATGGGCCCGTTATTCATTTTTGGGAACTTCCCCGCACCGGGTTTTTAAATCCCGCGGCAATCAGGTCGAAATCGCCGAGAATGGTAAATTAAAGAAATTAGTTTCCGAAGTGCCACTAGATCTACTTCAAGAGCTGTTGAAAGACTGCCGGCCGGTGACGGTGCCCGGGGTTCCGCCTTTTTTTGGCGGCGCGCTCGGTTACGTGTCTTACAACGCCGTAGAACAATTTCATGAGATCACCAATAGCAAGCAAGATCCCCTCGGCATGCCGGAGATTTTCTTCGTTTTTGTGCAAACTCTGGTTGCCTTCGACAATTTGAAACACACGATTAAAGTCATCGACAACGTTGAAATCAATGAAAAAATAAATCTCCGGCGTGCCTATGACGCGTCGGTCAAGCGAATTCGCAAGGTCATTGGTAGTCTCCAGAAGAAGCCGCGCGGGATCGAGCCGCGAGATCTGAACCAGAGCAACGGCAATCGAAAATTTCGTTCTAATCTAACACAACAAGGTTTTGAAAAGGCGGTGACCCGAGCTAAGGAATACATAAAGGCCGGCGATGTGATTCAAGTGGTACTTTGCCAAAGGCTCGAAACCGAGACGAGCAGCGATCCGTTCGAAATCTATCGTGCCCTGCGATTCATCAATCCGTCGCCTTATATGTTCTATTTGGAGTTGGAAGATCTCCGAGTCATCGGTTCATCACCCGAAACCATGGTGCGATTGACCGGTAACACTATCGAGCTCCGTCCAATTGCCGGAACGCGCCGGAGAGGCGCCACCCCTGAAGAAGAGCGAGCGCTCGAAGATGACTTGCTCGCTGATCCCAAGGAGCGTGCTGAACATATCATGCTGGTCGACCTGGGCCGCAACGATGTCGGTCGCGTCGCCGAAATCGGCACGGTCGAGGTCAATGAGCTGATGGCTATTGAACGCTACTCACACGTGATTCACATCGTCTCCAATGTCCGCGGCAAACTAGCAACGGACAAATCTGCTTTCGATCTGTTTGTCTCGGCCTTTCCGGCGGGAACTGTTTCCGGCGCGCCAAAAATCCGCGCGATGCAGATCATTAGCGAGCTCGAACCGCAAAAGCGTGGACTTTATGCCGGCGCCATCGGCTATTTCGGCTACAACGGCAATCTCGACACCTGTATCGTTATCCGCACCATCTTGATGAAGGGCAAGAAGGTTTTTATTACGGCAGGCGCCGGTATCGTCGCCGATTCCGATCCGCAGCTGGAGTACCAAGAGACGCTCAACAAAGCGCGTGCCATGCTAAAAGCCGTCGATCTTGCTGAACAGTGGAGGAAACGATGATATTGTTGATTGACAATTACGACTCCTTCACCTTCAACCTGTACCACTATCTGGGCGAGCTCGGTGCCAGTATAAAAGTTTATCGAAACAATAAAATTGCCTTGGACGAAATCGCAGCGTTGCGACCGGAGAAGATCGTTATTTCGCCGGGCCCGTGCACGCCGAACGAGGCAGGCATTTCATGCGATACGATCAAGCGTTTCGGCGCAGAGATTCCGATCCTTGGCGTCTGCCTTGGCCACCAATCCATTGGTGCCGCGTACGGCGGCGCGATCGTACGCGCGCCGTCGATCATGCACGGCAAGCGCTCAGAGGTCACTCACGATGCGTTGACGATTTTCCGGGAAGTGAAAAACCCTTTCGCCGCCATGCGTTATCATTCTTTGGTGATTGACCCGCGAAGCTTACCGGCGGACTTAACCGTCAGTGCTCAGACCTACGACGGAGTCATCATGGGGGTACGTCATAAGACTTTCCCGGTGGAGGGTGTGCAATTTCATCCCGAATCGATCCTCGCCGAGGAGGGTAAAAAGCTGCTCAAGAATTTTCTGGATTACTATTGAGCCGTCGCGCGATGAAGTTACTCTGCTTTCAGGCAAAGCGCTTTCGCTGGAAAACCCATTCAAAAACTCTTCCAGATGTTCACGATCGCGACATTGACCAGGAGGTCGCCGAAACGATTGTCGTGTTCGTCCACGCTGAAGCGTCCGATGCCGCTGAAGAACGCTACGGTTCGGTGTCACGTCAGGTTCTCAAACATATCAAATGGCTCGCCAACAAGCGGGGCCTCAAGAATATCGTGCTCCACTCTTTCACGCATCTCGGCGGCGAAACCGCCCAACCGGCTGTCGCCGACTCATTCATTGACGTCGCCGCCCAACGGTTGCGCGATACCGGTTATCAGGTCTGGACGACACCCTTCGGTTACTTCTGCGAATGGGACCTCAGCGTCTATGGTGAAAGTCTGGCCAAAGTATGGAAAGAGATCCATTGAGCCAAAGCTTGAAACGCGCGCTTTGCGCCGCTTTTCATCGTACACAGCGGACAATGGACGGATTCGAAAGCATGTTACTATAACGAGTTAAATCAAGTTGACTCACGGAGGCCGCCAATGACTCGATACGTCAATCTCATAATGGCAGCGTTACTGGTAGTCTTAATTTCGCTCGCCGCATCAGCGTGTAAGAGCAAGGAGAAACCGGTCGCGCTCAAGGAGCTTCCCGACCTCAACGAACAAACGCGGGCCTACGTCACTGTCGAGCGTACCAAGGTCCGCGCCGGCCCCGGGACGCAGTTTCGTGCCATCGCCGACATAGGCCCCGATGCCAAAGTCAACGTCGTCGGAAAAGATGGCGATTGGGTACTGATTGTTTCAAAAAAAGGCAACGCGCCCGGCTACATCGAAATGGCTTCGGTAAAAGCTTGGGAGGGTGAGGTTAAAGAAGGCTTGAACCCGCAAGCCGAGGGCAAATACGAAACGGTTGCAGATACGCAGGTACGGAGTGGACCGGGTCTCCACTACCCTGTGGTGGCAAATATTGCCAAGGGAACTAAGCTCAACGTGGTCGAAGAAGAAAAAGGCTGGCTCAAGGTCGAATCCAAGCGGGGCAACAAACCGGGTTACGTCGACGCAAGTTTGGCAAAACCCGCTGTGGAACGGTGAAGCAAAAGCGCATCTCGCTTACGGGTCGAATTCGTAATTTCGGTCGGTGCTCTCACGCAGCCGACGAACGACAGCCTAGACTGACCCATTCTTTCGACCAAGCGGGAGCAGAGGCTAACAAAGCTTTAATAGGTCCGCCGCCGTGTCACCCAAAATTTTCTTTATACTTTTTTCGTCCAGCGGTAAATTGCGAATGGTCTCGATGTAGTTTTTCAATTCCTTCATCCCTTTCCCGGTGTCTGTATTCACTCCGGTAAAATCCTGCGGATAGTCGCTGGCAAAAACCATGCGTTCCGGACGAATCCCTTGCAGCGCACAATTAAGCGCGGCGATACCTCCTTCGAATCCGGCCATGTCGAAATAAACCTTATCGTAGTACTCGCCGAACGGCCTCTTGAGCATACCAAAGCGGTAGCCCTTTCCAATCAGACGATCTTTGACCGCGGCGATACCGCCGCCGAAGTGGGCCATGACGATCTTTAGATTGGGCACCCGATCGAAAATGCCGCCGGCGATGAGTCGTGTTATCGCGACCGTAAGATCGACCTCGCGCCCTAACACGCGCGGCAGATCATAATCCTTTAAGTGCTCGTAACCTGTCGGCACCAACGCCGGGTGGACAAAAACCGGAACATCGAGGGCACAGACCGTTTCGTAAAAGTCGTAAAGTTTCGGCGAGTCGAGAGAGAACCCACCAACCTGCGACGTAATCGTCACTCCGTGCAGTCCGAGATCGCCAATTGCCCGGCGCAACTCGTCGAGCGCCGTTTTCCCTTCGAGGATCGGCGCCTGGGCCAAACCGACAAAGCGGTGCGGATATTTTTTTTGAATGGCAGCGAGATCGTCGTTGATGAAACGGCATTCCTCAAGCGGCGCAGACCAGCCAAGCAAGCACGAAAGCACAGACAGATCGATGCCCGCTTGAGCCATATCATCGAGCTGCAAATCCAAATCGTATAAACGCCGATGCATCGTCGTCGCGGGCAGACCGCCTTCCTCGAGCATGGTCCTGCCGGTCTCCGAATAGAGTCCTCGCTTCTTGGCTAATTGCACGGGGATGTAGTGATGCTGAAAATCGATGACCATCTATTCTTCGCCCCTCTCTCGCTGCTTCCTTGACGTTGTCATTACGGAACACTCGCGCCCGCGGCTGCTGAATGACTGCGGCACATCCGCAACTGCTGTGTAAGCTTTCCTAACATGAGACGATAGCTCTCAGCCAGCCACCTGTGGTGTTGTCATATCGAGCAACATGTCAGCAGAATAGACGAGTAGCGCCAACTATTTCTTAAAGGATCATGTGTCGAGTCACACTTTCACGACAATCGCACCCGACTTCGTGCCTACGATCTAGACACTGTCAGATTTCTGCCCGCTCGAAAACCGAGGGTACACAGGCACAATTTTGTCTGTGGAAGAACCGGCGTAACCTTCGTCAATCGCTGCCAAGATCGTCACGCTTTGACGTCCATGAGTGCCACCTACTTCGGGACGTCAGGCGGATTTGCCTAGATCAACGGCGGTCTAGCGTGTCCGTTTCGCGATGAGAATCAGTCCCAACAAAATTTATATTCCTAGTCCGCTCCAACAATCCATCCAGAAGACTACGGTAATTTACTAAATTGCCATTCGTTCAACAACGTGACTGACTCACTGACCCAGCGCTGGTGATCGCGATTGGGCGGCACATCGGTTGCGTTATCTCGCTCCTCGACGACAGTTTCGAGTTGACGCGATGAGGTTTACTATGTCGAAGAGAATTTCGTGGACAGTGTTATGTTTCTTAACAGTTTTGATTTACGATCGACCGGCTTTTGCGGACGGCATGGTTCTTTTTGATTTCGACCAGATTCAAAGTCAGTCAAAAAAAGGCGTGAACGCTTCCGACGTCGAGGCGTACATGGAGGGGTTGTTTGGATCTGACATTTCCGTCAGTCAGAATACGACGGCGGGCAACTCGTTCTTAAATGTCGGCAAGGGAAAAAGCGCGTCGGGAATCACAATCGATTTCGGCGCCAATCCGATCGACTCGTTCAGCGTCGATTTTCAGCTCTTTAAGAACGCAAAAAGCTTCACCATCTTGGCCGATGGTGTCGTCATCAATCAGCAGATTTTATCGAAAGCTCAAAGAAAGGCAGGTTTGACGGGTCATCAGAGCAGCTATTTCTTCGATACTCCGGTTCAAACGTTACAGTTCGTAGGGTTGCAAAAGAAATCGTTTGCCATTGACAATCTGGTGATCAACATTCCATTGCCCACCGATAAACAATTGGACGACCTGGATGATCTGAACGAGGAATCCGAGAGCGATTCGAATGAGAATGGGAACAATTCCTCCGGAAACGGCCTGCCTGGCGGAGCAGGCGCCGGCGGCGATAGCATCATCACCAACCAAGTCACCGCGGCCGTGCCCGAACCGTCGTCGCTGTTGATGCTCGCAATCAGCCTGTGCGGCGCATGGTTCTCGCGTAGAGTTCTCGCGCTGTAAACCAGCTAAAAGCCCGCATGAATTCAGCTAACGAATTCGCGGCGAGTGCGCCGTTGTAGGCGGCTTGATTCTGAGACCCGCAACGACTCCGACTAATCCGACAAGCGCAAGACATGTAAAAGCGAACTGCTGCCCGCCGCTGGCGCCGAGCACGTTCTAGAGATAGAGCGGCGCGCACAGCGCGATTGAAAATGGATCATGTGGCTCAGAACCACAGTGGCAAGCGCCGCCGCAAGAGCCCTCTGCTTGAATATACTAGCCGTCAGAGTAAAAACAGCCGATCACCGTCCAGCCATTGCTCGCGCCGAATGTCAGGCCAACCAGAAGTGCTGGATAGCCGATTAGCACGGTTAGAGCGACGCCTTGCGCCACCCCGGTCGGTCACTGCCAATCAGCCAAGCGCATCGATCAAATGCTGAAAAAGTCCTTATTCATTAGGGAGTTACAATTTTCGCAGCGGTTCACGATTTTGTTCACAATTGCTCCTTTGCCAGCGACCGATCGCATTACCGCGACTAGAAAAATGTTCAAGAAATTGGCTACTTAGACGCAGTGGACGACAACTTTTTACTTGGCATATATTTGGCGATGTTAGATAATCGTCCTGTCCCAATTTCGAATAGGAGACCACAAATGGACAATCTGTTTGTCTGGATCGTAATGTTTGCCGGAGCGGTTATCGTTCTGCTGGGTATTTTCTTGGTGGCATCGGAGAAAGAACTCAAAGTCAAACGCCGCGAGATCGATGAATTGCTCACAAGACTGGAGAATGGCCCACAAGAAAATTCTACAGGCCAGCTGGTAACGCCGCAACCGAACAACTCCGCGGAATTGGCTGACCTTCGCGCGAGAAATCAAAGTCTCCAGACTCAACTAAACACGCTGGCAGGCAAGTTGGAATTGAGCGCTAGAACGATCGAGGAACTGCAAGCAACGCAGCACAGCACCGACGCCGCGCGCGCGACGATGCAAGAACTACATGCGGCGAACGACCGACTCAAAACAGAGGTGAACGAACTTAGAAACCGCCTGCAGGCAAGCGAAGCTCACATCACCGGCTCGGCGGCCGGCACCCAGGACGCGGACGACCGTCATGCTCAGCTGCAACGCGAAATGATGGCATTAAAGCACGAGCTCGAAGAAAGCCACGCCAACCTAAGAGAGCTTGCAAGCCTACAGCAGAAACTTGCCAGCGTGGACGCGCTGGAAGAAAGACATCGCGAGGAACGACAGCGAATGGAAAGCCGAATTGCTGAACTTGAGAAAGAGATTTCAATGGGTCAAGAACACGTCCGTGAGTTGGAATCCCTGCGAGATCGATTGGCCGAATCGGAACGCATTCAAGAGACTCTGCGCAATGAAAGCCGCCACCATGATGAGGAGATTGCTCGTTGGCGAGAACGCATCGCGGACGGCGAAGAAAACCGCAGACGGCTGGCATCGCTTCAGGCACCCTACGAGCAATTGATCGCCAAGCAAGCCGCGCTCGCCGAACAGCAGCGCGAGTTTCAAGACGAGGTCGCCGGCTTCGCCCGGATGATTGCCCTGCCAGCTCAAGAAAAGCCGCCAATGAGCTCGCCGTCGCATTCTCCTTCGTACGGCACCGAGCATTCGACTGGCGCGGATGATAAAACTCGATCGAGCGCCATGTCCCCCGCGGTTTTTGCAAATCCTCTGGAAAACGGCACGCAGGGCCCATCGAGCATCGCCCCGCAGGGCGATCGCGCAGCTGCGCCAGAGCACAAAACGGCGCGACGCTTCGGCATCTTTTCTGCCATAATCATGCTGGCGGCAGCGGCCGTGTTGGGCATCCAGTACTTGAATCCAAACGCTGGCGAATCGACGACTCCCACCGTCGTAGCCAGTGCGCCGCGGGTAACAGTGTCATCGGTCACCGCCTTGTCCAGCGCGAACCCGCAACCGACTGCAATCGAACCGGCAACAGTCACCACGGCACCGATGACAAAGGATGCAAGCAAGCCGGCTGTTAACGAAAATAGAGAAACCCCAAAACCGACGCCGCTGGCTAAACAGGAGCCACGCGCGGTCGGTACCTACGAAATTACTCGGCCCGGCCGGGTTTACGCCGCGCCAACTGAGTCATCGGAGCTGATCGATGAAATTGAGCCGGGAGTGAAGGTCAACGTTGTCAATACCCGCGACGGCTGGTTCGAAATCCATTCAAAACATGGACGCCCGCCCGGATTCATTCGCCAAGAAGTTGCCGTGCGGGTTGCCGGGCGTAATTAGAAGCTCACCATCGCTCGCTTTCTTTTTTAAGCCGCACGCAGATCAAATCACGACACGCAGTAATAGCCGCTCAAACAAGCTTTCTCAGCAGTGAGTGGATCGTCTTGTTCTTGTGAATCTCTCGTCTCAAACTCGCCAGATGTGCCTCGTTGAGGATCAACGGGCCGCCCTGAAAGATCCCGTCGTGATAATAGCAAAAACGCAGTGATTTCACTCCGGAATCGAACGACAAGAGCTGGACACACGGCTCATGGTACTGGGTAACTGACCGCGCTTCTTCAGTGATCCAGCCGCCGCCCCAATGCAGTTTGAAACGCCGCTTGCCAAGCTCTTTCTTTTTCATGGTAATCTTGTAAAAGTTTCTCTGGCTCCTTGCAACATCTCTCGATCATGCGTCTGCACTTTCGAGCTCACGGCGACGGTGTCCCCTTGATCATCGCCCACGGCTTTCTCGGTTCGCTCGACAACTGGCGGACCATGAGTACACGCCTCGCAGCACATTACCGGGTGTACGCTGTCGATCTGCGTAATCACGGGCGGTCACCACACAGCGAAATCATGAACTATCTAGTCATGGCACAGGATCTCCGCGAATTTATCGAAGATCACTGTCTGCGGTCGCCGGTCATACTCGGCCACTCCATGGGCGGCAAGGTTGCCATGCAGCTTGCACTGCAAAACCCGGAACAGGTCGACAAGCTTGTCATTGTCGATATTGCGCCGAAAAGCTATCCGTCGATGCACGGGCAGTTGCTGGCCGCTCTCCGCGGTCTCCAGTTGCAAGCCTACAAATTCTTTGGCGAGATCGACAGCGCCCTCAGCGGGGCGATTCCCGATCCACTTGTTAGACAATTCCTTTTGAAAAATCTGACACGCGACCCGCATGAAGGATTTCGTTGGCGCATCGCGCTTGATGCCATCGTCGAAAATTACGATGAGCTGACCAAAGCCGTTGCCGCCGGGTCTCCGTTTATCAAGCCCGCTTGCTTTATCCGCGGCGGGCGCTCGAATTTTCTAGTGGAACAGGATTATCAATCGATTCGCGGATACTTTCCACGAGCTCAATTCAAAACGATCGCCAGCGCCGACCATTGGGTCCACATTGACGCCCCCGATGAGTTTTATAGAATCGTGACTGACTTTCTCGCTGCTTCATCAAGGTAAATGGCAACTGCCCGAAAAAAGATAAGCCTCGAAGGGCTGATTCAGCGCGCCACGAGCGGACGCAAATTTAACCGTCATGAACTATTCCGGCCATCACTCAGCTACTATCTGCTCAAAGATCCGTTTTGGCTCTGGTGCGAACATCACGCGCCGCAGCAAGAAGCCGTCGACGAAACCACCCGATATGACGAGCTGCGCATGCAACAAGGCGTCGAATACGAACAACATTGGGTAAAAAGACATTATCCGAACGCGGTGGCGATCGAGCCTAGTTTCGGCTTCGAAGCGCTCAAAAATACCTTTCGCGCCATGCTCGACGGTGCCCCAGCAATTTACCAACCGCACTTGTGGGATCTAGGGCAAGATACTTACGGCAAAGGCGATCTTTTGATTCGCGACGATTCGTCCGCATCGGATCTCGGCCCGTTTCATTACCGCGTGGTTGAGTTGAAGCGATCTCAGTCCTTACGGGAATATCACGTCCTGCAAGCGGCCTTTTACAATCAGAACGTCGGCTTACTTCAAGGTCTTGCGCCCCGAGAAACCACTATTGTACTCAAGAATTCGATCGAAACCGTGCTCTGTAATGGCCAGGACCCCGACCTCGAATCTATACGGCGGCTGTGGAAAGCACTGCGTGACGGCGAACGGATACCGGAAACTAGACGGCCGCCCAACGCCACCAGCTCACCGTGGCGACTCTACGGCAATCAGCATGCGGCGACGACAAAAGACTTGGTTCTTCTAGCGGGGATCGCAAAACCCGAGCGCGACAAGCTCCGCAAGGCGGCAATCGAGCGCGTCGATCAGCTCTGGCAACTCCGGCAAGATGAGATCGTTGAGATTTTGGGTGAGCACTACGGCGCCATCGCCTATCATGTGGCGCAAGCTTACCAGAACAACGGGCCGATCATGAAACCCGGCGAACAACTAACGATTCCTCGCGCCAAGCGACTCCTCTATTTCGATTTTGAGACGACGGATGCGGTTCACCCGGCCGAACCGCCGCATACCTATTTAATCGGCTGCTACGATGGCTCGCGCGACCATTTTGTTAGGTTTCTCACCCGCGGCGCCGAAGACGAAGAGCGAATTTTTGCTGCATTTGTTGATTACGTCGGCGATCCGCGCGATGTTTGTCTCTACCATTGGACTGATTTTGAGATCCATCAGATACGCCGAGTCATGGGCCGCTGGCCGATGCTGGCCAATTCGTTGGAGCAGATCATTTTACATTGCGTCGACTTGAAAAAGGCAATTCAAGCGGCCGTGTACCTTCCGGTTCCGACCTTTTCAATCAAGTCGGTGGCGCCGGCGCTCGGCTTTCACTGGCGGCAGAAAGACATTGGCGCCTATCGATCGATGGTCTGCTATTGGGATTACCTAGAGAACAGAGACCTGTTCGCCATCGATCCCGCATTGATTTACAACGAAGACGACTGCCGCGCCATGTGGCATGTAGATCAGGAACTGCAAACCAGATTGAAAGGCCTGGCCACGGCGTAATCAGGTATGCATCTTCGGATAAGGCCGACCGCGTCCACGACTGTGGACGTTGGCTCACGCCTCGTGGTATGAATCGAATCAACCACACAGAATCCAGGAGGGCGGTATGGCGAAAAGAAAAAGGATCCACATTAAAGGCATGGAACATGGCGCGCCGATCCCCAACGGCGTCGTTATTGGCAATATGATTTTTTCCTCGGCGATCTCCGGTAAGGACGCAAAAACCGGGGTGTTGTCGCCGGAACCCGATCAGCAAGCCGATGCGATGTTTCGCAATTTGCGTTTATTCTTGGAAACGGCCGGTGGCAGTCCCGATAACATCGCCTACATGAAGGTTTACCTGAAGGACGAGAAATACCGTAACTCGGTCAACAAGGCTTGGCTAAAGATGTTCCCAGACGAACATGATCGGCCCGCGCGTCACGCCATTAAAGTTGAATTGCGCGGAGATAACCTGTTCCAGATCGAAGTCATTGGAGTCTTGTAGCTCGAATAAGAACAACAAGGAGAAATTCTCAATGGGCATCGAAGTCGTCGATCTCGTGGATATGGCCCACAAGGAAAAACGGCGCAAGAACATCTTCAACACGCCGCGCTTTCACGCCTGGATGCATTATTACAAACCGGGGCAAAAGGACGACATGCACTGCCACAACGCCGACCAGACTTTCGTGGTCCTCGACGGCGAATGCACGATGAGCTTTCCTGACGGCGGCAAAGTCACCTTGAAACCCGGTCAAGCCGCCCTGATTACAGGCGGATCCTTTTATACGCTGGAAAACACCGGCGAGAGGCCGATGATCATGATGGGCAACCGCTCCGGGCCGGCCGAGAATATCCAGATCATCGACTACGTCACACGCAAGGACATCCGGCAGAGAGTTCAGGCGGAAGTGAGTAATGGGTAATAAACAAGTTATCGTTCAAGCCGTCTAAAACCTTCAAGTCGTTCAATCCGATCCTCTCTTAACGATTTGAACCGCTTGAACGATTTGAACTCTGCGCCTTAGAGCCCGTAAAGCCGCTTCGGATTGTCGTAGCTAATTTTTCGCTTGGATGTTTCCGGAATATCTTCGCGGCTTAAAAATTCATTCACCGCTTTGCTCATGTCGACGATCCCTTCGTGGGGAAAGTCCGACGCAAAATAAGCACTCGTCGCCAAGTAGTTCCAGATCGCGGCTCGTGGTCATCTCTTCGCCGCACTGAAAATACATTTGCCCGCGCTCGATCAATTTTGACGGGCGCGGGAGCTCGCCTATGCGGGCTTCCATCTTGCTCATCAGATAAGGCACCCAGCCACATCCGGCCTCCAGGAAGGCGATACGTAAATCGAGAAATTTCCCAAATACACCCGAGAACGTCAGGTTGGTAAACT
>WNGF01002658.1_pt1 | contig 24800 bp, 25 predicted proteins | sample 5400641 | NCBI WGS metagenome assembly WNGF01 (sample SAMN13153371, study PRJNA577476) | soil metagenome | isolation source: 80 cm soil or saprolite under grassland replicate 2 | place: USA:California | collected 2016-06-15 | reverse complement strand
CTGGCTGCTCGGTCCGGCTGGGCCATCCGAGGCAGTACGCGTGCGCGACACTTCGGCGAGCGCCAGCTTTCGGCTGCTCGACTGGGAAACCGTGCACGTTGCACAGCGCGCAGGACGACTGTGGGCCGGGTTATTTGGCGCGCAGCCGTCCGCCGACGAACACGATGCCGCGACGGTCGCCACTTACCTGCGAGCTCGCGCGGATCGGCAAGCCGCCGAAGAAGCTGTCGAGCGACTGGTCAGCCAGGCCTACGCCGAGCAGGGTCTCGCGAGTTCCACGCAGCCGCGGGTGTTTCCGCCCGTGCTGGTGGCGCTCACGCCGCCACCGAATGTGCTCGTCGTCGCACCACGCGGCGAACTGCGCGTTCTCGAGTCCGTCGTGCTCGCGACGATGGATATCCCGGAACAGGAACAACTCGAAAGCTCCGTCGACAGCTCGGGTGTCGTGTCGCTCGTAGCGCCCATCGGTGGACTGGCGACGTACCCGTCGATGGTGCTCGAAGACGAAGCGCCGGAACGCGTTGTCTCGGCCGTGGCGCACGAGTGGTTACACCAGTACCTGATTTTCTATCCACTCGGCGCGGGTTACTGGGATGCCCAGGAGACGCGTGAGATCAACGAGACCGCGGCCGAGATGGTCGGCCTGGAGATTGGCGGAGCGATCACCGCACGCTACGGCTTGCGGCGCCAAACGGCTCCGTTGTCCGAGACGCGCCAGCAGCCAGCCGCCTTCGATTTCCGCGCGTTCATGCGCGAAACGCGGTCGATCACTGAAGCAAAGTTGGCGGAGGGCCGCGTCGACGAGGCGGAGGCGTATATGCGCGCCAGGCGCGACGAGCTCAAGTCAAACGGCTACGACATTCGCAAGTTGAACCAGGCGTACTTCGCGCTGTACGGCAGCTACGGCGGAGGGTTCGCCGCATCGCCCAGGAACCCGATCCCCGATCTACTGCGCCAGCTGCGCGAGCGCAGTGGGTCCCTGGGCGAGTTCATTTTCCAGGTCCGTGAGGTGACCAGCGTCGCTCAGCTGCGGGCGGCGCTCGCCCAAGTGCCTAACGCCGCCGGCTGATTGACCAGCCATTTCCGGCTGCTGCCTAATCGGCGCGGGAACCAGTGCGGGGGGTGAGGCCGCACTTCCATCGCGTTCGACAGTCGGTTGTCTCCATTCCTATCCGCGTCGACGCATAGACAGTCGGCGCTACGAATCGATCGAGGGAGGCCGTCCGTCCTCCCTCTTTCGTGCCAGCCAAACGGCTTTGCCGCTGTACCAGGCGAGCAGCACACTCAGCACTAGCCCGAGTGGCCCTTCGCGATAGCCACGCAGCGTGACGAAGCGACGCCAAAACTCGCGTACCGGCTGACCCACCAGCGCCCGTTTTCGTGGACGACCACACGTCCCGCGCCAGCGCTGGGCGTCGAGGCGGCAGTAGCGCTCTTGCTTGCGCACGAACTCGGCCAGTGAGCGGTAGTTGTAGTGAACGAGGGGGGCCGCTAGATGGCCAACGGGACCATCGACGATCGGCACCTCGTGGACGACGCGTTGAGGGTCGAAATGCGCGGCACCGCGTTCAAGCAGTCGCAGTTGATAGTCGGGGGACCAACCCGCATTGCGTACGACGCGGCCCATCAGATAGTTGGACCGCGCAATCCAGAACCCCCGACAGCCGGTTGGTTCGGCGATTCGCGCCAGGACTTCGTCGCGCAAGTCGGGCGTGACCCGCTCATCGGCATCGACGAACAGCACCCACTCGCCTTGCGCAAGCTGGAGCGCCGCATCCCGCTGGCGCGCAAAGTTGTCGAAGACGCGCTCGGCTATCCGGGCGCCCGCCGCGCGCGCCAGCTCGCGCGTACCGTCGCGCGTCGCGGCATCGACGAGCACGAGCATTTCGTCCGCGAAGGCGACGGAGCGCAGGCAGCCCTCGATGTGCTGCTCCTCGTCCCGGGCGATGATGGCGGCCGTCAGCCGCGGACTCACGAGACGAGCTGACGGATCGCCGCGGCCGCGCGGGCCCGACCTGGCGAGCGGCGTGCCTCCGCGCGCATACCGAGCCGCACAAGTACACGCACGAGGCGGTTGTAGAAGGGACCGTGGTACCGCTGGTAATAACGCAGTCGACTGCGCCACAGCTGAGCAAACATCGCCTCGGGCCGCTGCCGCGTGGCGGCGCCCGAGTGGTGCACGACGAGCGCATCCGGCTGGGCCCATATCTGCCAGCCTCGGGCACGCGCTCGGCGACACCAGTCGACTTCCTCGACATACATGAAGTAGCCCTCATCCAGCGGTCCGATGTCGGCCCATGCGGCGCGCCGAATCAGCATGCACGCGCCGAGTGCATAGTCGACCTCGATTGGCGTGCTGGCTTTGACACGTCCATTCAGCCGTGTTTCCGCGAGACGCGCAACTGGAAACAGATCCAACGCAAGCTGAGCCAGGCCTGGGAACCGGAAGGCTGCACTCTGCGCGGTGCCATTCGGGTAGATCATGGACGGACTGACGGCGGCTGCCCGCGGATGGCGATCGAGCCACTCGAGCAGCGTGTCGAGCGCGTCTGGCGTCAGTGCCGCATCCGGATTGAGCAGCAGGAGGGTGCGACCAGACGCCGCGCAGGCCGCGCGGTTGGTGCCACCGGCGAAGCCCAGGTTCGACGGCGAGCGTATCAGCTGCACCGAGGGAAACCGCTCGGCCACGGCATCGGCGCTGCCATCTGACGACGCGTTGTCGACCACAATAACCTCGACCTCGGGCTCCTCGACGACCGAGGCGAGACACCGCAGCAACAGAGCACGCGTGTTGTATGAGACAGTGAGGACCGAAACTCGGGGCACCGTCAGGAGGAGATTTCGATCCGCACCAGCCCGGCACCTGCGCTGTGGATGGCGATGTTTTCCTGCACCAGACCGGCGAAAAACACGAGCTTGTCCTGCTCGTTCACGACCCTGACGCAGCCATGCACGGTAACTTCTTCGCCCGGTTCGAGGTCTTTGCCGAAGCCCCAGCGGTACGGGAACGTGGCACCTGAGACCTCCGGCCCACCGGACCAGTTCAGGCCGAGCCGCCAATAACCGGCGTGCTCGCTGAAACGATGATCCTCGATCGAGGAGTAGGTATCGAGCGAGTTGTAGGTATAGCCAGGATCCGGCCCGAGCGTGCGCAAAACAGTCTGGCCGGTGTTACGGACGCTCGCGTCGAGACACACAGGCTCACCGCGGATGATGCGCAGTGGGCCAATCCGCGCCGCCACGATCGATGCCTCGGGCACACCCGACTCCTCGACGACGAGCGGCAGGCTGCGTTCGACCACGTTGCCGGCGGCGTCGCGGGCGCGCACGCCGAGCAGGTAGCCCCCGGTGCGCACGGGTACGCCACTGTTCAGGCCGTCCCACACGATTGACTGCTCGCCTGCCTGCAGCTTGATCTCCTCACCCGTCCACACTCGGGCCGCCTGGCCTGGCGCGGCGTCACGGTCCAGGAACGCCGAGACGCGAGCATCCTTGGCCAGTCGGTAGGTGAGGTGGGTCACATCGTCGCGCGCGTCGAAATTCGGCGAGATATGGTCTGGCAGCAGTGCCAGGTCAGTGACGTCGGGCGCAACGGTGTCGGCATCGCGGATGGTGAGCGGCACTTCGGCGTGTTGTGTCTGGCCGCCAGACGCAGCCTCCAGCAGGACTCGATACTCCCCGCTTGGCAACACGCGGCGTTCGTTCTTGCCCGGCCCAGGCACAGTGCCGTCAAACTGGAACACGTAGTCACCGGGGCGCGGCCGGCTGACGTCATCATGGATGAGCCATTGCTGACCATCGGCGGCCAGAATGCGCGCTGACATCGTCGCCGGCGTGTTTAGCCGATAGCTGACGTTGAGGCGGTTGTGCTGATCGCGCAGCTCAGGCGACAGCGGCGGTGTCGCGCTGCTGACCGGCCCGAGCGGCGCCGTGGCGCTGCACGCGCTCGAGATCAGTACCACCAACACTGGCATAAACAACGGTGCCGCGAACCGCACGGGAGTCAGGATGACCCGGCGACGTGGCCTGGTGCAAACCGCACGGCGGTCGTACGTCCGGGTACGACCTGAATGCCAATCGGCGTCGGATCGATGCCCTGGCCGATGACCGTCAGGGTGTAGCGCCCTGGCGCCAAATCAACTGCGCCGGCAAAGCCGGTGGCGTCGGTTTTCCAGGTGCGGGTGCCATCGAGTGATACGAGCAGGCTGGGCCGGCCCGGTATGTCGACCAGCATGCCGCCAGTCGCAGGATGCGTCATCCACGCCAGGTCAGGCACTGGCGCCGGACGGGCAAACACCGCGCGCAACTGCGCGGCGAACGCAGACCGGTCTTCCCGGCTGCCATCTTCCAGATCGCGCGTTGGGACGGCGTAGCTGTACAGCGCGACACCCAGTGAACCGAGTGCACGCGCGCGGGCGAGCTGGGCCAGGGAACCATCGGCTCCGTTCAGGTACGAGCCGAGCCCGAGTGCGACGCCACGCTTGCCGGGGTTACTGGTTTGCCAGCGTGTCCAGGTATCGAACCATTCGGACTGATCACCGGTTTCCCGGTAATAGTCCATCGGCAGCAGGTAGTCGACGATGCCCTCCTGCAGCCAGGCGCGCCAATCCTGGAGCACCGAGGCATACGGCGCTTGCTTCTCCCAATCACCGGGGCCTTGCGGTCCCTTGCCCCAGGTTACGACGGCGGCGGTCACAGGAATCTCAGGCCTCATCGCCCGCACCTCGAGATAAATGCGCCGAACGAGGCCGGTCACCTGGTCGCGCCGCCAGGCGATCCAGTCAGGATCGCGCGGGTCGGGTTGGGACTGCGGCTCACGCGCGTTGGTGTCGTTGAAGCGGGCAACGCTCGTCGCGTTGTAGCCCCAGCGCAGCGGTTGGCCTTCGTAGTAGCGCACCTGATCGAGGTGAATGCCGTCCACGTCGTAGTGACGCAAGAGGTTGACCACGACGTCGGTCGTGTAACGCACAACCGCGGGGTTGCCCGGATCGAGGTAGTAGATGCCCTGCTTTCCGACACCAGCCCAGATCTCACCGTCGTCGCGCGACATGAGCCACGAGTCGGCGGCGGTCGCGGTTGGCCCGTGCATGTTGAACACATGGTCAGGCGCCTGGGGTGGGGTGTCGGGTTCATGCCAGATCGGCAGGGTGGCCACCCAAGCATGTACTTGCAGGCGCTGCGGACCCTGGTGCGCCTGGCGCAACAGATAGGCGAGCGCGTCGAAGCCCGGCGTCAGATCGGGATCCTCGGCGCGCGGCTCGATCGACTGCAGGTAATACGCGTCGCCGCGTCGGCGGACCTGGACAAAGAGCGCGTTCAGATTCGCGGCGCGTGCCCATCGGACGAGATCGTCCACCTGGTCAGGTGTCTTGAAGCCGTCGTGGAACGCATCCGCCCACACCGCGCGCAGCTCCGGCGGGTCCATCAGATCGGCGCTCGGCGTCTCAGCCGCGCGCAGCGTGCCCGGCGCGCAGATAAGCACGGCAATTAGCAGGAAGGCGGCAGCGCGACCCAGTCGGGGCATGAGCTCCACGTCAAGTGGCGCACGGGATGCTAGGCGTGTCACGCCGTGCGCGGCAACATGCCAGGGCACTACGGGCGCATCACGCTACCATCAGCTGTGTGACCGAGACCGAGCTGCTGTACGCAATGAATTCGTATCTGCGCAGCTTTAGCGCCCGCGTGGTCTCGGTCGACGGCGACGCCGTGATCTTGGACAGGACCGCCTTCTACCCCACCGGTGGCGGGCAACCGCATGACCTGGGAACCCTGACGTGGGATGGCGGCTCAGCCGCAGTGATCGAGGTTCGCAAGGAGGGTCCGGCAGTGGTGCATCGGTTGGCAGGTGCCGTGCCCGGTGAAGGCACCAGCGTTCAGGCCGAGATCGACTGGGAGCGTCGCTACGCGCTGATGCGCCACCATACCGCGCTACATTCGATGAGTGGCGTGATCTACCAGCTCTATGGCGCGACCGTCACAGGTGGCCAGATGTACTCGGATCGGGCGCGCATGGATTTTCTGCTGCCCGACCTGTCAGCCGAGCGGCTGCAGGCCATCGAATCGCGTACCAATGAGCTCCTCGCCGAGGGCCATACCGTGTCGATTCGGCTGCTGTCGCGTGCCGACGCGTTTGCGATTCCCGATCTGATTCGGACCAAGGTCAATCTGCTGCCCGAAGGCATCGAGCAGATCCGCGTGGTCAACATCGAAGGCATCGACCAACAGGCTGACGGCGGCACGCACGTGGCCAATACGCGTGAAGTCGGCCAAGTGCGCATTACGGGGTCGGAAAACAAAGGTAAAGGCAACAAGAGGATCGAGATCGTGCTGGACGCCACATGAGCGATCTGGACCTCGAGCCGATCGAGACCTGGGCGCGCGAAGAGCTCGAACGCAAGAACGCGGCGCGCGAGCAGGTGCTGCGCTGGTCACGCGAAATGGTGCGCGCGTGCGCCAATTCGATTCGCGCTGTCCACCGCCGGGAATTCGAACAGGCTGAGACGCTGCTCGGCGAAGCCAACGCGTTGAACACCCGCATCTGTACGACGCTCGAGGATATGGCCGATATCTACTGGACGGGCTACGTTCAGGACGCGCAGAAGGAGCTGGTCGAAGCGTGCGCCACGTACGCGCTGGTCAAGGGCGGTCCGCTGCCCGATCCACATGCGTTGGCGATTGCGCCCGGTCCGTTTCTGAACGGACTGGCCGAAGCGGTCGGCGAGCTGCGGCGGTACACGCTCGATCTGCTGCGTCGTGGCGAGATGGCGGGCTGCGAGCGGCTGCTCGAAGCCATGGACGAGATCTATGCGATGCTGGTGACGATCGACTATCCGGATGCGCTCACGGCGGGTCTGCGACGCACGACGGACTCGACGCGCGGCATCGTCGAGAAGACGCGCGGCGACCTGACGCTGGCATTACGTCAAGAAACGCTCAGTGAAGCGTTGCGCGCGGCCGAGCGCCAGTTGGCGAACCGTCAGGACAGCCGATAGAATGTCCAGTCATTCGCCCGGGTCCCGTGGTGTAGCGGCCCAACATGCGTCCCTGTCAAGGACGAGACCGCCGGTTCGAATCCGGTCGGGACCGCCTGAAATTTCCGCACAATGCGCGATGGAATCAGCCGATACCGTTCTGTTAGACTGCTGCTCATAGCGCCGCGTCCAGTTGGGTCTGGCTGTGCGCTGTGAGACCAGCAGGGTTGACAACGAAGCCTGAAAGCGGGGCCCACACTTCAGGCACGTAGCCCTGAATGTTGGTGAACGAGTATCTTTGCACGGGACTGCCAGCCAAGGCGGCGCACGAACCACGTTGAGACGACACTGGCTTGGACACCCGTGTACTTGGGATGGTGAAGGACACACAAATTTGACGAGCCGCATGGAGCGCGTTTGGGACGGTCGCTAAAAGACGAGCTGCTGCGGCAGTTCGCGGCGTTGCAAGAGGCTGGGCTGGCGCCCACCGAGATGCCCCAGGAGGACGAGACGCCGCTCGTCGTCGTCGAGTCCGCGCCGCGTGGGCGGGCCGCACGCCCCAGGCGTGAAAGTGTCGATCGCTATCTTGAAGATGAGGAAGCAAACGGGTTCGATCGCGACCGTCGGCGCGGCGCGCCGCGCCGCGAGCATCGCGGCGGCGAAGGTGAAGCGGGTGCGCGCGATCGACGGCGGGGTGGCCCAAATGCTGCGCGGGGCCGTGGTCGAGGACGCCCGGGCGAGTTCGAGCCAGAGCTGGCGGTGCCGGGTACCCCAGGCCTGAGCGGCGACCGACCAGGACCACGTGGCCCACGTCCAGGCGGTCCGCCGATGGGCGGGCCACGGCCGCCACGCCCGGGCATGGGCCCGCCGCGTCCAGGCATGGGCGCACCGCGTCCGGGTGGCCCGCCCAGCCGCACGACCATGCTCCAGCAGCGCGCTGATCAGCGGCGCCGCGACGAAGAGGACATCGCCGAAATGCGTCGCCTGCTGGCCGAATACGGCGGACAGGAAGTGGACGACCAGGGCATGGAGACGTTCAGTCGTGCGCTGGCCGAAGAGACCGGCGCGTTGCCGCCACCGCATATCGTCGTCGAAGCAATCAAGCAGTCGCAGAGCGCCGATCCGCGCAAGATCGGCGACGCCGTACGCGCGCATTACCGACGGCCGCGGCCACGCCCGCCGATGGGCCCGCCGCCGCAGTCTCCGGTCCCCGCCTCCGCCTGACGGCGGCAACAACGCCCGCGCGAGCGTGAAAATCGCCTCCGTTGCGCAAATGCGCGCCCTGGAGGCGGCGGCGTTTGCCGCCGGCGTTTCTGAGGCTCAACTTCAGGAGCGGGCCGGACACGCCGTCGCCGAGGAGATCGAGCGCCGCCTCGAGCCAGGCGAACGCGTGGTCGCGCTCATTGGGCATGGCAATAACGGGCGTGACGGGGGCGTCGCTGCCGAGTGGCTCGCGCGGCGCGGCATCGCTGTCGAGCTCGTGCTCGCGCCGCGCCATGCGATCACGTCGGCCGAGCTGGAGCGACTGCGCGACCTGGGAGTCAGCACAGTGCCTGCCGAAGACATCGATGACGTGCGACGCGCGATCAACGCCGCCAACATCGGAATCGATGCCCTGGCTGGCATAGGCACCCACGGGGCATTGCGGGAGCCGCTGGCGACGCTAGCGCGTGTGCTCAATGAGGCCGACGGCATCTACGTCGTGGCGGTCGACACGCCGAGTGGCATTGATGCCGACACCGGTGCGGTGCCTGGCAACGCCGTTCGAGCTGATCTGACTGTGACGCTGGGCGCGGTCAAGCAAGGCCTACTGCGGTTTCCAGCGGCCGAGCTGGTCGGCCAGCTGGTCGCGCGTGACATCGGGATACCGCCTGGTGCGGCGCTCGATCTGCCGTATACCGTGCTCGATGTCGCGGGCCTGGCGCCGCCGCGGCCCCTGCGCGCGCACAAGTACACGTTTGGTCGCGTCCTGGTGCTGGCTGGATCGGACCACTTTCTCGGTGCAACGGTGCTGAGCAGCGGCGGCGCACTGCGCGTCGGGGCTGGCCTGGTCACTGTCGGCTCCACTGCAATGGTCAGGCAGACCGTTGCCGCTCACCTGCCCGAGGCCACATTCACGGTGCGCGACGTAGACAACGATGTGTCGTCGGTCGCGCCGTATCTGAGCACGCACAACGCGCTGGTCATCGGCCCTGGCCTGGGCCGCGGGCCCGACGTCACAGCCTTTGTCGGCGACGTACTTCGGCAGCGGCAGGGCGGTGCCGTGATCGACGCCGATGCGCTGTTCGCGCTTTCGGAAACGCCGAACTGGTCGGCACTGGTAGGGCCGGACACGATTCTGACGCCGCACGCGGGCGAACTTGCGCGCCTGTTGGGCGGCGACCTGCCCGATGAGCCACTGTGGTCTCTGGCGGGCCGACTGGCACAGCAGTGGGCCTGCGTGCTGATTGCCAAGGGTCCGTTCACCTGCGTCGGCGAGCCCAACGGGCAAGTCTCTGTGTGGCCGCGTGCAAACCCAGCACTCGCAACCGGTGGTACGGGTGACGTGCTGGCCGGTATCTGCGCTGGCCTACTCGCTCAGGGCTGTAGTGCGGGCGAGGCTGCGCGCTTGGCAGTTGGCGTGCACGCGCTGGCCGCCGAGCGGCTCACCACGCGCCGGCGTTGGCGTACGCTGTTGGCCAGCGACCTGTTCGAGGAGCTTCCAGCCGTGTTGGGCGACCTGGCTACTCGGCGCCGATAACGTCGATCTTCCAGTCGCCGTTGTCCTCGTCCTGCCGTCCGTTGGCCGCGTAGCGGCGCAAATTGAACGTGATGCGCCCTTGTTCGAGCGGTTCGTTCGCGGGCCAGCCTTCGGTCTGCACCTCGAGCAGCACAGTCTGCGTGTTCGGATCGACCCGCGTCACGGTGATCCCAGGTCCGGCGTGATCGCGCAGCCACTCCGCTGCTGAGGCGCGGTCGAGCACCTGGCCGCCCGTGGGCGTCGACAATGACACTCGGTCGAGCAGCAGGCTCTCAATGTCGGGCAGGGATTGACTGGCGACGATGCGCTGCATTTCGCGCTGGATCTGTCCGATCTCCTCTTCGGTCAGCAGCCGTCCACCAGGTTTCGCCGATGCGGATGGCACCGCGACCGGCGAGCGCAAGGCGGCCGGACTTGCCGAGGGCGACGGGCTGCTCTCGCGGACCGGCGTAGGGATGGGCGTGCGGCTGCTGCGGGTGAGCGTCGCCGCCGCGCCCGGGACAGGCGTTGGCTCAGCTCCGAGCAGAGTTGAGCAACCCGTGCCCATGAGCCCCGCGAGCAGCACCAGCAGCGGCAGTCCGCGCCGAGCAGTCACGAATCGAGTCTATCCGTACGTGGGCCACCGGGCCCTCGAACTAGCTAACGCAAGTAGTCGCGCAGCTTCTTGGAACGACTCGGATGGCGCAGCTTGCGCAGCGCCTTGGCTTCGATCTGCCGAATGCGCTCGCGGGTCACCCCAAATTCGCGGCCAACCTCTTCGAGCGTGCGCTGGCGACCGTCATCGAGGCCGAAGCGGAGGGCGATGATGCGGCTCTCGCGCTGCGAGAGTGAACCAAGCACGTTGTGCACGGTATCGCGCAGCAGCGCCTGCGATGCTTCTTCGATGGGCGAGACCGCCTCGGCATCCTCGATGAGGTCACCCAGCTGACCGTCCTGGTCATCGCCGATCGGCGCAGCCAGACTAACGGGGTGCCGCGCCGCGCGGCGCGCCTGCATCACACGCTGCGCGGCGCGTTCGAGCTCGTCACGCATGGGCGACTGTAGCCGCCACACCTCGAACAGTGCGCCCGTTTTGAGGATCTCGCGGCGGCGCATCACCGGATCCTCATGCAGCGAGGTTGAGTCGATGGCCAGCTCCGCCTCGAACCACTCGGTGACGAGACCCATCGCCAATGCGATCTCCGCGGCGGATGGCTCGCGGCCAAGCTCCTGAATCAGATCGCGCGAGACGTTGGCCAGGCGATTGATGACCTCGGTCATGTGCACCGGCACGCGGATCGTGCGCGCCTGATCGGCGACGGCACGTCCAACGGCCTGGCGAATCCACCACGTGGCGTACGTGCTGAACTTGAAGCCGCGCCGATGGTCGAACTTCTCGACGGCGCGCATCAAGCCAAGGTTGCCTTCCTGGATCAGGTCGAGCAGGGCCAGCCCGCGTCCAAGGTACTTTTTGGCGACGCTAACCACGAGGCGCAAGTTCGACTCGATTAAACGTCGTTCGGCGCGCTCGCCGCGCGCGTGCATTTCCTCGAAAAACTCAGTCAACTCGTCTTCGCACTCCGCGACGACGAGGCGCTGCCACAGACACGTCGGCGTCGGCGGCTCGTTGGCCGGGTCACCGCCGAGCAGGCTCAGGACCGCCGGCGCAAACAGGCGGGTGTCGATCGAGAAGCGGACAATGAAGACCTGCGAGGCGCTGGCATCGAGTCCGACGTGTGCGCCAAGTGCGCTGCCCAGATCGAGGTCGGGCACATAGTCGAGACGCTGGCGCACCGCGGTCGATTGGAGAAGCTGCGAAACGTCTTCGATCTTCTCCATCCGGCTGAGCACTTCAGCCAGCGCACGGCGCTCATAAAAACGCTCGTACAGGCGAAGCGCGATGCCGGTACCCGTGGGCTGGCCGCCTTCGGCGCCCGCGAGCTCGGCGCGAACCTCGTCCAGGCAGATCATTTCCTCCATGCGACAGGCGAGCATGCGCTCGTCGGCTGCCGTCAGCAGGTTGACCTCGTGGATCTCACGGAGGTAGGTCCGAAGCGGATCGTCGCCGCCATCGTCCTCATCAGGAAGCGGTTCAGGAAGGACGATGGTGGGGGAAAGTCCGAGGCTGTCCTCCTCGAACAACACCGGCGCGACCGGATCCCCGGCCTCCGTGGTCAGATGCATAGACGGCTCCTTCGCCGGACGTTAAGTGAACTCAACTGCTGGCGCGGCTGGCTCGACGCCAACGGGCGCTGACGCAGCTGGCTCAAAGCCAACGGGTGTCGGGGCAACGTGAGAAGCGGCGGCAATGGGACCTGCGGCTGTGTCATTGCGGGGCCCGGTGGCCGGGCCGAATTCTAGCCGCAAATTGCGGCTAGCGACAACGTGATGGTGATGTAACCAATCGTTCCTGTTTCTAAACAAGGTATTGCCTATAACGGCGTGCTCCACGTTACCGTCGTAACAATCACAACAATGGCGTCGATGCCTCTCGCGCCGCCTTCTCTAACCGAGTATTGTTCTCCGAACTTTCGCGTAAGCCGCGACCGCGGAGCTTGGAAGGGAGCCGTGCCCATGCCACGACTCAGACTTGCCGCTGCGCTCGCGCTCGTATTCGCCGCGACGCCGACCATGGCCCAGAACTCGAATCCATCCTGGGCGGTTATCGTGAGCACGTTCAACGAGTGGTTGGAATCGACACAGATCGAGCCGAGCGTCCAGTACGGCACGCAGTACCTGGAGCTGACACGCCAGAACGCGGACGTGTTTCACGCCGCACCCTAACGGATCGCCAGGTCTTCGCCGAGCAGCGCTTTGGCCACGCGTGGTCGCCGTCGCGCTTCGACGTCACACGCGCGCAGCGCCTGCGGTTGTTGCTCCGCTCCCGACCGCGCGGCCGGCTGCTGGATGTAGGCTGCTACGACGGCCAATTCATCAGGCAGGTGGTGGATGCCCCAGGCATTGTCGGTGTGGACGTCTCGCAGTCTGCCCTCCGGGCGGCCCTGGGACGAGGCATTCACGCAGCGCGCGCGCAGTTGGAGGGCGGGCTGCCATTTGGCGACAGCACGTTCGCGACGATCGTGGCCGCCGAGGTCATCGAGCACGTCTTCGATACTCAGGCGGTGGTCGACGAGCTGGCCAGGGTGGCCATACCTGGTGGCTGGGTCGTCATCACGACCCCGAACCTGGTCGCCCTGAGCGGGCGGGCGCAACTCGTGCTCGGCCGCTCGCCGCACAACGTGGAGTTCGACGCTGGAGCAGGGACGTCGGGCCATATTCGGTACTTCACGTTTGACACGCTCGAGGTGGTGTTGCACCGCGCGGGTCTGCGTCCGTTGGGCCGGTGGACCAACGTGGCGCACTTTTCGGTGCTCGGCTCGAGCGAGCTGGTCGGGCGGCTGCTGCCCGGATTGGGCCACACGCTGATCAGCGTGGCCGAGAAATGAGCGGATGCGATTCGTTCTGGCCCACAGCCACGCGAACACCCTGGGTGGCGGCGAACGTTCCGTGCTCGAGCTGGCGCATGGCCTCAGCCAGGACCACGACGTGCGCCTGTTGCTGGGCGGCTTCGACCCGAAGCGAACGTATCCTGAGCTCGCGCGGTTCGCCCATCGTCGCGTTGGTCGCCTCGAGTGGCCCCTGCTGCGCGTGCGCGCCGACGCCATCATTACCAACAGCTTCGGTTCGAATCTGCTCGCGTTCCGCAACGGCGCGCGGCTGAGCTACTGGGTGCATTCCACGCGCAGCATCTTCCTGCGCGGGCGGGCCATGCCAGACCTGGTTGTGCGCCGGGCAGTCGACTGGCTGGCCGTACGTCGCGCGGCGCGTCTCGTCGCGAATAGCCGCTACACGGCGCGTAAGCTGCGCGAGCTGTACGGCCGCGACGCCGACGCGGTCGTCTATCCCGGCGTGGACTTGCAGCTGTACCGGCCCAGCTCGGCTAGTGGCAGATACGCCATCACGGTCGGCCGACTGTCGCCTGAAAAGGGCCTCGACCGCCTGCTCGAGGTGTGGCGCGACCTGCCTGAATTGCCTTTGCACATCGTGGGTGACGGACCAGCCGAGCTGGTCCAGGAGTTACGCGCACGGGCCCCGGGGGGTGTGGTGTGGCGCGGCGCATTGCCACCCACTGAGGTGGCTCAGGCCCTGCGCGAGGCGAGTGTCGCCGTGTTTGCGCCGCATGGTGAGGAGTTCGGGCTGGCGGCACTCGAGGCGATGGCCAGTGGTGTCCCAGTCGTCGCCTGGCGGGACGGCGGACTGGCCGAGACCGTTATCGACGGCCAGACCGGCTTCCTGGTCGACGACACGGTCACGTTTCGCCATCGGGTGCGCCTGTTGCTGCACGACGCGCAGCGGCGGGACACTTTCGGCGCGGCGGCGCGCGCGCGCGCTGAGCAATTCAGCTGGCAGCGGACGGTCGAGGCAATGACTGAGCTTTGCGCTAGCCTGGCCGGCCGGCCCGATCGAGCACCGCGGCGGTAACCCGCGCTGCTTCGGACCACGTGAAATAGGCTGCCCGAGGCGGACCCGCGCGGCGCAGGCGCTCGGCGTCGTGCAGAGCGCGGTTCAGTCCGCCCGAGATAGCGGCCACGTCAAGCGGGTCCACCACAACCGCGGCCTCGCCAACGATCTCAGGCAGCGAGCCGCGATTGCTCGCGACCAGCGGCGCGCCACAGCTCAGCGCCTCCAGAGCAGGCATACCAAAACCTTCGTACAGGCTGACGATGGCCACGCAGGCCGCGCCGCTGTACAGCGCGGGCAGGTCCTCGTTCGGCACGTAGGCCAGGCGGCGCACCCGATGCGCGACGGCGGCCTGGTCAATCGCGCGCTCGACGGCCGCCCCACCAAATGTGGTCATTCCGGCCAGCGCTAATTGCAAGTCGCTCGGCAATTGCGCAAACGCGTGGATCAAGCGAGGCAGGTTCTTGCGTGGCTTGACGGTGCCGAGGTGCAGGACGTATGGACCGGCCAGCCCATATTTGGCGCGGACACGCTGGATTTCAGGCTCGGCCGCCGGTTGGAATGCGTCGTCGACGGCGGGGTACGCCACGTCGATGCGCGCTGGATCAGCGCCGTACAGTCGAACCAGGTCACGTTTACTGGCTTCCGAAATCGTCAGCAAGGCAGTTGCCCGTCGGACGTGGCGGCGAATGGCCCACTCGACGTACAGCCACTCTGGGACGGTATGGGCGCGTGGAAAGAAGCGGTGGCCGACGTCGTACACGACGACGACGCTGCGCGCGGGGCAGATCAGCGGCAGCACGTGGCTCGGCACGAATAGCACATCTGGCGGTGCCGACAGCATCTCGCGGCTAAGGCCGAGCTGCGTCCACAGCCGCGGCAGGCGAATCACCTTGCTGCTCACGCGCGGACGGTCGGGCAGCAGCCCTGGCTCGAGGGGCTGGCTGAGGTACAGCCGGTAGTCGTGCGCGTCGTCCAACTGCAGGAGATGGCGCAAGACCTGGAGTGAATAGTTCTCCGTGCCCGTGCGTTGACGGCGCGTGATACGGCTGGCGTCGATGCCGATCAGCACGAGGGCCGATATACCATCCACCTCATGGCGGCTGCACAGCCCGTGAGCCTGAATGTGCTGGACCTGTCGCAGAACTGGGACACCAACACACCCGGCTTCGCTCGCTACGACGGTCCATCGATCAAGTGGGTCAAACGCGTCGCATTCGAAGGTGTGGGTGGTATGGAGATCACCTCAACCTTGCATGTCGGGACGCATCTGGACGCGCCAAACCACTTCATCACCAATGCGCGTGGGATCGGCGAATTGCCCATCGACTTCCTGGTGGGTCCGGCGTGCGTCGTCGACCTGCAGAAAATGGGACTTGGCGACTACCAGATCTACGGACCTGAACACTTTGAGCGCTGGGAGCAGCAGACGGGGATCACGATCGAGCGCGGCGACATTCTCGTGATCCACACTGGCTATCACCGCTTCTATCCCGCGAACTGGACCGCCTCGTGTGGCCCTGTCGAACCCGACGAAACGCGCTACTTCATCAAACACCCTGGGCCGACGCGAGAGTTTGCCAATTGGGTGAAGGCGCGCGGCATTCGCTGGCTGGCCATCGATGCCGGCAGCGCCGACCACCCGATGAACACCGTCATTCGCCAGGTGCGCCCGGATCTGGCCAAGAAGTGCGCCGCCGCGCTTGGTCGACCGCTCGAGGAGATCTGGCCCGACGACGATATCCAGGTCATGCACTATGACCTGTTTCCGCACGAAATCATCCATATCGAAAACGCCGGCGGCGAGATCGACCGCGTGTTGGACCAGCGCCTAACGGTCGGCTGCTTTCCGTGGCGGTTCATGGGCGGCGAGGCCGCATTCTGTCGTTTCGTGGCCTTCGTCTAGCCGTCAGCCGTCAGTGCCGAGAATCTCTACCGAAGACCTCCCGTCGGGCAACTCAGCGGGTCGCGTGAGCGCCCGGACTGAAAGCTGACAGTGAAAGCTGAGAACTGATGGCTGAGGGCGTCGTTCGCGGGACCGTGCGGCGGAATGCGTACGCCGATTCGGTGACGCTGCTGCAGGTGACGTCAACCGTCGCCGCCCGGCCAGGCGTGGTCGATGCATCGCTGGTCATGGCCACCGAACTCAACCGCGAGGTGCTGCGCGACTCGGGGTTGCTCTTCGCCGAGGCGTCGGCAGCGGGTCCAAATGACCTGGTCATCGCCATTCGTGGCCAGGATTCAGCCACGGCCGAGGCTGCCGTCGAATCAGCAGAGCGCTTGCTCGCCGAGCGCCGACCAGCCACGCAGACTGACCAGGCGCGCCAGGCGCCGCGCTCGATACGCAGCGCCCGCCGCGGCCAACCGGAGGCCAATCTGGCGGTCATTTCCGTCCCCGGCCCGTATGCCGCCGCTGAGGCTCGCCAGGCACTCGCCGAAGGCCTGCACGTGTTCCTGTTCTCCGACAATGTCTCGCTCCAAGACGAGATCGAGCTGAAGCAGCGCGCGCGTGACCAGGGACTGCTGGTCATGGGCCCGGACTGTGGCACGGCCATCCTCAACGGCATCGGGCTCGGCTTCGCCAACGTGGTTCGCAAGGGCGGCACTGGCCTGATCGGCGCATCAGGCACCGGCATCCAGGAGGTGAGCAGTCTGCTCGACCGGGCCGGCGTGGGCATCAGCCACGCCATCGGCACCGGCGGCCGTGACCTGCATGAACAGGTCGGCGCGGTCACCACCCTCCAGGCGCTCGAGCTTCTGCGCGATGACCCATCCACCGACACCATCGTGCTGATCTCGAAGCCACCCGCCGTGGCCGTTGCCAGCAAGGTGCTCCGGGCCGCGGCAAGCGTCGGCAAGCCCGTTGTGGCCTGCCTGCTGGGCGCCACGCTCGACGCGCCAGCTGGCGTGCAACTGGCGAGCAACCTGTACCAGGCCGCCCGTCTCGCGGCCCCGAGCGGGGATTGGTCCAGCGTCGGCCCAGAGGGCCTGCCGCGGCTGCGCCGACGCGAGGACCAGGACCAGGTGCGCGCTCTGTACTGCGGCGGCACGCTCTGCGACGAGGCTGAGCTGGCCATCGGCCACGACGGCGGACACCAGTTCGTCGACTTTGGTGACGACCAGTACACCCGCGGCCGGGCGCATCCGATGATCGACCCAACATTGCGCAATCAGGCCATCGTGGCTGCCGCGCACGACCCGCGCGTCGCCGTGCTGTTGTTGGACGTCATCCTCGGCTACGGCGCCCATGCGGATCCCGCCGGCGCCGTCGCGGCCGTGGTGCGCCATGCCATCGGCGATGCAGGTCGGCCACTTGCCGTGCTGGCCCACGTTGTTGGCACCAAGACCGATCCTCAAGGCCTCCAGCGCCAGGAGCAAATGCTCCAGGATGCGGGCGTGGCGCTGTTTGGCTCGAATCACCACGCGGCGGTCGCCGCCGGCCTGCTCGTGGAAAGCGCATGAGCCTGCTCGACATGGAGCTACGCGTCATCAGCGCTGGCGCTGCGATGTTCGCCGACACGCTTGCTGCGCAAGGGGTGCCAGTCGAGCGCGTGGAGTGGCTGCCGCCTGCCGAGGGTGATGCCGATCTTGCAGCGGTGCTGGCGCAGACCTGGCGCTCGGAGATCGATACAGCGAACCAGGTCGCGCTACAGCGCGTGCTGGAGGCGCGGCAGGTGCTGGTCGACGTGCGCCCGGCGGGCGAAGTCGTACCGGGCATGACCCGCGATATGGTGCTGCATGCTGGGCCGCCTATTGCCTGGGAGCGCCTGAGCGACCCGGTACGCGCCGCGGCCATCGGGGCGATGCTGCACGAAGGCCTGGCGCCCGACGAGGCGACCGCCGAACGGCTAGGCAGCCGCGGCGACGTGCGCCTCGAACCGTGTCACCACCATCAGGCAGTTGGCCCGATGGCGGGCATGACGACCTGGTCGATGCCGGTCCTGGTGGTCGAAAACCGTGCCAGCGGCACGCGCGCGTACTCCAACCTGAACGAGGGCCTGGGCCGGGTGTTGCGCTATGGCGGCCTGGGGCCAGATGTGCTGGAGCGGCTGGATTGGATCAGGCGCGTGCTTGGGCCGGCCATGGGTTCGGCCTTGCGCGCCTTGCCGGATGGGATCGACCTGCGCGGGCTGATCGCCCAGGCGCTGCACATGGGCGACGAGTGCCACAACCGCAACCGTGCGGCCAGCGCATTGCTCATCAAGGCCTTGGCGCCGCGCATTGCCGCCCTCGACTCTGTGTCGTCGGCCGAGCGTCAAGGAATCCTCGAATTTGCCGCAGGCAATGAACACTTCTTCTTGAACGTGGGTATGGCGGCATGCAAGGCGGCGATGGATGCCGCGCATGGCGTGCCCTTCAGTTCGCTCGTGACCACAATGGCCCGCAACGGCACGGACTTCGGCATCCGCGTGAGCGGCCTGGGCAACCAATGGTTTACCGGTCCGTCGCAGGTCCCGCGCGGCCTGTACTTCGCTGGTCAGAACGCTGACGACGCCAACCCCGATATGGGCGACTCGGCCATCACCGAGACCGCTGGCCTGGGCGGCTTCGCAATGGCTGCTGCGCCGGCGATCGTCCAGTTCGTGGGCGGCGTACCGCAAGACGCGGTCATGTATTCACAGCGCATGTACGAGATCACCATTGGCGAAAGCTCAGCCTATACGCTGCCGATACTCAATTTCCGTGGCACACCGACGGGCGTCGACATGCGCATGGTGCTGCAGACGGGCATCTTGCCCCAGATCAACACCGGCATTGCCTCCCGCCGCGCCGGCGTAGGCCAGATCGGCGCTGGGCTGGTCAACCCGCCACGCGAATGCTTCACCTCGGCACTGCGCGCCTTCGCCGCGCTGCTTGTGCCGTAACCCCGAAACCGCCGTCAGGCGAAACGCGGTAAAGCGAGTGGCACAGCGCTTGCGCTAAGGCTGAGCGAAGACGGAGGAACAAATCTTCATGATTCTCACCATTCTCGTCGTCTTGCTCCTCCTGGCCCTGTTCTCAGGTGGCTACGGCTCGAGCCGTGGCTGGGGCTATATGGGCTGGTCGCCGCTGGGTCTGCTGATCCTGATCGTGCTGATCCTGGCGCTGACTGGCAACCTCAGCTTCTAGCAAGCGCGAGCGCGCGCAGCACGCGCGCGCCATCAGAACCACCGACAGGAATGAGGCTTATCGCGGCCATCGCGATGTTGCTTACCAGCGCAACGAGCAAGAAGGTATCGAGGGCGCCCTCGCTGCCCAGCACAACGCGTGCAGCGGCGGCGAGGGCGGCCAACCCTATATTTGCGAGCGGGCCAGCTAGCGCAACGTGTGCCTGATCGTGATTTGCGTCGTCGCCGAGCAAAGTTTCGGCCACGAAGCCGTGGAAGACGATCCGCGCCGACCGCCGCGCGGTAAGCGCGTGACTGAGTTCGTGCAGCAGTAGTGCCGCTTCGCCGGAAACGATAACGGCAACGCTGGTCAGCCAATGCAACTCTGGTTGCCACGCGGGATAGCGCCACGGCATGACCGAATGGCCGAGCAGGACGGTCCCGAGCACCAGGATTGGCGCCCAGCGCCAGTGGAAGGCGAGCTCGATCGTATGCAGGTGTAGGCGCAGCGACAAGGCTGATTACTCTAGCGACCCACCAGCGGCGCGCCAAGCCGCGATACCAAGATGTAATCCCTTACGATTGAGGGGCGATGCGGGCGCTGATGGCTGTGATGCTGTTGGCTGTGCCGCTCCTCGTCATCGTGTCTCTGCCGCGATTGATCGAGGTCGCGGGCACCGTGCCAGGCATTGCACCGGCACGCGCGGCTGGCGTGCCAACGCCATTCCGGTTGGCGGATCCGACGCCCGTTAGCCAGCGCTTTGCTGTGCTCGAAGAGCAGGCGCCACCTACGTTGGCGCCAGCCCCAACACCGACCTCAGCGCCGAGGCCAACGCCCACCGGCGAACGAGTCGTCGTGACCAACACTGGGGGTATTGGCGCCGTGCTGCGCGCGGAGCCCGTCAGCGGTCGCCAGGTCGCCTCGCTACGCGAGCAACTCGAGTTGACTGTGTTGGAACGACGCACCGTAAGCGGCGCGGAATGGCTGCGCGTGCGCACGCCTGAGGGCCAGGAAGGCTGGGTGCTCGGCCTCGTCGCGCGTCCGGCCACGTCGCGTAACTAGCTGAGGGTACGTCGCTACACTCAGCACCATGACGCTCCCTGGAGTGTTGCTCGCGGCGCTTGTGCTCAATCTGGCGCAGGGCTACCCGGTGCCGGACAACGACGTGGTGTTTGGCGAGAGCCTGGTGTTCGAGTCGCCTGATGGCGGTCACTTCACCACCCATCAACAGCGCGCCGATGACGTGGTTCTGCCGAGCGGTGCGATCGTGGCATCCGACGCGATCGTGATCGTCGACGCCCAGCCGTTCGAGCGCACTATCGCGCCGGGTCGCTACCAGGTGCTGCTCACGGTGACCGTGGACGATCAGCGCGACAAGCGTGTGGCGTTTGCGCGGGTCGAGATCCGGCCGGGCACGCCCGTGCGCTGGGAAGCCGCGACGCTGCCTGGTCAGGACCCCGCGACGGCGGCATATGGCGTCGATTCCGGCCTGGCCGCATTCATGGATGCAGAGGCTGCGAGCCGCGCCAATGAGTACTACGACGCCTATGGCAACGTCCTGCTACAGCACCTGAGTGACGTCGTCAACCGCGACGAGTATTGGACCAACGTGCTCGTCGACGCGTCCACGGGCGCGGACGTTGTCGTGTTCACATCGGGATTTGGCGACGGGGCCTATGCCTCGTACTGGGGCTATGACGCCAACGACGAGGTGGTGTGTCTGGTCACGGACTTCGCGGTGCTGCAAGATACGACGCGCGTGCAGTGAGGGGGTGTACATGGACAAGGTGAGCGCATCGCCCGAGGCGGCATTGGCCGATCTGCGGGATGGCGCATCGATTGCCGTCTCGGGCTTCGGCACGAGCTATGGCTTCGCCTGCAGTCTGCTCGTGGCGGCGCGTGACAAGGGTGTCAAGAACCTGACCTTGATCAGCAACGGTCTCGGCACCGTTGGCCAACTACGCGGCATGCTGCTGGTCGCCAGCGGGCAGGTGAGCAAGCTGATCGTATCGTTTTCGTCGCGCCCGGGTGCGCGCACACCCGCCGACGACCTCATCGAGTCAGGCGACATCGAGGTCGAGCTGGTGCCACAAGGCACCCTCGTCGAGCGCATGCGAGCCGGCGGAGCCGGCATCCCCGCCTTCTACACTCCAACCGGCGTCGGCTCACCCGTGGCCGATGGCAAAGAAGTGCGCTACTTCCACGGGCGCCCGCACATCCTCGAGCACGCGCTCACCGTCGACTTCGCGTTTCTGCGGGCGTATCGGGCCGACCGGCTGGGCAACATCGAGATGCGCGGGAGCAGTCGCAACTTCGTGCCCAGTTTCGCCAAAGCTGCCCGCCACGCGATTGTCGAGGTGGACGAGATCGTCGAGGTCGGCGAGATCCCGGCCGAGCGCGTGGGTCTGCCGGGCGTTCTGGTCGGCCGTGTGGTGCAGAAAACTGTCGAGCCAGACACTGGCGGCCTAGCCGTCCGTCGGGACGCGGACAAGCCGCGCGAGTACAACGGCAAGCCAGGCTGGACGCGCAGCGAGATGGCGCGGCGCACGGCGGCCCTGCTCACAGACGGCGGTTATGTCAATCTTGGGACCGGAATCCCCACGCTCGTCTCGAACTACATCGCCGAGCGCGACATCACCTTGCACGGCGAGAATGGCATCCTGGGCTACGGCCAGATGGTCGCCGGCGAACAGATCGACATGGACATTTTCAACGCCTCCGGCCAGTTCGTCTCACTCCTGCCCGGGGCATCATTCTTCGACAGCGTCACGTCATTCGAGATCGCCCGCGCCGGTCGACTGGACGCCGTCGTGCTGGGTGCCTACCAGGTCGATCAGGGAGGCAACCTGGCCAACTTCAGTCTTGGCGATGCGCGCCTGGGCGGCATCGGTGGCGCCATGGACCTGATCGCGGGCAAGCAGACGCTGATAGTGATGATGGAGCATCGTGATAGCCAGGGCCGGGCTAAGCTCGTACGTGAGGTCGCCTACCCGATTACAGCGCCAGCGTGCGTCGACCTCGTCGTTACCGACCTGGCTGTCTTGCGTCGAGTAGATGGTCAGTGGTTACTGGAGCAAGTCGCCGAGGGCTTCACTGCTGAGGAGATCCAGGCATTGACCGACTTGGACCTCAAGGCCCCGGCACACGTGTCGTGACCGCCGCATCAACTTCCGGGAGCACCGAGCCACTATGAGGCACAACACCGAGCGCATCCGCGTCTCACACGCCGGCAACCTGCCCCGACCAGACGACGTCAACCAGCTACTGGCGCAGGGCCCGGCTGGCCGGACGGCCTTCCACCAGCGCTTGCCGAGTGCAGTGTCGGAGATCGTCGACCGCCAGATCGGGCTTGGCATCGATATCCCGAACGACGGTGAGTACGTCAAGGCAGGCAGTTATACGGGCTATATGCAAGAACGGGTCGCCGGCTGGGAGATGCTGCCCGTCGAGCCCGCGCGAGACCCAAAACGTGGCGGTGTAGCAGAGCGCGACCGGCGCGACTTTCCGGGCTTCTATGCCTCGGGCCTATGGCTCTCGGGCTCCGGCGGGCCGATTCGGCCGGGCTTTGCCACACCCGGCGCCGCCCCCAAGCCGCCTACCACCGCGCGCGTCTGCACCGGCCCTATCTCGTACACGGCTCACGAGCAGATCAAGTCTGACCTGGCCAACTTCAAAGCTGCCCTGGCGGGCAAGGACCTCGAGGGGTTCGTCGCCGCGCTCGGTCCGCTCAGCCTGGGAGCGGGCGTCCACAACGACTACTACCCGAGCGAAGAGGCATATATGACGGCGGTCGCCGAAGCGGTGCGTGAGGAATACCGCGCCATCGCCGCCGCGGGCCTGATCGTGCAGGTCGACGAGCCTGAGTTCGCGACCTCGTGGATGTTCTACCCGGACTGGAGCGTGGCCGAGTACCGCAAGTATCTCGAGTTCTGCGTCGGCATCATCAATCACGCCCTCGACGGCGTCCCGCAGGACCAGGTGCGCTTCCACTTCTGCTGGGGCAGCGGCCATCGCCCGCACGTCAACGACATCGAGCTGAAGCACATCGCCGACCTCGCCATGGGCATCAACGCGCAGGCCTACTCGATCGAAGCCGCTAATGTGCGCCACGCGCACGAGTGGCGGGTCTGGCAAGACGTCAAATTGCCCGACGGGAAGATCCTGATGCCGGGGGCGGTCAGCCATGCGACTGACCTGGTCGAACACCCCGACTATGTGTCCGAGCGATTGCTGAATTTCGCCAGCGTCGTGGGCAAGGAAAACCTGCAAGCGGGGACCGATTGTGGGATCGGTTCGCGCGTTGGCCACGAAGAGGTCGTGTGGGCCAAGCTGCAGACTCTGGTGGAGGGAGCGCGACGGGCGTCGCACACGTTATGGGGCGACTAGCGCAGGCTCTCTAGCAGCAGGCTCAGAGCCGCTGCGGTAAACGCATACATATTGCCGACGCGGTCGGCACTCGCCGTTTCCAGGGTTCGTGCTGCTTCGAGCGGACCGGCGATGGCCAGGCACGTGTGCCCGGCGGCATCGCCATAACGATTGCCCGTCGGGCCACTGGCGCCCGTTTCAGCGAGGCCCCAGGTGGTGCCGTGGCGCTCGCGCACGGTGCGCGCCAGGAGCATGGCGTAGGGTTCGCTCGCGGAGCGCAGGCCGGTCATCGCGGACTCACTTATGTCTAGTAGCGCCTCACGCGCCTGGCGCGTGTAGACCACCGCGCCGGCCACGAAGTACGCCGATGCACCCGGCACCGCCAAGAGCGACGCGGCCAGCAGTCCGCCCGCGGAGCTCTCCGCCACGGCGATCGTCTCGCGCCGTTGCTTCAGCAGTTCGCCGATCCGGCTCGCCAGCGGCAGCAGCTCGTCCATCACCCAACGGTAACCGGGAGTGCCCGCAGGCCGCGCAGGCGAGCGTAGAACGGGTACGGGTTAGCCTTGAAGCCGGGACTCGAGAGATCGGGCGCGACGATCGCCGAGCGTTCGGCGTTCAGGACCTGCGACATGCGGTCGTCAAGTCACAGACGGTGCGCCGAATGGGCATGCGCCCATGGCGCCTGCCGCGGGCGGGTCGGAGTAGAGTAGCGTCTCGTTGTGTTCAGGCTGGCGCTCGACACCGGCGGCACGTTCACCGATGTCGTAGCGTTCGACGAGCAGACAGGCGCGGTCCACACCACCAAGACGCCGAGCACACCGGCCGATCCGTCGGTCGGTTTCATGGCTGGCATCCACAAGATTGCGCGCCAGGCGCACTTCGGCCTGGACGAAGTCGGGGCGGTCTCGCACGGGACAACCGTCGCCACCAACGCCCTGCTGTCCGAGGAGGGCTCGTTTCCCGGCCTGGGCCTGATCGTCACGCGCGGGTTCAAGTATTTGCTCGAGATCGCGCGCCAGAGCGTGCCGCAGGGCTACGGCAACTCGTATTTCTGGGTCAAGCCCGAGCGCATCGTCGCGGTACACAACGTCCAGGAGGTCGCCGGGCGGGTCAACTTTCGGGGCGTGGTGTTGACCGACTTCGACGAGGCGGAGGCCGAAGCGGCGGCCGCATGGTTGCGCGACCATGACGTCGAC
>WNGF01007991.1_pt1 | contig 24806 bp, 21 predicted proteins | sample 5400641 | NCBI WGS metagenome assembly WNGF01 (sample SAMN13153371, study PRJNA577476) | soil metagenome | isolation source: 80 cm soil or saprolite under grassland replicate 2 | place: USA:California | collected 2016-06-15 | reverse complement strand
CCGAGCGCACGGCCGTCGAGTAGGAGCTGAATCGGGGGTGAGCCCAGTACGCCAGGGTGCAGCGCTTCGTGCTCGCCGCCAGGTCGGTGCGGAGCCATTGCTCCTGCGGGGAGCCGACGGTCATGTCGATGTTGCTGTTCAGCACGACGATGTGCCAGTCGCCGAGCTCGTAGGTGTAGTAACCCTTGTCCCGCTCTCCGCCGGCGAGCGCGAAGTAGTCGAAATACCCCGCAGCGCCGGCGGTCTGATACTCATACGCGCCGAGCGACGGCCGCGTCCTCGCCTTGTGCCGGCCCCACGAGGGATCGTAGCACGAGGTGAAATCGGACAGCGACCCGCTGGCGCGGATGTTGTCGCCCGTGGTGAAGACGGTCCCAGGGATGTCGTCCAGCAGCAGCGCGGTCGCCTCGTCCTTCGTGTTGTCGCACCGTGTCACCTCGCCGGCCCCGACGAGCGTGACGCTCGTCCCCGGCTGCGTGACGGTCACGGTGAGCTGTCCCGAGCCGGTTGCGCCATCCTTGTCCGTGACCGTGACGCGCACGATGTTGCTGCCCGCCGCAGAGTATGGATGCGTGGCCGTGATGGCGCTGGACTGCGTGGACGTGCCCCCGGTCGTCGGCGACGAGCCGTCGCCCCAGTCGATCGAATACGACCAGGGCGCGTCGTTCGCGCCGGGATCGCTGAAGGCGGCATCGAGCGTGACGCTCGTCCCCGCGGTGACGGTCTGATTTACGCCCGCGTTGACCGAGGGCGCCACGTTGCCGATCGTGGCGGTGGTCGTGGCCGCCGAGCCGGACGCCCCGCGGGCGTCGGTGACGGTGAGCGTCACGGAATAGGCGCCGTTGTCGGCGTAGCTGTGGCTGGGTTTCACGCCGCTGCCCGTGCCGCCGTCGCCGAAGCTCCAGGCGTAGGTCAAAGCGTCCCCATCGGGGTCCGACGAGCCGCTACCGTCGAAGCTGACCGCCGTCCCCTCCGTGCCGGCATACGGACCGCCGGCCGTGGCGGTGGGCGGCTGATTCGCGTCGCTCACCGTCACGGTGAGCTGTCCCGAGCCCGTTGCGCCATCCTTGTCGGTGACCGTCACGCGCACGGTGTCGCTGCCCGCCGCAGGGTATGGGTGCGTGGCCGTGATGGCGCTCGACTGACTGGTCGTGCTCCCGGTCGTCGGCGACGAGCCGTCACCCCAGTCGATCGAGTACGCCCAGGGAGCGTCGTTGGTGCCGGGATCGCTGAAGCCGGCGCCGAGCGTGTAGCTCGCGCCCACACCGATGGCCTGATTGGCTCCCGCGTTGACCGAGGGCGCCGCATTGGCGACCGTCGCAGTGATGGTGGCCGCCGAGCTGGACGCACCGCGCGCGTCGGTGACGGCCAGCGTCACGGTGTAGCTGCCGTTGTCGGCGTAGCTGTGACTGGGGTTGACGCCGCTACCGGTGCCGCCGTCGCCGAAGCTCCAGGCGTAGGTCAGCGCGTCACCGTCGGGATCCGAGGAGCCGCTCCCGATGAAGCTGACCGCGCCGCCCTCCACGCCGGCGTAGGGTCCGCCGGCAGCGGCGATGGGCGCGTGATTCACGGCTCCCGGGGCATCATGGCACGTCTCGTTGCCGGAGTCCGTGAAGGTCTTGCCGGCGACGGGGACGAACGCCCAGTCGTAGCGGGCGGCGTACAACGTCAGCTTGAGGACCCCATAGGTCTGGTCCTCCTGCACCTCGGTGTTCGCCAGGGCTGTTCCCACGCTGAAATGGCCCGCGCCGCCCATCCCCGCGATGAATTCGCGAATACCGTAGACCGGATCGGCCACGCCGGTCGGGGTCTCGGGAGCGAAGCGCTGGTAGTTGTGCTCGTGCCCGGCGACCACGATCTCGGCGCCGGCGGCGTACAGGTCCTGCCACAGGACCTGTGTCCCGGCCGCGGCCAGAGTGCCGGAGCTGAAGAGGGGATGATGCAGGTAGGCGAGCGTGCAGCGCTTCGTGCTTGCCGCCAGGTCGGCACGCAGCCATTGCTCCTGGGCGGACCCCGCACCGTACGCGATGTTCGAGTTCAGGGCGATGATGTGCCAATCGCCGAGGTCGTAGCTGTAATAGCCTTTCGTGGGATCGCCGGCCGCCGCGCCGAAGTAGCTGTAATACGGTGTGGCGCCGGAGGTGCTGTACTCGTGGTTGCCCGGGACCGGTCGGGTCCTGGCTTTGTGCCGGCCCCAAGTCGGGTGGTAGCAGTTGGTGTAGTCGCTGCTCGAGGCGTCGGGGTAAGCGTTGTCGCCCGCCGTGAACACGGTGCCCGGGATGCCGTCGAGCAGGTTCGCGGTGAGAGAGTCGCTGTTCCTGGTGCAGTCGGCGATGTCGCCGGCGCCTACCAGGACGACCGACGTGGGCCGCACGACCACCTGCACGGCGAGTGAGTCCGAGCCGGACCCTCCCACGTTGCTCGTGACGGCGACGCGTACGCTGTCGAGGCCCAGCGCCGAGTACACGTGCGAGGCGATGATCGGCGAGGATTGGGCGGTTCCGTTGCTCGAGCCGCCGTCGCCCCACAGGATCGTGTACGTCCACGGGGGGGCGTTCGCGGGATCGGTGAGCGTGACGGCGAGCTTCACCGTGTCCCCCGGGCTGGCCGTGACATCGGCCCCGGCGTTCACGGACAGCGGGGGCGCGCCATGGCAGCCGCCGGTCCCCGAGTCGCGGAACGTCTTGCCGGCGATCGGCACGAACTCCCAGGCGTAGCCGTCGGCGTCGAGCGTGAGCTTGAGCACGCCCGGCGTGCCGCTGCTCCGGACCTCGCTGTTCGCCCGGACCGTGCCGAACGACCCGGTTTCCCCGCCCCCCGTACCGGCGATGAACTCCCGGATGCCAAACGCCGCATCGGCGGCGCCGGCCGGGGTCTGGGGCGCGAACCGCTCGTAGAAGGCGTAGTGGGCGTTCACCACCACGTCCACGCCGGCGGCATAGAGCGCGTTCCACAGCGGGGTGATGGCGCTGTTGGGGCTGTCCTTGGAGCTGAACCGGGGGTGGTGCCAGTAGGCCAGGGTGCAGCGCCCGGGATGGGCGGCGAGGTCCGCGCGCAGCCACTGCTCCTGGGCCGAGCCCGCGGCGGTCGGGACCTTGGAGCTGTTGCTGTTGAGCACGACGATGTGCCAGGCGCCGAGTTCGTAGCTGTAGTAGCCCTTTGTCGGATCGCCCGCGGCGCTGCCGAAGTAGCCGAAGTAGCCGCCCGCGTTGGTGGTCTTGTAGTCGCGGTCGCCCACCGCCGGCTGGGTGCGGGTCTTGTGCCGTCCCCAGTTCGGGTTGTAGCAGGTGTTGTACTGGGTGAGGGTGCCGTTGTCGTAGGCGTTGTCCCCGAGCGCGAACACGGTCCCCGGGATCCCGTCCAAAAGGGCAGCCGTGGCGTCGTCGTTGGTGTTCTTGCAGCTAGCGATGTTCCCCGCGCCCACGAGCGTCACCGGGAGGGGCGCTGGGGAGACTTCGAAGCCGGGCGCGGACCGATCCGGCGCCCCGGTCGGCGACCCGGGCCCTTGGTAGTCGCGACAGCTCTCGACGACGTAGAGGGCGGCGATGGTTGACAGCACGCGAACAACGGAGCGGATGGAGCGGATCGGCGTCATCTAGTGGGCAGCTCGGCTCAAGGGGTCGCAGGGCGTGGGCTTGCGACCCCCCTGGAGCACGCGCCGTGCCTCGCGTGTAAGGCGCGTTCGCACCGCCTAAGGCGTTTTCGCACATGGGGAAGGAAGGCACGGCGGCACGGCGCGGAGCGTGCGCGCGCCGAGCCGCGGGGATTTTTGTGGCAGCTTTGTGGTTGCTGCCTTACAAGTCGAGACGCGCCTTCTTCGAGATCTTCCGGGCTTCCCTCAGTCGAGGCGGCGCCCCGTCACCTCGATGGGGCGAATCCGCTCGATACGGCCCGAGCGGCCGACGAACGCGGACGCGAACCGGAGGAGAGCGCCGACAGCAAGAGTGGGGCAGGTGTCATGGAGGTTGCGGTGCCGGAGGAGGTTCGGGGACGCGGGCGCGCTGGATCACGAGAATGCCGAGCAGGATCAGCGCGCCGAGGTTGTAGGTATTCTTGCGAATGATCCACAAGACCGCGGGAAGAGGGCCGTGGATATGGCTCAGCATCCCCGACGTGAGGAATGCCCCGACGGCGAGCGCGGTGAACCACGCCGTGCGCCCGCGCGCCGGTGCGGGGCGGCCAAACGTGTCGGTCCACGCCGGGAATCCGAGAACGTAGTAGTGGAGCCGGTCGAGCGGCGCGAGCAGCACGGCGAGCACCGCGGCCATCCCGAGGTCGGACGCCGCCGCACCCGACTGGAGCCGCCGGCGGCGCCACAGCGCCGCGGCCACCACACCGGAGGCGATGAGGTCGAGCGCCACTGCGGTCGCAACGCCTCCCCCCAAACGGGCGACGAGCCCGCCGATCGATTGGCCCGCGAGCGCCTTCGTGCTCTGGGCGGTCAGAGCGAGGTGTACGTAGTCGGGGACGATCGCGGCTCCCCCGAGACCGGCGGGAAGCATCACAAGGAAACTGAGCCCGACCGCGGCGACGAGGCCCGCGGCCAGCGGCCGCCAGCGGCCGCGCGCGAGGAAATAGAGAAAGATCGCTCCGGGGTAGCCCTTGAGCGCGGTGGCGACGCCAATCCACAGTGTCGCCCGCATGTCGCGCCCCCGCTCGACATCGTCCATGGCGAACACGACCAGCCCCAGCAGCGCGATGTTGATGTTCAGGTGCTGGAAGTTGCTCTGGAGCGGCTGGGCCACGGCGGCGACGGCGAGTACGACGGGGAGCCAGCGGCCGACGCGGGAATACGCGCGCACCACGCACCAGCCGAACAGCGCCACGTTGCCGACCGCCCACAAGCCCTTGGCGACCGGCAAACTGAGGCGAGCCAGGAGCGCAAACGGGGTCAACGCGAATATCGCAAACGGCGGCCACGGCATGCCACGCGCCGTGTCGAAGTCCGCGTACAGCGGCAGACCCTGCATCAGGCGCTCGGCCAGGCGCAGGTGGAACACGAGATCGCCGCCGGAGTGGACGCCGATGAACGTATTGACAAGGGCGTACAGTCCCCCGAGCGCGACGAGGATGCGCCGCTCCCGCGGGGTCAGCCCCGCCACACGCCCACCGCCAGCGCGAGCCAGCCTGCCAGGAACGCGAGCCCGCCAAAGGGCGTGGCGGCGCCGAAGGCGCGCACGCCGGTCAGCGCGAGCAGATAGAGCGAGCCGGAGAAGGTCACCGTGCCGGCGACGAACAGCCACCCGGCGGCGCGCACAGCAGGCACGGGCCAGCGCGTCACCGCCCAGGCAACGGCGAGCAGCGCCAGCGCATGGTACATCTGGTAGCGGGCTGCGGTTTCGAACACCGCGAGGAGGTCGGCGGGCGTCCGGGCGCGCAGCGCGTGCGCGCCGAACGCGCCGGCGGCCACCGCGAGCAACGCCGACGCGGCGCCAAGCCCCGCGAAGAGCCGGTCCATCAATCGAGCCGGCGCCCGCTCACCTCGATGTGGCGAATCCGCTCGATGCGGCCCGAGCCGCCGACGAACGCGGAAGCGAACCAGCTGGTCAGCCCGACCACGATCGAGCCGAGGATCGCCGGGGGCAGCCCGGCGATGGTGAACCCCGGCATCAGCCACGCCACGAGCGCGAGCGAAATCCCGTTCACGACCAGGATGAACAGCCCCAGCGTGAGCACCGTCAACGGAAGGGTCAGGATGAGGATGACCGGTCGGATGACCGCGTTCACCAGCCCGAGCAGCAGCGCCGCGACGATCAGGTTCCCGACGCCGCGGATCGTGACCCCGGGAACGATGGTGGCGGCGGCCCACAGGCCGAGGGCGGTGATGAGCAGGCGAAACAGGAATCCCCTCATCGGCCTCACCCCCTGGCCCCCTCGCCGCGTCGCGGAGGGGGGGGACGGTCGCTCCACTCGGCGAGGTTTCGCTCGATCTGGCGCGAGTGCTTCTCGAGGTGCTCGGCGTAGATGGCGAGCCAGTCTTCCACGGCGTAGCGGCCGGACTCCGTGTGCCGGCCGACTTTGCCCCAGTCCCGGTCGGTCATCCGCTTCAGCAGGGGCACCGTGTTGGCCCGCACGGCCTCGACGGTCGCGAGCGCGACTTCGATCGGGTGCCCGTGGTAGTCGAACGCCGCGGCCCAGCGGTCCTGGTCGTATCCCACGATCATGGGGTCCGGCTCGGCGAGCAGGTAGCGCAGCCGCATGTGGGCGTTGGTCTCGGAGTCCGCGCAGTGGACGACGATCTCGTGGGCCGACCACTTGCCGGGAGCCGGTTTCCATTGGAGGGCCTCGGCGGGGACCCTGGCGAGAGCGCGCTTCAGGAGCGCGGGACCGTGGGCGTAGCGCTCGATCAAGGCGGCGCGCTCGGCGGCGGTGAAGGGCATGTTGCTCTCCTCAGGGGGTGAGGTCAAAGATACTTCACCGTGCCCGGCCCGCGACGAAGCGCGCCGTGACCCCGGGGGGCACCCGCACGCCCAACCGCTCGTCGAACAGAATCGCACCCGCGAGCGAATCGCCCACGCGGACCGCCTCGATCCCGGCGAACGGCCCCAGCTCCGCCGGCCAGCCGAAGATGAGCGCCCGCTCGGGTTGGCCGAACCACGTCACCGCGAGGGTCTCGGCGCGCGGGACCTGGAACACGAGCCGTCCCCTGAAGTGACACGCCCGCCCGACCGCGATCCGGGCGCTGTCGAGCACGACGTCGCTGAGCTTGAACCGGTCGCCCATCTCGGGGAGCGTGAGCGTGTCCCCGTGCGCCACGCGCCAGTGGCCGACATATGCTCGCGCGTAGCGGCTCCGGAGATGCATCGGGGGGGAGCGGCAGGGATCGCTGGGTCCGCAGGCGGCGAGCGCCAGGAGGGCGAGAGACCTCACCGCGTTCTGACTTCGTCGTTCCCCCTCTCCACAACGTGGAGAGGCGGTCAGGGGGTGAGGTCTAGGCACGCTTCGGCTGCTCGGCCGGCTTCTGCAGCCGCGACAGGATGTTGATCCCGGTCGCGCCCTCGATCTGCTCCGTCAGCTTGATGATCGCCTGGGGAAACTGCGCCGCCGCGGAAGCGACGCCGGCGCCGTTCCCCGAGTCGATCACCGCCAGCTTGTCGATCTTGATCTGCTCCACCGAGCCCGCCAGTTCCTTGATGATCTCCGGCAGCATGTTCAGGATGAAAATCCGCTCGGCCTCGTTCCCCGCCTTGCTGTAGAGCTGGATCATGCGGTCGAGCACGGCGAGGTTGGCGTTGCCGTTCTCGAGGATCGACGCCGCGGCGCCCTTGGCGCGCAGCTCCGAGGCCTCTCGGTCGGCCCGGGCGGGCACGACGACGTCGGCCTCGACGCGCTTGGCCTCGAGGTCGATGCGCGCGGCCTGGAGATCCTGCTGCGCCTTGACCTTCGCCTTCTCGCCGGCCACCTGCGCCTCGTTCTCCCGCGCCAGCGCCTCCGCTTCGAGCTCGGCTTTGCGGACGCGGAGCCGGTTGTTCTCCTCCGTGATCTTCAGGTCCGCCTGGATCTTCGCGATCTGGGCCGCCTGGCGCGACGACGCTTCGGTCTGCTCCGCCTCGGAGGTGCGCTGCGCCTCGGCGACGCGCGCGATCTTCAAGATCTCCGCGGTGCGCGTCCGCCCGATCGAGTCGAGGTACTTCACGTCGTCCGTGACGTTCTGGATCTTCAGCGTGTCGAGCTCGAGCCCCAGCTTCTTCAGGTCCTCGTCGGCCTCCTCGATCAGCCGCTGGGCGAACTTGAGGCGGTCCTCGTTGACTTCCTCGGGCGTGAGCGTCGCCAGCACGCCGCGCAGGTTGCCCTCGAGCGTATCCTTCGCGATCTGCATGATCTCGTCGAACGGTTTGTCGAGCAGCCGCTCCACCGCGTTGTAGGAGATCGGCTCGCGCGCGCACACCTTCACGTTGGCGATGCCCTGCACGATCAGGGGTATCCCGCCCTTCGAGTAGGCGTTCTTGATCATCACCTCGATCGGAATCGTCCGGAGATCGATGCGCGAGACCTTCTCGATGATCGGGACCCGCAGCGTGCGCCCGCCGTGCAGCACCCGGTACCCGACGCTCCGCCCGTCCTCCGTGACCCGACGCCGGCCGCTGACCACCACCATTTCGTTCGGCATGCAGATCACGATGAGCGACCGGACCATTCCGACGAGCGCGCCCACAAGGCCCAGCGCGACGGCCGCGAGGGCGACGACGGTGACGGGAGACAAGTCCATGGCGACCTCTTACGCTGGCAGTTGGCGCTCGTACTGCTCGGGGGTGCACACCTCCGCCACCCCGTCGACGACCTTCACCACGACGACTTCCCGGCCGGCCGGGATCTCCCCGACGCTACCGTCCGAGAGATGGGCCGTGAGATGCACCTCGCGGCCGGCGATGAGGCAGGCGATCCGTCCGGGACGCCCCTGCTCGAGGGGCAGGGTGACCCGGCCGCGCTCCCCGAGGAATTCCGACTCGGTGAGCGCCTCGGTGGCCGTGTCGGAGCGCCGCAGGAAGGAAAACACCGTGTGGCTGAGCAGGAAGAAGCCCGTGCCCATGCCGAGCGACGCGAGCAGCGTGAATGCCGGATTCGTGCGGAGCAGCGTCAGCAGCGTCCCGGTCAGCCCGAACCCGGCTGCGAAAAAGATGATGTTGCGTGGGCGGAACAGGCTGATGATCGCTTCGCCGACACCCGGGTGCTCCGCGTCGGCGAGTACCGGGTGGCCGTGGCCGACGTCACCGTGGCCGAGCGCGACCTCGTGGCCCACTCCCGCGTCTCCGCCGCCGTGGTGGCCGCCGAGGAGACTGAACAGCAGCAAGCCCGTCCCCACGATCGCCGCGAACAGGTAGACGCTGAGCATGACCTGAAAGTGAAGCCCGGGACTGCCTTGCGGAAGAGACCTCACCACTTCGTCCCCCCTCTCCGCTACGGAGAGGGGGTCAGGGGGTGAGGTCAGGTCAAGGCGACACGCTGTCCGTCGCCCGCACCCGGGCGCTGGTCGAGTCGGCCACGCGCATCGCGCGGCCCACGCCGGAGGCGCCGGGAATGCTCGACTTCGCGAGCATGCTGTCCCGCTGCCGCTCGGTGAGCGAGTCGCCTGAGGCGGCGCCGGACTTCTCGGATTGGCCGCCGCTGCCACAGGCGGCGAGGAGGACGAGACCGACGATTGTGAGGTTGTTCATAGGTGTCAACGTACCCACCTGCGGGCGGGTTGCCAATTCGGGGAACGACTCCATTATGGATTCGCTCTTAGCCCGGGACCAGCACGGAGCACGCTCATGATTCGAATGCTGCCTCTTCTGCTAGCGGCCGCCGCCTGCGCCCGTCCCTCCCTCACCGGACAGCTGGCCCGCGCCACCTGGATCGATCTCAGCTACCCCTTCGACTCGACCACGATCTATTGGCCCACGGCCAAGCCGTTCGCGCTCGAGGTCGTCTCGGCGCGGCGGACGCCCGCGGGCTACTACTACGCCGCGAACAACTTCGCCGCGGCAGAGCACGGCGGCACCCATCTCGATGCGCCGGTACACTTCGCCGAAGGCAGGCACACGACCGACCAGATCCCCCTCACCCAGCTCGCCGGCCCGGCGTTCGTGATCGACGTGCGCCGGCAGGCGGAGGCGGACCGCGACTACCGCATCACACCCGCCGATCTCGAGGCGTGGGAGCGGGCCGGCACGCGGATTCCCGAGGGAGCGATCGTGCTGTTTCGGACCGGCTGGGGGAACCGCTGGCCCGATCGCGCCCGCTACCTCGGCACCGCCAGGACCGGGCCCGCGGCGGTGCCGGAGCTGCACTTCCCGGGAATCCATCCGGACGCGGCCCGCTGGCTGGTCGAACGCAAGGTGCACGCCGTCGGGATCGACACGCCGAGCATCGACTACGGGCAGTCCACCACCTTCGACACCCACGAGACGCTGTTCGCCGCGGACATCCCGGCGTTCGAAAACGTGGCGCACCTGTCGGCCGTGCCGGCGACGGGGGCGTTCGTGATTGCGTTGCCGATGCTTATCCGCGGAGGAAGCGGTGGCCCGCTTCGCATAGTGGCGGTGCTGCCGGAGGGGGCGGCGCCCGAATGAAACGTCACACGTTGCACGTCATCCGTCACACGAGAGGCAAACCGCGGCTCCGGACAACGTGTGACGTGCGACGTGCAACGTGTGACGTGGTTACGCCGGCAGCCCCTTCCTGATCACGTCCTCCATCACGTCCCCAAACCGGTCGATCTCGGATAGCGTCGTATACACGTTCGGCGTTACCCGCACGCAGCTGAACTCCTTGTGCACGATCGGCGTGACGATGATGCGGTGCCTGTCCCACAGGTACTGGACGAGCTTGTTCGGATCTCGCCCCTCGATCGCTACGCTCGCGAGCCCGCACGACTGCGACGGGTCGTAGGGGGTGAGGATCTTGACCTTGGGCAGCCTCTCGAGCCGCTTCGCCCAGCGCTGGAACAGGAACCGCAGGCGCGCGGCCTTGCGCTCGGCGCCGATGCCTTCGTAGAACGTCAGCGCCTCCGCGATGGCGTTGTGGTTCGCCGCCGGGTGGGTTCCGATCTCCTCGAACTTGCGGATGTTCGCGTTCATCTCGGGCGGTGCCGCCATCAGCGGCCAGATCTTCTCGACCTTCTCCTTGCGCACGTACAGGAACCCGGTGCCGTGCGGGGCGAGCAGCCACTTGTGGAGGCTCGTGCCGTAGTAGTCGCAGTCGAGCTCGTCGCGCGTGAACGGGAACTGTGCGTAGGCGTGCGCGCCGTCCACGATCACTTCGATCCCGCGCGCCCGCGCCAGCTGGACGATCTTCCGGATCGGGAAGATCTGCCCGGTGAGATTCGTGATGTGGCAGACGTGGATCACCCTGGTCTTGGGCGTGATGGCGCGCTCGATGCGGTCGGCGAGGTCGTCCTGCGAGGGCGGCGGCACCGGGAAGCCGATCTCCTTCACGACGATGCCGTCGCGCCGCTCGCGCTGGTGCCACGTGGTGAGCATCCGCGGATAGTCCTGGGTCGTCGTGAGCACCTCGTCGCCGCGCTGGAGCGGGAGGCCGAGCTGCACGATCTCCAGCGCCTCGCTCGCGTTGCGCGTGATCGCCATCTCCTCGAGGTCGCAGCCGAAGCTCGCCGCGAGGCGGCGGCGCACCACTTCGATCTCGGGCTCGAGGATCTGCCACATCGTGTACGCCGGCGCCGTGTTCGAGTACTCGAGGTAGCGCCGCATTGCGTCCTGGACGACGCGCGGGCTCGGGCTCACGCCCCCGTTGTTCAGGTTGATGAGGGTGCGGTCGAGCGTGAACGCCTGCTGGATCTCGAGCCAGAAGTCCTCGTCCTGCGCGACGTCGCCGGCCGGCCGGCCGCCCAGCGCGCCCGTCAGGCGCGGCACCCGCTCGAGGCCGTCGTTCTTGAGCGCGGGAATTCCCGCTCCCGCGGCGACCATCGATTCCACGAAGCGCCGGCGCGTCAGCATGGGCTCACCCTCCCCGGAGCGTGCGGCGCACCATGACGCCGTACGCGACGACGTTCACGACCGAGCGGACAGATCCAGCCCTCGTACTCGATGAGCGCGCCCCAGACCGCGCAGGGCACGTGGCCCCACACCAGCCGGCGCCAGCGCCAGGCGAGGAACCCGCCCAGCACCACGAAGACGACGAAGGCCGTGTGCAGCAGCACGACCGCGTCGGCGAGCAGGCGATACGCCATCTTCAAACCTTCCTTAATACAGCCAGATCCCCCGCCGGGCCAGCGTCCGACGGGGAATCCCCGTTCCCCCTCTCCACAACGTGGAGAGGGGGTCAGGGGTGAGGACCCGGCGTGCTACCCGCCCAATCCCGTGGGAGTGATCAGGTCGTCGAAGTGCCCGAGGGCGTCCCAGATCGCGTTGAAGAGCGCGTTCAGCGCGGTGAGATCGTCCGCGGTCAGCGGCTGACCACCGGCGCCCAAGAAGGTCGGCTCGCCGTTGGTGATCGTGATCGTGGCGTAGAGGCCGCCGTTGACGCGCACCGTCAAGCGTCCGGATTCACTCACGCCGGTCGTGGTGTCGGCCCCGGTGAGCGTCACGACTTCGTTGCCGACCTGCAGGGTGAAGGCGATGTCGAGCCCCAGCCCGCTCGGTTGGATGGGCGTCACCGTGAGCGTCTCACGGACGTGCGCGTTGTCCGCGTTCACGTCGAACGCGATGTCGAGCGTGACGGAGGTGGCGGTCACTGTGACGGGGCAGTTGAAGTCGAGGCGGTGCGACCCGTCGGTGATGTAGCCCAACACGGTGGGGCCGGCGGTGGCCGCGACGGTGTAATCGAGGTAGGTGACCGTCGCCCCCACGACAAGGAGATGCATTTGTTGCGTGGTGCCGGAGCTCTCGTCCTTGAGATCGGCGTAGCCGATCTCCTGGGTGACGATCGGGCTCCCGCCCAGATCGAGGGCGTACAAGATGAACCGCACGCCGTTCGCCGGCGCACCGGCGCGGTCCGTCACCTGATACTGCACCGACGTGGTGTCCCACTCGAACGTCTTCCCGAGGAGCTCGGGCGGGAAGATCACGGCGCTCACGACACCCGTCACCGGGGCGAGCGTCGAGCGGAGCGCTGCCGCGAGAAGCCGGCTCTCGGCCACCGAGGTCAGCCGGCCGGAGGCCGCGGGGCCCGCGGAGCGGAGTAGCGCGCGGAGCGCGGCGAACGAGCTCGCAGCGGGCGCAGACGGCGGGGCGACGAGCGCGAAGCTCTCGAACGCGGGCGAGCTGAAGCTCTGGTTCAGCGCCGCGACGTGGGCGGCGGTCGCCAGGGGGTCGGCCGGCTTGACGGGTCCGGTGGGGCTGTCACTGCACGCAGCGAGGGCCAGCGCGACCGCGCCGGCGAGGCCGCGCCAGGAACGACGATATGGCGACATGCCGCTACCTCCCGTGGTTGCCTGAAGCGTGGGGTGCGTGGCGCAGACCGCAACCTACCCCGGAGGCGGCTGGAGGGACAGGTGGAGAGGGGGTCAGGTGGTGAGGCTTAGCCGCGGATCACGCCCCCGCCCAAGAGGCGGTCCTCGGCATCGTACAGCGCTCCGGACTGCCCGGGCGTGATGGCGCGTACCGGCTCGGCGAGGTCGAGGCTCAGCACGCCGTCGGCCAGCGCGCGCACGCGGGCGGCCACCGCCCGGGCGCGGTAGCGACACTGCACGGAGACCTCCTCGCCCGGAGCGAGGGGGTCGGCGAGCCAGTTCACTTCTTCGAGCGTGACCTCGTGGCCGAACAGGCCGGCCCCGGGGCCGATCACCACCTCCCGGGTCTCGGGCCGGATGGCGACGACGTACATCGGCTCCCCGAAGCCGCCCGGCAGCCCGCGCCGCTGCCCGATCGTGTAGCGCGCGAACCCCGCGTGCTCGCCCACCCGCTCGCCGGCTGCGGTCACGAGCGGACCGGGCGCCAGCGCCGGCGCGCCGGCGGGGAGGTGGCGCTCGAGCACGCCGACGTAGTCGTCGTCCGGGACGAAGCAGATGTCGACCGACTCGGGCTTGTCGGCCGTGACGAGGCCCAGGCGGCGCGCCGCGCCGCGGGTCTCGCGCTTCGTGAGCTCGCCCACCGGCGTGAGCATGCGCGTCACGACGGCGCGGTCGATCCCCCACAGGAAGTACGACTGGTCCTTGGCGGAGTCCCGACCGCGGTACAGCGCGCCGTCCCGTGCGATCGCGTAGTGGCCGGTCGCCACGGAGGCGCAGTCGAGCGCGTCGGCGTGGTACAGGAAGTCGCGGAACTTGGTGAACGAGTTGCAGCGCACGCAGGGAATCGGAGTCCGGCCGCGCGCGTATTCGGCCACGAAGTTCTCGATCACGTCGTGGCCGAAGCGGTCCTCGAAGCTCAGCACGTAGTGCGGGATGCCGAGCCGGTGGGCGACGAGCCGCGCGTCGGTGATCGAGTCGAGCGAGCAACAGGGGCGGTCGGGGACCGAGTCGCCGTAGCAGAACAGCTTCATGGTGGCGCCGACGACGTCGTACCCTTCCTCCACGAGAATCGCGGCTGCAACCGAGCTGTCGACTCCGCCGGACATGGCGACGAGGACGCGGCCCTTCACTGCGACCCCCGACCGCCTGACCGCCGCCTCATCGGTGCAACACCGCCGCGAGCGCCCGCACCTTCTCGACGATCTTCGGGAGCGCCGCCACGACTGCGTCCACGTCCTCGGGAGCGTTGTCGCGGCCGAACGAGAACCGCAGCGCGGCAACGCCGAGCTCCCGCGGCACGCCCATCGCCGTCAGCACGTGCGAGGGCTCGACCGCTCCGGTGCTGCATGCCGAGCCCGACGAGCAGGCGATCCCCGCGAGGTCCAGGTGCATGAGCAGCGCCTCGCTGTCCGTTCCGGGGATCGAGACGTTCGACACGTGCGGCGCCCGCTCGGCCTGCCAGCCGTTGATCACCGCATCGGGGACGATCTCGAGTAGCCGGCGCTCGAACTCGTCCCGCAGCGCGCACAGCCGCCGCGCCAGCTCGGCCCGCTCCTCGACCGCCAGCTCCACCGCCTTCCCGAGCGCGATGATGCCCGGCACGTTCTCCGTCCCCGGGCGGATCCCGAACTGCTGGCCGCCGCCGTGGATGATCGCTTCCACCGCGTGCCGGTCGCGCACGATGAGCGCTCCGATGCCCTTGGGGGCGCCGATCTTGTGGCCGGAGATGGTGAGGAAGGTGCAGGAGACGTCCTGGAGCGAGACGGGAAGCTTGCCCAACGCCTGGACGGCGTCCGAGTGGAAGCAGACGCCCGCCTCGCGACATCGCTCGGCGAGCCGCGCGACCGGCTGGATGACGCCCACCTCGTTGTTCACCCACATCACGCTCGCCACGGCGACGCCGCGCGTGAGCGCCTCGACCAGCGCTCCCCCCTCCGACTCCACCACGCCCGATGCGTTGACGGGGAGGATGATCTCCTCGCCGCCCAGCTGCCGGAGGGCGTGCGCCGCCGCGAGCACCGCCTTGTGCTCGATCGCCGACACCGCCACCCGGAACGGGCCGCCTCGGTCGCGCGCCGCCAGGGCCGAGCCGATCACGGCCAGGTTGTCCGCCTCGGTGCCTCCCGAGGTGAAGACCACCTGGGCCGGCTCGGCGCCGAGCGCCTCGGCGATCGTGCGCTTCGCCTCCTCGACCCCCCCCCGCGCCGCCCGGCCGAACCGGTGCGCGGACGAAGGGTTCCCGAAGACGTCCTTCCCGAGGTAGGGGAGCATCGCCTCCAGCACCTCCGGCCGTACCGGGGTGGTCGCCGCGTTGTCGAGATAGACCGGCCGCTTGGCCATGTTGGGGAATCTACAGGCTACAGGGACTGCACGCCAAGCTGTAGCACGTCCTGCACTTCCAGCGTCTCGTGACAAAAGAACGGCTCGCCGTAGGCCTTCCGGATGAGCGAGCCGTAGTGAGCGGACTGGACGCGGATCAGCTCGTAGAGGTCGTGTCCGGTCGGGTAGATCTCGCCCGCCGCCTTGGCGCCGTCGAACTGCGAGGCGTAACAGCGGATCGCCTGCATCTTGCTCTCGAAGGCGTCCGAGATATCCACGACGAATGTCGGCTTCACGGGGTCCTCGCGATAGGCGAGGGCGTAGAGGACCTTGAACGGGCGGTGCGGCTCCCCGGCGGGTCCGTACTTCGCGAGCCCGGCGAGGTAGCAGGCGTCGCGCCCCAGCTCGGACGCGATGCGGTGATCCGGGTGCCGCCCGACGGGAAAGGGGAGGATCACCACACGGGGTCGCGTTCGACGTATCAGCGTGACGAGTTTCACGCGCGACCCTTCATCGTTGGCGAGGTGGGCGTCGGGAAGTCCCGCGTTGAGCCGCACGTGTACGCCGAGCGCCCGCGCGGCGCGCTCCGCCTCCGCGGCGCGGGTCGCGGCATCGCCTCTCGTGCCCGTTTCACCCTGGGTCAGGTCGAGAATGCCCACCCGGTGGCCCGCCTGCACGGCTTTGGCGAGCGTGCCGCCGCAGGTCAGCTCGACGTCGTCTCGGTGCGCGGCAATCGCCAACAGGTCGACCGGGGAGGGCTCACCGACCGCCTGTCCGCCTGACCGCCCGACCGCCGTCTCACTCATACCGCAACGCTTCCACCGGATCCAGCCGCGCCGCCCGCGCCGCCGGCGCGATGCCGAACACGAGCCCGATGACGATCGACACGGCGCAGGCGACGAGCGCGCTCCACATCGGGACGGAGAGCTCGAGGTTCATGAAGATGCGCAACAGCTGCCCGAACGCGAGGCCGAGCACGATGCCGAGGATCCCGCCTGCGAGCGTGAGCGTGGACGCCTCGACCAGGAACTGCCACAGGATTTCGCGCCGCGTCGCGCCCATCGCCTTGCGCACGCCGATCTCCTTGGTGCGATCGGTGACGGACACCATCATGATCGCCATCACCCCGATGCCGCCCACCAGCAGCGCCACGCTCGACAGCACCAGCATCACCAGGAAGAACACGCCCGTGAGCTGGTTGAAGGTGTCGAGGATCTGGTCCTGGGTGATGAGGTCGAAGCTGTTCGGCTCGCCGGCGCGGATCCCGCGGATGCGCCGCAGCTGGAGCGTCGCCTCGTCCATGGCGCGTGTCACCGTGACGCCGTGGTTGGGCTTCACCACGATCCACAGCGCATTGGTCTCGTCGTAACGGAAGAACCGCCGCGCCGCCTCGAACGGGATGATCGCCCCGATCTCCTGGGAGGGAGGCTGGAAAATGTTCTCCGGGTTCTGGTAGATGCCGATCACCTGGAACGACTTGCCGGAGATGCGCAGGAACCGCCCCAGCGGTTTGACGTGCCCGAACAGCTTGTCGGCGAACCGGCGCTCCACGACCACCACCGGCGTCCCGGAGCGGAGCTCGGCGGTGGTGAAGAAGCGCCCCTCCGGGAGGCTGCCGCCCTGGATTTCCATGTAGTGGTCGTCCGCGCCGAACACGGTCAGGATCTGGGTGTGCACCCCTGCGTACTCCATTTTTTGGAACAGCTGCACCCAGATCCCGGCATAGCGGATGTCGGGGAGGCGCGCGATCGCCACGGCCTCCTCCGGCTTGATCACGGGGCGGATGCGCACTTCCCTGGGCAGCGCGTCCGGGTTGAGCGGCGTCGTGGACCAGAACCGCAGCATGTAGAACGTCGTCGGCCCCGCGACCTCGATCGTGCTGATGATCTGGTCGCGGATCCCCTGCACGATGGAGGCCATCGCCATCACGGTAGCCACGCCGATCACGACGCCCAGGATCGTGAGCGCCGAGCGGAGTTTGTTGGCCCGGAGCTGGTCGAGCGCGATACGGCAGCCCTCGGAGACCGATTGGAGCCTCATGGGATCGAGCCTTCTCCTTCAATTCCGCATTCCACATGCCGCATCCACATTTGCATCACTCGTACCGCAGCGCGGCCACCGGATCGAGTCGGGCGGCGCGCATCGCGGGATAGACGCCGAACACGATGCCGACGCCCGCGCCGAGGCCCAGGGCCAGCGCGACCGACCAGAACGTCACCCGCGCGGGGAGCGGGGAGATCAGTGCCACGACGCCGGCCAGGCCGGCGCCCGCGAGCAGGCCCAGCAGCCCGCCGAGCAGCGCCAGCGTCACCGACTCCGCCAGGAACTGGTTACGGATGTCGCGCCGCCGGGCGCCGAGCGACTTGCGGATCCCGATCTCGCGCGTGCGCTCGTTCACGCTCATCAGCATGATGTTCATGATGACGATTCCGCCCACGACGATCCCGATGACCACCACCGCCGGGATCACCGTGAAGAGGATGCGCGTCAGGTTCTTCCAGAAGCTGACGAGCGCGTCGGCGGTATCCACCGTGAAGTCGTTTGGCTGGCCGGGGCGCAGCCGGTGCGCGATGCGCATCGCCTCTTCGGCGCGCTGCATCCCCTCCTGGACGAGCGTGGCCTCGGGCATCTTCACCGAGATCACGGTCGTCTTGCGGCGGCCGTACAGCGCCTCGAACGTCGTGAGCGGCAGCATCACGAACCCGTCCCACGACTGCCCGAGCACGTTGCCCTTCTTCGCGATCACCCCCTTCACCGTGTACTGCTGCCCGAGGATGCGGATCTTCTTTCCGATCGCCTGGTCGGGGTAGTCGAACAGCTTGTCCGCGACGTCGAACCCGAGCGCGGCCACCGGACGCCGCTCCCGCACGTCCACGTCGCTGAGCGGGTCGCCCGCCGCGAACTGGTAGTCCTGCACCACCTGGAAGGGCGCGGTGACGCCGAAGACGAAGGCGTCGCCCACGGTTTTGTTGCGCCACACGATGTCCGCCTGCGGGGTGGGCCACCCGGACTGGAGGGCGATCGCCTTGGCATCGTGCAGGGCGCGCTGGACGAACCGCACGTCCTCGGGCGCGATGATCGGGCGGCGCTGAATCTCCTTCCACTGCTCGTCGTCGATCAGCCCGACGGCGATCGGGGTGCGTCGCACCTGGAAGGCGTTGACGCCGACGATCGCGCCGCCGATCCGCTCCCGCACGTAGGCGTTCATCCCCTGAATGACCGCCACCACCGCGACCAGGAACGCCACCGACACGATGATGCCGACCAGCGTGAAGAACGAGCGGAGCTTGTGGCTCCACGCGGCCTGGAGGGCCTGCAGAATGGCTTCGGTCAATTGCATGGCGCGGGTGAAAACTAAAAGGGAAGACGGCACTCAGCCGCAAGCCGTAAGCCGCAAGCGGTTTCCAGCGAGCAGCTGCAAGCCTGCTTCCGACCACTTGCGGCTTACGCCTTGGGGCTTGCGGCTGTGTTCATTCGTACCTCAGCGCTTCCACCGGATCGAGCCGCGCCGCGCGGCTGGCGGGATACAGGCCGAAGCCGATGCCCGTCAGGGCCGACGCGGCGAGTGCCGCCACGATGGACCACACGGGCACGTAGGCCGGGATGGGCGTGACGCGGGAGAGGAGCCACGCGACGAGGCCGCCGGCCAGCATCCCGATCGCGCCGCCCACGAGCGTGAGCGTCGACGCCTCGACCAGGAACTGCCACAGGATTTCGCGCCGCGTCGCGCCCAGCGCCTTGCGCACGCCGATCTCGCGGGTCCGCTCGGTGACCGAGATCATCATGATGGCCACGACGCCCACGCCGCCCACCAGGAGGCCGACGGAGGACAGGGCGACCATCACCAGGAAGAAGACGCCGGTGACCTGGTTCCAGCTGTCCAGGAGCTTGTCCTGGGTCACGACCGAGAAGTTGTTTTCCTGCCCGGGCTTGAGATTGCGCATCGAACGGAGCGTGGCCGCCACCTCGTCCATCGCCCGCTGCTGCGAGACGCCTTCCGCCGGCGCCACCGCGAGCCGCATCCAGCCTTTCCAGTAGGGCACGTACTTCACGAACGCGCCGTGCGGCATCCCGGCGAACGGCGGCGACGCGCCGCTGAACAGGCTGGGCGGCGGCGTGTACACGCCGATCACCTCGAACGGCACGCCGGCGATCTTGACCGTGCGGCCGATCGGGTCGCGACCCTCGAACAGCTGGGACTCGAGCTTCCTGCTGATGACGACCACGCGGCTGTTGGCGAGGTCCTCCATCCGCGTGAACGAGCGCCCGGGAAAGACGTCGCCGCCGTTCACCTCGATCCACTGGTGGCTCAGCCCGGAGATGCTCACCGACTCGAGCGCGCGGTCGCCGAACTCGACCGGCGCCGAGCTCTCTTCGCGCCGGGTGACGTAGCGGACGCTGGGGAGCTGCGCGACGCGGTCCGCCTCCGCTTCGCCGATCGGCGGGTTGCGGCGCCACGGGCTCGATTCCTCCGAGCCGTCGGAGATGTTCACGCCCGCCCGGAAGAACCGCCAGACGAGGAACGTGCGCGGCGCGATCTGCTCGAACAGGTTCGACACGCTGCGGTTGATGCCGCTGATCATGGCGGCGATGACCATCACCACCATGACTCCGATCGCGACCCCCAGGATGGTGAGCGCGGCGCGCCCCTTGTTGGCCCGGAGCGAGCCCAGCGCGATCTCGACGCCTTCGAAGAGGGGCGTCATCCCTCACTCCTGCCGCAGCGCCGCGATCGGGTCGAGCCGTGCGGCCCGGCTGGCGGGATAGACGCCCGCCGCGATCCCGACGCCCGCGCCCAGGACGACGCCGAGCAGGATCGACCACGGCGCCACGCTCGCCGGCAGCGGCGTGACGGCCGACACCACCGCCGCGAGGGCGATGCCGGTGGCGACGCCCACGCCCGCGCCCACGGTCGAGAGCGTCGTGGCCTCCACCAGAAACTGCCGCAGGATGTCGCGGCGCCGGGCGCCGAGCGACTTCCGGATCCCGATCTCCCGGGTGCGCTCCGCCACGGCCATCAACATGATGTTCATGATGACGATGCCCCCGACCACGAGCGAGATCGCCACCAGGCCGGGCAGCGCGACGAACAGCACGCGGCTGATCTTGCCCCAGAAATCGAGCACCTCGTCGGCGGTTTCCAGGGTGAAGTTGTCGTCGCCCCGGGGCCGGAGATGGCGCCGGCTTCGCATGATGGCCTCCGCCTGGACGATGGCCTCGCGCATGTCGGCCTGGGATCCGGCCTTCACGGCCAGGGCGTCGATGACCCGCGGCGGATTGATGAAGCGCTTGACGGGGGACGACGCGGGCGCGACCGCGAACTTGTCGAGCGACAGGCCGAACAGGTTCCCCTGCTTCTCGACCGCGCCGATCACCCGGTAGGGCAGACCGAAGATCTTCACCTCGCGACCGATCGGATCCCGGCCCTCGAACAGCTTGGCGGCGAGCTCGTAGCCCAGCACCACCACCGGCACGCCGGCCTGGGCTTCCTGCGGCGTGAAGGCGCGCCCCTGGGCGATCTTGAACGACCGGATCTCGAAGTACTGCTCCGTCGCCGCCGTGACCTGGACGTCGCTCGCGACCCTGCGGCCCGCCTCGAGCGTCGCGCGCGTGGAGGATTCCCACCCCGTCGTGACGGGGACGGTCAGCCCGCGCATCACGGCCTGGGCGTCCTCGGAGGTGATCCGCGGCCGGCGCAGCCAGGACCGCCAGGTGGAATCGGTGACATTGCCCAGCTGGACGTCGGGAAACTGGCGCAGGCGAAACGTGTTCACGCCGAGCACCGTGCCCGCGAACTTGTCCGTCATGTAGCGGTTCATCCCCTGCACGATGGAGACGACCGCGATCAGGAACATGACGCCGATGAAGACGCCGACCAGCGAAAACGCGCTCTTGAGCTTCTGCGTCCGGAGGGTCTGGATCGCGAGGCGCACCGCCTCGAAGAAGGGCATGCCCCGAAAGCTACTCGTACCTCAGCGCTTCGACCGGGTCGAGCCGGGCGGCCTTGCTCGCGGGATAGATGCCGAACAGCAGGCCCGTCACGGCCGCGGCGGCGAGCGCGATGACGACCGACATCAGCGGGACGTACGCCGGCACCGGCGTCAACGCGCCGACCAGGTACGCGATCGCGCCTCCCACGACCAGGCCGATCGCGCCGCCGACGAGCGTGAGCGTGGCTGCCTCGACGAGGAACTGCCACAGGATCGTGCGGCGCGTGGCGCCCAGGGCTTTGCGGACGCCGATCTCGCGGGTGCGCTCGGTCACGGAGATCATCATGATGGCGACCACACCCACTCCCCCGACCATCAGTCCCGCCATCGAGAGCGATACCATGAGGATCTTGAACATCACCGTCATGCTGTTCACGGCCTGGAGGTAGCGCTCTTGTGTGACCGCGTCGAAGTTGTTGCGATCGCGGGGGCGCAGGCCCCGCATGGAGCGCAGCGCGACGGTCACGTCGTCGATCGCCCGCTCCACCGAGACCGAGTCCTCCGGCGCGACGAAGAAGTCGAGCCAGCCGGGGAAGTAGGGCACGTACTTGATCAGCGTCCCGTAGGGGATGAAGGCCTCCGCCTGGTCGCCCTCGCCGAACAACCCCGTCGGCGGGTTGTAGACGCCGATCACCTCGTAGGGGAGCTTCGCGATCTTGATGCGGCGCCCGACGGGCTCCAGGTCCCGGCCGAACAGGAGCGCGGCGAGTTTCTCGTTGACGACGACCACTCGGCTGTTCGCGGCGTCCTCGAGGTGGCTGAACGAGCGGCCGGGGAAGATGTCCCCGCCCGCGACCTTGGGCCAGTCCGCGTCGCGCCCCTGGATGCTCACGGTGGAGTAGCGGCGCCCGCCGTACTCCACGTCGCCGGACCCGTTCTCGTCCACCACCACGAACTTGATGGTCGGCAGCGCTTCGAGGCGCTCGGCCTCCGCGATGGTGAGGGGCGGCCGGCGGCGCCACGGGTTGGGGTCGTCGGAGTCCTCGTGCTGGGCGCCGCCCCAGAAGCGGCCGACGTAGAACGTCTTGGGGCCGAGCGACGCGAGCATGTCCGAAAGCCCCTTGTTGAAGCCGCTGATCACCGCCCAGATGACGATCACGACCATGACGCCGATCGCGACCCCGAGGATCGTGAGGGCCGCCCGGACCTTGTGCGCCCGCAGTGAGGCGAGCGCGATGCCGACGCCTTCGACGAAGGGACGCACGCGCTATTCCTGCCGCAGCGCCGCGATGGGGTCGAGCCGGGCCGCGCGGCTCGCCGGGTAGACGCCCGCGACGATCCCCACGCCCCCGCCGATCACGACGCCGAGGATGATCGAGGCCGGAGACACGCGGGCCGGGAGCACCGTCGCGGCGTTGAGCAGGAACGTCACCCCGAGCCCCGCGACCACGCCGATCGCGGCGCCGGCGGTGGCGATGGCGCCCGACTCCGCGAGAAACTGCCGCAGGATGTCGCGCCGGCGCGCGCCCAGCGATTTGCGGATGCCGATCTCGCGGGTCCGCTCGGCGACCGACATCAGCATGATGTTCATGATGACGATCCCGCCCACCACCAGCGAGACACTCACGAGGACCGGCCCGATGAACACCAGGATGCGCTGGATCTTCGCCCAGAACTTGAGCACCCCCTCCGACGTCTCCAGCACGAAGTTGTCGTCCTGGCGGGGCCGCAGGTGGCGGCGGCTGCGCATGATGCCCTCCGCCTGGCCCATCGCGTCGCGCATCGCGTCGAGCGACGCGGCCTTGACGATCAGCGCGTCCACGACGCCCGGTGGGTTGACCACGTCCTGGAGGGGAGACAGCGCCGGCGCGATGGCGATCCGGTCGAGCGAGAAACCGAGCAGCTTGCCCTGCCGCTCGAGCACCCCGATCACCCGGTAGGGAATGCCCGCGATGTGGGCCCGCTGGTCCACCGGGTCGCGGTCGGGGAACAGTTTCTGGGCCACCTCGTCGCCCAGGACGATGACCGGCTCGCCCGAGCGCACCTCCTGCCCGGTGAACGGCCGGCCCTCCGCGATGCGCAGATTCTTGATGTCGAAGTACCGCTCCGTCGCCGCGATCACCTCGACGTCCAGCATCTTCTTGCCGCGCGCCTCGAGCGTCGCCCGGTCCGACGACTCCCAGGCCGTCACCACCGGCAGGTCGATGCCCTGAGCGACCGCGTCCGCGTCCCGGAAGCTGATGCGCGGCCGCCGCGCCCACGCGCGCCACATGGAGTCCGACACGTTGGGCGTGAAGTTCGGCCGGCGCCGCAGGTGGAACGTGTTCACGCCGACCAGTGTCCCGGCGAACTTGTCGGTCATGTACGTGTTGACGCCGTTCACGATCGACCAGGCCGCGATCAGGAACGTCACCCCGATGAACACACCGATGAGCGAGAAGCCGCTCTTCAGCTTCTGCGCCCGGATCGTCTGCAGCGCGAGCCGGCACGCCTCGACGAACGGCATCTATTTCTGCTTCTTTGCCGTGTCGGCGGCCTGCTTCAGCTGGCGCACCCGGGCGGCGTCCTTCAAGTCGCGGATCGCCTGGTAGGGCCCGGCGACAATCGTCTCGCCCTCCCGCAGCCCGTCCATCACCTCGAAGTACTCGTCCCCCGCAATCCCGACCTTCACCGGCCGGAAGGTGGCGACGCCCTTGTCCACGATGAACACACCCTCCGCCTCCTTCTTCTTCTTCGCCGCCGTGGTGTCGATCGGGCGGTTCTCGGTGGAGACGGGCGTGTGCTCGCGCACGGTCAGCGCGATGATCGGGATCGACAGCACCTGTTTGCGCGTGGCGGTCACGATCCGCGCCGTGGCTGAGAGGTCGGGCCGCACCTCGGTGGGGGGTTGGTCGAGGGTGATCTCCACCTCGTAGTCCACCGCGCGGTCGTTCTGGCCGGTCGCCGAGGAGGCCGCGGTGCGCACGCTCGAGTCGGACACCTTGGTCACGTGACCCCTGAACGCCGTGTCCGGGAACGCGTCGATCGACACTTCGACCGAGTCGCCGAGGTGGATGCGCACCACGTCGGTCTCGTCCACCTGCACCTTGGCCTGGATCACGGACAGGTCGGAGACCGTCATCAGGAGCCCGACGTCCTTGGAGAACGTGCTCGGTACCGCGACCTCGCCCTCCTCGACCGCGAGCCGGGTCACGCGCCCGGCCATCGGCGCGACGAGCCGCGTCTTGCGGAGGTTGTCTCTCGCCTCCTGCGCGGCGGCGCGGGACTGGTCCACCTGGTGCTTGGCCGCCGTGAGGTTCGCCTCGGCGATGTCGAACGCCGTCTGCGCCTGCTCCAGCTGCTCGGCCGAGATCAGGTTCGGGTTCTGCCCGCGCAGGTCCGTGGTCCGCTGCAGCGCGCGCTGCGCCTGGTCGCGGTTGGCGCGTGCCTGCACGGCGCCGGCATCGGCTGCCGAGAGGAGAGCCTGCGCCCGCTGCAGGTTCGCCTCGTACACCGTCGGGTCGATCTGGAGTAGGAACTGCCCCGCCCGCACGAGGTCCCCCTCGCGCACGGCGATCCGGGTGATGCGTCCCGTGATGTCGGCGCTGATGTCGACTTTCTTCTTCGGCTGGATCTTGCCGCTCGCGGTCACGGCGGCGACGAGGTCGCGGCGCCCCACCTTCTCGAAG
>WNGF01002654.1_pt1 | contig 24809 bp, 27 predicted proteins | sample 5400641 | NCBI WGS metagenome assembly WNGF01 (sample SAMN13153371, study PRJNA577476) | soil metagenome | isolation source: 80 cm soil or saprolite under grassland replicate 2 | place: USA:California | collected 2016-06-15 | reverse complement strand
AGCTTTCAAGACCTGCCACATACGGCTCAGGACCTGCGGCAGATTGGGGATGAACATCAGGCCTTGTCGCGAGATCACCGCATCGAAGGTCTCGGCAGGAAAATCGAGATGTTGCGCGTCGAGAACCTGTGTGGTGACATTGGTCAGCCCGGCCTGCCGGGCTTGTTCGGCGGCAATCGCCAGCATGTCCGACGAAATATCCGTGGCAACGACCCGCCCACCGGGTCCGACGCGTTGGGCCGCCAGGATCGTCTGATCGCCCGTTCCTGCGGCAATATCAAGTACCTCGCATCCTTCGCCGATGTTCGCCAGCACGAGCATCCGCTCGGTGGCCGGCCCCAGGAGTTGCATGCGCGTGGCAGCAGTACGCCGCCACGCTTCTGCCGCCTCGGGTGACTGCCAGAGGGCCTGTTGCTCCTCGTGCGTATTGCGCGGTGTGGTCATCGTGTATCCTCCTCTCCGTGGAGTATATCGCGCGTCAGTCCCGTGGTTCGAGACGGTTCGGCCGCGTGTCGTCACTACGACGGCCAGAAACTCCACACTGTTGCACGATGGGCGTGCTGTGCCCCGCCATGATGAGTCCAGGGACAATTCCGAACAAAATAAAAGGTAGCTGACACGCTGGAACGTCTACAAATACGAGCAGAATCTCGACACTATGAACACTTTATACTTTATCGCGCGTCTTGCATCTTTAGCCGATTGTAACTTCATCTACGAGTCTAAACGTTCCGTCCGGTATTGGCGGGTAACTGGATCTGGATTTCGACGTACATGTTCATAGTCGGTTTCTCCTGGTCAATAATCGGCTGGTACAGCCGCTCACAGGCCAGGCCGGCAAGCGCAGGGTCAAAACGCGTAGCGTCAATTTCGGGAACAACCGGAGCAGCTCGTAGGGGGCGGTTGTTTTCGAAAGTGAGTTCTTTTGATGCGGTGGCGTCGGCCTGGTATGCTGCGGCTAGTCCAGCCGTTTGGCCAGGGGAACCGCTGAGCAATAACAGCAGAAAGCCAGTACGCCCCGCTATGGCTGGGGACGAGACAGAAGCGAGCGTTTTCGGCTGGGACGTTTGTGCCGATGCATGTGAGATGCGTAGTCTTAATGGCGCTACGGAACGCCAAACAAATTTAAGTTTCAGGGGATCAGAGATTTGACAAGTTAGGCAACATATATTACTTTTTTCCCGTTGCCTAACACAGTGACTTGCGAGTAGCTATGACCCGACGTATTCCTTATGTAGCCGCAGGCGTGCTCCATCGTCCCGATCGCCCTGATCTGCCTGCTGTGGCCCTGGACACCCCAGCCTGGTGGAGCTGGTTAGATGACCCCACGACCCGCTCGTTTGCGTTCCACGACGCTGTCGGCAGCTTTACCGCACGCAAAGAGCAGCGGCAGCGTGGTGGCGCCTACTGGACAGCGTACCGTCGCGTGCAGGGGAAGCTCGTCAGCGCCTACCTCGGGAAGTCGGCGGCGCTCACGCGCGAGCGACTCACGATGGCGGCGGCGCGGCTCGCTCAACCGAGCACACAGGTACCTAACCAGCAACCACTGCTCTCGTTCACCCCGTCATCCCCACACCCGATTCCTGCGTCAGCAGCGCCACTTCAGACCGCCAAACTGGCTGAGCCTCTTCAGACCGCCAAACTGGCTGAGCCTCGGGTGCATTCCAAGGTAGTGCCACGTCCTCTCTTGATCGCGCGACTTGCTGCTGGGCTGACCGCGCCGCTCACGCTGATCGCGGCGGGTGCCGGGTTTGGCAAGACCACCAGCCTGGCGCTTTGGCTCCAGCAGGCTGATCTCGCCTTTGCCTGGGTGACGCTCGACACGGAAGATAACGATCCAGGTCGCTGGCTGCGCTACCTGATCGCCGCACTCAAGAACCTGGCACCAACGATCGGCACGACCACGCTCGCGCTGCTCGCCTCGCCGCAACCGCCGCCGCTGGAATCCCTGATGACCATGCTGATCAACGATCTCGCTGCCCTCGCACAGCCGAGCCTCTTGGTGCTCGATGACTATCAGGTGATCACCACTCCGGCGATCCATCAGGCGCTGCAGTTGCTGATCGACGACTTGCCGACCCAGCTACATCTAGTTATCGCCACACGCGAGGACCTGCCCTTGCCGTTAGCGCGCCTGCGAGCACATGGGCAGCTGGTCGAGATCCGGGCCGACGATCTCCGCTTGACTTCCGATGAAGCCGCTGTGTTCCTCGCAGATATCATGGGGCTTGTACTCTCGCCCAGCGATGTCGCGGCACTGACGGCGCGCACGGAAGGATGGATCGCCGGTCTACAGCTGGCGGCGCTGGCCATGCGCGATCATGTCGACCGCGACAGTTTTCTCGCCAGCTTCACCGGCAGTCATCGCTTCGTGGTTGACTACTTGATGGAGGAGGTCATTACTCGCCTCCCAGCGCACCTGCAGGCGTTCGTGCTCCAGACAGCCATTCTCGATCAGTTGTGTGGCCCGCTGTGCGACGCCGTCGTGGGGCTAGAGGCTAGAGACTTGAGACTTGAGGAGACTGTCGACACAAGCCTCAAACCTCAAGCCTCAAGCCTCACCTTGGAGGAGCTGGAACGGCGGAACCTGTTCCTGGTGCCACTGGACGAGCAGCGGGTCTGGTATCGCTACCATCAGCTGTTCCGCGACGCGCTGCGCCAGCGGCTGGCGAGCAGTGTGCCGCCTCACACCATGGCGACTCTCCATCGCCGGGCCAGTCAGTGGTTTGCACAGCACGCGGCGACAGGTGGATCTGCATACGCCGAGGCAGCGGTGCGCCACGCGCTGGCGACCGCAGATGACGACTATGCGGCGACCTTGATCGAGCAGCACGCGCCGGCGCTTGTAAGACGCGGCGAGGCGCTGACGGTGCAGGGCTGGCTCGCGCAGCTACCGCCTTCTGTGATACCCAATCATCCACGGTTGGCGCTCATCAACGCCTGGATTCTTGGGCTGATGGGTCAACTCGACGCGGCTGAGCAGCTGCTCGAGCAGGCGCTGAGCGGGAACATTGCGGCGCCGAGCCAAGATACCGTCACCGAGGCAGACCTGCTCCGCGTGATGATTGCCCGCTGGCGCGGCGACCCGGTCCGCGCCCTGGAGCTTGCTCAGCGCGCGGTAAGGCAGATTGCGCCGGATAACCTCGCCTTGCACGCGCTCGGCACCTATGTGCTCGGCGTCGCCGCGCTCGATCATGCTGACGATACCACCGCCCGCCAGTTACTGACGGAAGTGGCAACCCTCCCGGTGGCCGAGGCCCTCCAGATGACGCTCTGTACGCTGAGCCGGCTGTCGGTGCTGTCCTTGCACCGCGGCCAGCTCACCCAGGCATTGCGGGTGTCTGACCAGGCTGCTCACTTTATCGCCAGTGAGCGTGACCTCTCACCGCTGAGGGGGTTGACGTACCTTGCGCGCGGTGAAGTGTTGTGCGAGCGCAACGACCTGGACGCGGCACAGCAACAGCTGATAACCGGGCTGGAGCTGTTGCAACGCTCCGCCGATCATTACATGCTGGTGCGGGGCGTGGTGGCCCTGGCGCGTGCGCAACAGGCTCAAGGCCAGGATGCTGCGGCCCTGGCGACCTTCGACTACGCCGAGTCCTGGCTGGCGCAGCGCCACATCCAGAGTCCCCTGAGCCATATTTGCCTGGCAGCGCACCGCACCCGCCTGTGGCTGCGGCAGGGCAACCTCGATGCTGCCGGCCGATGGGTGCAGGCTTATGAGGAGGCGATGAATGGCGCGCTCGAGACCTTGCAGCAACTCACCCGCGTGCGGGTCGATCTGGCAGTAGCGCGGCGCGGCGCGCCAGAAGAGGCGCTCCAGCATGCCACCGCGCTGCTGGAGCAGCAAGAGGCGCTGGCAGCCGTGCGGGGATGGCAAGGTGATCTGATCGAGATCAGGCTGCACCAGGCGCTCGTATACCAGGCGCAGGGCGACCAGCCGCGTGCGTTGACCGCTCTATCACAGGCGCTGTCGTTGGCCGAGCCGGAAGGGTACGTCCGGCTGTTTGTCGACGAGGGAGCCCCGATGGAGGTACTCCTGCGTGCTACAGACGATATGCTCCGGCGCGACCCCACAGCATATCCGGCGCTCCGCACCTACGTCCGCCGTCTGCTCAGGGTATTTCTGTCCGTCACGGCTGCCCACACTGAGAGCGCCGCACACCGCACACCATCCGTGATACTCATGGAGCCGTTGACGGATCGCGAGTTGGCGGTGCTGCGGCTGCTGATAAACGGGCGTTCAAACAAGGAGATTGCCCAGGAACTGGTGGTTGCACCCGGCACGGTGAAACGGCATGTCAGCAGTATCCTGCGCAAATTGCACGTCGTGAGCCGCCTGGCGGCAGTGGCGCGCGCCCGCGATCTCGGTCTGGTCTCCTGACCTGGTGACAGATGATCCTCGCCGTGGGCGCGGGTGTTGCCTAACACCATCTCAGCGCCTCGCTGAGCGAAATCAACCCACAAATACATCCTTTGGGACAGGCGCTGCTGTCTCGTTGCGTGCATACTGTGCTGCGCACCGCACGGACGGAGGAGCGGAAACTGCCCTTATCCGAGCGTACATGGACCGCTTCCGTCGGTGACGGGTGCCAGACGAGCTATGGCAGCCGTCACGCGGCAGCCGCGTGCTAGACCACGGCGTCGGATCGGCCTCGTTCAGCTTGGCGTTGCTTCGAACCACCGCATCCCTGCGCATCAAACACAACGCGTGGCGTTCCGCGGCCACGCGTTGTGCTGTGTGTACAAGCTTCTCCCAGCCATCGCGTGCTCCCGAAAGGGATTGTCTGGCAGCCACACATGAACGGACGAGCGCCTGTCCACAAAGCGGCATGATTCAAGCGCTCGGCGAGCGCAAGGAGCGCGCAATCGGCGAGCAAGCCATGAACACCGACATTCTGATTATCGGCGGGGGCTGTGGTAGATTGGACACCGCAGGAGTGGAAGTAGTCATTTCATGCACATCTTTATCAAGCGGGCTGGCACAAATGATGCCTCAGCTGCTCTCATTGGCGTCCGATCATCCCGACTTTGATGTGACCTCGGAACGGCTGGAACAGTGGAAGGGTGCGACCAGGGGGCAGCATGCCCACGTCCCGCTTTTTATACCGTTTCTGCTCCCGCTGCGCCTTCCAGAGAGCAACACGCTCAGGTCGATGGGAGGTGCGGCGATGACGGAAGAGCGCTTGTTCAGACCAGCATTGCCGTGTGCGTCACTGCGAAATCCACCACCACAACGCAAAGACACGTAGCCTCAATCGGTAGATCTGACGATGAGCGACGCGCGAGAGCTTGATACAATTGCTGGTTAGGCATCCTCTCGTGGCTCTCCCGCACTTGAACAGCAAGAGCTACTACGCGCTGATCGCCACCGCATGGAGGTGCCGAACCGCACTGAACAAGTGATCAGAGAGGAGGCCGGATATGAATAACACGACTCGAATCGTGCTGATTGCCCTGGGGATCGTGCTGTTGGTCCTGGTGCTGCTGCCGCTGCTGTTTATGACCGGCATGATGAGTATGATGGGCGGCATGATGGGACACATGATGAACGGCACACCAGGGCCAGTGATGGGCGGCATGTCATGGGTGATGGTCGCCCTCGTTCTGTTGGTGCTGCTGGCCGGCGTGGGGCTGCTGGTGGCCGGCTTGCGGCGGAGATAGTCTACACACGTGGCGACAAATGATTGCTCGGAGGAGAGCAGCGATGGATTTCGGATCTGGACTCACCGTTGCGACAATGACAGGAAGAATAGCGGTCGTGGCCCTTGGTGCCGCAGTCCCGATCGGATGCCTGGTGGCCTCCGGCCGCTTCTTCTCGCGGTCGTTCTTCCACGGTTTCATGGTTTCCGCGGGCATCTTCCTCAGCTTTGACATCGTGGTATTTCATTGGGTGTTTCGCCTGCCGGATCACCAGCGGACCTGAGGCGAATGTCATTGAACCCATTCTTGTCCTGATCGGCATCGGTTTTGTTGCCTATGGATTGACGCACGAGAAACGCAAGGCCAGCGTCCCTCAGGAGCTCGTGCCCAGGTGATGGCGTAACAATTGTTTGCAACGGTGGCGCACATAGTGGAGCAAGATGATGAGGCAAGCCGACCTGACTCAGGACCAACATGAAGGCGATCAAGAGCTGCCTAGCGCCGGGCGCTGGGTCTTGATCGCGACCATCCTGGCATCGAGCATGGCCTTTATCGACGGCTCAGCACTGAACGTCGCGCTGCCTGCCTTACAGGCGGATCTGCATGCCAGCGGCGCACAGCTGCTGTGGATCATCAACGCCTACCTGGTGATGCTCGCCGCGCTGATCCTGGTCGGCGGCTCGCTCGGCGATCGCCTGGGGCGCAAAAAGATCTTCATGATCGGGATCGGTCTGTTTGTGCTGGCGAGCACGGGATGCGGCCTGGCTCCGACCATCACCTTCCTGATCGGAGCGCGCGTCGTCCAGGGTGTCGGCGGCGCGCTCATGATCCCTGGCAGCCTGGCGATCATCACCGCGACGTTTGGCGAGGAGCAACGCGGTCGCGCGATCGGAACCTGGTCAGCGGCGACGATACTCGTGACGATTGCCGGACCGGTGCTGGGCGGGGTTCTGGCCGACGCCGGACTGTGGCGCGGCATCTTCCTGCTCAATATCCCGCTCGGCATTGCTGCGCTGCTGGCGCTAGGCTTGAAGGTTGCGGAGAGTCGCGACGAAGCTGTCAGCGGCGCGATCGACACGTGGGGCGCGGTGCTGGCCACACTGGGGCTGGCAGGGCTAACCTACAGCTTGATCTCCGCGCCGCAGCTCGGCTTTGGCGATCCACGCATCTCCCTGACCCTGATTGGCGGGGTCGGCGCACTGGCCCTCTTTGGCATCATCGAGGCCCGCAGCGACCATCCGATGGTGCCGCTACAGCTGTTCCAGTCGCGCACGTTCAGCGGCACCAACCTGCTGACCCTGTTCCTCTATGGCGCCCTCAACGTCGGCACGGTCTTCCTGGCGCTGAGCCTGGTCCAGGTCCAGGGCTACCGCCAATCCATCGCGGGATTGGCGTTCACACCCTTCGCCCTTGTGCTCGCCGCCCTCTCCCGCTGGGCCGGTGGCCTGGCCGATCGCTATGGCCCGCGCTGGCCGCTGATCGTCGGCCCCACGCTGGCCGGGCTGGGGTTCCTGCTGCTCGCCTTCGTCGGGTTGACCGCTGGCCCGACCGAGTACTGGACCACCTTCCTGCCCGGCATCCTGGTGTTTGGGCTCGGCATGGCGCTCACCGTCGCGCCGCTGACGACGGCAGTGATGGGCTCGGTGGCAACGCACTATGCGGGAACGGCGTCGGGGATCAACAACGCGGTCTCGCGCACGGCCGGGGTGCTGGCGATCGCCATCGTGGGGGCCATCGCACTGTTTGCGTTTGCGGGCGCACTGGACCGGCGCACAGCACAGCTTAACCTCGCGGACACAGCCCGTACCGCGCTGCACGCCGAGGCCAACCAGCTCGGCGCGGCCACCGTTCCAGCCGGCGTTGCACCCGAACAGGCGGCGGCGGTCGCGACGGCGATCAAGCTGGCCTTTGTGGATACGTTCCGCGTGGTGATGTTGCTGTGTACGGGGTTGGCCTGGCTCAGCGCGGCCATGGCGGCGCTGCTGGTCGAAGGTCAGGGGCCGCGGCGCGAATGAAGCTCAGGCCGTCTGGCTGCAGACTAAAGGAGCGAAACGGATGAGTACGAAACAAACCTCCCCCTCAACATCTGATCCGGCGACGGTCATAGGGAACGAGGCCGTCGACACCTTCCGGACCAGCATGCGCGGCGCGGTACTGCGCCCGGGCGACAGTGGCTACGACGAAGCCCGCCGCGTCTGGAACGCCATGATCGACAAGCACCCCACGCTGATTGCCCGCTGCATTGGCGCGGCCGATGTCATCGCTGCCGTCAACTTTGCGCGCCAACACAATCTGCTGGTCGCGGTGCATGGTGGCGGCCATAACGTGGCCGGCCACGCCACCTGCGACGACGGTTTGATGATCGATCTCTCGCCGATGAAGGGCATCCACGTCGACCCACGGCGCCACACCGCCCAAGCGCAGGGCGGCGCCACCTGGGGCGACCTGGACCGCGAAACCCAGGTCTTCGGTCTGGCTGCCCCGGGCGGAGTGGTCTCGACTACTGGCATCGCCGGCCTGACGTTGGGCGGCGGCTACGGCTGGCTACGCCGGAAGTATGGTCTGAGCTGCGATAACCTGTTGTCGGTCGATATCGTCACCGCCGACGGGAGGCTGCTGACGGCCAGCGAGAGTGAAAACGCGGACCTCTTCTGGGCCATCCGCGGCGGAGGCGGCAACTTTGGCGTGGTCACCTCGTTTGAATATCAGCTCCATCCGGTCGGCCCGCTGGTGATGTTCCTGGCTGTGATGTACCCGGCCAAACAAGCTCAGACGATTCTTCCCGCCTGGCGCGATGTGATGGCCACGGCGCCCGAGGAATTCAGCAGCAATGCACTGTTCTTGAGCATCCCCGAAACGCCGATGTTGCCACCTCAGGTACACGGACAACGCGTGTTCGCCGTTGTCGGCATGTATGCTGGCGCCGTGGACGAGGGCCAACGGTTCGTGCAGCCGTTGCGAGAGTTGGCCGAACCGCTGTTTGATTTGAGCAGCCCGATGCCCTATACAGTTGTGCAGAGCCTGTTGGATTCTTTCTACCCAGCACGCCAATACCTGCACTACTGGAAATCGCTGCATCTGAACAACCTCGACGAGGAGGCGATCGCGACGCTGATCGACTGGGCGGACAATCGGCCCTCCGCGTACGGGTCGATCGATCTGTGGGCGATGGGCGGGGCCGTCAGCCGCGTGTCGGCGGACGCCACCGCGCTCGGCGACCGCAGCGCGCCCTTCACGCTGGTCTGGAACACGACCTGGAGCGACCCAAACGAGTCGGAAAAGAACATTGCCTGGACCCGCGCGTGCTACCAGGCCATGCAGCCCTATTCCCCTGGTCGGTCGTATCTGAACTTCCCTGGCTTCGGCGAGGAGGGCGATGAATTGGTTCGGATGGCCTATGGCCACAACTATGATCGGCTGGTGGCGATCAAAAACACGTACGATCCCACTAACCTGTTCCGGCTCAACCAGAACATCAAGCCGACAGTCTAGCGCGACAAGATGAATGCCAGTTCGTACGGTCGAGTGCGTCTGGTACGCGCTCGAGCGCCTGACATTCCTGGAATAAAGCGCATGAGAAGGGGAGGCAGCTATGGATCAGCAGCGCCAACACACCAACGAGCCGTCGCCATCTCCACGGAGGATGACCGCGCCGGCCATCCTGATCGGGGCAGTGATCGTGCTGGCATTGATCGGCGTGCTCGGATTGCTGCTGACCTCTCGATGGACTGCACCACCTGCGGCCGTCGCGCCGCCCTGGGCGGGCCGCGCCAGCGGCCAGGTTCGGACGTTCAGACTCACAGTCGGCCGCATCCGCTGGGAACTGGCGCCCGGCAAGATGATCGAGGCCTACGCCTATAATGGACAGGTGCCTGGCCCCGAGATCCGCGTCACCGAAGGGGATACCGTGCGCGTGACGGTGACCAATGCCCTGACCGAGCCGACGACGGTCCACTGGCATGGTGTCGAGGTTCCAAGCGGCATGGACGGCGTGCCCAAGCTCTCACAGGAACCGATCCTGCCAGGCGGCAGTTTCACGTATGAATTCGTGGCCACACCGGCCGGGACGCGCTGGTATCACGCACACTTCGATGAGCTGGCCCAGCAGGGCGATGGGCTGGTCGGCCCGCTGATCATCGAGCCGCGCGCAGCGGCAGCTCCCGCGCCCGATCGCGAGTACGTGCTGGTCACCCAGGAGTGGGCGACGGGGGCGGCGACGATGCCGCAGCAGCCGACGCCCACGGCGCCGAATGGTGGCATGGGCGACATGATGGGCCAGGGCGGCATGATGGGCCAGGGTGGGATGATGGGATCGGGTGCCGGGCAGCCACACTTCGACACCTTCACAGTCAACGGCAGAGCCTATCCCCACGCACCCCCGCTGCTGGTGCGGCAGGGCGAGCGAGTGCGTCTGCGCCTGATCAACGCTAGCGCGACTCAGACACAGGTCTTCGGGCTCGCTGGCCACATCCTGACCATTACCCACACCGATGGCAACCCGCTTGCCAAACCGGTCGACGCGCAGGCGGTGCTGCTGGGGGTTGGTGAGCGGGCCGATGTCGAGTTCGTGGCCAACCACCCCGGCCACTGGCAGTTACAAGGGCTGCTGCCGGGCCAGGCAGCCCAGGGCCTGGCCATCGATGTGATCTACACCGGGCACGAAGCCGACCCGGTCCAGGGCTTCTCGCCACAGGCACAGGTCGCGTTCGCACGCTACGCTGACTTGCCAGGATCGCCGCACCCCACACAACCGGATCGGACCTATGACCTGACGCTGTCGGGTGGGATGATGGGCGCGACGACCTGGACGATCAACGGGCAGAGCTACCCGCGTACCGAACCGCTGATGGTCCGGCCCGGCGAGCGGGTACGCCTGCGGCTGTCCAACATGAGCATGCAGGACCACCCGATGCACTTGCACGGGCACACCTTCCAGGTCGTGGCGATCGGCGGCCGACCGGTCGACGGGCCGCTCAAAGACACGCTGACGGTGCGACCGATGGAGCAATACGAGATCGAGTTCGTGGCCAACAACCCAGGCGTCTGGTTGTTCCACTGTCACAACCTGGAGCATATGAGCGGCGGGCTGATGACCGAGGTGCGCTATCGCTAGCGTGTTGGTACACAGAATGCAGTGCCGTGCATCAAGAAGTTGCGCGGCTCATCCACAATTGCGCCATACGCAAAGGAGCAATCGCTAGCACCTGCCAGTTGTCGAAGCCTTACGTCGCATCGTAAAGTGTAGCTGCGGCTGCCTAATCGTCAAGGTACGTCAGATTGCCATTTCGTCCGACCAAGCGTTCATTGAGCGACGATTGCGCCTGGTTGAGCGGCACTGCATAGCTGTGCGAGTGACCTCATCTCTGGAGGGGAGCGAACCGGCGTGACGACCATCGAGACAGACCAGCTCATCTTGCGTCCCTGGCGCACCGAAGACCAGGTGGAACTTGTGCGCCTGTGGTGTGACCCGGCCGTCACGGACGAGCGAAACCTACCGCCGGAGCGCATCGCAGCGATCTCCGCAAGCAGCCTGCGGCAGTGGCACGTGAACGGCTTCGGCCCGTGGGCAGCCATCGACAAGGCGAGTGGGTGTTGGATTGGCAGAATCGGCCTCGATGAACTGGAGGACTGGCCGGATGTCCACAAGATCGAGGTTGGGTTCGAGTTACACCGCGCCTGGTGGGGCCGCGGCCTCGCGACCGAGGGAGCGCTGGCCGCGCTGCGTTTCGGATTCGAGCAACACCGTCTCGAGCGCATCATCAGCGTCACGGCTGCCGCGCATGCCGCCGCGCGCCGCGTGATGGAGAAGGTCGGGCTGATCTATCAGGGCAACCGCTCTTGGAAGAGCCCCAGTGTCGTGGTGGTATGGTACGCCATCGACCGGGTAAGATGGGAAGCACGGACTGCATTACTCAGTGCGCGAGAATCTCGATGACAAGCATGTTTCTGGGTTCGCACGTTCGGCACTGCTTTGGTCCGAGGCACATATGAACGGGAAAAGGAGCCAAACGCCATGACGACAACTACAAAGAACCTGTCTGTTCGGCAGGTGGGGCAGTTCCTGTTGCACCTGGTGGAAATGGTCGCGGTGATGTGCGGTGGGGCGGTAATCCTGAACCTGCTGGTCTTCTGGGTCACCGCGCTGGTCGGCTATCCAGATCTGAGCGGGCAGTTTCCCCGGCTGGCTACGCTGGTGTACACCGTCAACTTGTCGCTGCCGATGACCGCCTGGATGCGGTTTCGTGGGATGGACTGGCGCCCCACCTTGGAGATGGCTGGCGCCCCGATCGGGGTCGGAATCCTGCTGTTCGTCGGGCTCTCGATCGGCCTCGTCCCGAACAGCGGTCTCTTCATGCGGCAGTGCGGCCTTTCCTGCCTGGCTATGCTCGCCGTGATGCTGTTCCGCTTCGACCACTATGCTGGACGAATGGACCACCATGCCCACGCCGCTCATCGGGGGATGTGAGCATGCTGCCAAGCACTTGGGCATCAATGGTGCACGACCTGGCGGAGTTGAAATATACCGAGATGATCATCAAGGGAGCCATGCGTCTGTATCCTCCGGCATGACTCCTCACGACCCGCACGCTGCGGGAGACGGTGCATGTCGGCGGCCAGCAGATGAATCCGGGTGATTGGAGGGAGGATACATGAAGACTATCGGCCTGATCGGTGGACTGAGTTGGGAATCGTCCATCCTTTACTACCGCCTCATTAATGAAGCGGCGCGCGAACGACTGGGTGGGCTGCATTCAGCCGACAGCTTGATGTACTCCTTCGACTTTCATGAAATCGAGGTCTTGCAGCACGAAGGCTGCTGGGATGAAGCGGCAGCACGCATGGTCGAGGCGGCACAGCGGCTGGAGCGCGGCGGCGCGGAACTGATCGTCATCTGCTCCAATACCATGCATCGGATGTACGACCAAGTTCAGGCGCAGATCGGCATTCCTATGCTGCACATTGCCGATGCGACGGCGGAACGCATCGTGGCCGCGGGGCTGCGCCGTGTCGGGCTGCTCGGCACGCGCTACACGATGGAGCAGGAGTTCTACAAAGGGCGGTTGGTCGAGCGCTATGGTCTCGACGTGCTCATGCCGGATGCGGCTGGACGAGACAGGGTTCACCAGATCATCTACGACGAACTCGTCGTCGGAGTGATCAAACCAGAGTCGAAAGCCGCGTACGTCGACGTGATGCGCGATCTGGTGGCGCGCGGCGCAGAGTGCATCATCCTGGGCTGCACGGAGATCACGTTGCTCGTCGGTCAGGACGACACGAGCGTGCCGGTCTTCGACACGACGGCAATTCACGCGGTTGCAGCGTTGGAGGCGGCACTTGCACGTACGTAGAGATTTGCAGGGGCATTTATCGTCGAATGATGCCAGGAAGTCACCTTCAAATACGGCCAAACACACGCATGGTCATGAGGCTCCGGCTCATCTGGTGGGGTGTCACAGCCCGCCGTTATGGTTGGATCCAGCTGGCGCCTCTGCGGGCTATTGGACGGAGGAGTAGCTCTGTTTTTCTATTTCCTGCACCATCACCTTGAGAGGCAGGGTGTCAGCCAATGGAGGCATGTTACAAGCAATGACTCTCATGCATCCTCACATGGAATGAATAAGGGCGCGCAACGAATAGCTTGAGCGATGCGCATTCAAGGCCGGGCGCCGGCGGCCACCTGTGGGTCGTGACCGCCGCGTGCCTGGCCCCGCTCCGTTCGTGACCTTACGCGGCCATAGTGCCCATCCGCCGGCAGGAGTCGGCGCAGCGACGGCAGGCGTCTGCACAGGCTTTCATCTGTGCATCGTCACCGAACCGATCGCAGTCCTGTGCGCAGCGATCGCACACTTCCGCGCAGACCGCGCAGATGCGGCCGTGCAGTGGGGAGCTGCGGAGCATAAATTCAGCGCTTGTGTGGCAGATGGTGGCACAATCGAGCAACAGCCCGATGTGCGCCGCCTCCGCATGCTTCCCGCCTTGCCCGAGACAGTATGTGATGGTTTCGAGGCAGGTGTGGTGGCATTCCTCGCAGAGCTTGATGCATTGCTCCATCTCTGCGCCCAGCTGGTGACGTGCGGTTTGCGTCATGGTAGGTCCTCCTCTCGTGGTGTGCGGCAGCTCAGGTCTGAGCTGTCCCTCGCGGTTTCTATGTAGCAGCGCGGCGAACGTGGGCGCCGCGCTCTCTTCGCATGTGTCGCGGCAATGATCGCTCCGGGGCGTCACTGACGCCGTGCCTGGCGCTCGCGCCACACCCCGATCATCAGCAGCCCCGCGCCCAGCACCACCAGGGCGACCTCTACTGGACCAGCCCACGGCCCCGGAACTGCACGGTGCAGCTCCAGGATCCAGTGCGCCACGATATTGTCCAGAATCGCGAGCGCTCCAATTGCGATGAGCGCCCCATTGACGAGCGCGTGGTTACGATCGCGCTTCGACATATCCAGTAACGTCTCCCAAACTGTTCGCACCACTGAATCGCATGGCGCTCAGGGTCGTTTGCAACTCCTTGTGCGCGTCCGCGCTAGCGGCCCATCATACGCCGCGTGGAAGGGCTGGAAGCGCTCCAGGGCGCCTTCGCGCTGCCTGCATGCGCTAACGATGCCGCAAGCCGGCCACCAGCAGCCCCACGCCGGCCAGGAGCACCAATAGAACGAGGGCGACCATCACCCATGACATGCCGCCCATCATTGGCCCCATCATCCCGCTCATCATGCCCGCCATCATGCCGCTCATCAACAACAGCGGCAGGAGCACCACCACCAGCAGGGCGATCCCCAGGGCGATCAGGACGGTTCGTGTTGTGTCCGACATATACTGCCTCCAATGCTATATATTCCTATGGGAGATGTGGCGCCCATCGATGCGTGGCTGCGCTGATGCCTGCTCCCAAACTTTTTGACAATCACGCAACTGATCCACAACGTACCCACCTGCAAGCAATGTACCCCGAGCGGGCCGGAAAGGCTCGCCTTGAGCGACTGCACGTTCAGGTCCAGAACTTGCGATTTCCACTCGTATGTTCTTGGCCTCGAATGGCGTGATAATCTTGTGCTGGATGACTCATCATGCCTACCCACTCTTGCAGGCTCCGCGACTATTGAGTCTCACACGACGAGCCGGTCCCAACTCCCATAGCGCTCCTGCACCTTCCCGCGCAGCACGCTGAGGAGAATCAGCAGGCCGCCGATGATGACGCCATTCACTTTCGCGCCCGGCGTGGCGCCACTCAACAACCAGGGCGCCGCGACGATCCACGCGCCCAGAGGGATGTTGAGGTAGCGCACGGTGCGCGCTACCTCGGCCAACGCGATCAGAGCGAACGTCACCATCAACGCGCCGAACAGGTGGTCGCTGTCCGCCGCCGCGCCCTGGTTCCCCAGGACCGCTGGCGCCGCCATGAGCCAGATGCCCAACGCCGCGCTGAGCAGCAGATTCCAGGGCAGCGTGACTCCCCAGACCATGGCCGGCGATATGGCCGAAGCGAGCGAGTCAACGCGCGGTGTGCGGCTGTCCTCGGTGCTGCCTGGCACGTCGCCGCCCAGCCAGAACGTGCGCCAGAGTGACTTGCCTTCGCGCCGGCTCTGGACGAGAAATTGCCCCATCGCGATCACTTCATCCAGCGTGAGCGGGATCATGATCAGCATCGCCAGTGCAGCGGCCAAACACAAGGTACACCAGGTGCCGACCGCCAGCGGTTGCAGGATGACCAGCACGATGCTGGTGATGCCGAGCGGGACGACCAGGATGCCGAAGAACGTCACCATCCAGGGCATCGTGCGCCAGCGGCGCTTGTCACCCATCAGACCCATCAGCGCCTCTAACAGGTACACGGTGGCGCCCAGGCCCGCGTCAGAGATCGGCCAGGCCCGCGACACCTCGGAGGTCAGTATCCGCACCGTCCCATCGCCGAAGAAGGGCTCCCAAGCGGTGGCGATGTGCCCCAACTGGTAGGCGGCCATATAGTGTGCGAGGAAAAATCCGACGAAGCCGAGCGCGATCACCGGCGCGCGCTGCAACCAGGTTGACGGGTTATACGACCACCCCGGCGGCACGTCCGACCCCTGCATCGGCATACTATGGGGGATCAGAATGGCGAACGCGATGACCAGCACGCCGACCAGGGTGTCGTTGAGGTATGCAGCGGCGGTCGGCGCCCAGAAGATCAGCGGCGCGAACAGCAGCCAGGCGCCCACAAAGCTCGTCGCCCAGCCTGCCCACGCACGATCGGGGGAAAGCGCCAGCGCGGCCAGCCCAATGACCAGCGCGCCGCTGAGGATGTCACTCCAGGTCAAGGCGGCGCTGCGATAGCCCAGCGTGGCGGGGCTGGCGATCAGCCACGCGCCCAGGATCATCAGTACCGGCTGCACCCAGAGCGCCATCGCGTGATGCTCAGCCATCATGACACCGGGTTCCTGCATCGCACCGCCGGTCTCGTGACGCATCTGTCCGTGTGTCGCTGCACCATCGCCGGATGGTTGTTTTGTTGTATCGGGCGCTCGGGGCTTCGCAGGGTGCTGTTGGTGTTTGGTACGCATCGGACTACTCTCCCACTGATCGAGCGGCCGGCTCCTGGAGGGAGGCCGGAGGCTCCAGTTTGTTTTCTTGATACCAGCCGGCCGGGTCAGCTTTGAGCGCGGCAACCATGATCGGGAGCGTCTCGCGCAGTGAGCGCTGCGGTTCCCATCCCAGTAGCATACGTGCGCGCGTGATGTCAAGCTCGTAATGGTCGTCGGCGCGGTCGATCATCCACGGCTTGATGAACGGCTCTTCGCCGAGCGGCAACGCGTCCTGAACCCATGTACCAGCTTTCGCCAGCTCCTTGGGAATCTCGCGCGTCTCCCATTCCTCGCCGTGTATGAGCTGGCCGAACGCGCGCTGCAGTTCGTCGTAGCTGAGTGTTTCCCCTTCACCGACAAGCAGCGGCAGTTCGGGCGGTAACGTGGTGCGGCGGTAGACCAGCCGCGCGAAGACCTTCACCAGATCGTCAAGGTGCAAGAACGCCTGGCCATGCGAGATGTCGCCCGGAAAGATGTGGCTGGTGAGCCAGCGCTCGTGGATCCGCTGAATCTGGTGCGCAAGCGGGATCGAGTGGCAGCGGTCGTCGTACACCCCCGCGATGCGCAGCAGCACAATCGGAATGTCTCCATGCTCAGCGCGGATCAGCTGCTCGGTCTTGACCTTCGACTCGGGGTAGGCCCACGTCGGCTCCAGCGGCCAGTCCTCGTTGATCGGTTGGCCCGGCTCGGTTGGTGCGTGGATCAGCATGCTGCTGGAGAAGACAAACTGCTCGACCTGGAAATCGCGCAGCCCACGCAGCAGCCACTCGGTTCCGCGAACGGTGATCTCGTCGTACTTAGGGCTCGGCTCGCCAGAGAAATCGTAGTACGCGGCCAGGTGGATGACGGAAGCTATACGCTCGCCGTAGGCGTAGCGCACGCGGGCTAGGCCGGCCTGGACACTCGCATCCGAGGTCATATCCACGCACACGCACTCTGCCTCGATGGGCGGATAGGGGTCGCCCGCGCGGTCGAAGCCCACGATCTGCACGTCTCTAGCAATCCGCCTGATCAGCGCGGCACCAATCAGGCCGCTGCTGCCAGTAACGATAACAGTTGCTTTCTGAGCAGTCATCGGGTGCCCTCCTACAGCAGCTATGTCAGCGTTCCATCGCCTTCCTTTATGCTCGTATTCGAGTAAGGTGGCAGCAAGCTACGTGCCATGCTACCATTACCAATGGTACGCTTGACAGCTGTACCGCAACGACCTATACTCTTGCAAGCCACTGAGCGTGAACATCTTGGCAGCACCTCTACAGACGATACCGCACGACGCAGCACCCGAGTGCATTGACGGAGATATTGATATGGCTCAAAAAGCGGCTCCGCCGCGCCCAGGCGCCACGCGCCCCCGCGGCCGGCCAACGTCTGGAACACCCACGCGTGGGCTTCCAAGGCCCCTGCTGATCGTGGGATTCATCCTTGCCCTTGTCGCGGTCGTTGCGGTGGTCTTCTCCTTGCGCGGCGCTCGTCAGATCGGGGGCGCTATTGCCACGCTCCAGACCGCCGACTTCCACGCGCTGGCCTTCAGCCCCGACAATCCAAATGAGGTGTTCTTTGGCCACCACAATGGCATCATGCGCAGCGATGACGGCGGCCGGACCTGGACTCCGCTCGTCGAGCGCCAGAACTTTGACGCGATGGGCTTGGCCGTGAGCCGCGCGAACGGGCGCCAGGTCTACCTGGCCGGCCACAACGTGTTCCAGGTGAGTGCAGATGGCGGTGCCTCCTGGCAGCCCGTCGACCACAATCTGCCAGGCACAGACATTCACGGCTTCACCATGAGCCCGGACGACCCGAACCGGCTGTTCGCCTTCGTCGTCGGCAGCGGTGTCTTTCAGAGCGGTGATGGCGGCCGCACCTGGCAAGCGCTCGCTGGCCAGGCGCCGGGCGATATCATGGGGCTGGCTGCGGCGGGCGGCACGCCCGAGACGCTCTACGCCGGAAGCATGCGGTTTGGGGTATTGCGGAGCACCGACGGCGGGCAAAGTTGGAAGCCGGCAATGCAGAGTGGAAACGCAGCGAGCCTGTTCGCGCTCGCCGTCGATCCTACGGCGCATCAGACGGTGTATGCCGGTGGCGAGGGCGGGCTCTACAAGAGCACCGACAGTGGCACATCGTGGAGCAAGCTGCCATTCCCAGCCGATAACGTGGTCGCGCTGGCGATCAGCCCGGCACAGCCCAACGTCGTGTTGGCGATCTCCGTGCAAGGTCAGCAGGGGCTGGTCTACCGCAGCGAGGATGGCGGCCAGAGCTGGGGAAAGCGCCAGTAACCTGAGCTAAGGGGGCTGAAGAGCTATGGTAACGAGCGATAGGAGCATTGACACCAGAATTCCACCCGCAAGTCAGGGCCATCCCTGGGTCGCGGCGACCTATGATTTCCTGAATCAGTGGGGCGAACGGCGGGTGTTCGCCCCACTCCGACACCGGCTGGTCGGTGCGGTCAGAGGCCAGGTGCTGGAGCTTGGCGCCGGGACGGGCGCCAACTTCGCTTATTACCCAGCCAGCGCGACGATTATCGCGACTGAGCCGGATCCCTTCATGCTGGCGCGAGCGCAAAAGCGCGCGGGGGAGCTGGGCCGCGCGATCGGCCTGTGCCAATGCCCGGCCGAGGCCTTGCCCTTTGCCGACGCATCCTTCGATACGGTGGTCGCGACGTTGGTCTTCTGCAGTGTGCATGACCCCATGGGGGCGCTGACCGAGGTGCGGCGGGTGCTCAAGCCCACCGGGACGTTTCGCTTCATCGAACACGTACGGGCTGATGGATTCAGCGGGCGTGTCCAAGATGTGCTGACCCCGGTTCAGCAGCGCCTTGGGGCCGGCTGTCACCTGAACCGCCGAACCGCCTCCTCCATCGAAGCCGCGGGATTGGCGATCGTGGAACTGGAGCGGCGTCCGCTGCCACTCACCCCGCTGATTATTGGGGTGGCCAGACCGCGCAGCTGATCTGATTGCAGCACCCTGAGGGGCAGAACACATGGCCTGTTCATCTCGTTATAGGATACTCTATGGACAATCTCGCCATCGTTTTGCTCACCAGCTGTGAAGCCGGTGAGCTCAGGAGGGAGCATCGATGACGCCCGCGCTTGATTTCAGCGTTGTGCATCCCGACCGCCCAGGCATCCGCAAGGTGCTCGGCGATCTCGAAGCCGAGGTGATGGAATTGATCTGGTCGCGCCCGCCAAACCAGGGCACGACCGTCCGTGACGTCTTCGAGACTTTGTACGAGCGCCGACTGCAAGCATCCGCGGCCGAGCGCCGGCGCATTGCCTATACCACCGTCATGAACACCATGACTCGCCTGGCCAGGAAAAATTTACTCCGCACGGAGAAGCAGGATCAGGCCTACATCTATTACCCGAACTTCAGCCAGGAGGAGTTCATCTCTCGCTTTGTCGAGCACATGCTCGAAAACCTGCTGGTCAACTTCGCCGGCGCCACACGTGACGGAATCGCGGCGCTCGCCGACACACAGGCCGCCAGGGCACAGCAGCTGCTTGACCAGATTGCGCGTCGCCGCGCGGACGAGGAGGGTGCATAGTGCATACCCTGCTTGGCCTCTCCAGCCTGCTGCTCGTGCTCGTCGGCAGCGCTCTGGCACTCCGCGCCCTGCGGCGCCTGGACCATTTGGCGCAGCGACGCGATCTGCAGGTGCTGATCCTGGCCGCGCCGGTGCTGAGTCTGACGCTGGGGCTCGGCGGTCTCGCCCACTTTGTGGGTCGTACATGCTTTCTTGCGGCGCCTCGTTGGGACTATTGGTCTGGCGTGGCACTGCCACTGCTCATGGGGCTGATCGCGCTTGGCGGGCTGAGCCTGGGCGTGGTCCGGCTGGCGCTGATGACCTGGGTGCTGGGTCGCCGTGGCATGCTGGCCGGGCCAGGACTCCAGGCGTTGGCTGACCGCCTGAGCACGCGGCTCGGTGTGCCACGTCCGCGCGTGCTCGTCTGCGCCTACGATCGGCCGCTGGCGCTGACCTACGGGCTGTGGCAGCCAACCGTGCTGCTCTCGGCCTGGATGCTCCAGCACCTCGATTCGCGCGAGCTGGAGGCGGTGGTGGCCCATGAATTCGGGCATGTGGCGCGGCGCGATTATTTGGTCGGCTGGCTGGCCATGGTGCTGCGGGATGCCTTCTGCTACCTGCCGACAAGCTGGGCGGCCTACCACCAGCTGCAGCGCGAGAAAGAACTGGCCTGTGATGAACTAGCGATCGGTGCGACGCAGCAGCCGCTGGCGCTGGCCAGCGCACTAACGAAAGTCTGGCAGCACGCCCTCGCAGGATCGCGCGCCGGCATGGCGCAGGCGCTGGTAGGCGGTGGCGACGCGATCGAAGACCGCATCAACCGGTTGCTCAATGGCCCCTCAGTGGTCGCCGCGCCGGCCCATGCACGCGCGGTCGTCCTCGGCGTCGGTTTCGCCGGGCTGGTTGGGCTGATGGCTCTCCAGGCGGTGAACGTCACGATCCTGCTGGCACCGATGGGCTGCGGCCCGGCCGCGCCGCTGTGGAGGATCATAGGATGAATACATGGCTGACACCGATGTGCCAAGGGAGTGCAACCGAGGATGCAATGACCTTCGGCATTACCTGTGTGGTGCTTGCGGTGCTGCTGCTGATTGGCATCGCGCTTGGCTTCTGGCCACTGCGCGCATGGCTCGGGATGGATACGAGGCGCGGCCGCTTAGCGCGCCGTTCACCAGGCGAAGCGAGCACTCTGCTTGCCACCTGGCGCCTGTATCGCCGGCTGCGGCGCGAAGCTCATTTTTCTGTGCCCGATGTACCATCAGTCATGGTACCTAATCGAGTAGCAGAAGGTGCTCAGGGTAGTCCGCCCGCGTCAGGCTCGACCACCGCTTATTACTGGATGAGGTATCGTAGGCCAGCGATTCTGGTTGACACTGACGACTGAGCGGATAGACATCGCAACGAGGAGCACAGCGCAATGGCGTACCTTTTATCACTCCTGCCGGCACTGGCCTGCCCGCTGATGATGGGCCTCATGATGTGGTTAATGATGCGCGGAAATAAGGATCAACCTGGGGAAAAAGCAAACCAGGTGCTTGTGCGCTCCTCCGACGATTCCATGACCACCCCGCAGAAACGCTCGATCGGTGGACTCCACATCTGTTTGAATTGGAAAGTCGTCGCCACTCTAGCAGTGACGGGGCTCGGCATCTGGGTCGTTGCGCCGAATCTCGTCTGGGCCGCAGTGCCGATCCTGGTCGTGCTGGCCTGTCCACTCTCGATGCTGTTGATGATGCGTGGCATGAGCAGCAGTCAGTGTGCGACCCATATAGAACGGGAGCATCAGCCAGGTGAGGAGCAGCTTGCCCAGCTGCGGGCCCGGCACGCAGCGCTCGCACGTGAGATCGCCGAGCTGGAAGCGACAGGGGCAACGGCCGCACGCGATAGGGATCTGGACGCCGGCCTGGCCCGCGAGCCGGTCGAGGGACGGCATTGAAGCGCCGAATGTTGCGAAGTGAGCTAGCGCTGCTATGAATTCCATGCGCTGGCCATACTGACGAAGGGACTGCGGCATTATGAGGGCATTCCTGGAACAACCCTTCCGGATTGTCATCGGGGGTATAAGCCTCCTGCTCATATTGCTCGTGGTCGCTCTGGCCGCCTCTTGGAGGTTGGCGCAGCGGCAGGCTCACGATCTCGATGATTTCGGCGCAGCTCCAGCGTTTACGCTGACCGACCAGCTGGAGCGGCCGGTCAGTTCGGAGATGTTCCGGGGCAAGGTCGTGGTCGCCGACTTTATCTATACGAGTTGTACCGATATTTGTCCCTTGCTCTCCACTCAGATGCAAGCCCTGCAGGAGCGTTTGCGCCGGGAGAACCTTCTCGGCAGCCAGGTGCAACTGCTTTCCTTTAGCGTTGACCCGGCTCGCGACACACCGGCAGTGCTGCGAACCTATGCAGAGCGGCACAAAGCCGACCCGGATGCCTGGCGGTTCCTGACCGGGCCGGAGGAAACGGTCAAACCATTGATCGTGGATGGATTCCACCTGGGCGTGCAAGCGCTACCGCCACCGACTGCGACGAATGCTGCGCATAGCCATAGCCCAGCCTCGATCGAGGAATACGAAGTCATGCACAGCGGTCGGTTTGCCCTGATTGACCAGCAGGGGCACATTCGGATGTACTACGATGGACGGGAACTTGATCTGGAACGTGTCCTGCGCGATATCCATGGATTGCTACGCTGACGGCCGGTGCAACGGTCATTGTCGCGCATTTGGGCACGGGATATAGGTGAAAGATGCACGCTGATGCACAAGCAGCAGATCACCAATATACAACACTGTCGTACAGGCTGCCCAGAACGCCATGTGGTTCGATACGCTCGCGATATGCCGAGGTGATACTTCTATCACTAGCAGCAGAGCTGCTCATAGGAAGGGAGCATCAAGGCGTCGTCGTTGCCTTGGGTTACGTAGGGAGCTGCGCATGGAGACCTACTACACGCTCTTAGATATCCCGGTCGAAGCGCCGACCGAGGAGATCGCGGCGGCCTATCAGCGCCAGCGTGAACGCTATCACCCCGAGCGAGTCGCCACGCTCGGGAGTGAATTCGAGCGGATAGCGGTTACGCGCCTGGCCGAACTGGAGCGAGCCTACGCCATCCTAGCTGACCCGGCACGCCGGCGGGCCTACGATCGCAGCATCGGCGTCGCATCGCCCGAGGATGCGGACCATGTGGCGAGCCGAGGGAGGCTCAGCCGGCGTGAGCGGATGCTGGCGACCGGCGGCGCGCTGGTAGGAATCCTGCTGATCGCGCTGGTTTGGCTGCTGACTGATCGTAATGCTCAGCCGGGACTCCCGCCCATCGCCGAGACGCGCAAGCCGGCGCCCGAGTTCGCGCTGCCTGGGCTCCAGGGCGAGACGGTGCGGTTGAGTGACTATCGCGGCAAGGTTGTGCTGGTGAACTTCTGGGGCACCTGGTGCGAGCCCTGCAAAGAGGAGACACCGGCGCTTGCGGCGGTGTACCGAAAGCTACAAGATCAGGGGCTGGTGATCATCGGCGTCGATTTGCGCAACCAGGAGCGCCCAGGACCCGACGGCGACGCGGACGTGCGGGCCTTTACCGAACGCTATGGCGTGACGTATCCGATTGCACTTGATGCAGGAGGCGAGACCGCACGCGCCTTTCAGATCTATCCGCTTCCGACAAGCTTTGTCGTGGACCAGAATGGGATGATCCGCTACGTGCGCGTCGGCCAGATCACGGCAGAGGAGGTGGAAACGCTCTTTGCCCGGCTCCAGCAAGACACGACCGCGCTGTTCACACGAGAAGCACCATGAACGAGGATCAGATCATTGCGCGCGCACAGCGCGACGTAGCGGAGCGGCGGATGGCAACGATGGAACGGCGCTGGGGCGGCCCGTGGCGATGGCTGCTGCTATTTCTCGTGCTAGTCATTCTCGTCGGCTTCTTTGCCGCACCCGCGCCGCTGCCACGCAAGCTGCTCCTGGCGATGGGTGGGGTGTGTGGCTTGCGGCCCGCGCATTCCTACTTCGTGGGCGGCGTCCAGTTGCCGCTGGAGGCGCGGATGACCGGCATCTATGGCGGCTTGCTGCTGACCTTCATCGTGCTGCTGGCTTTACGGCGGTTGGGCGCCAGGCGGCTCGGCAGCCGGCTTGCCATCGGTATCCTGGTGCTTTTCTTTGCCAGTATGGCCCTGGATGGCCTCAATTCCACCTTTACCGATCTCGGCCTGATGCACTTCTATGAGTCGACCAACCTGACCCGGCTGCTCACCGGGCTGCTGTCGGGGATCGCCATTGCTCCGTTCTTGCTCTGGCTGCTCAGCGTAGTGGCGACGCCGCGGGAGCCGGGCGTGTCGCAGGCCGTCGTGCGGTCTCCCTGGGAGTTGGCCGCGCCACTGGCGATCAACGCTATCTTTGCGGCACTGATGCTGGACGGGCGTGCAGTCTTCTACTATCCGATCGCCCTTATCAGCGTCGTGGGCATCGTGGGCGTGCTGGCGATCACGGCGCTGCTGATGATCCTGGCAATCAGCGGACTCGCTGGCCGCGTCACGCATGTGCGGCAGGTGGTGGCACCCGGCGCATTGGCGCTCCTGGTGGCGTTTGCGATCCTGGGCGTCACGGCCACGGCGCGCTGGACTTTTATCGCACACTTGGCGAGCCAGTAGACAGAAGCGATGGAAGAGAGCGCACCACATATGAGTGAACAGAAGCCCGCCGAACCAGTGCAAGAGCGACACAGTGTCTCCAGGGCGCTGCGGCTGGCTGTCCTGGTGGTCGCGCTGGTCGCGCTCGTGACTGGCGCCGGGGTCTTACTGGCTGGACGGCTCGTGGGCGCGGGAAGCCCCTTTCCGGCAGCGTTCGCCCCGCAGCAGCCCGCCTCATTCGCGGGCAGCGGCGCATTGCCACTGGAAGGTCAGCCGGCGCCGGATTTTACCTTGAAGACGCTCGATGGCAGCACGGTCACGCTGTCGAAGTTCCAGGGCCAGCCGGTGCTGATCAACTTCTGGGCCAGCTGGTGCGAGCCCTGCCGCGCCGAGATGCCTGAGATCGTGCGAGCGTATGAAGCCCACAAAGCAGATGGCCTTGTGGTGCTGGCGATCAACATGACATTTGAGGAT
>WNGF01002653.1_pt1 | contig 24809 bp, 17 predicted proteins | sample 5400641 | NCBI WGS metagenome assembly WNGF01 (sample SAMN13153371, study PRJNA577476) | soil metagenome | isolation source: 80 cm soil or saprolite under grassland replicate 2 | place: USA:California | collected 2016-06-15 | reverse complement strand
CATCCAGGCGGATTTTAAGGTTGAGCAGATCGGACGGAATTTGATCGGTCATAATATATCCTCCAGAAGTAAAGAATCAGTCGCTCTGGAGGATAAACGGAGGATAGCAATCCGTCACGACGGCTTACCGAAAGGAGACAGTATTTACGGGCCTCTCGTTGCGTGCTCAACGCCTCGCGGCATCACCGGAAAAATCGCCCGACTTTGAAAATCCATTTAGCCGAGTCGGGGAAACGTGCTCAACGCCTCGCGGCATCACCGGAAAAATCGCTCCTGAGTCTGCAAAAGAAGCCCTTGAATTGTGGCATGAGTGCTCAACGCCTCGCGGCATCACCGGAAAAATCGCTTGCGATACCCGTTAGCCCGAAATGGTTTTCCTTGTGCTCAACGCCTCGCGGCATCACCGGAAAAATCGCTCCTCTGGCTGCGCCGCCGGAACCCATTTAAGCTGGTGCTCAACGCCTCGCGGCATCACCGGAAAAATCGCTTTTCGTTTTCGGGATAGCCGACAGCCACGCGCTTCGTGCTCAACGCCTCGCGGCATCACCGGAAAAATCGCGTCCCATGACCCCGCAATCAAGGACGCTGAGGAAGGTGCTCAACGCCTCGCGGCATCACCGGAAAAATCGCTCTCTGGGATTCAGGATAGACGACCCATCCACGTTTGTGCTCAACGCCTCGCGGCATCACCGGAAAAATCGCGCCTCAGTTTCAACCGACTTCACTATGCTTGTCCCGTGCTCAACGCCTCGCGGCATCACCGGAAAAATCGCGCAACTCATCGAAATCATCATAGATTTCATGGGCCTGCGTGCTCAACGCCTCGCGGCATCACCGGAAAAATCGCTCAATCAAGGTCTTCTCTTGAATCCCATCATCGGGTGCTCAACGCCTCGCGGCATCACCGGAAAAATCGCGAGAGCGCCGGCGACGCCAATGTCCACTTCGATTTGTGCTCAACGCCTCGCGGCATCACCGGAAAAATCGCACACGGATGAGCAGTGGAATGACGCTTGTGACTTCGTGCTCAACGCCTCGCGGCATCACCGGAAAAATCGCCCGATCAAGAACGCGGAGGAAGCTGCGTCTGAGGTGTGCTCAACGCCTCGCGGCATCACCGGAAAAATCGCGCCGTCTCAGGAGAGACCTTTAATGGCATATCCACGTGCTCAACGCCTCGCGGCATCACCGGAAAAATCGCTCCTGCGCGAACGTCGAAACGACGAGCGCCATCAAGTGCTCAACGCCTCGCGGCATCACCGGAAAAATCGCTGTTTTTCTTGCGCTGTTTGTGTTCCCTGTTCCGCGTGCTCAACGCCTCGCGGCATCACCGGAAAAATCGCACTTCCACAGCGGGGTTGTGTCGGTGTAATTTCTGGCGTGCTCAACGCCTCGCGGCATCACCGGAAAAATCGCTGTCTGCAAGCGAAACTGCGTGTTCGGCTGTTGAATCGTGCTCAACGCCTCGCGGCATCACCGGAAAAATCGCGAGGCGCATCACGACGAACATCATGAGCGCGAGAAGGTGCTCAACGCCTCGCGGCATCACCGGAAAAATCGCCAGCCGTGGGTTGTCCGGATGCGGTTGCAGTTGATCGTGCTCAACGCCTCGCGGCATCACCGGAAAAATCGCAGGGGTAACCCGGCGTCCGCTGCGTCAATTGGGGCGTGCTCAACGCCTCGCGGCATCACCGGAAAAATCGCCCAGTCGCAGCGGCCGCAGGCCCGGCAGCCTCGATAAGTGCTCAACGCCTCGCGGCATCACCGGAAAAATCGCCCGCCATCGCGCGACGGCCCTTCACCTTCCGGTATTAGTGCTCAACGCCTCGCGGCATCACCGGAAAAATCGCAAGGTCGAAGATACGACGGAACTCGATGCCGACAGTGCTCAACGCCTCGCGGCATCACCGGAAAAATCGCCGATGATCTCATTGGCGACTGCGGTGAGAATCTTCAACGGTGCTCAACGCCTCGCGGCATCACCGGAAAAATCGCAGTTCCGCTCAGTCGCTGGACGTACTCGTGGAAGAGTGCTCAACGCCTCGCGGCATCACCGGAAAAATCGCGCTCTGGACCTTGTTCGGCAGAATGTCCCGCGCGACGTGCTCAACGCCTCGCGGCATCACCGGAAAAATCGCCCACAGCAGAATCTTTGCGTAGCGTTTCCGCAGGCGTGCTCAACGCCTCGCGGCATCACCGGAAAAATCGCTGTCTACGGGCGTCGAAGAAGTGTCGGCCATCCACTGTGCTCAACGCCTCGCGGCATCACCGGAAAAATCGCCATGAATTTTAAGCCAAAGTTTGACCACCACTTTAGTGCTCAACGCCTCGCGGCATCACCGGAAAAATCGCTGCCGCAAGCGTTATAATCTTGACAGCATTTTGAGGTGCTCAACGCCTCGCGGCATCACCGGAAAAATCGCCCCGCTACACAAACGCCCATTCCGAAAGAATGTAGTGCTCAACGCCTCGCGGCATCACCGGAAAAATCGCCTGATGCTACACAAAAACCTATTCCGTCATCCCAAGTGCTCAACGCCTCGCGGCATCACCGGAAAAATCGCTGCTCGTCCATATGTTCAGCAAACCGCGTTAAGTTTGGTGCTCAACGCCTCGCGGCATCACCGGAAAAATCGCCAGAAATTTGTAACTGGCCTAGTAATCATTTCTCCGTGCTCAACGCCTCGCGGCATCACCGGAAAAATCGCCGTAACAAGGAAAAACAGTCCGGCGCCTAATAGCGGTGCTCAACGCCTCGCGGCATCACCGGAAAAATCGCCTGCATACGCAACAAAAGCTAACGTTGTAAATTCGGTGCTCAACGCCTCGCGGCATCACCGGAAAAATCGCGTATCCCCAGGAGCAACACCACTTCCACCAAAGTGTGCTCAACGCCTCGCGGCATCACCGGAAAAATCGCGTTTCAAGAGCAGGAATTGATAAACCGCGACTTCATGTGCTCAACGCCTCGCGGCATCACCGGAAAAATCGCAGTCACGATCCGCGCCGAACCAAACACGAACGGCGCGCGTGCTCAACGCCTCGCGGCATCACCGGAAAAATCGCAGTTCTGTTGGCCTCGAACGCGCCGCCCGTCCATAGTGCTCAACGCCTCGCGGCATCACCGGAAAAATCGCCCCGCCACCGGCTTAACCAGCGCATTCTGATAATAGTGCTCAACGCCTCGCGGCATCACCGGAAAAATCGCACCCCCGAAAAAATAATAGTAGATTGCTGTCATTTGGTGCTCAACGCCTCGCGGCATCACCGGAAAAATCGCTGGAACGACGACCGTAAACATCCCACGCTTCGAGGCTGTGCTCAACGCCTCGCGGCATCACCGGAAAAATCGCCGAGCGTGGCTATCTGGTCCCACTTCGCGGCCAGCGGTGCTCAACGCCTCGCGGCATCACCGGAAAAATCGCTCGCAAGATCCTCGACGACGCCGGCGTCACGAGCCGGTGCTCAACGCCTCGCGGCATCACCGGAAAAATCGCCAGCGTGCGCTGCCGCCGATCGCCGAGCTCGGAGCCGTGCTCAACGCCTCGCGGCATCACCGGAAAAATCGCCCGTCGCCAGGATGGCCGAGAGCTCGCAGAAGGAGACGTGCTCAACGCCTCGCGGCATCACCGGAAAAATCGCGCCCTACGTCCCCGAGGAAGAGAAGCGCCGGCCGGAAGTGCTCAACGCCTCGCGGCATCACCGGAAAAATCGCTTTGGCCTCGGTATCCGGCCAGCGGTCCACGTGGAGTGCTCAACGCCTCGCGGCATCACCGGAAAAATCGCGGTCGTGCAGCATGTTCTGATCTTCCTGCAGCGCGGCGAGTGCTCAACGCCTCGCGGCATCACCGGAAAAATCGCCCGCGCCCGCCGGCGCGAAGTTCACCGTGACGGTGAGGTGCTCAACGCCTCGCGGCATCACCGGAAAAATCGCACGATCTCGCCACACTCGATCCCAATCGGTCGAACGGTGCTCAACGCCTCGCGGCATCACCGGAAAAATCGCACCTGCGTTCGATCGGCAACAAGATCAACAAGCAGGATGTGCTCAACGCCTCGCGGCATCACCGGAAAAATCGCCGTCGGGGGCATTTTCGCAATCAAGCTTACGGATCGAAAGTGCTCAACGCCTCGCGGCATCACCGGAAAAATCGCTATCTTCAAGCGGCCCTCCTATTTGTCGCGGCTCAAGTGCTCAACGCCTCGCGGCATCACCGGAAAAATCGCCGGGTTCATTTGAATCGAACTTAACCCAGTACTTCGTGCTCAACGCCTCGCGGCATCACCGGAAAAATCGCTTCTTTTGCTTCGCAGACGGGTTCGCGTTCCCTCCGAAGTGCTCAACGCCTCGCGGCATCACCGGAAAAATCGCTACCTTGACGAACTCGACCGACACGACGCCCGGCGGTGCTCAACGCCTCGCGGCATCACCGGAAAAATCGCGTTTCCAGCCATCGCGAGTAAGAAGAAAATCACCAGTGCTCAACGCCTCGCGGCATCACCGGAAAAATCGCGCGACGCCGCGCCTGCCCAGTACCACAGCCGGCGAGGTGCTCAACGCCTCGCGGCATCACCGGAAAAATCGCGCTCGATCACGTCGCGCTCGTATCCCAATCCCCAAGGGTGCTCAACGCCTCGCGGCATCACCGGAAAAATCGCGCAGCAAAAGTGGCTGGGAATACAACCCAGACGGCTGTGCTCAACGCCTCGCGGCATCACCGGAAAAATCGCGCATTGGTGAGTTTGTGCAATCCCCTCATGCAGTCTCGTGCTCAACGCCTCGCGGCATCACCGGAAAAATCGCGATTTGCTTGCGTGTTGCGCCCGTCAAGTGTTCAACGTGCTCAACGCCTCGCGGCATCACCGGAAAAATCGCTTGTCTTTGCGGGCAAGAAGCGTCATCAGGCCCGATGGGTGCTCAACGCCTCGCGGCATCACCGGAAAAATCGCCGCTGGACATGGACTATTTTGTCGCCCAGTTTTAGATGTGCTCAACGCCTCGCGGCATCACCGGAAAAATCGCATCAAGAAGACCGCGAAATCTCGCAGGCGTCGCAAGTGCTCAACGCCTCGCGGCATCACCGGAAAAATCGCAGAGCGTGAAGCGTAAGGCGAAAGTCACGGCTTCTGTGCTCAACGCCTCGCGGCATCACCGGAAAAATCGCTGTGGCCATGCCGCCCATACCTTGCTGTTGCTGCGGGTGCTCAACGCCTCGCGGCATCACCGGAAAAATCGCCGTCCACTCCTTTCAACAAAGCGATCAGTTCAAGCGTGCTCAACGCCTCGCGGCATCACCGGAAAAATCGCCGGGCGATGCGGCGCGACAGACGAGCAGAGAGAAGCGTGCTCAACGCCTCGCGGCATCACCGGAAAAATCGCCTTGTAAGAGATTCCAACGGCCATCAGGCGTAGAGGGTGCTCAACGCCTCGCGGCATCACCGGAAAAATCGCTTGGAAAGTCTTCGAGAATCTTAGATACCCATTCTGCTGGGTGCTCAACGCCTCGCGGCATCACCGGAAAAATCGCAGAAGGATTCGACGCGCCTTGTAACTGCGCTTGCGGGTGCTCAACGCCTCGCGGCATCACCGGAAAAATCGCACCGAAGTCGAATGCCTGCGCCTTGAACTCGGCTAGTGCTCAACGCCTCGCGGCATCACCGGAAAAATCGCCATCCAAAGAATCACAAAGATTTTTCGGTATTCGGTGCTCAACGCCTCGCGGCATCACCGGAAAAATCGCGCGTTGAAGGCGGCTGATCTATTGCGAATATAAATGTGCTCAACGCCTCGCGGCATCACCGGAAAAATCGCCGGTCGGCGCGCCGCGCAAGGTCGGCGGCTTCAAAGAAGTGCTCAACGCCTCGCGGCATCACCGGAAAAATCGCGGTCAAGTGGATTGTACAGCCGTGACTCACTAATCGGTGCTCAACGCCTCGCGGCATCACCGGAAAAATCGCGTTCCTGCCTGTCGTTGTAGGCGAGCGCCGCCCGCTGTGCTCAACGCCTCGCGGCATCACCGGAAAAATCGCCCGAAGAAAGATCGAGTTATTCACATCGCCAGCTAAGTGCTCAACGCCTCGCGGCATCACCGGAAAAATCGCGGCCAATGAGTTCGGCGCAGCGTCGAGCTTTCGCGGTGGTGCTCAACGCCTCGCGGCATCACCGGAAAAATCGCGCGCAGGCGAGGACGCGGGCGCGACAGCCACAGGCGGGTGCTCAACGCCTCGCGGCATCACCGGAAAAATCGCTTTGGCGTGCCAAGTCGTAAGCCATTCGCCCGTCAAGTGCTCAACGCCTCGCGGCATCACCGGAAAAATCGCTTGAAAAACAAGCCTTCTTGAAACGCCCGCATGACAGTGCTCAACGCCTCGCGGCATCACCGGAAAAATCGCACTATTCCCCGTCCCAGCTCTTGTGTACGATCTAGTGCTCAACGCCTCGCGGCATCACCGGAAAAATCGCGGATTTGCTGAAAGCTCTAACGCTGGCCCTCCCATAGTGCTCAACGCCTCGCGGCATCACCGGAAAAATCGCACACCAAAGCACAAGTCAAGCGCATCAACGCGCAGTGCTCAACGCCTCGCGGCATCACCGGAAAAATCGCGAATCGAGACGCCTCCTGCTATCAGATCGGCCCGGAACGTGCTCAACGCCTCGCGGCATCACCGGAAAAATCGCGCGTCGCATCGCAACACCCTTGCGGCGAGATAGACGTGCTCAACGCCTCGCGGCATCACCGGAAAAATCGCATTCCGACCGTCCTCGGACGTCATGCGGCCGCCACGGTGCTCAACGCCTCGCGGCATCACCGGAAAAATCGCGAGCCAGGCGACAGAGATTGTTTTGCGGGTGACACCGTGCTCAACGCCTCGCGGCATCACCGGAAAAATCGCCTGACCGCGTGTAATTGCCCCGCCAATCGCGCACAAGTGCTCAACGCCTCGCGGCATCACCGGAAAAATCGCTCGCCATCAATCCAATGCGTGCGCGACTTCCAGCAAGTGCTCAACGCCTCGCGGCATCACCGGAAAAATCGCCTGACCAATTGGCATTACGTAGGAGCGTAACACGGTGCTCAACGCCTCGCGGCATCACCGGAAAAATCGCGCTCGCGCATCTCGGCCAGAATTACGTCATCCAATAGTTGTGCTCAACGCCTCGCGGCATCACCGGAAAAATCGCTCGCCAACTCTGTGCGCAAAATTCGACAAGTAAATCTTGTGCTCAACGCCTCGCGGCATCACCGGAAAAATCGCCACTTGCGAACTCCTCAATGTTCTGGGCATCTTTCGGTGCTCAACGCCTCGCGGCATCACCGGAAAAATCGCAGCGCGCATCTAATCCACTTGGAATACACGTATTTGCAATCCAGGTTGCGGGCATCACCTCCTTTATTTGGATTTTCGGCGGCGCAGGCCGAAACTGAAATCGGTGATTTTCTGTTTTCCTCATATTTGACAGCAAGATAAATAACGCGCAGGCATCTTGTGCTTGCTCCGTTGCGGTTAATCTCTTCTGTCGGCAGCTTATTAGCCGGCATGTTACGCTTCCTTCCCAATCACAAGCTCAGATGCTTGCGCCTGTTTTTAAATGGATCCAAACCACTCAGATAATCTCGAATGATTTCTGCTCTCCAATCCACGATTCCGGGCGATTATGCGCAGCAGTGCGGCGCTCGCACGATTCGCACAGGGCCAGGATTAACAATCGGTCTTCCGCAGTCAGCAGTTTCTCCAGTTCCCAGCGCAACTTCTCCATAGCCCGCACGGTCAGCCGGCATCGGAAGATGCTGTATTGCAAACGGCGACCATACCCGTTCAGCAACCTGTAGACCTTGCGCCAGCGCTTAGGATCGGTGATGTCGTAACAGACCACGTACCAGAATTTTGCTTCCATACCATCGCCTTATCTCAATCTGAATCTGGCAAAAAGTCCGCCTTCGCCCATCCATTCCTTCTCCAACAACCTGACTTCCAATTCGATCAACCGCGAATAGGAGAGCGAATAACCAATCACCGGATGCTTCCATTGGTCTGATTTACGGCGCTCGTAAATCGCGATCAACTTCTTCTTTCCAATTTCAGACAGCCAAACTTGCTGGCCGGCGATCTGAAAGTCTTCGTCCTCGTCCCACTGCTTCCGATTGATCGAAGCCACGACCGGCAGATCAACCAGCGGCACGCGGAACAACTCCATCAAATCCAGCGCGAGCGGATGGGCTTGCGAACGCGGCTGATGGTAAAAACCCAGGCTCGGGTCAAGCCCGACTATCAGAATCGCGTTCAACACGTCGCGCTGCAGGAGCGAATAACCGAACGACAACAACGCATTCGTGCGATCGCGCGGCGGGCGGCGATTGCGGCCGTCAGGTTTCATCGCCTCGCCTGCTTCTTCCGTGATTATGTGCGGCAAGACTTTGAAGTATTGCGCGCCTATGCTGCCTTCGTAACCGCGCAGACTGTGAATGCTGCGCGAGCGCGCCATCGGCCCCAACAACCGTCGGATCACAGCGATGGCTTCGATAACCGCTTCGATCCGGCCCCTTCCTGCATCACGGCTCGCCCGCAAAAGATGGCTCATCTGACCGCGCACGCGGGCTTCGGCCAACCGCTTGGCCAGAGACAAACAAAAATCGGAATCGGTCAAAGCCTTGTACTGCCGGATGCGTCTCTGCACGGACCCGGCGCCGGCCGACCACGCGCCCAGGTATCTGCCACCGTATGTCAACCAATGCACGCCAATCTCGTTCTGCGAGCAGAAGCCGAGCGCCTGCGTGGTGATTTGAGCGAACCCATGCAACACCACCTGCCCGATCTCGTTGACCGGATAGAGTTCCGGTAATTCATTCGGTTGAGTGATTTCAAGCCTGTCTCCCTTGCGGCCAACGCGAGCGCCCTGCGCGACAACATGCAAAGATTGCCTGTCATCGTCGGCGGGAAACAGACGAATTGCGGGTTGCGGACTGCGTATTGCGGATTTGTTCTCCGCCACTTCCCCTTCTTTCCTTGTCCCCCGGTCCTCCTGTCTTCCACTCCCCCGCTCTACCAGCCGCGCTTCTTCCGGCAAACAGACTGGAGCGAGCGAACATTTGGCGCAGAGCTTTTCGTTCGCAACCACGGGAGGTCGAATGACCGAAGATTGCAACTCGCGCGCCCGTCCAATCGCCTCGGCAAGCAACCGCCAGGCGTCATCGTCAATCTCTACGCGGACGGTCTTGTTGTCGGCGTGATAGCGAATGCGGCCTTCGGTAACAGGCTGCCCCGAATGCTCTTCGATCAAGGCGGCGTAGGCGATGATCTGCAGCTTGTCGCTCCACCACGGCGCGGCCTCTCCGTCCATCCCCCGCGCCGCCCGTCCGCGTTTGTGCTCGTAAGGTATCAACCGCCCGTCGCGCCGCCTGACGCAATCCACCTTGCCGACAATTCCCCATTTCTCGCTTTCGAGTTGCAAGGTCAACCATTCGCCTTCGTCTTCGTTGCGCTCGATCTCGACGTGAAGTCGCCGCCCGGCATAAACACGCTCATCGGCGACGCGCAGGTTCTCGACGTTTTCTAGGTAAAAGAGCCGCTCGCAATAAGCGAGCGCATGGAGCGAGTGGATAGCAAGATTGTTGGCCATAATATCCTCGCGTGAATGTGAAAGCAGGTTCGACGATTCAACCCCGCTCCGCCATCAGCCTGCGAAGCAGGCGAAAGAATAAAGCCCAGCGCGTAAGCGCTGGGAACACGATCATGTTACGATCCCCAACCCGTGAAACGGGCGGCAGCGACGGAATGAAATGATCCTCCCGCAAACGCTGCCGCCTGCTTCGCAGGCTTGCGCGGCCCTAATGGCGCCTTTACCCAGCGCTCACACGCTGGGCTTTATGCTGACACCCGCTTCGCGGGTTGAGAGCTAAAAATCATTGACCGGCTCGGTTGGCGTCCATACCCAAGCAGTCTCCGGAGGTTTGCTCTGAGATTCGGCCAACGGGGCGCACAGAAGACTGGTTGTGCGGCTGTTATCCGTGCGATTGATTCCGACCGTCAATCGGCACGATCCTTTGCGAGGCGGATCATCCGGTTGAATCCGCGCATACCAGTAAACCGGCAATGGCTCATCGAGAAAGTCAATTCGATCAATAAGCAGGTTGTTATCGCCTGCAAACGGAAGGCCGTAGCGCGGCGAATCGAGTTCACCGCGCAATCCTTTTCGCGCTCGTTCAAGTAACCCGCCGTCTTCCGATTGCACGCCGATCATTCCATCGTAACCAACCAATAATTCGCGTCTTACCGGCGTAATCCAGAACTTAGCGCCATGCGTCCGGGCGCTCAATTCTTTACCGGAAGCGCCGACTGGATAGCTGTGCAGTTGCTGATAGATTGTGGATAGCTCCGGCGTTGATATTGCGCCCACGGCAATGCGCAACCTCGGCAAACCATTGCGGATCTCCGTGGTCACACCGTTCATCAGCCCACGCATCTCGATGCCCGCAAGGTTCAGAATCAATCCGTATGCTGTCGAAGGCGGCATTACCGGGCTAGTCGCTCGGTACACGCCCGCTTGAAAGCCGCGAAACGCCGCAAAAGGCGCGCGCACGCGCAGCCACATCGTTTCCATTGCAATGCCCTCCTAATCCAAAAACGCTTCGGCCAAGTCTGCAATCAAACGCTGCGGATTGTCGTAAAGCTTCAAGCCTTCTGCTTCGAGCCGAGTGCGCCTTTCCGCCGTCATCTTTCGCACGATCTCGCCGCCCACCCAAAATTCTCCGCCGGGCAGATCGTTCTGGTTGATGCGATCGAGTTCAGCGAAGCCACCCTTTTCATCGAAACCGTAAGTGTCGTATCCTGCAACCAGGCTTGGCGTAAGCCGCGCCACGATGCTGGCTGGAGCCATTTCGTAATAACTACGCGCGTGCCCACCCGCAACTTCGTTGAGTTGGCTGATGGCTTTGAGCAGAGATTTCGTCCATACCGGCTGTGACTGACAATCGCGTTGCGAAAGCGCGAACGGATACTGATAAGCTGTATGCGCGACTTCGCGGTGGATCAACGCGGAGGTCGAGGAATTCTTCCAAGGGCTTTTGCCCGCATTGAGCGGTGATTGATGGAAGATGGCATTGAAGCGATAAGGAGTCAGAGCAACAGCCAGGTTCATCCGAAAAATGCTGTCGCGCTTGGCTGGCTTATCTTTGTTATTTTTGACTGCGTCCTTGTCCGCGACCAGAAAGCCGAACAGAAAATCATCGGCGAATTTGTCGGCGTTCGGAAACTCCTTGAACTCGACCGCAAGCTGGTCTTCGTTGTGCAAGCGCGATCGATTGCACGACAGATCAGCTTTGAGAAGCATCTCGCGCAATGCATTGCGCATGGATTCGGGACTGATGATCGGATATTCCTTGCCGCCTTTGGTGATCTTTTGCATCACGGTGCGGTTCTCTTCACTCTCGCCGCGGTAATTGGAACTGGGAGCGGCGTAGGTCAAAACAGTAGCGAATAGATTTCGATTCATGAATTCCTCCATTTGAAGCTTGGTTAGTTTTGCGTGGTCTGCTTTTGCGGATTTGGGGTTTGCGCGGCCAAAGCCAGCATCGTCAACGTGCGAATGTTGTCGCCGTCTTTAACCAATGCTTTGGTCAGCGCGATGAAGCGTTGCTCATTCATGCTTTGCGAAACAGAACAAAGCGTCGAGACGAAGTAATCAACGAAGTCCTGCCCGGTGCGGCTGCGAATGGCAAGAAAAGCTTCGCGGGCAAGCTTGGCTTTCTTTTCTTCGTAGTCTTTCAGTTCAGCAGGCTTGTTGTCTCTAGCTCCCTTCCAGCCTTCTTTCCACTCCAGTTGATGTTTTGATTTGAGTTTGAAGCGCAGATAGTTGCTTACCACTCTGTAGATCAACGTCTCTTCGCGGACGTCTTCCGACAGACTGGGATCGTTGGCTTCGGCCTCTTCGACCGGGCCGCCCGTTTGTTGGTTCATCGTTTTCACCTCGTTTGAAAAAGACTCCCGCGCGTCGCGGCGGAAGTAGCTGTTGCCAATGGTTTGTTCATAAGGAAGTTTGGACATCAGGCCATCAAAGCCTGCGTACCAGTTACGTTGATTATTAACCAGATTGAGCAGCCTTTGCCGGCGGAATAACGGGTTCCAGAGGCTGTCGCGGAGTTGGGCGTATTGGTCAATCATTGCGTCTTCAGGATCGAGCCGCATGCTGCCCAGCAATCGAATGTTGTTGCCATCTTTTTTAACGTGGACAACATCAATGCCAAGCATCAAATCGTTGATTGCCGCGCCACCAGCATGAAGGCTGAGGCGTTCGCGTAAGCGTCTGAAAGTGTCCAGCGCGCCTTCAATCGCCAGATCAACAACGCAATCGCGCGGGCGATAGCCGGACATTTGCGTTCCGCGACCGCGCAGTACTACCGGAAGCTCTTCGCAGAAAAGCTCCAAATCGGCCACGTCGGGAATGGCAAGCGCATAGCCGACGAAATCGCGCTCGCCTTCGTTGTTGATGACAGCAGGAACGTAGATTTGCGTAGCGTAAGGCCAGAAGTGCAGTAGGAATTGGAATCGTGCGCGATCTTTGAACGGCACGTTTTCGGCATTGTTCGCCTGCGCTCCAATGAAGTAGGTGCTAGGCAATTGAACAGTGTAATCCAAAGGCTGAGCCAACTCTTGCCAGACATCGGCGGCATCGGTTGTCGGTTCGCCGTTGGCTCTGTCGTCGAAAGGGGATCGCGTGGCTGGCACACCCCTGAAGATGTTCCAGATGACATCTCGCCAGAGCTTGATCCAAGCTCCGTTTCGGCCATCGGCGCTCGGATCATTCTTCAACAGAAACGCGCCTTTCGGAATGGTCGCGCCGTAAATGTAGACGGTCTTCTCTTTCGGCTTGCCTTTGGCGTCGACCATCTGTCGTTTCTCTTCGCGGATGGGTGGAACGACCTCTTTTGTTCTACTGTTTTTCACCAACTGCGCGCGTTCCTGCTCTTCGCGCGAGGCCGCGTAAACTTCATTGAACAACTCTTCCAGTCCTTGCTGATTGATTCGTAAGGTCGCGCTGTGAGCATCCCGGATGACTTCGCAGATGCCTTGTCTGTTCGGTTGCTGTCTCAGCCAATCAACCATCAAAATCAATCCGGCAAGTCCGGCGCGATGCTGGGAAGATGGAAGCTCGGCGAGTTGATAGTTGAGTTCCAGCACGTCCGGCGCTGGTTCTTTCTGTTTTGTTTTCTTTTCCGCCATTGTTGTTACTCCGTCAAAAAGCCGCGTTCACGGCTGTATAAATCACCATTTGCCAAGCCGAGATATTTCGGCAGCCAAGCGGGACGCTCTACGTCTTCAGGCTTGAGCACGTGGCTTTTCGGCACGTTGACGATGAAGCCGTCGTAAGGTTTGCCCGCGTCAATGCAGTCTTTTTTCACCGCATCCAGATCGGTCGTCAGCAAACACGGCAGAGCGAATTCATCTATGTCGCGAAACTCGCCGCGCACGGCGAAATAGCCACTTTCCAGAAAACGTGCGCTGCCGTCCGACAAGGGCTCGCCAATCGCGTGTTCTTTCAACGCCTCGGCAAGCTGGCTTTGGCTGACATCGCATGCGCCGAACTCGGCGAGAAACTTCGTGGCCGCTTCAAGCTCTTCCTTGGTGTAGGGCAATACCTTTTCCGGCTGATAGGTAAGCAGTCGGGCGCGGAACTCCAGACCTTTGGCAAGATGCCGGTTGGCGCGTCCGAATCGTTGCACCAGCGAAGGGATTGGCGCGACTTCTGAAATCAGCACGTCGGCATCCAAGTCCAGGCTCATTTCGCAAACTTGCGTGGTCACAGCAATAGCGGATCCGTCTTTCTGCTGAAAAGCCTCAACCGTTTTCTTGTGAACTATTTGGCGGTCTTGCAGGCGGAAGCGGCTGTGATAGGTGAGCACGTTGATGCCAAGCGCAGTTTCCAAAATCTCCGCCAGCCGTTGGCATTCGGCGACGCGATTGACGACCCATAAGACGCGCTGGCCATCGCGGTAAGCTGCTATTGCTCGCACCATCGCTTCGTTGGCATCGGCAATCGGTTCCAGGCGATAGCGCGGATGGCCTTCCAGCTTTTGAAGCTCGGAATCGTCGGATGCCGGATAATACTTCAGTCCCGCATCCTCCAATTGCTGGCGGCGAACGGGCGGCAACGTCGCCGTCATGCACAACACCGGCACGTCAAAATTTTTTAGGAACGCGATCAGGCAATCGAACATCCGCTGGTCGAAGCTATGAACCTCGTCAATGATGACTGCGCTGTCAGCCAGCGCCGGCAGCAGGCAAAGGCCTTTGTAGTTGTGTTCGATAAAGCCGAGAAACTGATCCACCGTCGCGCTGAAATAGCGGCGCGACCACAAGCCGAGCGCAAACAGACGATCCTGATCTTCGTTTAGCTTGTCGTAGTTCTTTTCGGCGATGGCCTCGCTCGGATTTCCGCGCATCGCCTCAAGCTCGTAACGCGACGTGCCGTGAACCAGCGCCCCTTCCGCTTCCGGCGCCCAGCCAACGTAATCACGAAAACCTTCGGTGGCCGTGCCTCTGGTCGGGTAGAGAAATAAGACTCTGCCGATCTGGTGTTCACGCGCTTGAGTTTCAGCCCACTTCCAGGCGGCGATGGTCTTTCCAGCCGCGCAGGCGGCCAGCAGCAAAACGCGCGATCCTTGTTCGGCGGTCTTGGCTTGAAATGGGCGCAGGCTGAATGGAGTGTTGCGATTCTTGCTGATCTGTTCCGCTCGCGGATTGAGAATCGCGTCGGCCACTTCTTCCGCGCCGATGGCTTCGCTATGAACAACTTTGTCAATCCATTCTTCAAGTTTGTGATCTTCTCGGAACATGCCGGACGCTACGGAGTCGGCGACGATCACTCCTGCTTTGACGGCCAACAGCAAGGCGAGCCGTTCCTTGTTATGGCGAATTGCGCGGCTGAAATCTCGCGCCGCCTTCACGCCATTTTGCCAAGCTGCCTGTACCCAAGCTTCGGTCGGAGACCATCTCGAAAAGTTCAGTTGCGGTCTGTCTTTCAGACCTGCGATTTGAGCAATTCGCTCAAGCGTTTCCGAAACTTCAGTGTGTTGAAGATGGAGCCGCACGGAATTGTTTCTGGTTCGCGGATGACACCACTTCCAACCTCGCGCTTTGTATTCCTCGCCGCTATCCGCAGCTTTCAGATGGTGCGACAGTACAGCGGCGGTGATTACATCCACATCCAGCAAATTATTTTGCGCCAGCCATTGCCGCACTTCCGGCAAACATAGGATCAAGGCGCTGATGTGTTCGTGCCGCAGTGTTTGAGCAACGCCTGGTTTCGTGACTGCCTGATAAAACTCTTCGTTGGCTTTGCCGATGTCATGAAAGAGCGCGGCCACACGCAAATTCAGCAGGAATCGCTCGCCCGCTTCTGGCATGTTGAGTTTGAAGAAGCGTCGCCAGTTCTGTCCCCAGCGACCATCGAGGCGGAAGATGGCTTGAGCGGCTTCTTCGGTATCGGTCAGGTGTTTGGCCAACGTTAACTCTCGCCCATTACGGCGGCTTTTGGCCAGCAGTTTGTCAGGCATGATTTTCTCCGTTCTTCATTCGTTGCGGCGGTTCGCCAATCACACGATCAATTTTGATCGGGCTGAAAAATCCGCATCCCATCCGCCGCCGCCCACCCAATCCGCGCTCCTGCAAAATAATCGAACCTTCATCACTCAGCTCATGAATGGCGAGAGCAAAACCAACAACGGTGTGATCACCAACTCTGACCACTCGGCGAGGGCCAATCACCGGTTCGCCTTTCACGCCCATTTCATCCAACTTGCGGCAGACCGCGTCCAAAAACGGCTCCGGCTCAGTGAAACCTTTGATCGTCACGATGCGGGCGTAGAGCGCCGTCGCCGGTTTCAGCAAATAGATTTGCGGCGCGCCCAATCGGATCGCGTGGTTATCTATTTCCAGCCTTTTTCCGGATAGCTTCAGCATCAACGGCACACGGTCTTGCAAGATGCGGATTTTCAGGCTTGCCTGTTGATCGAGTTGCGTAACGCCGTCACCACGCGCCACGCCGGGGATGGTTTCGATGGCCAGCCAATCGGCGCTATGCGCTTCGGGGATGACACGCGAAATCGCCCCGTACAGGCCGTAGCCGTGATCGGAAGGCAGGGTCTTTCCGGTGAATGGGAATTGCAATTCGATGTGAGTCATAAACATTCTCCTGATTCTGTCTGCGTTTTCTTGAACGGCGAGGCGGCTTACCGCTGAACCTGGGTAATTGCTGCCGCCGTCGCCTTTCACCCATATTTTTTTCGCTCCATGCTTTCGCCTCGCCCTATATACCGTTCGAGAGAATCGAAGTTCGACAACCCGCCCGCATTTTTTCGCTCACGGCGCCTTTCACGATTCATAAAGCTTCAGTGTTTTTTGCAATCGCTCCCGCATCATCTCCCGCAACTGCGGAGGGCGCAGCGCCAGCGCCTGTTCGCCGTATTGCGACAGCCAGCGAGCGACCTGTTCGAGCGCGGCTTCGGTCGTTTCGAATTTGATCCGCAGCCGCCCGTCCTTCAACTGTTCTCGTTTTTCGGTCTCGTGGAACTTACGTTCGCGAGCGTAGAGGGCTTGATGAGCGTCGAATTCGACTTCGACCGTCACGTCTTTGCCACCACGGAACATGCCGAAGCCGCGTTTCAGATACGACTTGGGGTTCCAATCCGGCGGCGGCTCGAAATGGCGTCTTGTGCGGGCGAGGCTGATGACGCGTCCGGCGTGGAAGTCGCGGTAGTCCTGTTTGCCTATGTCCCAGCAGATGGCGTACCACTCACCGATCCAGTTATGGACCAATAACACATTCACTTCGCGCTCGGTGCGTTCGTTGTTCCGGGGCGAGAAGTACTCGATGCGCAGCGTCTCGCGGCTCGTCGCGGCTTCGGTCAACCGGCGCAGCGTGTCCGGCGACACGTCCGCCACCGGCTCGGCCGCAAAGCTGATGGCCTGCTCCAACGCCGCCAGGTCCACGTGGACTTCCTCCGGCAGCAAAGCCGCCAGATTGCGCAGCGCGCCGCGCACGAGCTTCACCTCGGTGGCGTCGCTCAACCGGCGCAGCATCCGCTCCGCAATAAAGAAGCTGAGCAATTCGCCTTGCGACAGCCTGATGGATGGGAGCCGCCAGGCCGGATCGGTGAAGTAAAAGCCGTTCTTTTTGATGTCGAATTCCAGCGGCGCCTGCCAGTCGTCTCTCAGCGCGCGAATATAATTTTGCACAGCGCGCGTTGAGCGATGGACGATGCGCGCCAGGTCGGCTTTGGTAGGGTAGCGGCCCCGCTGAATCTCTACGCACAGTTTGCTCAGATGATTGTAGGCGTAAAGGTGAACGCGTTGCGGCGATGTCTTGTCGGTTTTCATGTCGCGCATGGGCGAAGGATACGGGATGGGGGGAGAAACCTATGTTCTTCCCGTCCCCGAAAATCGAAAAAAATTCAGACGCGTTGGCCGGCTAGGTTGCATCGGCCCTGGCGGCAACCTGACGACGGACAGCCGTCGGCATTGGTCGCGCCTGTCTGAAGTGAATGTCAGAGAGTCTGTTGGGTGTTGGCCTATCGCATGGTCATTCAGCGCCGCTGAGATCTGCGACAGCGTCAAGTGGGTCTGCCAATGCTGCCAGCGAGAGAGTAGCCTAGACGCTTCGGCGTGTAAATGTTTTTCCTTCTATCTATGTCGATCGGCGGAGATGTGAGGAATGTGACCGGGCCTCACTTATCCGGCTCCTAAAATGCTGACGCGCGCCCCTAGACAAGAGGCGCGCGTCGGGTTTGAGCCAGGCGATTCCGCAGAGGCCGAAAATGAGGGTCGCCGGAGCGACCAAATCAGCGCTGAGAAGCGGCCTGGCTAAGGGTGGCCAGTAAAGGATGTCGTCATCGGACGCCCAGTATGTGAACTACCCAGACAATACAGTCTCCCTGAGACAAATATCGCACTCTGTAGCTGAGCCCTCCCCCCTTGGCGAGGAAGTCGCTATCGGCGAACACGTCGGTGTGCGTATCCCAGAGCTTATTCAGCGGCTCGCCGTCGTAGCCGTTCCAGTCGGAGTCCCTGTTCAGGCCTCCGACGTCGCCTTTGATCTGAACAGAGCCTCCTGTAATAGGGTTCTCGATCCAGGTCCGCTCGTCGCTGATCTGCGGAATCGATCTCAGGCCGCAGTTGGCCCCTCCGACCTGCCCGTCCCCTCCGATTCTGCTGTGTTTCAGATTCTGGAAGCCGGGATTGATCGGAGGTATTGTGGCGTGTGTGACGACGTGAGGGCCGAAGAACATCCGCGGGCCCAGGTTAACATATATCTGGGCTTTCCTAGGGATGCACTGATTCGCATAGAAAACGATCAGGCTGGCGCCTTCGGAAAGGGGGAGCTCATTGCTGGGGCCGGCGCAGGCGGAATCGCCCCACGGGCAACGACCATCGCGTATGGCGGAGCGGAGCCCCCTAATTCGATAGTCGCCGTTTATCCCTGGCGTGATCTGAGCCGTTACGTTGGCTATGTATGCGAAGAACTGACCGTTCGGGTTCCAACACGGTTGAGCGGCGGGATTGAAGGGGAACGGCGCGGGCGTTCCTACTACATTCGCCCCGACGGCGCAGTCCTGGCCGAACCCCAGGTTATATGCGGGGATGGCTGGCGGCGCCGCAATCTCGCCCCAGACAAGCACGGCGCTCAGCAACTGCGAGCCTGGCGGCACGCCTCGCAGCCGAATGACTCCTCCCCCGGAGTTCCTGGTTGCGACGCCGGCCACCGCGTGATCTATCCCGCCCTGTACAGGAAGCGTGACATCCTTGAACGAAACGGGGATCGGACTCGCGGCGGCGGCCCCTGTGGTTTGCTCCTCCCGCGCCCGGCGCTCGACCTCATCAGCATCGAGGTACAAATCCGTGTCCGTATCGATCTTTGTTTCGGTCGTGGGCGACGTGTTGAAGCCGTCGCCTTCGGTTTGTTGCAGGGCGGCTTTAGTGGAGATCGGCGCCCGGGCCGCACGGTCTTGTTGCGCTTCGACCGAACGGTACCGGACCAGAATCGCCGTGATAACTGCCAAGACGACTAACGACACAATGATAGGCGTCAGTTTGTGAATTCGCATTTGCATCCTTTCTTTTTCTTGTTGTCTTTTTCTTGTGGTAGTTTGCAGACCCCGCCTGAGGGAACCTCCTTAAGCGAGAAATCTGCGCGAACTGAGTGAATGGCCTATTGAGTACCGGCTGCCGCCAGATTCCGTCCCATCGGAATCGTTCATATGCCGCGACCGGTAAAGTAGGACCGAGGAGCACTGAGTTGTCAGCAGAGGCCATACGTAAAGGCGATTGTTATGCCACGTTCGAGCCTTGAATCTTCTTATATGCAAATTATGGTGATAATTGGACTTAAGTTGACTCGACGGAAAATCAGAAGCTGAGGGCGTGGCATATTTTAGACTCTCCCCACCACGATATTTTGCGGGACGGTGATATTTCGCGGGTGGGGAATGGCGAGTAGGGCTCTGTTTTAACCGCATGCCAGCTTTCTTCAGGAACATTTCCGCTGACGCCAGGGTCTAAGCAGCGTCATTCGAGTGTCTACTATGAAATGAGACCTCTACTCACAACAGTAATGTTATTGTTTTGCGGCATTTCGGCGTCGGCGCAGGAATTCGTATTCAACGAACAAATCAGACGCGAAGTAATTGAAAAGGCCCTGGCGACTCTGAAAACAAATTACATATTTCCCGAGACGGCGCAAAAGATGGATGCCGCTGTTCGTGAGCGTATGGCTCGTGGCGAATATGACAAAATCAGCGATCCGGAAAGATTCGCCCGCACATTGGAGGAGCATCTACAGGAGATCTGCCACGACAAACACTTGCTCATTTACTATAGAAGCGAAAACATTCCAGTGAACGCTAATACGGCTCCTTCATGGACAGGGGGATTGACCGGGCTCGCGCGAGAGAATTTCGGATTTGCGAAAGTGGAGCTGTTGGAGGGCAATATCGGATATCTGGAACTTCGCAGGTTTGCGCCTCCTGAAGTGGCGGTCGAAACCGCCGCCGCCGCAATGAATTTCCTGAGCAATACCGACGCGCTAATTATTGATCTACGGCAGAATGGCGGCGGATCTCCGCCAATGGTGGCTTTGTTATGCAGTTATTTCTTCGATCAGCCCACGCATCTTTCCTCCATTTATTGGCGGCCGGAAAATTTGACGCGGGTATTCCGAACATCGGATACGGTGAGGGGGAAACGATACGGCGGCGCCAAGCCCATATTGGCGCTGACAAGCAAAAATACGTTCTCGGCCGCCGAGCTGTTCGCCTATGTTCTTAAGCATCTGAAAGGCGCAGTAACTGTCGGCGCCACAACCGGCGGGGGCGCGCACGGCTCGAGGCTTCGACGTCTAAATGACCATTTCGGCATGCTTGTGCCGGAAGGGCAAACTATTCTTCCATTCGCTAAAACCACCTGGGAGGGAACCGGAGTAGAGGCGGATTTAGCCGTACCTGCGAGCGACGCCCTGCGCGCCGCTCATCTGAAGGCGATACGAAGTTTGATGGAGCAAACGCCGGATCAAACCCGCAAAACGGCGCTTCAAGAAATATTGAAAAAACTGGGGCCATCCAATTCATCAAAATGAAGCTCCCTTCCCAGGGTTTCGCTGACGCTACCCCCGGGCTTTATGCTCCCCGCCCACTTCGTGGGCTCTCGTCAAGGAGCTTTTCAAAAAGGCTTTCAGCAATTCTCTCACCCAGGCTGTTAATGAAGACTGGTGTGGGAACGTTTTATCCATGCCATTGCGGGGCCCTATTGCGGGGTCTTAATGTGGGGCATTGTGTGTCCGGCTTGTGCGGCGGCGCGATAAATCCTTACAATGGCGTTTGGAATTTTGTCGCATCTTATTGAAACAGAGATGAACAAAGCTGCGTATAACGGTGTCGGTTGAAGAGTTTCCATCAGGATAAGCGACTCAACATAACAATTACGAAACAGTGGGCTTTTTTCATCCTTCGGGGGGAGGCATCTAGCACAGACATGGCTTTATCCAGAAACAAGAAGATACTTATAGTGGCGGGCGCCGTCGTGGTGATCGGCGTCGTCATCGGCGTCAGCTTCTCGCGACGCAATGACCTGCCGGAAGTTCAAGCGGCGAAGGTCGAGCGCCGCGCCGCGCTCGAAGCCAAAGTGACGGCCAATGGCGAAGTCCAACCGATGAAGTTCATCAGCTTGCAAGCGGAAGTCCCCGGCCGCGTCACGGACGTCTTCGTCAAAGAAGGCGACGTGGTGAAGAAGGGCGCGTCGCTGCTCCGCGTCGACCCGACGCAAATCGAAAGCCAGACCTCGGTTCAGGAGGCGGGTTTGCGGGCTATGCAATCCGAGGTCCAAAATCAGATTTCGGCGCTGACGGCGGCGGAGAACTCCGTCAGTACGGCTCGCGCCTCGCTCCTCACATTCCAGGCCGATCTGGAGCGCTCGAACGCCGAGCGCAACAACGCCGAGATCGAACTCAAACGCGCTTCGACCCTCCTCGAAGAGCGCGTCCTTTCGCGCCAGTATTACGACTCGGCCAAGATGCGCTTCGACTCCGCCACGGCCTCCGTCAACGCGGCGAAGGCCCGCGTCGATCAGGCCCAGGTTCAGGTCAAGGACGCGGGGATTCGCGTCGATCAGGCCAGAACGGCGATCGACGCGGCTAAGGCTCGCGCGGCGCAACAGCAGGCCAACCTGGCGCAGCAATCCGATCTGCTCCGCAAGACCACGCAATACGCCACGATTGACGGCGTCATCGGCGGCCCGATAGTTCAGGTCGGCACTTACGCGCTGGCCAATTTCTCATCGACGCAGTTGATGCTCATCGCCGACATGTCGGCCATCAACGTCAAGGTCAACGTGGACGAAACCGACATCACCAACGTAAAGCTCGATCAGAAGGTGAAAGTGAAAGTCGACGCGCTCGGCGAGACTGAGATCGAGGGCAAGGTCGTCGAGATCTCCCAAACCGCCCAGGACAGATCGGGCCGGACGATCGCCCAGACCTCCTCGACCGGCTCGCAGGAGGCGAAGGACTTCAAAGTCACTGTTCGCCTCGTGAATATGAGCGAGGAGATTCGTAACCGCCTGCGTCCGGGCATGTCGGCGACGGCGACGATCAGCACCGACCGCCGCGAGAACGTCATCGCGGTTCCGCTTCAGGCCCTGGTCGAACGCGATCCGGACCAGATCAAAGCGGGATCAGGCGCGGCGCCGAAGCCGACGCCGGATCAGAATAAGAATCAGAACCCGAAGGAAAAGAAGCCGGTCAAAGGCGTCTTCGTCATCCAGAACAACAAGACCGTATTCACTGCGGTCGAAACCGGGATCACCGGCGACAACGACATCGAAATCAAGAGCGGTTTGAACGAAGGCCAGGAGATCGTCACCGGGCCTTACCGCCAACTCCGCACACTCAAGAACGACCAGGCGATCAAACGCGAAGACAAGAACAAAAAGCTGGCGGCCGGCGCCGGCAATGAGAACAAATGAGTAGCCTACGGGCGCCAGAAGGGTAATTTCAAATGTTAGCGACAATAATGGAAATAGAAGGGGTTGCGCAGAACGGATTACAGCAGGAGAAGTCTCGTGTGGCGATGATTAAAACCGACAATTTGTGGAAGACTTACGTGATGGGCGACGAAGAGATTCACGCGCTGCGCGGCGTCTCGTTCGAGATTCAGCGCAACGAGTACGTGGCGATCGTCGGCCCGTCAGGCTCCGGCAAATCGACGTTGATGAACCTGATCGGCTGCCTCGACACGCCGTCGCAGGGCGAGTACTGGCTCAACAGCAAGCTGGTCTCCCAGATGGACGACGACGAACTGGCCCACATCCGCAACAAGGAGATAGGGTTCGTCTTCCAGACTTTCAACCTGCTGCCCCGCGCGACGGCGCTGCACAACGTCGAACTGCCGCTGATCTACAACGGCACGCCGTCGTCGAAGCGGATCGATATGGCTAAGAAGGCCCTCGAATCCGTAGACCTCGGCCAACGGATGTCGCACAAGCCGAACGAATTGTCGGGCGGCCAGCGCCAGCGCGTGGCCATCGCCCGCGCCCTGGTCAACAACCCCTCGATCATTCTCGCCGACGAGCCGACCGGCAACCTCGATTCGAAGACCTCGGAGGAGATCATGCAGTTGCTCGACGTGCTGCACCAGCGCGGCAACACGATCATCGTCGTGACGCACGAACATGATATCGCCAGGCACGCCCACCGCGTGATCTCGATCCTCGACGGACAAATATCAAAGGATGAATTGACCGGGAAGTGAACTGGCGTAGATCGTCATTTCGGCCATCGGACAAAAAAATGCCGGACGGAAAAATGAGAGATACTATTTTTCCCTCCGGCATTTTTCCGTGATGAGGTTGGACAGTATAAATCCGTCCGGCGGCGCGAAACCGGATCAGCGCGCCGCGCGCTTGCCGATGCAATAGAGATAGGACGCCGTGCGGATGAAGAGTTGGCCGTCGGAGACCGCCACCGAGCTGAGGCAGTAATCGTTGAGCGAGTTCTCGGCCAGGATTTCAAACTGCGGCCCCGCCTTGTAGACGGTCGTCAACCCCTCTTCGTTCGTGATGTAAATCTTCCCGTCTGCCAGGACGGGCGATGAGCTGTATGTTCCGGGCTTCAATCGCTTCCGGCCGTAAATCTCGGCGCCGGTCTTGGCGTCCAGGCACCAGGCGACGCCGCCGTCGCTGACGCTGTAAAAGTATTTGCCGTCGGTCACCGGCGTCGGCACGTCGGGGCCGTTCTGAAACGTCCAGAGCTGGTGCGTGCCGGTGATGTCGCCGCGCCCGCCCGCGCGAAACGCCGTCAGCGGTTTGACGCGCGTCGGCGCGTAGATCACGCCGTCGAAAGTGACCGGCGAAGCGATGACGCGGTAGTTGGGATTGTTGTCGGGGTTGAGGCCATTGCCGCGCCACAATTCTTTGCCCGTCGCCGGGTCATGTCCCGTCACGCAATCGCCGCCGAGGACGACGATCTCGACGTTATTGCCGTAGCGCAGCAGCGCCGGCGTCGCGTAAGAATCGGGCGATTCCCTGATCGCCGCCGTGGGCCGCTCGACGCGCCAGACCGTCTTGCCCGTCTTCTTGTCGATGCGCAGCAGGTACGACGGGTCGTCGGTCCTCATCCCGTGGAGCACCTGCACGAAGAGCGAATCTTCGTAAAGCAGCGGCGACGAGGCGTAGCCCCAGTTCAAACCGAATTTGCCGTAATCTTTCTGAATGTCGCGCGCCCATAATTCATTGCCTTTGAAGTCGAAAGCCTTCAAGACGCCCGTGCCCGTCATCACCCAGACGCCGCTGCCGTCGGTGACAGGCGACGGCGACGACATGTTCTGCTTGCGCATCTTCGTATCGCCGGAGCCGAGCAATTTCTTCCAGAGCGCGGTCCCCTTCGTCCGGTCTACACACCAGAGGTAAATGTCGCCTTTTACCGACCTATTCATCTCGCCATTGCTCGATTTGCCCATCTCCCCCTCGGACGCGTTGAGGAAGATGTTATCGCCCCAGATGATCGGCGTCGAACCGCTCCAGGCGGGCATCTCCAGCTTCCACGTGACGTTCTCTTCGACCGTCCATTTGACCGGCAGATTTTTTTCATTGCTGATGCCGTTGAGCGCGGGGCCGCGCCATTGCGGCCAGTTGTCCGCTGAAACGATGTTCAGCGCGGCGACGGTTGACAGGGCGATGATGACCAACACGAGCGTGAATCGGCGGCGCATGTCTTTCCTCCGAAAATCCCTGGGTACGCGTCGCTTCCATCGCGCAGTCGCGTATGGAAG
>WNGF01003195.1_pt1 | contig 24815 bp, 23 predicted proteins | sample 5400641 | NCBI WGS metagenome assembly WNGF01 (sample SAMN13153371, study PRJNA577476) | soil metagenome | isolation source: 80 cm soil or saprolite under grassland replicate 2 | place: USA:California | collected 2016-06-15 | reverse complement strand
TGAAGGAATCGTCGCTCAGTCGATCAAACAACCACTTGGCTCCGACATGCCGTTTCAGTCGCGGATCGCGGGAGCACTGGTAACGCAGATTCGGCATCGTCTTGCGGACTTCGTCGCGGGCAATTTCTTCCGGCGACTTCGGAGGCGCCAAAACGAACGGCTTCCCATACCCGTTACCGGTGGTTTCACTCATGCCGCCCTCCTTGCCTTCTTGCGCACCGATTTGAGCGTGCGCATTGATACGATCTTGGGGAACCCAAGGTAGTCGATGATTTTCTCCGCGGTGTTTGCTGGATACCGCTGCGGCTTTTGCCGAGCGCCGATAGGCTCGATCTTCAGAGCCTTGAAGTAATTGTAGAGCTGCGCGCGACTGACTCGCTTGTGCAGCCTTAACTCCCGTTGAATTTCAAGGACTGTCATACGTGCCAAAATGTGACAGTCATGCCCATTTGAGTCAACTACCAATCTGTCAATTAAAGACAAAATGTGACTAGTGTGCCTGCAAGATGCCCGCTGCCACTAAACCGTCGCAAATTCGAATCCGAGTCGAAAACGGAGACGTTGAACTGCTGGATCAGTTGGCCGGAAAATCGCTGAGCAGGACGGATGTAGCTACTGTTCTACTCAACGCCGCAGTTGAAGCAATCCGCAAAAACAAGGGGCGCGTCCACTTCTGGCCGCCCAGGCTCAGAGTGGAGGAGTGATATGAAAAAAGGAATCCGTCCGGTAGCTTGGAAGAGTCCACACACCTTCGATCTTACCTACACGTCCGAAGAGGGATCAGTGACAGTTCAAATACCTGGCTTCAGCAAAAGGGAGGTAGGTAGAGCGGCGATTACGTGGATTCAAGGTTTTCTAAGACCGCCAAAGAAACCCCTGAAATCAGATCCGTGAAGGACGATTCCCGAAGCCCTTCAAATCCTGTCGCTCCGACCATCTCCTTCGCCTTAGAGCGCCACGCCGTCAGCGAACACCAGGGTTCAGCGTCCCGGATAATCGAGAAAGCAAGAGGAGCGCAGTCGCGTCAATTGGATCGACGCCCCAATCGGTTCGGTTACGCTCGGCCCATGGAATCTCGCGCTGCGCCCGACCCGGCGACTGGGCCACATCCGCCGAGCGAGGTCGGCGCGTGCGCGGGGGCCGAGGCCGGCCTCGCCGCAATTCCGCCCGCTTATTGGCTTATCCCCTTGGCAGTGTCGGTGCTGCGCACTTTGCCCTTTCTGGCGCAACAATGGTTCCATCCGCCTCCCGGCAAAGTGTTCGTAGGTGTCAGCTATCTGCCTACCGACTTTTTGGCTTACCTGGGCTTCTGTCGCCAGGTGGGACACGGCACTGAGTTTCTGATGGTGAATCCGTTCACGACCGAGGTTCAGAGCCCTCGCTATGTCCTGTTGTTCCACTGGCTCGTGGGCGCGGTGTCCTGGCTCACCCATATTCCACCCAACTGGGTGTTCGAGTTGAGTCGGTTGCCGCTCTTGTGCGGGCTTTTCTGGACTCTGTGGCATTTTCTGGCGCCATACCTTCCCCGGAAAGCGGATCGGGTCTGGGCGGCGCTGCTGATAGGATTCGCGGGCGGGATTGAAGGGTCTCTGCAGTTTCTGGACGAAATCCTGCCCTCCGCCGAAGCCAACACGTTCCTGGAGGATACGGCGAGTTTGCTGGGATGGAATGTGTTCGCCGCAGCCTACAATCCTCTCTTGATCGCAGCACTGATTTCAAGTCTCTGGGTTCTGCGCGACATTCTCGCGCCTCCGGCGAAAGGAAGTTATCGCCAGGCGCTCAAGATTGGATTGGGAATCGTGCTGATCCATTTGATCCACCCTTATTCTGCTCTGGTGGTGCTCGCGGTGGCGGGAGCGCTGCCGGTGCTGGCCTTTGTGTGCCGACCCTCGATCGATTACAAAGCGGCCTTTGCCACACTGACGGGAGCAGGGCTGGCCCTGGTGATCATGGCCGTTTTGGGCTGGTGGCAGTGCCAGGAACCCGCGTACGCACAGCCTGCCAGCCGAACCCTCGGTTCAAGATCGCTGCCCCCTTTCTGGTATCCGATAACTCTGGGGGCGACAGGGCTTCTTGCCATTCGCGGGGCCGTGTCGCAATCGTTTCCTTCAGAGAGGCGCTTTCCGCTGGTTGCCTGGATTGCGGTTGTCGTGCTGCTCAGTTCCTCTCCGGTACTGAACGGATACAAATTCGCCTTCCACCTTTTCATCCCGGTGTGCATCCTGGCCGCCCCGGCGGCAACGGAGGTGTACCAGCGTTTTCGCAGTTCTGGAACCGTTCAGAAGCTCATTCCGGCGGGAATTCTGGGTCTGGTTTTTGGATCGTGTGTCATGGTGACCTTCGAATCCCTTGTCGAGTCCAGGCAGGTCGGTGTTATTTTCGAAGACCAAGCCCGTCTGGTGCGGCTGCTGGCCCTCAAGCCTTCCGGCAACGTGCTCTGCCCCGATTATTTGGGCAACATCATCCCGGCTTTCACGGCCCACCGGGTCTGGGTTGGACACTGGTTTCTGACACCCCGGTTCCTGCGGCGCGCCGGGGAGTACGACCGATTGACGACCAGCCTCGCGGCGTTGGCCGATTTGCAAAGACTGCTCGAGAGCCAGAGAATTCGCTATCTGATTCTGCCGGACGATCGGGCCGAACCCCTTCGGGCTTCGATAGGCCCGCGCGTGCGAGAGCGAGTCAAAGTGGGAAGCTATGAACTGTGGGTGATCGACCAATAGTGCCGTGCCACAGATTCCGCGGCAATCAAATAAAGTTCGTGCGCTCTCCTCGCGGCCCGATTAACGTCGTCGCCGAAAATCACCCGCGGCAAAACCATGAGCAACCCGACTGCGCCGTCCACTGCCTCCACGGATTCACCTCACGCCGCTCTCGGTGTCACGAACGCCCGCCGCTGGACGATCGTGTGGTTGTTGTTCGCCGCCTCCCTGATCAACTACTTCGACCGGCAAACGCTTGCCTATGCGCTGCCCCTCCTGGCCAAGGATTTCCATCTCGACAAGGCCTTGCAGGGTCTGGTTGTGTCCGCGTTTTTCTGGACCTATACGTCGCTGCAAATTCCGATCGGGCTGTGCGCGGACCGGTTCAATCTGCGCTGGCTGTATGCAGGTGCCTTCGGGCTCTGGTCGCTGGCGCAGGGACTGACCGGATTTGCCGGTTCCGTGGCCATGCTGCTCGGCTGTCGGATGTTGCTCGGCATTGGCGAATCGATTTACCTGGTCGGCGGAACGAAAGTGGTGAGCCTGTTGTTTCCGCTGTCGCAGCGCGGGCTGCCCTGCGGGCTTTTCGACGCCGGCACGCGCACCGGCCTGGTGCTGGAAGGGCTGACGATCGGCTGGCTCTTACAGAGGTTCGGCTGGCGGAATACGTTCACTATCGCTGGATTCGCCGCACTGATTTGGCTGCTGCCGTGGTTTCTCGCGACTCCGGCGCAGATGCGCGACACCTCCGCTGCCGAGCGGCCGCGATTGACCTGGGGCCAATTCGCGGCGTTGTTGCGCAACCGCGATTTGTTGGGTGTGCTGCTCGGTTTTTTTTGCTTCGATTATTATTGGTATTTCCTCATCACGTGGCTGCCCAGCTACTTCGTGGACGTGCGCCACGTCACGATTCTTGAAGCCGGCATCCGCGCCTCCCTGCCTTTTCTTGTTTTTGGCGTCTGCCAGCCGCTCGGCGGATGGATCGCCGACCGTCTCATTCGCCAGGGGTGGGAGCCGGCGCGCACGCGCAAAGCGATCATCAGCCTGGCCTTTCTCAGCGGCCTCCTGATCATCCCGGCGGCAGCCACGACGAGCAAAGATGTGGCGTTGTTGCTGATCATGGGCGGCTGCCTGGTGGGACTGTCAACGGCCAATCAAATGGTGCTCCTGCAAGGCTGCTCTCCGCCGAAGGAACTCGGGCTTGCGGTCGGCGTGTATAATTCTGTCGGCAATATCGCCGGCATGCTCCAGCCGATTGTCACCGGCTTTGTCATCAAGCTTACCGGGTCCTACACACCGGCGTTTGTTTTCGCTGCGGCGATGCTCGCCGCCAGTTCGCTTTCCTATTGGTTCATCGTCGGCGAGTTGAAAGTGAATCGCGACAGATAATTCTGAAAGTAACTTGTTGCTCGGCACATCGCCTGGACCGTGAACTTTTGGCAGCGTCGCCGTCGAGCGGTGATTCGCCGCGTCGATGATCGGTTTATGACCCAATTGTCGAGGCGGCCACCGCGCGCCTCCGGAGCGGACTCGACCGAGGCTACCAGAGGAACGATTTTTGTTCCGCGACCAATTTGTCTCCTTCCCAGAGTGTCGCGCGCCAGGCGATCACTTCTCCGACCTTTTGATAGGACTCCCCGTCGAGCGTGAGCGAACTCCAGCGATGGTACCAGTGGTTGCGTTGAACGCGCTTTTCCAGGAGGAACGGCTTCGCCTCCTTGCTGCCGCGAATTTCCACGCGAAGTTTCAATTGGGACCCGTCCACCGCCCCCGCCTTCCACTGAACGTCGAAGCGGAGAGCGGAAGATTTCTCCGGGTTTTTGCGCAGCACAGCCTGGTAGGCGTCCCGCTCATACAGGCTGGGGGAGAGTGAGTGCCGGCCTTCGAGGTCGAGCAGATGGGGCAGCACCTTGATGATTCCGGGCGCGCCCGCTTCCGCCTTGAAAGGCAAACCCGCCGCCAGGATCAACAGGGGCCAGATCTTGAACCAGCGCATAAGGTCAAGCTAACGATCGGCGGAGGCAAACTCAACGTTGATTTACCCGGTTAAGTGCTTGTTCTTTCGGGTCGAAAGTGAAAACATGACGGTCGAGTCATCGGATGAAGACGATCTTGATAATTGATGACGATGCCCGTTTCCGCCAGTTGATGAGCAAGTGGCTCACGGGGGCGGGTTGGGGCGTGCTGGAAGCCAGCGACGGAGAAGGGGGCATTCAGTTGGCCATCCGGCACCAACCCGACGCCGTGGTTTGCGATCTGCTCATGCCCCGTTACAACGGCTTCCAGGTTTGCCGCTCCATTCGCGAACAGGGCGCCAATATTCACCAACCGAAAATCATCGTCACCACCGGCAGCGGCTATGCCACCGATGAGCAGAACGCCCTGGAAGTCGGCGCGGACGAATACCTCGTCAAGCCGTTCAAAGGCGAAGAGCTGATCCACATCCTGGAACGCCAACCCGGCCGCCAGAGGACCGTTGCGGCCGCGCCTCCGCCTCCGCCGAAGACGCACGCCAGCCTGCCGATCGACCAGCCGCCGCGAGTCAAATTCTGGGGCGTCCGCGGCTCGATTCCCACACCCGGCCCGGGCACGGTGCAATACGGCGGCAACACCTCGTGTGTCGAAGTCCGGGCTGACGGCGAAATCATTATCCTCGATGCGGGGAGCGGAATCCGGCGGCTCGGTCTGGCACTGGCAAAGGAATTCAGGGACCGGCCTATGGATGTGACGCTGTTGATCACGCACACCCACTGGGACCACATTCAGGGCTTCCCATTTTTTGTGCCCGCTTACAATCCGCAAAACAAGCTGCGTATCCTCGGATACGAAGGCGCCCGCAAGGGTTTGCATTCCACGCTGACCTATCAGATGGAAAGCCCTTATTTTCCCGTCAGCCTGCAGCACATGCCCGGGAACATCGACGTGACCGAGCTGAAGGAACTCGAATTTCATATCGGCAAAGTTCAAGTGAAAGCCGCGTTTGCGAACCACCCCGGCGTCTGCGTGGGTTATCGCCTGTTCACCAGCGGCGGCTCCATCGCTTACCTTCCCGACAACGAACCGTTCCAACGGATGCGTTCGCACCCGGGCGGACAACCCACCCCGGACCGTCGCGAAGCGCTCAAATACGCCAGCGATCAGGACCAGAAGATCATCGAATTCCTCCGGGATACGGAGGTGCTCATCATCGACTCTCAATACGACGACGCCGAATATCAGTCGCACGTCGGCTGGGGCCATGGATGCGTTGACGACGTCGTTGCGCTGGCGCTGTTCGCCAGGGTCAGGCAGCTTTTTCTCTTTCATCACGACCCCGATCACGACGACGCGCAGGTCTCGCGGATGCAAGCCTGGGCGCGGGAGCTGGTCGCTTTTCAAGGCGAGACGCTGGCGGTGGATGCGGCGCGCGAGGGTCTGGAATACGTGCTCCGACCGGCAGCGGCGAACGCTTGAGCCGTGGGTTCGCCCGGTGCGCCGACGCAACGGGGTCCCGGCTCGACGACGGCGCCGGGGACCTGTTTGACGCTACCTATCCCGCCGCGCGGCGAATGCGCCATAAGGCCAGCAGGGTGAAGAGCGTCACCGCCAGCGCATAACCAAGAATCCCGACCCCCACGGCAACGGGTATTATGGATCCGCCGGAGAAACAGATCAGCGCCCCGCCCACGCCGGCGGTGAGCAGCGTTTGGCCGAGCAAACAAAACAGGTAAAGCGGCAGGCCGGTGTGCCGCACCTGCTCGACATACCAGTCGCGGTAATTTTCCTCGCCCATCGTCCGCATGAGCCAGGCGACCTGAAAATTCCGCGCCGCCACCAGCACGCTCGTGGTGCCGATGATGATGGCCAGCGGCGGCGAGGCGGCCATCGTCCCGCACAGGATGAGGTTGATGAAGGAACCCCATTTCCAGCCCAGCCATCTGGCCAGCGGATTGCCTTCCAAAACCAGGTTGGGCGTGGCGACCCACGTGCTCAAGAAATCCGCCGCCCGGCTCACCAGCAACAGCATCAGGAAAAAGAAGTAAATCGGTCCGCCGACTGGAACCCGGTCGTCCATTATTTTTTCCGGTAAATCTGTTCCGGGGTTTTGAGCTGCGGCTCGGTGATTCTAAAGGTCCGGCCCTGGTTTTCCGCCGACCGGAAAAAGCACGATTTATAGCCCTCGTGACATGCCGCGCCGATTTGTTCGACCTGGATCAACAACACGTCGCCGTCGCAGTCGAGGGCGATGTCCTTGACCTGTTGCACGTGCCCGCTGGTCTCGCCTTTCATCCAGAACTTCTGGCGCGAGCGGCTCCAGAAATGAGTCTTGCCGGTCTCGAGGGTTTTTTCCAGCGAGGCGCGGTTCATCCATGCCATCATCAAAACCCGACCGGTCTCCTGTTCCTGCACGATGGCCGGGATCAGGCCGTTCGAGTCGAATTTCAGTTGGTCGTAAAAGTTCATTGTTGCAGTCTTGTCGGGCAATCAACTTAGCAAATCTTGATTGGCCGACTATGAAAAAGAGGCGGAAAGAATCGGGCAAGCGGACACCGTTTCACAGACGAACCGGGATGTTGCGTTCCGCCAGAAAACGTTTCACGTCTTCCACCGTGTATTCGCCAAAGTGAAAAATGCTCGCCGCCAGCACGGCGTCGGCCTTCCCTTCCAACAACACCTCCGCCATGTGCTCCAGACTGCCCGCGCCACCGCTGGCGACCACCGGCACCCCGACGGATTCACTGATGCGCCGGGTGATCGCCAGATCGAAGCCGGCGCGGGTGCCATCGGCGTCAATGCTGTTGAGCACGATCTCGCCGGCGCCCAACTCGACCGCTCGACCGGCCCAGGCGCGGGCGTCGAGCCCAGTGGGCTTCCGCCCGCCATGGGAAAAAACCTCCCAGCGGTCGGCCGCAATCTTTTTCGCATCGACGGACACGACCACGCACTGGCTGCCGAATTTTTCCGCCCCCGCGCGAATCAATTCCGGATCCGCCAGCGCCGCTGAATTGATGCTGACCTTGTCGGCGCCCGCCCTTAGCATGGTCTGCATGTCCTCCACCGCGCGAATGCCGCCTCCCACCGTGAGCGGCATAAAACATTTTTCGGCGACACGCTCGATGACCTCAATCATCGTCCTGCGTCCGTGCGCGCTGGCCGTGATGTCGAAAAAGACCATCTCGTCTGCGCCCTGCTGGTTGTAGCGCAACGCCAGCTCGACCGGATCACCGACGTTGCGCAATTCGCCGGCTTCGGCTTTGCCAAATTGGACGCCCCGCGTGACCTGGCCGTCATGCACATCGAGGCATGGGATGACGCGTTTTGCGAGCATTGAAAAAGCGCCCAACTTTTGTGGGCAGCGACATATACGGCCAGGCCTTCCGCATGACAACAACATAAAACGCAGCGCGGCCCGGCCCAGGGCGCGTTCAATAATGGGGCGGGGACGGCCTCGTCCCCGCATTTTGTCGGGACCACGGAGTTTTGCGGGGACGAGCCGTCCCCGCCCCTGCTCGCTCACGTTCTTGAACGCGCCCTGTCGCCCGGTCCTTCGCAATCATCCGAATTTACTCCTGCGCGAATGGATGTTATGGTCTGGCTGAATAGGAATCAGTCGTGACCGTCTAACGGACCAATTTTATGAAAAAGCGATTTGCAAGGGGATGGGTGGGACCCGCGGTGCTGATGGCAATATTAACCGGGTGCGCTTCAAGCGGTGTGAAAAATCCGTCGGGCATCGGCGTGACGGAAATGCGCGCGGACGAAAAAGGCTTTGTGGCCGGCACCGGGGTCGAATCGCAGGACCTGGTGGCGGTGACGGACAAGATGGCCCGAAGCATTCTCGACACGCCTCAGATCAAGAACGCCCAGAGTCCGCCGGTCGTGGTGCTGGACCCGGTGGCCAACGAAACGCGCTTTCCCATCAACAAGGAAATGTTTTTAACCCGCATTCGACTGCAATTGAATTCGAAGTCCGCCGGGCGAGTGCAGTTCATGGCCCGCGAGCGCATGGCCGCGCTCGAACATGAACGCGAGCTCAAACGGTCCGGCCAGGTCACCAGCAGCAGCGATCCGAATGTCGTCGAGTTCAAGGGCGCGGACTTTTTCCTGACCGGCAAGCTGCAAAGTCTGACCACCCGCAACTCCAGGGGGGTCAGCGATTACGTTCTGTATTCCTTCCAATTGATTGATGCGCGCACCAGCGCGATTGTGTGGGAGGATGGCGCGGAGATAAAGAAGCAGGGCCTGGAAGACGCGGCGTATCGTTGAGCGCCGCTTCGTCGTCCGACCGCACCGTTTATGAGAACGCTGGCGTCGTCGTGTCTGGTCGGAGTCCTGCTGGCGGGGTGCGCGACGACGCAACCGGACCAGAGCTGGCAGCGCAGCGGCGACCCGATTGTTGACGGCAAGGCGGCGGTCGAACACGGACCAAAGAGAGACCGGGTTTTGTGGGAATATCGCACGGCGGCGGCGGCGATGCGCCGCGCCCAGTTCGCCGACGCCAGGGAGTTGCTGGACGACGCGCTGGCTCGACTCGGCGGCATCTACGGTCCGGACAAAGAGGCCAAACGGGCCCGGAGTTACTTTTCTCCCGAGACGAAGAAAACATTTGTGGGCGAACCATACGAACGAGTGATGGCCTACTACTATCGCGGGATTCTTTACTGGATCGACGGCGAACTCGACAACGCGCGGGCCTGTTTCCGCAGCGGCCAGGTCATGGACAGTGACGCGGAGAACAGGACCTATTCCAGCGATTACGTCCTGCTGGACTATCTCGACGGCCTGACCACGGTGAAACTCGGCGGCGATGGCAGCGACGCCTTGAAACGGGCGGAGGCGAACGCCCGGATGGCCAAACCGCCGCCACCCGACGCCCGGGCGAACGTCTTGTTTTTTGTCGAATTCGGCAACGGCCCGGCGAAATACGCGACCGGTCAGTACGCCGAGGAACTGCGCTTCCGTCCGGGTTATTCCGCCGTCCGCGCCGTGCGACTCGAAGTGGATGGACAGACCGTGCGGGCCGAGCCCAACGATGATCTGACCTTTCAGGCGACCACCCGCGGCGGCCGCGTCATGGACCACATTCTGGCGAACAAAGCGGTTTTCAAGTCGGCCACGGACACCGCCGGCAATGCGGCGATCATCAGCGGCGCGATCCTGGCCACGCAGCAGGGCCGGCACAGCGCGGCGGACGAAGTCGGCGTCGGCTTGCTGGCCGCGGGGGTTGTCAGCAAAATCTTCGCCGCGGCGACGACGCCGGCCGCCGACACCCGTGCGTGGGACAACCTGCCGCAGTACTTGAGCTTTGCGGCGATGCCTTTGTCTCCAGGCCCGCATCCGTTGACCGTTGAATTCCTCGATGCCGGCGGCAGTCCCATGACCCATTTGACGAGGACGGTTACCATCAACGTGTCGGACCCGACGCGCGACACGGTTATATTTGTGAGTGACAAAAACCAATGACCCAAGGGTGAAATTATGAAACGAAATGAATTTGTTCTCCTCATCGCGGGCCTCGGCCTGATGGCGGCCACCGGCTGCATGGAAGTGTCCGAGAAGGTGGAAAGCGGAACGCGCTACGTCATTACCGGGCATCCGGGCGGCGCGTATGAGCCGCGCAACGTCAACAAATACGACCTGGAAAACAGCGTGAAATTCGTGCTGCTGGACAAGGGAGTGGAACGGTCTGTCACCTGCCCGGCCATCGAAGAACGCGTCACGGACGAGGGACGGCTCGAGGTCCTTGCCAATGTGCGCAATCGATTGAACCGCCGAATCGAAGTGCAGGTCAATTGCGTGTTCAAAGACGAGAAAGGTTTTCCGACGAACGATGAAGCGCCCTTCAGAACGCTCATTCTGGACGAGAACGCGCAGGAAGGCGTGCGCTTCATTTCGCTGAACAATCAGGCGCGGACCTACACCATCCGCGTTCGCGAAGCCCGATAGTTCAACGGCGACCGTGCCGGCACCGGGCCATTTACTAAACCTTTTCGCCGCAATTGATGCTCATCGCGCCGCCGAGCAGCGTCAGGACGCGGATGCGGCCGCAATTCAACTGACGCAATTCCGCCGCCACGCCGTGCTGCGCCGGGTAATGCTTCAACGATTCCATGATGTAAGCGTAGGTTTCCGCCTTGCCGCAGAAAACTTTTCCAAACAGCGGCACGATCCGCTTCAGATAGCCGAAGTAGAGCGAACGCCAGAGGGGATTGTCCGGTTTGCCGAAATCGAGCGCCAGCAGACGGCCGCCCGGGCGGGCCACCCGCCACATTTCGCGCAAGCCCTGATTAATGCCCGCCAGGTTCCGCAGTCCGTAGGCGATGGTGACCACGTCGAAGCTGTCGTCGGAGAACGGTATCCGGATTGCGTCGCCACGCACGAATTGGGGACTCGTTGCCGTGCTCGCGGGCGGCGATTTCCCCGCAAGCCTTGTTTGGGCGACCGCCAGCATCGGCGCGCTGAAATCGAGGCCGATGACTTGCGCGCCTTGGCTGGCCAACGCAAAGGCGATGTCGCCGGTACCGCAGCAGAGGTCGAGCGCCCGTTCGCGGGGTTGCACCCGGGCCAGTTGGATGAACCGCCGTTTCCAGCGGCGGTGCATTCCGAGGCTTTGCAGGTCGTTGATCAGGTCGTAGCGCGGCGCGATGGCGGCGAACAGGTCAATGACCCGGGCGGCCCGCCGTTCACCGGGCTCATAAAACGGGTTCGACATGCCAGGCGCAGAGTAACACAGGCGCGGCACGGCCGCAGTCATGATTTGCGCCGGGGGGGCTCCCGCGCAGGGTGAATTCAAGAATCGTCGCAAGAGCCGTAGCCGCCGAGGTTACGAGGCGGAAGTGTTTTTCGTGCCAAAATCCGCCTCCTTTTACGTCGGCGGCTTCCATTCTTGAACTCACTCTCGTCTCCCGCGGGAGCGCGGGAGCGCGGGGGCGATTCAGCGCAAAGCGGTGTTGCTTTGGGGCAGTGATGGCGCTAACCTTTGACTGAATAAAGCGGGATGAAGCCGATTTGAGCACCCGGGTCTCGACAAAGGCATCCCGATCAACATATAACATCCCCGCGATGACCACGACGTTGACCTCCAATGAGGAAGCTCAATTGTTGCAAACAATTGAGATGTTTGAGGTCATTACTCAGTCTCAGCCGCTGGACTTTCAGTCGCTGGAGATCCTGAAGGAAGCCTATTTCAAGCTCGGACGGCCCAAGGAAGTCGTCAACACGTCCAAGCGCATTGCCCAGGCCTACGTGCAGTTGGGCCAGCTTTCCTCCGCGATTCTCGAATACGAAAGCATTTTGCAGCGTTACCCGGACGATCCCGACGTGCAGTCGGCGCTGGCGGAAATCGAAAGCAAGGCCAGCAGTTTCGCGACACCCACCGCGGCTCCTGAAGCCGACCTGGCGGAAAAGGCCGCCGGCAGGAAAGCCAAAGAGAAGAAGGGTCCCAGCGAAGTGGATGACGGAAAACTGGCGATGCAAAAAATCTTCGTGGACGGCAAATTGATTTCCGCCGGCGAGTTCAACAAACTTTGGCGGACTCCCGATCTCCACGAGCCGCCCCGGACCGCTCCCGAGCCGTTCCTGCAGCTCCTGGCCGACGAAGGGTTGGTGCCGCTGGAGACATCATTGAAGCTGGTTTGCGAGCGTTCCCGCCTCGGTTTTCTGCCGCTCGACAAATATGACATTGACGTCGAGCTGGCCCGCAATTTTCCGCGAGAGGTCTGCCAGCGGTGGTGCATTTTGCCGTTCGACCGGATGAGCAAATCGGTCCTGGTCGCCACGGCCAATCCTTTTAACAAGCAGGCTGTTTGGGAGCTGGAAAACGCAACCAAGAACCGGCTGATGTGGTATATTTGTCCGCCTGCGGAGTTGCTGAAGGCCCTCCGCAAGACGTTCCGCTGATCCTAGCAGGTTATGCCGCCGATCAAAAGTTTTGGAGAACGCATCGCCGACGCGCTGGTCGAGGACGGTCTGCTCTCACCCAAGCAGGTCGAGGAGTTGCTCGACCTGCAGAAAAAGCAGGGCACACGCCTGCTCAAGCTGATCCTGGAAAAGTCGTATGTGAGCGAGGTGGACATGATCGTCTCGATGGGCCGGGTGCTCAACGTGCCGCCGGTCAATTTGGTCCGCATCGCAATCCCCTCGGAGATCGCCAGCCTGGTGCCGCGCGAGATGGCCATCAATCACAAAGTGCTGCCCGTTTCGCGCCTCGACAACAAGTTGTTTCTGGTGATGGCCGACCCCCTGAACGTCCTGGCCCTCGACGATGTAAAGCGCTTCACCCGGCTGGACGTGATGCCGATGATTGCCTCGGAAAAGGCCATCCTCGACAAGTTGAACAACCTGGAGGGCGGCCGCAGCACGATGGAAGACATCATCCAGGACGCTCAACGCAAAGCCAAGGCGGAGGAAGAAGCCGAAGCGGACACCCTGGAGGTTTCCCGTGAGGTGGCCGAGGAAATGGACCTCGACCAGTTGGCGGCCTCCACGGAAGAGGCGCCGGTCATCAAGCTGGCCAATCTGATCATCGTGCAGGCCATCAAAGACCGCGCGAGCGACATTCATGTCGAGCCGTTCGAGAAGACCGTCCGCCTGCGATATCGCATTGATGGTTCGCTGGTGGACGTCACGCCGCCGCCCAAGAACATGCAGGTGGCGCTGACGTCGCGGCTCAAAATCATGAGCAACCTGGATATCGCCGAACGCCGCCTGCCGCAGGACGGCCGCATGCGGGTCAAAGTCAGCGGACGCGATATTGATCTCCGCGTTTCCTTTTTGCCGACGGTGCACGGCGAAAAATGCGTGCTGCGTATTTTGGACAAGTCCCATCTCTCGGCCAGCCTGGACAAGCTGGGGCTGGATTCGGACACCTTCCGCCGGTTCAAGGCCGCCGTGGACGCGCCGCACGGTCTGATTCTGGTCACTGGCCCCACCGGCTCCGGCAAGACCACGACGCTTTATTCCGCGCTCAGCGAGCTCAACAGCCCCGAATACAACATCATCACGGTGGAAGACCCGGTCGAGTTCCAGATACCCGGCATCAACCAGGTGCCGACCAAAAAGGAAATCGGCCTGACCTTCGCCAATGCGCTGCGTTCCATTTTGCGTCAGGACCCGGACATCGTCATGATCGGCGAAATCCGCGACCAGGAAACCGCCGAGATCGCCGTGGAAGCCGCCCTGACCGGCCACCAGGTCTTGAGCACGATGCACTGCAATGATGCGCCCGGCGCCATTGCGCGCCTCGACGACATGGGCATTGCGCCCTTCCTGATTTCCTCGTCGGTCATTCTCTCCTGCGCGCAACGGCTCGTGCGACGCGTTTGCGCGGTCTGCAAAGAGCCGGTCACTTACCCCCCCAAGATGTACGAGGATTTGGGCATTGACCCGACGTTTTTCGACGGGGTGACTCTGTTTCGCGGGCGCGGCTGCGAACGGTGCAAAAACACCGGCTATTCCGGCCGCACCGCCATCATCGAGGTGATGACTGTGACGGACGAGATCCGCAAGCTGGTCATCCAGCGGGCCAGCGCGCATGAAATCGCAAAGACCGCCATCGCGCTCGGCATGAAGACGCTGCGCATGGCGGCGCTGGACAAAGTGCGGGAGGGCGTCTCGACGCTCGAACAAACCTTGATCGCCACCGCCAGTTATTGAGAATATCGCGTCTTGCACGTGCCGCCGCGGGCGCACCACGAAAGAATCCGCGCCACCCGCGCGTTCGACGTCCGGGAGGTCGGGCGGTTCCTGCTGGATTTCATCATGCTCGAATTGGAAAAGGCGTTGCAGCGCATCCTTTCCTCCGTCCAGCCTTTAGACCTTGAAAAGGTGTCTCTCCAGGAAGCGGCCGGACGGGTGCTGGCCGAGCCGACGGTGTCACCGGTGGACCTGCCGCTTTTCGATAATTCAGCCATGGACGGTTACGCAGTGCGCGCTGTCGATCTGGCCAATGCCAGCGGAAACGATCCCAGGGCCCTGCGAATGATCGGGAAAGTGGCCGCCGGAAACGTTTTCAACGGCACAGTCCGGGCCGGAACCTGCGTGCGGCTCTTCACTGGCTCGCCGTTGCCATGCGGCGCCGATGCGGTTGTCATGCAGGAAGACACCCGCGTGGACCCGGTGCCATCGGAGCAGGTCTGGTTTTTCGACGCGGTCAAGCCCTGGGAAAACATCCGCCTGCAAGGGGAAGACATTAAACGCGGCGCCAAACTGGCGGAGACGGGCAGCCGTCTGACCGCGGCCCGGGCCGGATTGCTCGCCGCGACCGGCATCACTGAAATCACCGTGGCCCGACAACCGCGGGTGGCCCTGCTGTCCACGGGCAGTGAGTTGACCGAAGGCGCCCGTCCGCTGTTGCCGGGAAAAATTTACGAAAGCAACCGCGTCATGCTGGCGGCGCTGATGAAACGGGTCGGCGCCGTTGCCAGGATTTTTCCGCCCGCGCCGGACACGTTGGAGGGGACGCGAGCGGCCCTGGAAACGATGCTGAACGAGTCTGACGCCGTGGTGGCTTCGGGCGGGGTGTCGGTTGGTGAGTACGACTTCGTGAAGGCCGCCTTCGAAAAACTGGGCGGCGAACTGGTGTTTTGGAAGATCTCCATCAAACCCGGCAAACCCTTCGTTTTCGGCCGCGCGGGAAAGAAATTCCTGTTCGGGCTGCCGGGCAACCCCGTGTCCGCGTTCGTGACGTTCTTGTTGCTGGTTCGTCCGGCCTTGGCGGCGATGCAGGGCGCCGCGGAAACAGGCCTGCCGCAGTCAATCGGGGTGCTGGCGGAGCCACTCACCAATCCGGGTGAACGACGCCATTTTCTGCGCGTGCTCGTCGATGACGCCGGCCGCGTCAGTTCTGCCGGAACGCAGGCGTCGCACCGTCTCGGCTCCCTGGCGGAAGCGAATGGCCTGCTGGATGTGCCGCCCCAAACCAGCCTGCCCGCCGGCGCCTCGGTCTCGGTGTTGCGTTGGGACGGGTAAGATCGTCCGCGCGAATGGATTTTTTCGCGGTCTGCCCGACAAATCAAAGCCGGGCAAACCGGGCGATTCAGAATTTACGGCGCGGAAACTCCAGCACAGTTGGTTTGGGCTGGACGTAGTGGGTTTCGGTTGGCGCGGCCACGGCGGGTGAGAGGCTGGAGGGTCCCAGCACATGGGCGCTCGGATCAGTCAACGGGCCGGAACGGCTCGCGGCCGTCCCAACTGAACGCAGCGGATTCAAGGAATCGCCGTCGAATTCCGGAAGCTCACCCGGCCGTTGCGCGGCCGCCGGATTCAACTCCCCGGACACCTGAAGGTTGATCGGACTAAAACTCGGCACCAGCGGATTGATGCCGCCGGGTATGGCCAGAAGTTTCCGGATCGCGTCCGAGCGATTCCGTCCGTCCTGCGTGCTTGAAAGCGAGTCGTTCCAGCCGGGATTGTGAAAGTCGTTCAACCGTCCCTGGCCTGGCGAAGTTGCCAGCCAATTGCCCGGCAGCGCAAAACCGGCCCTCAACGTCCGCGACGAGTCAAAAGGGTTTTCAATTTGCGAATGGGCGTTTGTCTGCGGCATGATTTCCTGATCGAAAGCGTAGTCATGATCCCTCGCGAGCCCCTTCCATTGCCCCGCAGTTTCCCGGGCGCGGTTGTGGGGTGACTTTTGGCCGCGGTCTTCAAGATATTCCTCCAGCGCACCCTTGGGCCGCTTGTCCGATTCGCTGGAGCCTCGACTTTCGAACAGGTTATCCATCGTCTCAGTCCGGTTGTCATCTTCGGACCGCAGATAAATCCAATTCTTTTTGCGATCAAACGCCTCGAACAATAACCGCGCGTTGTGTGGACTGTTCGGGTGGACGCCGGGCGCGGGAGACACAAACGGTCCCACGACAGCGCTGATCGAATTGCGCCCGAGGAATTCAAATGACCCGGGCAACGACTCGTCTTTGGGACGAGCTGTTGGCACGTCCACCGGTTCACCCGGGGCGGAGAATTGGATTTGTTCGCGAACCGGAGCCGGATCACCTGCCACGGCCGAAACGCACACCCTCAAGGCAACCATCAACCCGACAACGGCAATCAAATGACTCAAGCGAGGTGTATGTCCGAAACGCATCTGCAAGGTCCTATTTAACCACGATTCAGCCGATCGTCAAAACAAAGTGATTCGTGTCCGCGGTTGAATGAACAACGAATTGACGGTGTAAGACCGCGCGCTGTTCAATCTTCGGCGATGGGGCACCGGCACCGGCGCCCGTCTTGCAATCTGCCGCATGAGTTTGCCTCCCAACTGTTTTGCTCATTACGCCTTGCCTTTAGTTCAATTCAGTGATGGCTCGGAAACAGGCCAACCTTGCCAGCGGTGACGGTTGCGGTGGCCGTCGCCACATTTCCGTCGCCACATTTGTATCCTGGGCGAGGGCAGGCTGACAAAAGAGTGCGCCCGGCGCCAACAGGATCGCGCTCCCGCGCGTCGCCAGATGAACGGAAAGCTGAATTTTCTCGCTGGTTGTCAGCCGTTGCGTGTAATTTCGCGAGGCGAACCAATTGGCTGATCCTGCTCTACCTTAAAGCCAGGCGACGGGAGAGTCGAAACAGCTTTTGAACAAAAGCATGCTCTTTATGAAACCGAGCGAAATCAAAGTCGCAACGCAACACGCGGCAAAAAGGGCCCGTCTCGCCGAGCAGCGAGCCGCGGTTGCAGAGAGGAAAGCCGCCGCCGCAAAAGCAACGGCGCGACAATCCAGGTCGATCTTCAAACAGGCTCGAAAGGCGTCCAGGAAAGCGAGGAAAGCAGCCAAACGAGCTCGCGCGAAGGCAGTTCAAGCGCAGATCGCGCTGGCCGAGTGGAAAGAGCGGATCGCCCGAAGTTCGAAAAGGCTTGCCATGAGAAAGAAGCCGTCCGAAGAACGCCATTCCAGGAACGAGCCGTCCGGGCCGGCCACAAAAGGGAAACGGGTTGTCAACGTCCGCGGAACCAACCTCACCGTCAAGCCGCGGCGGCACGCCCCTGCGCCGTCGGCTCCCGGAAGCCGGTCCGCCGTTAAGCGGATCAGAGTCGAGCCGGCTGAGCGCATGGCCAAAACAACGCCGCCGGCGAATGAGACTAGGAGCGGGGGCGAACCAGTAGTTGGCCGGCCGAGTGAAGTGGACGAGTCAACAAAGCCGACGGGACTTGCCGACTTTGGCGGGGAAGGGATTATATCTCGCCGAAGCTGATTGGAAAGGCAGACAGAAAATCCCGGAAAATAGAGCCGTCACTCCCGAAATTCGCCGTCACCGCGCCAGGCGGTCCAGCGCCGGTTCAATTTGGCAAGGAACTTCCCCGGTTTGTCCCGGAAGATTTCATTTCCCAGAGCCTCACTTTGCTCTCTCAGCCGGCCGCACTTTCGCTGGAGACGGGCGGCCACGCGTTTGACCGCTTGCCGTCCACCGTATTGTTGGGGCGATTTGTCCAACAGGTTCCCGAGCACGGCGAGGTCATGAACTTTGCCCAAAGTATCCTGCAACCTGTTGAGCTGTTTCACCATCGTTCCGAGACGGCCGGGCCAGGCCCGCTGGACCATTTGCAACTGATAGCAAAGATACTTCACCTGCTTTCGCCAGTTGTGAAACCCGTGTTCGGTGTCGCGCTCGATGGCCCGCAGCATCCGGCGCCTCGCCTTACCATAGACATCGTGCAAACCCGGTCCAATCGCCTCCCATTCCTCCGCTGCGATCAACATATTTTGAAAGCTGTCGCCCGTCTCCAGCAAGTCCCGGGCAGCCTCGTTCATCGCCGTTTCACGCTGTATCCGGAACTGGCCGGCCTCGGGACCCCGCCCGTCCAAACGCCTGAGAACGGAGGCGAACGCCTTTTTGTCTTGCCGGGTTGAAAGACTTGCGGACAGTCCCACGAGCGTCTGGCGGAACACCGTGGCGTCGCGAAACAACGCCAGACAATCGGCAACCTTTTTGAGGCGTCTGTTTTCCTGCCGGAAAAAGGCGTTGCCGATCACCGGTCGAACCAGGCGCAACGAGGCGCGCAATCGTTTTGCGGTCACGCGCACCTGATGCAGGTCGTTCGCGCGATTGCTGCCACTGGACTCGATTCGCGCCAGAGCATTACGGATCAATTCGCCGGAGAGGCGCACCAACCCGTCCCGGACATTTTCGTCCGCGCCAAACTGCGGCAGAGGCGTTGCCCACCGGCCGCGAAACGGTGTCGGTGGAACTCCTGGCCGGATTTCCGTCAGCGCCTTTTTCACCGCCCAGGAGCGTACGGCCTGCCTTCGAGGGACCAGACTCAACGACGTGTGGGTTGAAGATCGCTTCACAGCAAGAGACGTAACGGTCCTGTATTCTCTCTCGAAGCGGTTTTGTGTGTCAATCTGAAACATTACCGCACTGGATCGCGATCGCGGGGATCGCGGGATCGCGGGAGGGTGAGTTCAAGAATGATAGCCGCCGACGTAAGGAGGCGGATTTTGGCACGAAAAACACTTCCGCCTCGTAACCTCGGCGGCTACGGCTCTTGCGGCGACGATTCTTGAACTCACCCTGGGACCGCGGGTCGATCTCTGCGCGGGCAGGGACGCGTAAATGCGGTCGTTGTGCCTGCCGGACTGGCGCATTCAGGTTTCGAAGGGTTGCGCGGAAAACTCGCTGTGTTCGGCGGCCGTTGGGCACGCCGGGATGCGGTTTTCCAGGAAGCATTTACAAAACCGTCACCCGCTCGCATTTTGAACGATACCGAACTTTATTCTCGAAATCGGCGCTCACGTGGCTAGGCTGGGCACGTCGAAACGGGGCGACAGTGGCGGTGCCGACTGGACGGCGCGGGAAAAGAGTGAAACCTCTGGAGTGTCGGAGTGACAAAAAGATTATGCAGTCGGGTTGCCGGGCCGTTGATTCAATCCCAGGAGACCAAAGCATGAAAAGAAAAGTGTTGTTCGTTTGCGTCCACAACAGCGCCCGCAGCCAGATGGCCGAGGCGTTTCTCAATCAGGCGTGCGGCGAAGAATTCGAGGCACAGAGCGCCGGCCTGGAGCCGGGCACGCTCAATCCCCTGGTGGTTGAAGTGATGCGAGAGATCGGGATTGATATTTCCCGCAACAAAACGAAGTCGGTCTTGGACATTTTCAAAACCAGCCAACTGTTTTCGTATGTGATCACTGTCTGTGACGAGACCAGCGCGGAGCGGTGCCCCATTTTCCCGGGTGTGACCCAACGGCTCCACTGGAGTTTTCCCGACCCCGCCGCGGTGACGGGAACACCCGCGGAACGCCGGGAGAAGATCCGGCTCATCCGCGACACGATCCGGCAAAAAATCGAGGCCTGGTGCAAAGAAATCTGTCCGGCTGCCGTTTGAAGAAACAGGCACGTGCGGCACGGCGCGCGGTTCCGTCTCGGTCCGGGCGCGCGTGGGCCGATGTCCTCGTTGCGAACCTGTTACGCTGCTAAAGCTTTCCAAGGGCTTTGCTGAGCGCGTATTGCGCTTTGTTGAATTCCGCCACCGCCTTGAAGTAATCCAGCCGGGCACGGGTCAGGTCCTGCTCGGCCTGGATGGTTTCGAGGACCACGCCTACGGCGAAGTCTTTGCGCGTCTGCGCCAGGCGCAATCCTTCCTCGGCGGCGGAGAGCGCCCGTTGGGCGGTGTCGATCTGGTCGGCCGACGACTGCCAGCGGGTGAACGTTTCGACCACCTGCCGGCTGATTTCATCGCGAATCTTCTGTTCGTTCAATCGGGCGCCTTCCAGGCGCGATTCCGTGGCGCGTTGACGGCTGAAGTCAAACAGTCCGCCCGGGCCGATCCGCCAGCCCAGCCCGATGAAGAAGTCTTCCTGGTCGCCAAAATTGCCGGTGTCGTTGTTCTTGCCGCCGCCGAGTCCGCCCACGGACGCTTGCGCGCCCAGGGAGGGGATGAGCGGCCCGTAAACCGCGCCGTTCCGGGCGTCGCGCGCCGCGGCCAGCAATGCCTGGCTTTGCTTGAGTTCCGGTCGGGACGCAAGTGCGTCTCGCACCAGCGCGTCGAGGGTTGCATTCGTCGGCGCGAGCGAAAGCGGGGTCAGATCCGACTCGCGGGCCGCCAATTCCACGACCGGATCGAGATGAAGCGTCTGCGCCAACCGGGCGGCGGCGACGCGTTGTTGTTCCGCAGCCTGCCGGAGGGCGAGTTGATTCCGCTGCGTTTGCACCCGGACGCGAAGCTGGTCGCCTTTGAACGCGATACCCGCTTCCACCGCCCGCCCGACCTGCGTCTCGAAATCACTGGAAATCGCGACCGCCTCTCGCGCCGCACTCACCGCCGCCTGAGCGAACGCGAGCTCCAGGTAACCCTGTGCGGCCGTCAACACGGCATCCTGTCGCTGGGCATCGAGCGTCTGGTCGGCGGCCTTGACCAGTTGTTTCGCCGCCAGCGATTTGTAAATCGCGTCGCCGAGTTCCCACTGTGCCGTGAGCGCGCCGCCCACCGTGTAGGACTGTTTATCGGCATCAAAGATCGAGCCGTCCACAGCCTGAATCCGGTTTTCATGCCGCCGATAGGCGGCCCCGGGCGAAAGCCAGGGGAAGAATTGCGCGACCGCGCCGGCGTGATTTGCCTTCGCTTCGGCCAGCCGTTCGCGCGCGATCCGGACATCGAGATTTTGCGCGCCGGCGAGCTGCAGAGCCGTCGGCAGGTCAATGGGGCAGACGTTGGTCGCACCCTGGTTGGCTGCCGCAGCGACGGGTTGCGCAAATGAATCAGGCGTAAGGCAGACCAAAACCGAACTCAGGAATGCCAGACGACCATCCATCAGAACGTTGTTTTTCTCGCGCAAATTTTTTGGAGCGGGCGTTTATTCGGTTCCGGCTGCGCCGGGCCGCGCTTTTGGCGATCGTCAACAGCAAATCACTCGTGAATCTCATTTGGCCTGCACAGCATGGACCGGCTGCCCCTCGTTCAAAGCCTGCTTGCCGACCAGGATCACGGGCGCATTCGGCTTCAAACCCTCGAGAATTTCAACCGACACTCCGTCGTTGAATCCGGTTTTGACGGCGACCTTTTTCGCCTTGCCGTCCGCTACCGTCAACACCGAGCTTTTGACCTTTTCAACAACCAGGGCCTCGACCGGGACCAGCCACGCGTCGTTCTTTTGTTCGATCGCAATTTTGACCGAGGCGAACATCCCCGGTCGAAGTTCACCCCCGGGGTTGGAGATTTCGATTTCGCACAGCATGGTCTTGGTATTCTCGTCGAGCGCGTAGGCAAATCGCGTCACGGCGCCGTCGAAAACGTGGTTCGGCAGTTCTTCCACCGCGACGTTGACCGGCAAGCCATTTTTGACGAACGGCACTTCCGGCTCGGGGACCGCCACCTGAACGCGCACCCTGCTGAAATCCATCAAAGTGAGCAGGGCCGCGTTCTGCGCGGCGCTTCCGGAGGTCGCCGCCGGAATGAAGGCGCCCGGGTCCACCAGGCGCCGGGTCACCACGCCGGAAAAGGGCGCCGTGATCCGGGCAAAACCGAGCAGCGTCTCCGTCCGTTCCAGGTTCGCCTGGGCGATATCCAGCCTGCCCTTCGCGTTGTCCACGCTCTGAGGCACGACCAGGTCAGAGGCCTTTTTCTGCGCCTCACTCACGCGCCGATACTCAATGGCCGCCACTTCCATCTCGGCCCTGTACTTCGCCCGGTCCGCGATCAGTTCCGGCACTTCGATCTCGGCCAGCAATGCGCCCTCCTTGACCGCGTCCCCCCCTTTGTCCACCGCGATGGTTTTCAAGTAGCCCGCCACTTTGGCGTAGAGCGTCGCCTGCTGATACGCCTTGATCTCACCGGGCAACGTAATGCGGCGCGCGATGTCGCCCTTGCGGGGCAGGACCACCTGGACATCGACTGGCGACGGCGCGGTCGTGCTCCCTTCCGTGGTCGAGTGAGAACGTTGGCAGCCGCAAAGCAGGCCCAGGGCAAGGAAGCACGCGAGAATCGGCGCAGCGGGAGAGCAGGGGCTTTTCATAACCTTCATTATGCCCCTTCTTTCTTCTGCCCGGTCGATGCGCCGCCCGTGCCAGCGGCGGCATTTCTGTTTTGTGGATCATCCGGGTCCAGCGACGCGGAACGCCGGTGGCTGCACGCCTGAATGAGGGCGAACACGGAGGGCAACACCACCGAATTGAGCGGCACCATCGGGTATTTGTCGCCGAGCTGCAGGTTGCCCGAAGGACTGATGGTATTCGCGGCGGCAATGGCGGCGACGACTTCATCGGGCGCCATGTTGCAGGCGCGCAGACGGTCGGGTTTGAGGTTCACGACGATGCTGCGCGCGCTTCCGCCGAAAGGTGGCGGCGCCGACACACCCGGCAGGGTGGCAAACAAGGGCCGCACGCGGTTCAGCGCGACGTCCTGCATTTCGCTGACCGAACGCGTTTCGCTGGAAAAAACCAGGTTGCCGACCGGCACACTGCCGGCGTCGAACCGCATGATGAACGGCGGCACTGTGCCGGGCGGCATGAAGGCGCGGGCGCGGTTCACATAGGCGACGGTTTCCGCCATGGCCTGCGACATGTCCGTACCGGGATAGAATTGGAGTTTGATGACCGACGCGCCCTGGATGGACTTCGACTCGACGTGTTCGATGCCGGTGATGTAGAGGAAGTGGTATTCGTAGTAGTAGGTGAGATAGCCCTCCATTTGCGCCGGGTCCATGCCGCCGTAGGGTTGCGCGACGTAAATGGTCGGGATGCCGAGGCTGGGGAAAATATCCCGCGGCATTCGGCGCAGCGCCAACACCGAGGTCAGCACGACACCGACGACAAGCACGAGGACGGTGAATGGGCGGCGGAGGGCTGGCTGGACCAGGTTCATGGCGAGAAACGCTGGAAATGCCTATTACAGGCATGAATTCATGTCAACAATTCGTGGTTGCGGGTTTCTGGCTGCTCAGGGTGAGTTCAAGAATCGTCGCAAGAGCCGTAGCCGCCGAGGTTACGAGGCGGAAGTGTTTTTCGTGCCAAAATCCGCCTCCTTACGTCCGCGGCTACCCTTCTTGAACTCACCCTCCTGGCTGCTCTTGCTCTACGGCCTAGCCACACAACACGCTTCTGAGCGCGTGAGCCTGTGGCGCAAGCTGAAGAATTCGGCGCGCTGCAGCTCAAAACGTCGGCTTTCCTGCTGCCTGCTTTGATTGCCCGAACGCGCACGATGCGCAGATCCACCTTGTTTCCTGAATTTTAACGGTCCGCCACCGGATCGTCACCTGGCCAGGGTACCTTCCGTTCCAGAACAGAAGCTAAACGACTTAAACAACGAGCCATGCCAGAAATACAGGCCGAGATTCAAACGGAATACAGCCAGGAGATCGTTCCCACCGATTTTCTGGCTGAGTGGATTAAAAAGGGCACGCTGCTGAGCCTGATTGTGGACGCGGTGCAAAGCGTCGAGTGGCCTGAGTCCGAATTCAAACTGACGGTCGGTACCGGATATTCGTTCCGTCGCCTGGTGATGTTGACCGTTTTGACTTATTGCTACGCCAACGGGATCTGTGATGCCGGAGATATCGCATTAAAGACCTCCCGGGATGAAGTGCTCCGATGTCTCTGCGCGGGAATATCTCCCACCAGCCGTGAAATCCGGAGTTTTCGTCGCCACAACTGTGGTTTGATAAGGGAGTGTCTCATTCGATCCTATAAATCGGCGCACGAGTTCGGGCTGCGGACCGTGGCGGTTTCTCCCGCCGGCGGCAAACGGAACAGACTCCGGGTTCTCCCCGATCAGACGGAAGCTGACCTTGAACCCCGGTTCGCCGAAGCCGCCGAAACACAAATCGAACTGACCGCGCATTTGGACGCCGTCGCATCGGAAGAGTAACCGATCTGCCGGTTATCCTCTTGGGGGCGTTGGCGGCCTTTCTTTGTTACCGAGTTGTAACAGTAACGCCCTTGGTTTGTCACACATGGTGCCTAGGTTCGCCCCGAACCAACTCAACAACCAAATGAAGACCAACCAAATCAAATGGACTGCAGCCGGGGTGCTCGCTTCGGTTGCCTTCGGGACCGGCGCCGCAGCACAATCGTCCGACGCTCTTTTGGACAAGCTGGTCCAGAAAGGGATTCTGACGGCCGAAGAAGCCAAGGACCTGCGCGACGAATCGAAGAAGGATTTCGACAAGAACTATCGGAAACAGACCCGCATGCCGGACTGGGTGACGA
>WNGF01007392.1_pt1 | contig 24835 bp, 17 predicted proteins | sample 5400641 | NCBI WGS metagenome assembly WNGF01 (sample SAMN13153371, study PRJNA577476) | soil metagenome | isolation source: 80 cm soil or saprolite under grassland replicate 2 | place: USA:California | collected 2016-06-15 | reverse complement strand
CCGGTGTAGTTCTGCTCGACCACGATCATCCGGTTGAGGCCGAGGATCAGGTCTGTCAGCCTGTCCTCGTCCAGGGGGCTGATGTCGACGAACTGGAGCACGTTGGTGGGATGTCCATCCGCGTTCAGACGCTCCATCGCCTCGATCAAAGATCCGGTCGTAGAGCCGAAGCCGACCAGGGTGGTCTCGGCCCGCTCCGGGCCGTAGCGGAGCGGCATCCGCATGTCCTCGCCGGCCGCGCGCTGGTCTTTCCGCATCCGCTTCTCCATCTGGCGGTTGCGGACCTCGCCGTCCTCCGTGATCAGGCCCTCCACGTTGTGCTCGTCGCCGGTCGTGATGTAGACGGCCCCGGGGTGACCCGGCAAGGCGCGCGGCGAGATGCCCGATTCGGTGAGCGTGTGCCGCTCGTACGGTTGGATGAGCCTGTCGAGCGCCTCATAGTCGAGCGTCTCGCCGCGATCGATCATCACCTGCGAGAAGTCGATCCCATTCATCTCCAGCGTGCGAGCCTGGTTGGACAGGAATAGGTCGCTCAAAATGATGACTGGCGTCTGGTATTTCTCGGCCAGATTGAAGGCGCGATAGCCGGCCTCGAAGCACTGCTCGACTGTCCCGGGCGCGATCACCAGGCGGGGGAACTCGCCGTGCGAGGCCGAGAGCACGAACTCGAGGTCCGGCTGCTCGGTTCGGGTCGGCAACCCGGTCGACGGTCCGCCGCGCTGGACCTCGACGATCACGAGTGGCGTCTCGGTCATCGCCGCCAGGCCGTACGACTCGACCATCTGGCGTGGGCCGCCAGCCATTCCGTGATCGTGCTGGCCGGAGTCATCGGATAGGTCGAGATGAAGCGGCAGCCGGCCGCGAGCGCGCCCATGGCCAGTGCCTGGTTGCCATTGACGATCATCCGCTGCGGAGCGCCTGGAATCGTCGCGATCTTCCAGCCGAAGTCGCCCCCAAACTGCTCGAGGGCCATGTCGTACGCGGCGCGCGCCACCTTCAGGTTGTTCTGAACCGTCTCTGCGCCCTTGCGCTTGAAGTTGGTCTCGATGATATCGGCGATGCGATCGAAGTCAAAGCTGGTGATACCGGCCGTCGCGCCCAGCGCGGCGGTGTTCATCATGATCTTGTGGCCGCCCTGCTCCTCGGCAATCTTGATCAGCGGCATCTCGAAATCGTGGATACCGCGCTCTTCAAGCTGACTCGGGTCGACTTTGATGCCGGCGTCGTGCAGGATGCCGCCGCCTCGGACGACCTCGGGGGTGTGGATATCGACCGCGTTCTTGTTGAACGCCAACAGCAGGTGCACGGCGTCGTCGAACGTGTGGAGCGGATGCTCGCCGACGCGAACCTGGTAGAAGTTGTGGCCGCCCCGTATCCGCGACATGTAGTCCATCACGCCGAAGACGTACAGCCCGCCCCGTACCACCGCTTTGGCGAACCCCGCCCCGCCGGATTCCACACCTTGCCCGGCCTCGCCGGCGATCTTGATGCTGAGGTCATTCGTGGGCATTCCGCCGCTCCAAAATTACTCCGCGATCGGCGCTGGCACGAGTTGCAGCCGCGAAAAGGGGACGAGCCGCCCTCGCGCAAATGGTGGGCGACCTGTCCCCAGCGTCCACATCGTCGTCAAGCGCCAGGCTTGCTTCCGGCTCGGATTATAAATCGCGCTTTGTCCTGATTCAACTCATTTTGATGGATGACCTGTCCTAACCTAACCCCCTAACCCCCTTCCCTAAAGGGAAGGGGGAACTGGGAAGGGGGAACTGGGAAGGGGGAACTTGTCGACTAGCGCCCCTTCCCTTCAGGGAAGGGGCTGGGGGGTAGGTGAAAACGCCTCGTCCCGGAGAGCTGCTTTGTCCACCCGTTCGGTCGCGGTCTTCGGGAGCCTGTCGCGGACCTCGATGAAGCGGGGGACCATGAATCTCGAGAGCTTGGCCCGGCAGTAAGAGACCAGCTCGCGCGAGTCTATGGTCGCGCCGGGCCGCGGGACAACACACAGCCTGACCTCTTCCTCTCCGAGTGCGGATGGGACGCCAACGGCGGCCGATTCCAGCACATGGGGGTGGGCGTTGACTACCTGCTCGATCTCGTAGGCGGCGATGTTCTCGCCACGCCGGCGGATGCAGTCTTTGAGGCGGCCGACGTAGCGAAAGTAGCCGTCCTCGTCTCTTGATCCGAGGTCACCCGAGTAATACCAGCGCGATATCGCCTCGGTTCGCTGGACGGATGATGATCTCGCCACGCGCGCCGGCTGGCACTTCTTGCCCACGAGGGTCGACGATTTTGGCCTCAAAGCGCCCGTCTGTTGGCTTGCCCACGGTGCCCACCCTGCGCAGGTCCGGAGGTGGCATGAGCCACAACGCGACCATCTCGGTCTGGCCGTAGGTCTCCACGATCTCGAGACCGAAGCGCCGCTCGAAGGCCTCCCACAGCCAAGGTGGCGTCGCCGCCCCAACCGCTCGACGAACCGGATTAGCGGCGTCGTCCGGGCACGGCGGCCGATTGAACAGCAGTGTCAGCACCGAGCCGACGAACGTGAACACAGCCGCCCCGTAACGACGGGTTTGCTCCCAGAAACCGAACGGGCTGAAGCCCTGGTCGATCGCGACGCTCGCGCCACCAAGCAGGCTTCCCAGGACTGTGCCCATCGCGGTGACGTGGAACAGTGGCAAGCAAGTGTACGCCGTGTCCTGCTCGGCAATGCCGAGAAGATGGGTGTAGTTGAGGCCGTGCTGAAGCTGGGCCTGGCGCCCAATCAGCACGCCTTTGGGCCGCCCTGTGGTGCCCGAGGTGTACATGATGGCGGCTAGGCCGTCCGCTGGCAGCGGCGGCTGGGGCAACAGGCCGCTAGGCGCAGCGTCCAGCAGCTCTCCGAAGGCGGGCCAACGCGCTGTCCGCTCGCTCGAAGGCGGTCCGACCCGGATGACCTGAGCGAGCGCGTCACCACCTGCGCTCGCAAAGTCCTGGAGCGACTTTGCGCCCACGACGGCCAGGTCGAGCCGAGCATGCCCGAGCAGATAGCGCAAACTCCCACCCCTGAGTCGGGAATTCATCGGCACCATCACCGCACCGAGCTTGGCGAGCGCCAGCCAGCACCAGAGCATCTCGGGCCCGTTCGGCAGCATCAGCGCCACTCTAGAGCCCGGGCGAGCGCCAGCGTCCCGAAGTGCCCACGCGGCTCGATCGATCGAGGCGTTCAGCTCGGCGTAGCTTTGGCAGAAGTCGCCGAACCGGACGGCCAGCCGGTCCGGATGTCGCTGGACACGCCCCTCGAGCGCCTGTCGAAGGCTCATGAGGACAGTCGGCCCTCATCCCCCAGCCCCCTCCCCCACGCGGGGGGAACGGGACACGGTTCCCCCTCTCCGCTCGAGGGAGAGGGGGGTAGGGGAACAAGTGCGCTTCGCGGGGTGAGGGGCGTGCTCACGAGGTGAGCATCTTGCGCAAGTCCATCAGCCGACTCGCGACCAGGAGGACCCCGACGGTGATGAGGATCGTGACTCCCGAGGCTGCCGCGACCACCGGGGTGACGTTGTAGCGGACCTGGGGCCAGATGAGCGTAGGCAGGGTCTGGGTGCGCGGCGTGGCCAGAAAGAGCGCCATGATGAACTCATTCAGACTGATCACAAAAGCAAAGAAGACAGCCGTGACGAAGCCTGGCAGCATCTGCGGCGCCGTCACGAGGACGAAGGCGCGGAGGGGCGAAGCGCCCAGCCCGCACGCGGCGGCCTCGAGGAGCGGGTCGATTGACGCCAGCGAAGCGCGCATCACGGTGAAGACCAGCGGCGTGGCCCACAGCGAGTGCGCGATGGCGATGCTCAGCGGTGTGCCCCACAGGCCGATACGCTGGTGGAAGGCCAGGCTCTGAATCCCAAGCACGACGGGCGGGACGAAGAGCGGAGTCAGGATCGCGGCGCCGACCAGCGCCCGGCCGCGAAATCGCCAGCGCTCGAAGGCCACCGCGGCGGTCGTCCCACTCACGAGCGCTAGCGGGACCGTTATGGAAGCGATCTGCAGGCTGTTCCAGAGACCAGCTAGCCAGCGCGGGTCGGCGAAAAACTCGCGGTACCAGCGCAGCGAGAGGTATCCGGTCGAGAACGACAGGTCGAGCGTGTTCGAGTCGGCGACCGATACGAGCAGGCAGAAGAGGAGCGGCGCCAGCAGATACGTCGCCGCCAGGAGCGCGAAGAGGTGGTGGATCACCGCCCGAGCCCCCGTTCGATGCGCCGCTGGAGCAGATACGCCGCCAGGACCAGAACTAGCACGAACAGCGAGTTGACCACGGCCAGCGTCGCGCCGAGTGGCCAGTTCACGTCCTCAAACGTCTGGGTGTACACCTCCACCGCGGCCGGGTACAACTCCGGGTTGCCCAGGACGACGGGAGCCGTGAAGGCGCCCAAAGCCCAGATCAAGCTAACCAGCGCCGCCAGCAGGACGCTGGGGAGGGTAAGCTTGAACGGCACCTCGAAGAAGGCCCGGAGCGGCCCGGCGCCCATGCCTCGAGCGGCGTCCACGAGCTGGCTGTCGACGCCATGCAGGGCGGTCGCGATGATCAGGATCGGGTACGGCGCGATGATCAGCGTTTCGCCGACGACCACGGCGAACAGGTTCGCGAACATAGGGAGCGGCTCGCGAATCAGGCCGCTGGCCAGCAGCACCAGATTGATCGGCCCGGCGTTGGCCAAAAGCACGAGCAGGCCATACATCGCCACCAACAGGTTGGTGAACTTGGGCAGCAGCACGGCCAGCAGCGTCGCGCCCTTTAGGCCCGGCCCGGCCCGCCACAGGTAGGCGGCCAGCGGGTAGGCGAGCGCCATCGCCGCCACGGTGACGATCAGCCCCAGCCGAGCGGTGGCGAACGCCAGGCGATTGAAGTACGGATCGGTCAGAACCCTGCCGTAATGCTCGACCGTCAGGGTATCGGCCAGGTAAAAGCCGCCCGGCCCGGTGGCACGCTCGTACAGGCTGAGGCGCACCAACCAAGCCAGCGGGACCACGAAGAACAAACCAAGCGTGGCCAGGCATGGCGAGAGCAGCAGCCACGGGCGCGGATCGACTCGCCCTGGTCCGAGCTGTCGGAACGTCGGGCTGGCGGCGGCCACGCGCTAGCCCTTGAAGACCATCGCGGCGTCGGCCGGCCAGGAGAGCGTGACCGCGTCGCCGGGCGCGAACCGCGCCAGGCCGGCGGCGTTCGGCTCGGACACTTTGAGGACACTCCCGTCGGCCATCTCGACCAGGTAGAGGGTGGAGGACCCGAGGTACGAGGAGAAGCGGACGTGCCCGTCGACCGTCACAGACCTGTCTGCCAGCCCCTCCCCTAAAGGGAACGGAGGCGGCTCCCCCTTCCCTTTAGGGAAGGGGGAGGGGGGGTTAGGTCGGGAGTGAAGTCCAATCCGCTCCGCGCGCAAGCACACGGTCGCTCGGTCTCCCTCGTCGAGGGCCTGGTCGGACACGATCCGAAGCAGCAGACCACCGACCCGAGCCTCGGCGACTGTGCCATTGGCAACCACGACCACGCCGCGCATAACGTTCATCTCACCGATGAAGCTGGCCACGAACGGGTTGGCGGGCGAGTTATCCAGCTCGGCCGGAGCAGCCACTTGCTGGACCTTGCCGCGGTGCAGCACCACGACCCGGTCGGCCATGGTCAGGCTTTCCTCCTGGTCGTGCGTGACGAAGATCGTGGCGATCCCGAGCCGCTTTTGCAGCTGCCGAAGCTCGACCCGCATCTCGTCCCGTAGGCGTCTGTCCAGGCTGGCGAAGGGCTCGTCCAATAGGAGCAGGGCAGGTCGGTACGCGATCGAGCGGGCAAGAGCAACCCGCTGCTGCTGGCCGCCCGACAGCTGTCTGGGAAAACGCCCCTCCATCCCCTCCAGGCGGACCAGATCGAGCGCCCAGCGGAGCCGCTCGGCGCGCTCAGAGCCGTCAATACCCCGCATGCGCAGCCCAAAGCCAACGTTGTCCTCGACGCTCATGTGGGGGAACAGGGCGTAGCTCTGGAAGACCATCCCGACGTCGCGGCGGTGGACTGGAACTCCGTCCATTGGCCGCCCGTCGATGCTGAGCCGGCCGGCATCGGTCGACTTGCCCGCTCCGCTCGGACCGAGCACGAACAGCAGCTCGCCTGGCGTGATCGTCAGCGATACGTCGTCAAGCGCCAGGTTTGGTCCATACCGTTTGGTGATCCCCAGCAGCTCGACAGCCGGGAATTGAGAATTGAGAATTGAGAATTGAGAAAGGGCGTCGTTGCGCCGGCTAATTCTCAATCCTCAATTCTCAATTCGTTTTTCGGAGGATCTCGCGGTTCCAGAAATCGACGATCTTGCTGGCCTGTTTGTCGTACACGTCATAGGGGTAGTAGTTGAGGTTGGCCCAGTCCTCCTGGCTGTGCGGGTAGACCCGCGCCCAGATCGGATTGCGCGGCGCCACCTCGGCCGCCACCTCCGGGATGTTGCACGACAGCTCGCCGGTCTTGTCGGCAATGGCCCGCTGAAACTCTGAGCCGGCGATGAAGTTGATCGCGTCTTCGGCGACCTGCACGCTCCGCGTGTTCTTGGGGACCAGGAAGAACAGCTGGACGTACGCGCGGTCGTGGGGTGGGATCACCAGACCGAGCGGCTTGGCATCGGCGAGCGGCTGAATCAGACCGTTGCCGTGAATGTTGCCGGCCTTGACGTTTTTGAGGACCAGCGCCTGAACCGCGTCAGCCGTCGAGGGCCACCAAAACTTCACCCAGTCGCGCTTCTGGCGAGCGAATTGGAGCACCCCGTCCAGGTCGTTCTCGATCATCTGGCGGGCGGAGCCGGGTTTACCGTCCAGCGCAGCCTTGGCCGCGGCGAACGTGTACAGCGACATGTAGTAGGCGTTGTAGAGCATGATCTCGCCTTTGAGACCTTCCGCGAACAGGTCGCCCCAACTCGTGAATGGAGTGGTCACTAGCTCGCTGTTCCAGGCCAGCGTCATAGCCGAGCTGATGAACGGCACGCCCCATCCGTCGCGGTAGATCCAGCTGTCGAGCACCCTGGGAGCGAAGCGCCTTGCGTTGGGCGCCCGCTCCAGATCGATCCTGGTGAACAGACCGTCGCGGATGCTTGGGAAGCCCTGGGTTGGGTCGGTCATAACCAGGTCGAACGGGACCTGATCGGCGGGCGAGACCTTCAGCTTGGGAGCCATGTCCCACCAGCCCGGGTCGAGCGTTACCTTGACCCCGCGCTGGGCCTCGAAGGAGGGGACGAACAGATCGCGGTAGGCGCGCTCAGTGAGCCCCGAGTACACGAACATGGTGAATTCGCGCGGCTGGTCCTCCTGGTCTGCCGCGGCTGGCGCGGGGGTGGGGCCGGCCGCGCCCGTTCGCGCCGCCGGCTGGCAGCCGAGCAGTCCTCCACCCGTGAGCAGAGCGGCCAAGCCGCCAGCACCTTTCAGCAGGCGCCGTCGGCTCGAGCGCCGTGCGAGCGGCGAATCAGTCGGCAGTTCGGCACGCATGCGACTTCTCCACGGTGTTGGCGCCTCCGGCGAACTGGATCGACCTAGCGGCGGGGCTAGCACGGACGAGTATAGGCAGGCAGGAATTGGGCGGCAATTCGATGCCCACACTGAGTACGAAGCGCAGGCCCGCCGGGATCACCCGGAAAATGGTAGGGGGCGCTGCTCGCCGCGCCCTAGATTGCGGCCCCGATGTGCAAGGGCGCAGCAAGCGGCGCCCCTACAGGTTAGAGGTTGCGGATGACGGAGACGACTTTGCCCTGAACGCGAAGCTGCTGGGGGTCCACGAAGATCGGCTGCATGGCCGCGTTGGCGGGTTGGAGGCGGATGCGGTCGCGCTCGCGGTAGAGGCGTTTGAGGGTGGCGACCCCCTCGCCCGACGGGGCCTGGTCCATCATCAGCGCGACGACGATCTCGCCGTTGTCGGCTGTATCCTGGGGGCGGATGATAACCAGGTCGCCGTCGTCGATCAGGTCCTCGATCATCGACTTGCCCTTGACCCGCAGCGCGTAGCAGCCGTCGGGCACGGTGCCGGACGTGAACTCAAGGTACTCCTCATGGCCTTCGATCGCCTCAATCGGCTCGCCGGCCGCGATTCGGCCTTTGATCGGGACGTGAACGAGTCGCGGCCGGTCGGGTGCCCTGCGACTCAGCAGACCGAGCCCACGTGAGACCTCGCGGTCGCGCCGGATCAGCCCCTCCCGCTCGAGAGCGCGCAAGTTGTAGTCGACCACGGAGGTCGAGCTGATACCGGCCGCCTGGCCGATCTCGCGGATACTCGGCGGATAGCTGTGCTCCTCGGTGTACCGTTCGAGGAACTCCAGGATCCGGCGCTGTCGCTCTGATAGCCTGCGCATCTCGCCTCCCACCCGCTGCTCGCCACGGGCTAGAACAGCCGTTCTACGCGCATTCTAGCAGTCGGCGTGAGACCTGTCAACAGGTCCATTGTGGTTGTGGTCGGGGCAGCTTCGTGGTGCTCAAAGATGATCAAGGGCCAAAGATGATCAAGATGACCATGCGTCTGCGTCATCACCTTTGCGTGATCATCTTTGGACAAGTAGCGGTGGATCGCTACGGTCGGGGCAGCACCGGCAGGGAGGCAGAGGCAGTCACGCAGCTCGGCGGGTGTGTGAGCGCGATTCATCGCGCTCTGTCTCTGCCGGGCCGCGATGAATCGCGCCGCTACGAGAAACGATCGGCGTCCACTCAATACAATGGGCTGGATGTCGGAACAAGCTGTCCCCACGCCCGGGGCGGACCGATTTCTGATCGGCATCGTGGCCGCCGCCGTGCTGCTGATTGGGGTCGGTATCGCGGCCGTCCTGCTGGTCGGTAGGCTGCCCTCCTCGCCGCCCGTTGACCCGAGCTCGCCGGTCGGTGTTGTCCAGGCTTACGTCCAGGCGCTGCGAGCCGGCGACCTCGAGCGCGCCTACGGCTACCTCAGCCGGTCGGCCCAGAAATCGGTCCCGCTCGACACCTATCGCCAGCGTTTTCCCCGCTATTACGAGCCGGCCGCGACGGATCAGCGACTTCTGATCGAGCCGGTCACGGTCGGGTCCGATGCTGCCGAAGTCAAGGTGACGATCAGTCGGTTCTCGGCGCGATCGGATCCTTTCTCGGCCAGCAGCTCCCACCGCAACGTGACCGTTCGGCTGGTCAAAGAGGACGGTGTCTGGCGCGTCAATCAGCCGCTCGAGCCGTACCCTCTCTTGTACTAGGAGCGCCCGTCAATGGCCGTCGCCCGTCGCGTCTACCTGTACGCGATCGCCGTGAGCGCGCTGGGCATGCTCGTGGTCGGACTGGCCGGCTTGTTCGAAGTGTCGCTCGAGGCAATAGTGGAAGGCGCTGCTGGCCCACTTACGACCGTGGGCGGCGACCTCCGGAACCGGGTCAGCTACTCGGGCTCGCTGACGGTGATCGGGCTCGTCGCCTGGTTGATTCACTGGTGGCTGGCCGACTTCCCCGTCCGTCGGGACAGCGACGTTGAGCGGCGATCGGCGATCCGAAAGCTCTTCCTCTACGGCGTGCTCCTGGTTGGAGGACTGGCCCTCGGCCTGGCAGGCCGGGAGCTGCTGGTCGACCTACTGGAGCTCGCTCTTGGCCGAGTCACCAGGTCCAACGTCGTGGCCGGCGTGGTGCTCCAGCCGCTCTCGGTGGTAGTCGTGGTTGGAGGCTTCTGGCTGTACTACACGCGTGTGGCCAGCCTCGACCGCCAGGCGCTGCCCGAGCAAGGCGCCGGCGCGACCCTGCGGCGCTGGTACGTCTACGGGCTCTCCTTCTTTGGGCTGTTGCTGCTGCTGTTCGGGGCGACGGGTCTCCTGGAGACGCTCTGGGAGCTGCTTTTTCCGCCGCTGGGTTCGGCGAGCGCGGTCGGTGACGGCCTCGCGACCACAGTGACCGACCGGATCGGCTCGATCGGGGCGGGTCTGGTCATCTGGTACCTGAGCTGGACCTGGAGCACCGCCTGGTTCACGCGCCAGGACGGCCCCGATCTGGAGAGCCACTCAGTCCTGCGGAAAGTCTATCTATACCTGGTCCTGGCCGTGGTTGTGGCCTGGACGGTGTGGAACGTGGGCCAGATCCTGTACCAGTTGCTGGAGGCCCTGTTGATCCCCGAGCGGCTCTCCTCCGCGGGCTGGGCGGCCGTGGCGCGCGATCTGGGCTCGGCGGTAGCAGCCGCTCTCGTCTTCCGGATCGCCTGGCTCTATCACGCCCACATCGTCGAGCGCGAGGCGGCGCTGGCCGGTGAGCGGCGGCGCCAGGCCACGATTCGCTGGATCTACGGCTATCTCGTGGCTCTGCTAGGTGTAGTAACGTTCGCCTTCGGCTTGGCCGGTACCGGCTCCACATTGGTGGACTTGCTCGTTCAACTAGACGCCGTTCGGCCGACCCACTGGTGGGAGGGCCAGATCAGCCTCTTCGCCACGCTGATCGTAGTCGGGCTGCCGATCTGGCTCGCTTACTGGGGTCCGCTCCAGCGGGAGTCGAGCGACGCTCTGGCCCGCCGGTCCCTGGCGCGCCGAATTTACCTGTTCCTGACCTTCGGTCTGGCCGTCTTGACCCTGCTCGGCAGCGGCGCATTCACGCTCTACCAGGTAATCCGCTTTGCGCTCGGCGAGCGGTGGACGGCCGGCCAGACCAGCGAGCTGATTGGCGCGGCCGGCTACGCCGTGGTGGCCGCGCTGCTGCTTGCCTACCACGTTCGCGTATTCCGTCGCGATGCGCGTGACGGCGAGGCGGCGCCCGCGTTGGGAGAGGCGCTGGGCTTGGTCCTCGTTCGATTCCGAAGCGCGGCTGGAAGAGTTTCGTCGAGCCCTGAAGGCGCAGCCGATGGCTGGAGTCGAGGTTCAGCTCCTCGAGGTGGACGCGGAGACCGCGGAACGCATCGTCGCCCAGGTCAGAAACACAGGCCAGGCGCCGGAAGGCAGACCGTGACCCCGCTCACGCGCGGCGGCGGAGCTGCGGGTCAAGCGCGTCCCGCAGCGCGTCGCCGAGGAAGTTGAAGGCGAAGACGGCCAGGAAGATCGCCACACCGGGACCGGCGCTCATCCACCAGATCAGGTTGGCCAGGTAGCGCTGCGAGTAGTTGATGTCCTGCCCCCACGACGGGGCGGGAGGCTGTGAGCCGAGACCGAGGAACGACAGCGCCGCCTCGGCCAGGATCGCGAACGCCGTCGAGAGGGACGCCTGGACGATGATCGGATTCGCGATGTTGGGGAAGATGTGCTGGAGGACGATTCGCAGCGGTGGCGCGCCGATCGTGCGCGCCGCCGTCACGTATTCGCGCTCCCGCGCCGAGAGCACTTGCCCCCGCGTCAGGCGGGTATAGACGGGGATGGCGACGACGCCGATGGCGATCATGGCGTTCTGGATCTGCGGGCCGAGCGCCGCTGTGATCGAGATCGCCAGAATGAGGGCCGGGAAGGCCAGCAGCGCGTCGATCGCCCGCATCGCCAGGAGGTCGACGACGCCTCCCAGATATCCGGCGGCCATACCCAGCGACACGCCGACGAACAGCCCGATCGAGACAGAGATCAGGGCGACCGAAAGCGAGATGCGCGAGCCCCAGACTACCCGACTGAAGACATCGCGACCCAGGTCGTCGGTCCCAAGCCAGTGCTGAGAGCCGGGAGGCGTAAGCGAGCGCGAGGCGTCGACCTCGACCGGGTCATACGGAGCGAGGGCCGGCGCGGTCACGGCCGCGATGATGAGCAGCACGACGAGCGTCCCGCCGATCAGGATGCGCGGATGTCGCCGCAGCAGGTCCCTGGCGTGCAGGGGCACAGGACGCCGCGCTGCGAGGGCCTGCTGACGGCTGATCGCTGACAGCTGAGAGCTCATCTGTACGAGATGCGGGGGTCGAGCCAGGCGTACAGCAGGTCGACCAGGAGCGTGCTCAGCATGAACGAGAGCGCTGAGATGAGCACGATGGCTTGCACCACCGGGTAGTCGCGGCCGCCGATGCTCTCCACGGCCAGGCGGCCGACTCCCGGCCAGAAGAAGATCGTCTCCGTGATGAGCGCGCCCTCGATAATCGCGCCAACCTGGAGACCGACCAGCGTGACGACCGGGATGAGGGCATTCTTGAGCGCGTGGCGGACGATCACGGCCCGCTCGCCCAGTCCCTTCGCCTGGGCGGTTCGGATGTAGTCCTGGCCGAAGACGTCCAGCAGGCTCGAGCGGACCTGGCGCAGGTTGACGGCCAGGCTCGCGGTCGCGAGCGTGATGGCCGGCAGCGCGAGGCGGCGGAGGTTGTCGAGCGCGTCCTGGCCGAGCGGCACATAGCCGCCCGGCGGGAACAGTCGCAGCGCCAGTCCGAACACAAGGATCAAGACCAGGCCGAGAAAGAAGTTCGGTAGCGAGACACCGGCCAGGGCAAAGCCTGTCGCGGCCAGGTCGATCGCGGAGTTGCGCTTGAGCGCCGAGAGCGTGCCCACGACCAGCGCGACGCTCACCGACAGGACGACGGCGGCGGCGCCCAGCTCGAAGGTCGCCGCCAGCCGCTCACGGATCGCCTCACGCACCGGCTGGCGGGTCCGGATCGAGCGTCCCAGATCGCCCGTCACGGCGTGTGAGAGCCAGGCGACGTACTGCACGGGCAGGGGCTGGTCCAGGCCGAGTGAACGACGGATCTGGGCGAGCGATTCGGGATCCCGCTCCTCGCCCGCGTACACCAGTACCGGATCTCCCGGCGACAGCCGCAGCAAGAGGAACACGACCACCGTCACCAGGAAGGCGACGGGCACCATGAGCAGGAAGCGACGCAGGACGTACGCGGTCACTCGGTCGCCTCGTGCCCCAACACGGCCGTGGGCGGCCTATTTCTGAAGCTGTGCGTACTGGAAGCGAATGATCTGGTCGGGATAGGGCTCCAGGCCCTGCAACGCCTTCACGCTCAGGAGCTGGGCCACGCCGAAGCGGAACCAGACGCGGGCCGGGTCATCCACCACGAAGATCTTCTCGGCCGCCCGGAGCAGGTCGCGCCGTTTGGCCTGGTCGGTGCTGGCGCGTTGCTCGTCGAGCAGGCGGTCGACCTCTTTGTTCGAGTAGCTTGTGTCGTTGAACGGTCGGCCCGTGTAGACGAAGTCGAAGGTGTTGCCGTCCGGGTCGATCCGCCCGCTCCAGCCAATCTGAGTCATGCCCTTGAACGCCTTGTCGGTCTGAAGCTGGAGGATCTGAGCGAACTCGAGCTGGCTGATCTCGCCGTTGATATCGGCCTTTTTGAGCTGGCTCTGGATCAGCTGTGCGATCTGGAGGATGAATGGGTCGCCGGAGGCAACGAGCAACTCGAACGAGAGTGGTCCTTTGCCGACCTCGGCGACGAGCTTCTTGGCGCCCTCCGGGTCCACCTTCTCGAACGGCTTGAAATTCGGATCGTAGGCGAAGTGGGGTGGGGCGAGCGTGCCGTAGCCCAGCGTTCCGACGCCGAAGTACGCCTTCTGCATGATCTCGGCACGGTCGATCGCCAGGGACACCGCTTTCACGTAGCGGCCCTCTTCGAACACGAAGCCGGCCTTTCGGTTGGGGATCAAGCTGTTGTAGGAGAGGCCCGGCTTCTCCTGGTAGTTGAGGGTTCCCTCGGCCTTGACGCCCGCGACGTCCTTGGGCGCGATGTTGTTGGCCACCTGGGCGTCGCCGGTCTTGAGGTTGGTCAGGCGGACGTCGCTGTTGGTGATCGGGCGAACCGTGATCTTGTCGAGCAGCGGCAGCTTGGCGCCATCCTTGTCCTGGCCCCACCACTCGGGATTCTTCTCGAGCGTCATGTGGTCGTCCTTGACGGCCTCGGTGAGGATGAACGGCCCGGTCCCGGCCCGGAACGCCTTGCGGGTGAAATCGGCGCCCCCAGCCTCGGCGGCTTTACGCGAGACCATCATGCCGGCCCGGTCCACCAGCAGCGAGAGCATCGGCAAGAACGGCGCCTTGAGATTGAAGCGGACGGTCGAGGCATCGACCACGTCGGTGCTCTCGACGGGCGCTAGCTCGCCGCTCCGGGCCGAGCCTTCGGTCGTGCGGTAGCGGTCGATGTTCCACTTCACCGACTCGGCGTCGAACGGCGACCCGTCATGATACTTGACGTCCTTGCGCAGGCTGAAGGTGACCGCCTTGCCGTCCGGCGACGTCTCCCACTTCTCGGCCAGCCACGGGACGATGTTGCCACTGGCGTCGATCCGGTCGAGCGAGTCGTAAATCTGGTAGTGGACGTTTCGGTCGACGAACGCACGCGAGCGCAGGGGATCGAAGTCGATGACGTCATTTTCGAGCACAAAGGTGACGGTGCCGCCCGCGGCCGGCTTGGCGGCCGCGGCCGGGGCGCTCGTCGGAGCGGCGGCTGGGGCCGCGGCCGGGGCGCTCGTCGCCGCGGCGGCCGGGGCCTTTGTCGCGACAGGCGGCTGTGCGGCTGGAGGCTGGGCGCCCCCACATGCGGTCAGGACCATCATCGTGCTGGCGCCAAGAGCGGTCTTCAGGAACTCGCGGCGGCTTAGCATGCATTCCCCCTTCTCGGACTCGATTGGCCGGCGCTAAACCGGCCGTCGCGGGCTGCGCGCACCGAGATCTGTGCGCGCCGAAATGAAGCCTCTAGAAACTGCCAGCCAGTATAGGTGCAGTTAGGCGGCCGGTCAATTTATGGCGCCGACCAGCGCCTGGTCGGTTTGCGCAGGTTCAGCCCTGCTCGACCAGGACATGCTCGTCGCCGAGCAGGGCCCGCAGGCGCCGCTCGAGGTCCGCGCTGAGGCGGGTGTGGCACTCCGGCGCGCTGACGCGCCACCGCCCCTGGGGCGAAGCCACGATCACCTCGTACGGTGACTGGCCCTCCGCCTCCTCCAGCAGGTGCTGGAGCTTCTCGAGTGTTTTGGTGTCGGCCACCACGTCGCCGGTCCGGCGGACCACCAGCCGGAGGCGGCGGACCTTGATCTCGGGTGATGGATCCCTTGCACCGTTTCGAGTCTTCTGGCTGCCATTCTTCTGGCCATTGCCGTTGGCGTGACGGGTCGTGTTCGCGACGAACGGCGCCCAGGCGACGGCGCCCGATGATCCGAAGGCTGGCGAGGCCGCGCCTCGCTCGGCGGCTTCCGGCTCGTCGGCGTTGGCCGGCGGCGTCCAACTCTCGACCGATTCGGCGATGAGCTGAACGCGGTCCTCGCGCACGTCGACGGCGCCCTGGACGATCAGCACGGCGTCCTCGCGCCACGCCTCGGCCGTCTGTGAATACGTGCGCGGGAAGGCCACCACGTCGACGCTGCCGTGCAGGTCCTCGAGCTGGGCGATGACCATGCTCTCGCCGCGTCTGGTCGTCACCCGCCGCAGGCTGCTGACCACGCCGGCCACCTTCAGCGTCTCGCCTGCCAGTTCGGCGGTGACGTGGCTGCTGTTGGCGCTGAGCTGGCTCGCGAGCCAGCGGGCGGGCTCCTGGAACGGGTGGTCCGACAGGAATAGGCCAAGCGTCTCCTTCTCCCAGGCCAGCATCTCGCGGCGGCTCAGCGGAGCGACGCTCGGCAGAGCCATCTCGATGCCCGGACGGTCCTGGTCGCCCACATCGAACATGCTGGTCTGGCCGCTGTCGGCCGCCCGCTGGCGCTGTTGGCCCAGCGCCATGCACTGGTCGAGGACGGCCACGATGCGCTCGCGGGGCCCGAACTCGTCTACGGCTCCGCACTTGACCAGGCTCTCGATCACCCGTTTGTTGATGGTCCGCAGGTCTACGCGGGCGCACAAGTCCTCGATCGAACGAAACGGCCCACCCCGCTCGCGCTCGCCGATCAGGCTCTCGACTGCCCCCTCGCCGACGTTCTTGACCGCCGCCAGTCCGTATCGAATGCCCAGCTTGAAGTCCATCGGCCCGTTCGTCAGCCGCTCGACGGAGAAGCGGGCCTGACTCTTGTTCACGTCCGGCCGCAACAGGGGAATGCCCAGCCGCCGGCACTCGCCAATCGCCGAGACCACCCTGTCCGTCTTCAGCGCGTCCGTGGTCAGGACTGCCGCCATCCACTCGACCGGGTAGTTTGCCTTGAGGTAGGCGGTCTGGTACGCGACGAACGCGTAGCAGAAGGCGTGGCTTTTGTTGAAGGCGTAGCCGGCGAAAGGCTCGATGTACTCCCAGAGCCGGGTGGCCGTTTGTTTGCCGTAGCCCTGCGACTTGGCGCCGCTCAAGAACCGCTCGCGCTCCTTGCGCATCACCTCGGGCTCTTTCTTGCCCATCGCCCGCCGCAGGATGTCGGCCTGGCCCAACGTATAGCCCGCTATCTTCTGGACGATCTGGAGCACCTGGTCCTGGTAGACGACGATGCCGTAGGTCTCGCTGAGGAGGTCTTCCAGGGACGGGTCCGGATACTCGACCGGCTGGCGGCCCTCTTTGCGCGCAATGTAGGTGGGGATGTGGGCCATCGGGCCGGGCCGGTACAGCGCCACCATCGCCGCCAGGTGGCGTACGTGGCTCGGCTTCAGCTCCCTGACGTAGCGAGTCATGCCGCTGCCTTCCAGTTGGAAGATCGAGTGCGTCTCGCCGTCGGACAGCTTCTCGAAGGTCAAGGGGTCGTCGAGCGGGATCCTGGCCAGCTCGATCTTGATCCCGCGCGTCTCCTCCATATACCCAACCGCCATCTCCAGCATGGTCAGGTTGGCCAGGCCCAGGAAGTCCATCTTCAGCAAGCCGATCTTCTCGAGCGACTTCATAGGGTACTGGGTCATGACCATGGTGCCGCCCTTGCCGGCTCGCTGAAGTGGCACGTGCTGGACGAGCGAGTCGCCGGCCACCACCACGCCGGCGGCGTGGGTCGAGGCGTGGCGGGCCACGCCCTCGATCGACTTGGCGGCATCGATCAAGCGGCTGACCGATGGTTCCGAGTCGTAGAGCTGCCGCAGCTCCCGATTCTGGGCCAGCGCGTCGGCGATCTTCATGCCGATCGGGATGGTTGGGATCAGTTTGGCGATCCGATCAACCTCGTGGATCGGGTAGCTCAGGACTCGGCCCACGTCGCGAAGCGCCGCCCGCGCGAGCAGCCGCCCGAAGGTGACGATCTGGGCCACGTGGTCGCGGCCATAGCGCTCGATGCAGTAGTTGATCACGTCATCGCGGCGGTCGTCGGCGAAGTCCATGTCGACGTCGGGCATCTGGGCCCGCTCCGGGTTGAGAAAGCGCTCGAAGGTGAGCCCGTACTCAATCGGGTCGATGTCGGCTACGCCGAGCAGGTACAGGATGATGCTGCCGGCGGCAGAGCCGCGCGGCCCGCAGGCGATGCCCCGCTCGCGAGCCCAGGACACAAAGTCCCAGACGAACAGGATGTACGAGGAGAACCCGGTCGTACGAACAACGTCCAGCTCGTACTCGAGGCGTTTGACGATCTCCTGGGTAGCGTTCGGATAACGCCCTGGGAGGCGCTCGCGGCACAGGCGGACCAGGAAGCTGTCCGGATTCTCGCCGTTCGGGATGACGTGGTCGAGGGGCGGGAAATTGAGGCGGTCGAACCTCAGCTCCAGGTTACAGCGTTCGGCGATGGCCAGCGTGTTAGCGCATGCCGCCGGTAGCTCGCCGAAGACGGCCGCCATCTCCTCCGCGCTCTTGACGTAGAACTCCGGCGGGTCCATGCGCATTCGCTTGGGATCTTCCAGGGCCGAGTTGGTCTGGACGCAGAGCAACAAGTCCTGGGCGGCGGCCTGGTCCTTGGTGGTGTAGTGGGTGTCGTTGGTCGCGACGATTGGGATGCCCAGCTCTTTTGAGATCGACACCAGCTCACGGTTGATCTTCCGGTCGTTCTCCTGGCCGTGGTCCTGGAGCTCCAGGTAGTAACGGTCTCCGAAAAGTGCGTGGTACCAGGCCGCCGCGGCCCGTGCGCCCTGGAGGTCGTCTTTGAGCACTGCCGCGGCTGGCTCGCCCGTATAGCAACCTGACAGAGCGATCAATCCTCGATGGCACTCCGCCAGCAGATCACGATCGATGCGAGGCTTGTAGTAGTAGCCCTCGAGGTGGGCCTGGGTGACCAGCGACAGCAGGTTTCGGTAGCCGCACTCGTCCTGGGCCAGTAGCACCAGATGGTTGTACTCACGCTCCTGGACGCCGCGCGCCCCCATCTTGCCCGGCGCCACGTACATCTCGACGCCGATGATCGGCTTGACGCCGGCCTCTTTGCACTCCTCGTAGAACTCGATCGCCCCGTACAGCGCCCCGTGATCGGTCAGCGCGAGCGAGCCCATCCCAAGCTCGGCGACGTGTTTGACGAGCGACTTGATCTGCGAGTACCCGTCGAGCAGCGAGTACTCAGAATGGACGTGCAGATGGACGAAATCCGCGGACACAGGCCTCACAGGGGGGATGGGGACGGGGGTTAGGGGTTGGGGGCGGGGCGCTCCCGCTGAACCGAGGCTGGCACAAGCCAATCTTACGGCGCTAGGAGCCAAAGCGCGAGAGGCCACCCGGAGCCCAAAACAGGGGCCGCCGAGGCAGCCAGAATTCCGTGACGAGTTTGAGACGCAACCCCAACCCTATCCCCCATGCCCCATCCCCGTCGCGAACAACGGCTGCGTCTCGATGAGGTCGCAGAACTCGGCCCAATCGAAGAAGACCAGGTCGGCCTTACTTGCCAACGCGCCGTCGTTGTCACGCTCTGGGCTGTAGCGGGCCGAGTAGAGTCCCGCCGCGCGCGCGCCGTCCACGTCCAGCTCTTCGACATCCCCCACGTGGACCGCCTGGCCGGGCCGCGCGTCGAGTTGCTCGAGGGTGTGGTGGAAGATGCGGGGGTCGGGCTTCAACCAGCCGAACTCGTTGGAGAACGTCAGGACCGTGAAGTAGCGCGCCAGGTCGTGGCGTTTGAGGACGTGGCGGAGCACTCGCCCGCCCGTGTAGCCGGTGTTGCAAATCAGCCCCAGCCGATACCGCTGCGCGAGACGCTCGATCGCCTCGCTAACACCCTCCATCAGGGGTGGGAGAAACTCCAGGGTCAGGTCTTCGTAGGCCGCTTGGACGGCGCTGAAGGGGACCGAGTCCGGCAGGAAGCCAAGCTGGCGCATCAGCTCGGCCCACCGCCCCGGCGGACCAACGTCGCGATACTCCAGCGCGCTCAGGTATTCGATCTCGCGCTGCGCGGCTCGGAAACCGGCCCGCAGCTGGTCGAGAGAACACTCATGCCCGGCGGCACGGATCGCCGCCAGCAACATCTCGCGCCGGCGTTCGATCTTGCCCTCGGGATCGCGGAGCTGAAGGATCGTGCCCCACAGGTCGAGGGTGACGGCGCGCAGCGGCGACCAGGTGTCGGCCATCGCGGGCCAGTCTAGCCAGCATACGGGAGGGCAGTCAACGCGCTGTGCTCGTTCGCGACCTCCGTTCCACCTCCCCGACGGCCTACGCTCCCAGACGGAGAGGGGGCATTTCTGCGCACCCACGGCTGTCACGGAGGTGTATGAACGAGATCACGTCCGCGCGGGTCTGTATCATCGGCGTCGTGGCGCGGGCCGAGGACAGCCTCTCCCCCAACCCCGCGAAGCGCACTTGTTCCCTCCCTGACGCGCTCGCGTTTGTCGGCTGCCGGCACGGGCGGGGTAGAGGCCGAGACTGAGCGCCGCAACGGGACCGGTGCTGCCTCGTCTGTACACAACGGAAGGCGGAAAAGGGTTGATGAGCGGTAGGGGCGCGGTCTCCCCGCCCGTCACTCGGACCGGGCGGAAGGTCAGGGGGCTCCGCTTGGCCCTTCTGCTGGCCGCTCTGATGCTGGCCCTGCTGCCGCTTCGAGTCCGCGGCCAGTCGCTGCCAGGCGAGGGCACGCCGCCTGACAACTCCGCCCCCACGGACACCGTGACCACCCCCGCCCCAGCGCTGTCGCCAATCCCCTCCCACGACTGGCGAGCGCCTGGCTTCGTGGCCGTCGTGGAGGGCAGGCTATACGACCCTCAGTGTCGGCCGCTGCGGTCGATCGGGTCGAACGTCCCGAACCTGATGTTCCGGCGCGGGATCCGGGAGAACCTCGAGTGGATGCGCTGGCACCAGATGCGTTGGCTGCGCGTGATCGTGACCGGCCACGGCCACGCCACCCAACATCCAGACGTGGCGAACGGGGGAGTCGAGCGCCGGCTCGAGGCGCTGCTGCGCGAGGTCGAGGCCTTCAACGCCGCGCATGACCCGAGCGAGTCGATATACGCGTTAGTCGGCCTGACCGACTATTACGAGCCGGGCGTGCCGGGCGACCGTTTCGGCTTCGACAAGTCGGGCTGGTGCCTGCTGCGGGTCCTCAACGCGCCCTGGTACCGCCGCGGAGTCCCGCGCTACGACTTCGAGCAGGAGTGTGGCGGCGGCCGTCTTGAAGGCGCCCCAAACTACGAGGTCAACTTCAAGCCTTGGGTCCAGCGGATCGTCGCCGTCGGCGCGGGCAGCCCGGCCCTGTTGGGTTGGCAGCTCGGCAACGAACTGAAGGCCCGCAACAGTCCACTGAACGGCATCTTCGAGGCGTACGACTGGTACCTGGATTGGATGCGCGACATGGTCGACACGATCCGCACAATCGATCGGGTCCACGTCGTCTTCGCCGGGGCCCAGTATATGGCCGAGCTGACCGATTTTCCGTATCGGCCGGCCGGGAACGCGATCCGGCCCGACTTCCAACCCCGCTATGACGAGTTGTTCGACGCGATGTTGCGAGCCTGCGCGGCCTACTGCTGGAATGCCTGGAGCCTCACCAACTACGACTTCCGCCTGTACGCGGTCGACGACGCGATGGTGCTCGAGCGAGCCGGCGTGGCGGCGGTGGTGACCGAGTTCGGGTTCACCCTCGGCACGCGCGAGGAGGAGCTCGAGCGCTACGGCGGCGACCGGCGCGCGGCCATCCAGCTCGGCGTGTCCCGCCCCTGGCAAGACATCGACGGGATCTGGCATCCGAGCCAGTGGGGCGTGCTCGACCTGATCGAGCGGGCCGGACTCGACGGCATCGCCCCCTGGGGCACGCCCAACCCCGACCCGGGCACCGAGCCCTGGCTCGACCTGGACGCCAACCGCGGGGTAGCCAACGCGCCCGAGGGCGCCGAGATGTGGGATATCTGGCATCGCCTGGCGGGCCAACTCGAGGAAGCCAACCGACGCGCAAGCGTCTCCTCGGCCTGCCTCGCTTACCGGTCGGTCTAGATCAGGTTTACTGTCATGGGGGGTGCAAGCCGGCGCAAAACATCCTATGGCGAGGCTCGGGCGGGGACGCCTTGCTCGACGGGCGCCGACAACTACACCTTCCGGGCGCTAGGCCGCTACTGGGTCACCTCGGTCGCCTGGGCGAGCACCGACTGCGGGATGGTCAGCCCGAAGGCCTGGGCGGTCTTGAGGTTGATCACGAAGTCGAACTTGGTGGGCTCTCGAGCTAGCCGGCCGGGCGATCGCGCTCGCAATATTGCCGCACCTGCTCCGGGAACTCCTTGATGTTGATCGGCTTCATCAGGTAGCCGTCGAAGCCGGCCCCAAGGAACCGCTCCCGGTCGTCCTTCATAGCGAACGCCGTGAGGGCCACAACCGGGATCGCAGCCGTGCTCGCCTCGGCCCTCAGGCGGCCCAGGGCCGTGCTCCCATCCATGTCGGGCAGCTGGATGTCCAGCAGGATCAGATCCGGCCGGTGGGTGCTGGCTAGGTGGATCCCCTCCCCCGCCGTGCCGGCCTCGAGGGTGCGGTAGCCCTTGAACTGGAGGAGGTCGCGCACCAGCTTCAAGTTCTTCTCGTTGTCCTCGACGATCAGGACCAGCTCGCCAGCCATCGGCATCTCCTCACGCGGTCGGGGCGGGGCAGAAGCCGCGCACCAGCTCCACGAAGGCCGCGCGGTCGAACGCGCCCTTCTGGGCCAGGTGGCTGATCCGGCCATTCAGGCGCGCCTTCTCTGCCGGGGTCATGGTTTTGGAGGTCAGGATCACGATCGGGATGGCCGAGGTGCCCGGGTCGGCGCGGAGCCGCTCCACTACCGCGAAGCCGTCCACCTCCGGCATCATCAAGTCGAGGATCACCAGGGCCGGCCGCTCCCGTCTGGCCAGCTCGACCCCTTCCTCGCCGCCGCTGGCCTTCAACACCCGGTAGCCTTCGGGCGCGAGCACGGCTTCGATCAGCTCAACGGCCATCGGGTCGTCGTCGATCGCCAGCACTTTGGCCGGCCCGTCCGGGCCGGGGATGCGGATGAAGCGGTGAAGCGCCGAAAGCAGCTGGTCGCGCTCGACCGGCTTGACGAGGTACTCGGCCGCCCCGAGGGCGAAGCCCTTGCCCCGCTCGTCGAGCATCGAGACGATGATCACGGGGATGTCGGCGAGGGCAGGGTCCGATTTCGCGAGGCATAAAAAGTCCCAGCCGTCGAGCTTGGGCAGCGTGATGTCCAGGGTGATTGCGCCCGGTCGGATACGACGAGCCAGCTCTAAGCCTTCTTCGCCGTCGCGCGCCACTGCCACGGCGAAGCCGGCGCCTTCGAGTTGGAGCGTCAGCAGCTCGATGGCGCGCGGATCGTCCTCTACCAGCAGGACTGTCGGGCCACCCGCCGTGTCTCTGAGTCCCTGCGTCTCCGCGCCTTCGTCCCCGGCCGCCCGCCGCCTGTCGCCGGCCGTCGCTGTCCGCAGTGGCAGGCTGAACGTGAAGGTGCTGCCGAGGCCGACCTCGCTCTCCAGCGAGATCCGCCCGCCATGCAGCTCCACGAACTTCCGGGTCAGCGCCAGCCCCAGCCCGGTGCCCTCGGTCTTGGCCGTTCCCTGCCCGACCTGGCGGAACTCCTCGAAGACCCGCTGCTGGTCTTCGGGGGCGATGCCGACCCCGGTGTCCCGCACGGTAACCTCCACCTGCCCGTCGGCGCGGCGGGCCGCGACCTCGACCCGGCCGCCATCCGGGGTGAACTTGACGGCGTTCGACAGCAGGTTGAACACCACCTGCTTGACCTTCCGCTCATCGGCCTCGATCACATCCAGGTCCGGGTCCATCTCCAGGCTGAGGCCCATCCCGTGGCGACCGGCCCGCTCCTTGAGCATCGTCAGCCCGTTTTCCAGCGCATTCCGCAGCGAAAACTCCCCGAGCTCCAGCTCCATCCGCCCGGCCTCGACCTTCGAGAGGTCCAGGATGTCGTTGATCAGCGCCAGCAGGTGGCGGCCCGACGAGAGGATGTCGCGGAGGTACTCCTCTTGCTTGTCGTTCAGCTCGCCGAACATCCGCTCCAGCAGCACTTCCGAGAAGCCGATGATGGCGTTGAGCGGGGTGCGCAGCTCGTGGGACATGTTCGCCAGGAACTCCGACTTGTGCCGGCTCGCTGCGTCGAGCCGCTGGTAGAGCAGCGCGAGGTCGTCGTTCATTCGGTTCAGGTTGGCCGCCAGGGTGCCCAACTCGTCGCGGTTCGGTACCTCGATTTGCTTGGAGAAATCGCCCGCGGCGATCTCCTTGAGCCGCGCGTCCATCCGCTTGACCGGCGCGACCAGCGACCACGAGATGGCGAAGCCGAGGAGCAGCGCCAGCCCGATGCTGCCGACCACGAACCCGACGACCATCCATCGGGACATCAGGTACGCCTCGGCGTTCTGGTCGATCCTCGCCGCCATGTCGGCCTCGGCCTTGTTCACGAGCTGGTTCGTGAGGCGCTCGAGGCGGTCGGCCAGGGGGCCGGCCTGGCTGAGCTGGAGCTCCTGGCCCTCGGCGACCCTCCCCTCGCGGATCAGCTGCATGACCTGCGTCACCACCTGGGTGAAACGGTCGTAGTCCTGCTGGACCCGGGCGAGCAGGTCCACCTCGTCCTTCGCCACGAACTGGAGCCGGTCGAGGTCGTAGCCGAACTGGTTGAGCTGGCGGAGCGTGGCGTCGAGGGCCCGCTCGTCCGGAGCCAGGAGCGTCGAGGCGACGCTATAAAGCTGGGCGGTGGTGTCGTTCTGGAGCTGCCGGTAGGCGGCGATCTTCCGCTGGAGCTTCACGAACCAGGACCTGTAGACCGACCGCGCCAACCGTGATCAGCAGCACCACGATGGCCAAGAAGGCCGCAAGGAGTTTGGCATGCACGCCGGCCGGCACCCGCGCGACCAGCCGGGGCAGCCAGTCCCTCATCGCGGCCCTCGGTACGCGGCGCTCACACCTACGCCTTCAACTCCTGCTTGAGCTCGTTCAGGAACCGCCAGTCGGTGCCCTGGGCGATGATCTTCTGGGGGCTGCTCTTGATCATCCCGGCCTCCTGGAGGCGGAGGGCGTAGAAGCGCAGCGTGTCCTCCGGGTCGTATTCTCGCCACTTGTCGTAGGGAAGCTCCTGCATCGTCTCAAGAGCGTAGTCGTAGTTCGGCGTGTAGCCCTTATCGACGAGGAACCGGGCAGCCCGCTCCGGTTCACGGGCGCAGACGTCGTTCGCCTGCAGGATCGCGCGCAACGCCCGTTTGGTGGCCACCGGGTGCTTCTGGACGAACTCCCGATTGCCGGTCACCATGCAGCAGAAGTACTGGGACCAGGGCCGGTCGATCATGCTGTTGACCACCACGTGCCCGATCTTCTTCGCCCGGAGCTCCTGCGAGTCCGGTGGGAAGCCGAGGTAGGCGTCGATCTTCCCCTCGGCCAGGAGTTGCATCGCCTCGTCCCGGGGACGGTTGACCCAGTTGATGTCCGTGCGCGGGTCCAGGCCGACATACGCTGCCATACTTGAGAGGAAGACGTGCGCGCTGGATCCTCCCTCGGGCACGGCGACGGTCTTCCCCTTCAGGTCACGGATCGCGCGAACCTGGCCGGTGCCGAACAGCTCGACGCAACCGACGTGGCCCCCCGCCTGGATCACGAGTGGGTCCCCCGCGTCCACTCGGACGATGAGCGGCCCGGCGAAGTGCATATTGATGTCGGCCTCGCCGGAGGCCAGGGCCGTCGGGATGCCGACGGTCCCTTCCTTTTTGATGTATTGGACGTCGG